>Ga0302185_10000089_pt1 | contig 71670 bp, 57 predicted proteins | sample II_Bog_E1_1_FD_200231 | JGI IMG/M metagenome (GOLD analysis project Ga0302185, IMG submission 200231) | Peat permafrost microbial communities from Stordalen Mire near Abisko, Sweden - II_Bog_E1_2 | ecosystem: Environmental > Terrestrial > Soil > Wetlands > Peat | place: Sweden: Abisko... | reverse complement strand
AGGCAATTTGCAGTGAGAGAGCGTGTTTTAAAGAGGGCGGCAAAGTATTGAGCTGTTCTTGATGGTATTAAAGAAGTCTTCCATCCACCCCTGCCGATTCCTTTTGGCCATCCCTACCTGCATCAATTTAAATAGTTAAATATGGTCCAATTCTATCAATAAAATATACAATAGAAATGTTGAAGTTAACTATTCTTTTTCGCTTCTCTAATTTGACTTCGCTCTACCACCAAGCTATACAGGCTAAAAATCTCAAATATGACGAACAGCAAGTCGCAGCTGTACTTCTACCTCACTCAGCTTACTCACCTGCAAAATCTCAACGATCAGCTCTTATATACCCATCCCGCTTGGCGTAGATATGCTGCTACCATCTCACAAAGCGATGTTCTCAACGCTAGGAGTTTTAGTACGCCCAATAAAAACCAGGAATAGAAACCGCAGAGAGGTTTCTTTTCTTTTTTCAAACCGTCATTTTCCACTGGCAGTATGCCTGATAACGTTAGAGGAGTATATCTTTACGGAGGCAGTGGCTCAGGCAAGAGTTTTCTGTCTGAGCTTTTTTATAACCAGCTCCAAATTGCGGAAAAAAAAAGAGAGCACTTTCATGAATTTATGACGGGAGTACACGCATAATTATTTGACCTTTAGCGCAGCAAAAAAGGCTATGATCCACTAGTCAAAGTAGCAGCGAGAAGGGCAGCCGAAACACGACTGCTGTACCTCGATGAATTCCAGGTGACCGATGTGGCAGATGCTTCAATATTACGAAGACTCTTCGAGAATTTACTGGCCAAGGGTATGGTATTACTGGCGACCAGTAATCGTCATCCAACAGATTTATATAAGAATGGGCATCAACGTTAGTTTTTCTAGCCATGCATCGATCTTCTGCAGTAGAAGTGTGACATTGTCGAGTACGCCATTCCCTATATAGACTTAAATCTCAAGACTACCGGCTTTCCTTGTAAAAAAGTACTGATTCAAAAGACACAACTTATTTGTATCCCCTCACTGAAAAAAACCAATCACGATTCCTGAAAGTATTTAAATTAGTGTCAAACTCACAAACTTAGTTACCTCAATGCAATACTTCAATAATTCAGTTACTCCAGTATAACTATAACCCGTTAAAGGCAGAAAAATTGTTGTGAAGAGAGCTTTCGGAGACGTTTGCATATATGAATTCTAAGAACTGATGGAGGCTGTTATGGGTGATACGGATTTTAGAATCATCTGCAAACATTTCAAAGCTATTTTCATACGAGGAATGAAGCGTATCGACAGGAAAGACCGCAATCTAGCAAACAGACTCATCAAACTATTCGACGAGGCATATTTTCGACAAGTTAAGATATACATACTCGCAAATGCCCCCATGGAAGACCTCATTACCCCTCCATCAAACCCCCAAAACGAATAGGATTTCGCTCTAGTACGCTGTCACTCGCGTTTAGTGTAGTTCCAGACCAAATCATACAAATAGTTGCCCAGTTTCAGCCAAGTGCCTCGAGTTTAAGAGCAGTGATTTATGATATGCTGCCACTGATCTTATAAAAGAAATTTATAAATTAATGGAGCTTTTTGTTGAACCAGGACAAAGCCAAACCTTTCTCCTAGAACTCATACTCGGATACCTCAAACTTTAAGATAGGCATCGCGTCAAACTAGTGGCTTTGTCGCCTGTAACACGTTTAACATTTAGGCAGCACTCAAAGCCGTTCAGAATGGCAAACTCAACCTCGCTGTACCAAGTTTGATTACTCCTGAGGGAGACGTTGAAACCGAAATCTTTAAGATATGTAGTTGGTTACTCTCCTCTCTTCCCCAGTGGAAGGAGTTCTTTCTGGGATCAGGATAGTAAGCCAAGTAAATAGCGGGCATAAAATCGCAATTCAAATAAGGCAAATAGTTGCGTAAAGTATTTCTTCCTCTATTTAGAACCTACAAAAGTACCTCTAATCGCGAACCTTCTTTGTGGGTAATCATCTCACCTATGCTGACCTGTTAATGTTCACACAGCTCTATGATAATGTCATTGACATGACTGATTAACAGAAGTTGCAGTATCATAATCTCTTCAGGTGGTATAAACATATCCAGAATCTTCCACAAGTTAAAGAATATCTCAAAAATACAAATCGATTCCTGTTGACGGATCCTGTGCCGAAGTTGCCCTTCCTCTCTGAAAAGAAAAAACCTAAGAAAGAAAAGAAGGAATAGATCAAACCTGAGGTCAAACCTGAGGTCAAACCAGAGGTCAAACTTGAGTCTAAGGAAGAAGAAAAAATTGAAGTGCAGCCATAGCCAAAAATTTAAACTCCTGCTTAGAAGCAGTAATAACCCGCAAAAACCGAGCCATGAACATGATTTAATCTATAAGATAAACTCATTATCAAGTGTTTATTCTTGAATCAGTTGCTTTAACTAGGAGAGGAGAGGCGGTTGTCTTGCAGATAGAGCTGAAGGTTATCGATTGTGTCCTTCTGACTGCTCAAAAGAAAGGATATTTCGTCGTTTATGAATTCAAACTGCCGCGTCATTTATTCATAGACATCATCAATCTAGTACATTGATCGAATAGCACGGCGCACGTTCTGGAAATTAGTTAAATACCTATAGAAGGCGTTTTCCATCCGTCCTTATTCCTCACGGCTTAACGCTCTCCTTTTTCTGTTCTTTACGCCCTTCTTCAGCAGATGTTTCTTGCAAGCATGAGTGATCAGCAATGCTGCTGCATCTTTTAACGCCTTCTTCGCCTAGAGACGGTTGAGGACAATCAAAGCTCGTTTTTCGCTCTGGTCCATGTTTAGAGTGTTGGTCAGCACAACCACCATCAATGATACGATGAAAGTGCCCCATACAACGAGGATCACGTCAATTACACGTCCGAAAGTAGTGCGAGGATAGTAGTCCCCATAGCCAACAGTGGTCATAGTAATGATTGTCACCCATAAGGCATTATAGAAGTTTGAAATGTCGTTTAAAATAGACTTTTGACTACCACCTTGACTTTGACTAGTCATTGCTTCTACCAATGCGGGTACATCTCTACATGGTAATGAACATACCGTTAGGCTATTCTAAGGGAAAGAGCGAATATGAAAATACTGAAGCTAAAAACAATGCCTATCAGTAACATGGGGGTGTCTCTAAATAGACTTTTAATCGCATAAAGGTAATTTGCCTCACAGCCATACATTCTGCAGAGTCGATTTGCTATATACCAAAATATGTACATCTAGGACTCATGTAAATGGTATTGCTGAGTATCACTCGAAGTATAATGAACATTTTGAAGAAGCCGAACACCACCAATACATAATTCATCTTAAAATCGAAAGTGAAGCCATCATAGTCATCGTTCATAGATACTGTCATATTCTACAGGAACCAATACGGCTGCACGAGCAGCACACCAATTTCTATGAGCATACTAGTCAATTTTCCAGAAGAAATGATTGTTTATTCTTCATCGAGAATCTTTTGACTCTTCTATAGTTAGATCTGCGCTTTGTAGCGAACTATGGTTAAAGGAACTGCATTAAAACTAGCATACTTTCCACAAGGAGGGTGACTGACATAAAAACTAGGCAGATCTAAGCAACTGTGTGATTTTGAAAATAGGAAGCGTCAGAGTAAAGTATTGATAGAGCGATGTTAATGGTTGTGAACACAAGGAGACAGTAATCGAAATTGAGCACGCGTTCAAAGTGAAAGCGAGTGACCCTCCCCTTTTCAATTGACTTCCTCACATAACTATTCTCCTCGTCGACTGAATGATCGGTTTCTAAATTTTATCGTCGCCGCAGAGGTTGTGCCGTGATCTCCTGTGATGGACTCTCTGAGAATTCCATGATTGAAAATGATTTCAAGCGTATTTAATGAGCTCAATATATCATTACAAATCTTACTATATAACTAAAGAAAACCGATCATTAACCAAGATGGATGTCTTCACTTCCGGCAGTCAGTTATCAATTCGTTAAAACGGTCGTTCGCCTGGTTGTATGCCTGCAGAAACGATTTGGTGGAAGAGTCGTTGGTGCCCAGACCCAATTGCATGTCTATATTTTTCTTTAGTCTCACTATCTCCTCGCCAATGTTTTCACGTTTGACTCCAAGAGTGATCTTTTCCTGTCTGTTGGATGCCAGCATCTACTTGATCTGATGCTATAACCCTTCGATATAGTTCTTTAGATTCTGGAGTTATTGAGTTTAAATGGCTGTCACCCTAAATTACTTACTTTTATAGATGCGACTGTTGAAATTGACGGCCTGCACCAATCCACTCAAGTTCTCATATTTTTTTTGTGACTATTCAGCTCTTTTTCTCTGTTATGACAAATCTTCACCAATAAATTTAACCTATACTCTCAACTCAATCACTTGCTTTTACATCTACTTCCGTCTTGCTTACTCAATTTATAGTTTCTCCTCCAACCCTTCAATTTACCCGCTCAGTTATGAGTTTTCTTTTTGAAGATATTCAATTTGTTAAGCTCTCTTGGCAATTTAGTTTTGCAAGTTAATTCTTTGCATCTCCTTCTCGCTTTCTAACTTTTTAATGTTCACCTTATACCCCTGAATATCCTGTTGCAGACTAAGAATTTGCGTTTTAAGTCGATTGATGACTGCTTCATAATTATTGGCGGGTTTGGTCTCGTGCTCGGATAGAGGTATAAATATATTGAGATTCGATTTCTGCAGCATTTCAATCTGCTCCTCAAGAATCTTCACCTTCATGCGCAACTGCACTTCTTCCTTGCAGTTGGTATCGATCACCTTGAGGTTCTTGGAACTGCGGAACTTCTTCATTTATAGAATAGTTGCAATTGAACAATATTATTATAAAGGAAGTATGGAAGATCAGCATCACTTGTCAAGCACTTACTTCTTCAATTGCCGCAATTTCCAGATTATGTCCATTATGTACAAACCGTCGCTTTGAGTATTCTTGAATTTCTTGTCGAATTTGTTGAATTAGCCGCCTATTTACACCAAAAAATTGAGACCGTCCAAACACTGTTTCATGACCGCGCTCTCATCCTTACCAAAGCAGATCATGCTCAGTACATCGGGTACCTCTTCGTTAAGAAAAAAGAATTGAGTGCCCTGAGCATTCGTTTGATCGAAGATGACTTTCTTTTCACTCCTTAAATCATTAAATTCAGAAATAGACTCACACTTATTGCCATTATTGTCGATGAAAGGACAGTAGAAGATCCGTCTCGATAGTGAGTTTGCCAAAACTTCCATTTCGCTCATATCAAGCAGTCTTTTGTAGTAAAAATACAATGAGGAATACTCTTACAGATGAGGAACCAGATCAATAAAATAGAACTCTTTGGACTTGTCGTCCAATAGTAACTCAAATGTTAGATACCCGAACATTGAAGCGTGATAGAGACTGTTGCAGGCTTATTTTATTTTCAAAAGCATTGACTCTTGAATTTAAGCAGCGGGATACAGGGCTCCAAAGCATACGCAATCGGCATAGTACTTGCGGTACGTACCAAGAAGAGTAAAAACACCATTAAGTTATATTTTGCCAAACACACATACAGTCGTACAATTATCGAGGTAGCTTTCGATATACCCACCCTTCCTGAACAGTGCCATGTACTCATCCCCATTGAGGAGAGAATTATGTGGGATGCTGATCTTCTGGATGAGGATAGACTCCATTATCTTAGAAATTTGGTCAATATCCTCTTCCCTGATGACTCCCTTCTTCTTAGTCTATTTTATTATTTTCAGAGAGTCAGTTTCAAGTAGAGCCAATCCGCGACTGAAGCTGGAGTTTGGCAATTTTAGGATCCACCTACTAAAGCGTTTATTTATTAAGATACATCTAGAAAAATCTCGAAGGAAATCTTCATAGTGGAGACCCATAGATAGACTGAGTGGAGTAGGCAGTCTTAATTGCAAGAAAAGTTCCTTGACTCTATCTTTTGATTGCAGTAATTCGGCCGTTAGTCTAATCTGTTTGAAGCGGTGGCGGTAAAATTTGTTTACTTCTTTCCCCCAGCTTGATATCTTTTTAAATTTGGCTGTAGACTGTCTTATCTCTGCTTCTACCTCCTCCTACTCCTCAAATAGGGCCAGTTTAGACTATTCAGTGAAGGTCCCAGCAAAAAGATTCACTCCTAAAACCTCACATATTTTCGGTAAATAGTTGCTAATTCTGGAGGGAACAACGACAGTGGTCCGCTACCAACAAATTTGTTTGATACTTGCAATGGTCGAGGGCAAGAGTCCAAAGTAGATATCTGCGTATTCCTCTACGTTCGTTTTTCCTGAACCACCTTTGCCAGCCTCTAAACTCTTGATAGCGCCACAACTACTGAAAAGAAGACATGGATGACGGGTTTCCTCCAATTAGAGGGAAACTGCTAAATTTATTCTATCCATTTTGCGATTTGCTCCCGCTTGTTAAGAATGAGGATGATGTGGCTGGATTCATTGTTGTAGAGTCGCGTCAGTTGTATCTTTTTGCGCTACCTCCACTTGTAGTAGGTCTGCATCTCATCCACATCCGCATTTGAGGCCAATATATGTATCTCCACCTCTGGTTTCATCACTGTAGCTCGATTATTATCCACAAGTCTGCGCTGGCTCTACGTGAACGAGCCCAACTTAAAATTGATGAACTTCCATCTTTTGGCAACCATCTGCTGGTAAAACTTTTTAATTCTGCATATCAATTAACTTACTTGAAGTAATTTTTAAACTTGTTGAATCGTTCCACTGCTCGCTGCATCCGATTAAATCGAAGGCTCTGCACTTTTCCTTTCAGCAGATTTATGAAGAGACGAACCGGGTCACCTTTGATTTTCATATCAATGCCATATATTTTATGATTTACAATGGAATTCAGCATTTGGCCTTCTGTCATGCGGCGGGTTTAGTTGAGATTGGGAACGATTGTTATTTTCCTGAGGTTGTATTTAACAGCAAATTTTTAAAAGGATGCAATGTATATTTTGAAAAAAGGCTACAGACCACTGCATTTCACTCGTTTGAGATAGCGCCTGTAGGAATCGTTAGGTTCAACGTGGAAATTAATTATAAGCAACTGAACTATTTCCTCCGGCAGTTAGAACTTGGGCTCTTCCTGCTTCACTATTTTGTTCCTGCTTGATTTCCTTTTGAGTTTTTTTTACTATATTTTCTACTTCTCTTTTTAATACTATTTCTTGTCTGAGGGGGGCAAGAGGACATTTGCATCATTATAGGTATTAAGTAATGCGGCTGGATTGGTCATGAACAACTATTTCGGAAGAGGTTGGACTTGAATATTAGGCTAATCTGTTAACTCGTACCTATTATTGAGAAGCTAGTGGCAATTGGCTTGCCGTGTCACTACCCCCATAGCAAATAGACTCAGTAATCCTTTCTTGTTAAGAAGTTACTCGCTGATAGTGCTACGTTTACCCCATGGATTCAACCGTTCGTCCCTGCTTAAAATCATAACTGGCTTATTATTTTGACCCAATACTAGCTTCCCTTTTGGTTTGAGTTCGCGCATACTATTGCCCTTAATCTTTTCAGCCACGCCCACGCTGGTCCTCTTTTGCAAGGGTATGTTTTCTACAATGCGTTTGATTTCTGCCAGTTTAGTAGTGCTTCTTGCATGTTTTGTCTCCGATCGCCTGGTTGTGACCGCGCTGCTGATCCGCATTAAACGAATAAACTTAATAGCATGGGTTTCATTATCATTGTTATTTGGTTTATAGGATCATTCAAAGATTGGGCGATATGTAAAGGGGTAGGGTAGCCTTCAGCGAACCGTTTCGAGCTTTTATGTATTCGGCGATGCCTTCGCCGTTGTAACTGCTGCGGGGGTGAATTTCAACGTCCCCTTCTCCTTCAAGCACAACTCCTGCTTCCTCAACCCATCTGCGATGCAGCTTTTTCAAATACTCGCGAGCAGTATCAGGTGAGTCGTCACCTTTGGCATTTTTAAGTGGTGCAAACTCCTCTTCGCGCAGAGTTTCAAATAATCCAATTTTGTTGGTCTCCTCGAACACGTCGAAATAGAACAATTCGAACTTGACTCCTGTATTTTTCTCAGGGGTAATGGTTTTGCGGGCGACTGGATCCCAATATTTGACCTTCTTCTCAGCGAGGTGGTACCTGTATATGATATTCTTTACTTTTTATTGATGCTAACCATAACGGCAGGGTCGTTAGTTAACCACTCAATGAACTCACGGGTGATATACATCGAAGCCCTAGCTCCATGACTAAATATGAACTCTCCCTTCTCATTCTTGGATGATTTGACCTTCTCGTCAATTTCACTGTACTCCAATATCTTGATTTTACCGTTGACTGACAAGTGAAGTCCCACCTTCTCGTCTGCAGATCGCTTCTTCAAGTAGTGAGACACAATGTCAAAACCATTCTTGATCATGTAACCAAGAGAAGTGGGGTCTGCCAATTTGAGCAAGACATTGTCCACAGGACCGAGGTAGATATACTTCACTCCATGTTATTTCATGTGATCTAGGACTTTTTTGCTCCGCATTTCACCGTAAATGGCGCCATTTCCTCCTGGTGCCAATGAGACTTGTCCCTCACTCTCTATAATAATCTTGCCCTCGTAAGTTAGAGCAGGGATGCCGCCCTGAGGGAAGAATACAATTGAATTCTTATCATACCCAAAGTAATTGTTCTATTTGAAGTAGGTGATAATTTAGTCGTTATTCATTTAACTTGTCATCAGATACCATTTGATGAGACAGCCTTCCTTTGTAATGTGCAAGCGCTCTTTAACTAGTTGATTGAGGCTCAAAAGGCGATTAGCGAAATAGCCAAAAAGAGTCAGGTTACTCTTCAAACCTAAGTTGAACATGCCTTTCGGGTGATCAAAACCAAGTCTAGTGCCTTGTCCTCCACTCATAATGCATACCGCAACTACATCGAATAAAGGTTACCTTATCCATTGCCAATAGCCTTATATCCTAGTTCATCAAACTCCTTAGCAAACACTTTCAGGTCTTAATGAGTGGCGATGTTGGAAACAGGTGCGAAGTCATTCTTCAATGAATTCTTGAGTTGCTCTCTTTCCAAATAGACAAGTTTAAATAGTTGATAAGCTTGTTCCTAATCAATGCTTTCGAGTTGTCTGAGGAAGTCATGTTTCTTGACTGGATCAGTGATTTAGTCATAAGCGTGGATGAGGTGTTCCTGTCCGTACTTTTTGATGCTAGCAAAGATATCTTAGTGATGATGTATATGCATAATTATATCAACATGATTTAACGTAGAATACATATAAATGATCGAGTAGTGCTGGGTTATATTTTATTGATAGTTTGGCCATTATGATGATTAAATGACTATATTTGCTAACAGTCCATATTGATAAACATAAAACAGGAACCTATCACTTTTAGTCCGCCTCAGTGTTGAGGGGTGTCTGTGAGACTGATTTCACAGAAGAACCTCCGATCTTTAATCCGCTCAGTGCCTGTCTTAGTGATGCGAAATCAAATTATTCCTATCCACTATCCTCTTCTTCCTCGTCCTTTTCCTCCTCTCCTTTTTTATTATCATGCAGAAACATTTCTTCCTCAATCCCACCCCCCAAAAAATCAGGTAAATTGTCTTTTTCAGCGAACTCAGCCAAATTTTACAGTTCGTCTCCAATCATAACCACCTTTTGAAGGGTATTCTTATCGATAAGCGGTGTAATTTTACCCCATATTGTATCGAACAGCATGGGGGTGTTGACAAAGACCAATTTCGCCAGCATATCTGGGAAGTACTTTTGTAAATTGGCAACAATCTTATATACCGAATCTAGAATACGTTTGGACGCCAGCTGCATAATCTTACCACTCAAATCGACTATCCAAACGACCTGTTCTCTCTCCTCCAACACTTATTCACTCAGATGCAGCAATCGTTGACTGAAGTAGTACACCAGTTCATCATCCTCGAACACTTTCGAAAGCTACATTATTTTCATATTTCCCACTCTGTCCACCACGACTGTTTGTTTGGCATGATTGCGGCCGCATATTCCATGAGGGTAGACTCGCTTGATAGATGCTATCTTTTTTGGATCGAAGTAATTCTTAGTTAGGTCTCTGATACCTGAAATTATTGTTTGAAATGGCGAAAAGCAGGCAGATCAGACTGTCGATGGGCATGCGTATATCTATACTTAGTGGAGGCTGAAAGATCGTCCTTTTTATTATGTTCCATATCGATATTTTAATTTAATCAAAACACAAAGGCATATTTCTACGATTTTTAGGTTCTAGTTTGATATGTCTAGTTTTGCCGAAATCCAAATAAAGTAAGATGCTCCATAAGCCAATCAATTCTCAACAAAACATAAATCCATGTTTGTATACTCTCACTAACTTGCGTGAAATACTGTAAATTCTAGCAATATAAAGACTTTGATACTGTTGCATAATACTATAATTGCTAAACTTTATATTAGCCCAGTTGATATATTAAGCAAATATACATTCGTCAATATAGGATCATGCTCATCGTTCACTGTAATACCAAATCTTTTTGAAGATCAAAATATTTAATTCCTGATCTCTACCAGAAGAGAATCTTATTAACAACAATAATGAATTATGCAGGAGTCCATAAGAATCTAACCATTGTCTGCTAATTCTTCTTCTAAATAGAAAATAGTTATTCATGTGCAGAAGGTGAGGATAAATATTATTTCACAAACAAAAACCTTTTCAATTTTTACTGTTGTTTTTTTTACTATTCCAATTGTTAAAATTACAGTCCCAACAACTCTGATAGATGGATGAGTTATATTTAAAAAACATTATCTTAATCGATTCGTTTTTATGCCTCATAACTTAAAGCAAAAAATAAATCTAACTTTCTTTATTTTATTTACAGGTTTGTCTCTGTCAAAAATTTTAATAAATGCTCTCGATAATCCCTAATGCAATTCCAAACTAGTCGATTCGTGAGGAAACAGACAGATTCTTATATATTTTATGTTATGACACCTTTTGATGAAGGACTCTCCTCTCCGATATTCTTTATTTGCTAAAAATTATTATATACTTATTTTAGTTAGATTGATTACTTTTACAACATTTTCCTAATATCCACAAACCGTAGGTACTTTGGCCATTTTGCGTCCTTAACCTTTTAATAAAATATTCCCTTGAGTTCTGCTATTTGAGTTTAAGTCAGTGAGTCCCTCCTTTTCAGTCTTTTTTAGATCTAAAACCAAAAAAAGTGACTAAAATCGTTGCAGCCCCATTTTGTGTTTAGGTTTTAGACGTATTTAATGCAAATTTTTCTTATTTATTCATGATCTTTGCGAATATCAATTGTGCGAAATTGATCATTTGGTCTTTGAGTCCCTATCAATTCTTGGTCAATGTTTATCGGACTGATGTAAAAGGTGCATTAGCCTAATTTTTAAAATTATTTCATGCGATATCTAAAAAGCTATCCTGGCTATTGGATGAGATTATATTCCTTTTATTATTGATTCCACTATTTTTAATTTTGTTAGTATTTTTTATAAAAATAGTTCCACTGCTTAAATAAGGAGGTAAGGATGTTAATTTTATCGATCACAATTCTGACTGTGATGTCTTTATCCCTATATTTTCTCCTCAAGGAATTGATAAATTCTGAAAAGTTCATTATCTTCAATAATTGCTCTCTTTAATTCTCTGACAATTCTGTCGCTTGAGCAATAATTAAGGATTTAAGAACAGATTAATCATCACTGAGATTCATACTCCAGTAAAATAATTTGGGAATGCAAATGAGCAAATTATTATTTTTGAGAAGATTTAATTCTTTCTTTTTAGTCCCATCCAAAAAGGATTGATAGACAAAGTTGTTGATTATTGAGGAAAGATAGTTAAACATAACTAGTGCGAAAGTCTTACTAATTCCAAATTTTCCATAAATCAGTATATTAGAGTTTTATCTCATTAGGGTAGAAAACATTGGCTGAGTCACCAAAACATTTGGACAAAAAACAATATTTCTTAGGAGCGATTTATCGTTAGAAGATTTCTATTGTGCATACTTAATTCTTTATTGCTTGAATATTTTTGTTTAAAGGAGAGTCCCACTTTAAAAGATATTCATGATATCATTTCGAGGAGCCTCATCAAAAATTATGCATTTGTTATCGCGAATTTGTTAGCTGTTTTTTGGATCGCTAATGCCATCTGGATGCTTAAGGCTGAGGATCTGCTCCCGTAAAGATGGATTAGTGATGATATCTGATCCTTTTGCAAAATAAATTTTGTTAACAATTATCGATGCCCATGCGGCCCTTTGCGCATCTTATGAGAGAGGAGACTTTGTATTCTCACAGGAAAACGGAAAGAAAAACCGAAGCCAAGTGCTTGCAAAGAATTTCCTAATCCTTGTCCTTGCAATCATAATTTTAACTAAGGTAGATTTGCAAGAAGTTGATATTTATATATAGCATGTATCATAATAAAATACCAACTAACTCTAATCAATGGTTTGAGAAGAATTAATTAATTCTTTGAAATTTTAATCTTTAGTATCATTTTTATCTTGATTAAACAAAGTAGAATCATAATTTTAATTTAACTGTCATACTCGCATTCTCGAAGATATGTATGCTATGTTTTAAGACTGATTCAATTTAATTGTCAAATTAAAACAATGGATAAACATGCATTTCTTATATAATCAACCATCAATTCTTATTTCGCCCCGAATCCCTTTCATAAATTTCTCTGTAAATGTTAAAGGACCGAAGAGAGTACAGATAATTCATATTTGTAGAGTCGCTATTAACAACTATAAATTAATCGAAACTGGAAGTTAAGATTTCCCAATTTAATGATTAATTTTTCTAATGAGTAAAAGGAATCTTGCCTGAACAGAGGATTATATGATGCAACGTCATAGTGTTAGGTATTTGTAACTTCTCTGTAAAAAACTTTTTAGCTTTTTCTATTTTGTCCTGGATGCTAGATTTATCTGAGGTAACAGTAATATCAAAAGTAAAAATTTCAATCTTGTCATCAGTAGAATTGTATGAAACGAATACGAAATCAAAGCACTTACTATTTACTCCACGAGCCTATATTATTTAATTTTTTCTAATCTATTTTTACATAACAGGGTATCCAAAAATAAATTTATCTGGATTTTACTTTGCCTTCTCAATCAATTTACGCATATTGCTCTCGATTGTTGATTATTGTTTGTTAAATTGCAAAAAACTGCAGCTATCTTTTGTAATAAAGGCTTTCCTTTCTTTAAAGTATTTAAATATGGAAATAGCTTTTGGAATTATAAACAAAGCACGAAATAATCCTTCTAACATATTTCCCAATGCAGATGCTGTCTAAGATAAGATCCTTTCATCTTGGGGAACGATAATTTTTTTCGGCGCCAGTGATTATAAAAAAACTTTTTTAGTAACAGTTATGAATTACGATTTAGTCCAGAAAAATTTAACTACTGATGGTGTGTTATTATGGTACTCTAGAGAAAATAATTATTTATGTTCGGAACTGTCTCCAAAAAAAAAATCTATTTATTTAATTCCCATTATTCTTTCTAAAACGCCAACGTACATTTAAAAGAAATAATCTTGATTATGATCGGTAGATTTTTAAGCATAATACATTAAAGCCATAAACAAGTAAATCCTTTGTTATTTTAATGATGAGCTGTCAGCCTTCTCAAAAAATTTTAATAAATGATCTTGAAAATCGTCCATACTGCTCTAAGTCAGTAGATTCACCAGTAAATTGACACACCCCTGCAGATCTTTTGATTACTATAAATTGAAATATACTTATTGGAGTTATGTTACTTTGGTTTAAAACATTCTTCTGATGTTAAAAAATTGTAGGTGCTTTGGCCATTTTCTGTCCTTGAGCCTTTACTGAAACTTGTCCTTGAATTCTGTTATTTGAGTTTAAGTCAGTGAGTCCCTCCTTCTTAATCTTTTTTAAATTTAAAACCAAAAAAAGTGACTAAAATCATTGCAGCCCCATTTAGTATCCAAATTTTCGTTGTAGTAAATTTAGAATTTGTGAATTCTAGAATGTTTATTTTCAATATCAACTGTTCGGGTTTTAATATAACTCGATTGAACATCATACAAACTTTACTCAATATTTATCGAACTGTTATAAAAGGTGGATTCGAATTAGCCGAGTTCCTAAAGCTATTTCATGAGAGATCTGAGCATCTATCCTAATTATCGATCCTTAATTTCTTTTTGTTAATATTGTTTCCATTATTTTTAATTTTGCTGAGAATAGAAATAAAAATTGTTCCACTTACTAAAAATGGAGGCAAGGACGTTGATTTGATCGATAACTACTCGGACTCTGATATTTTTTTTTGAGTAATTTTTCCTTAGTAAAATAATAAATTTTTCAAAGGTCATTTCTTTCAATAATTGCTACCTTTATGTATCGGATAATTCTGTTGCTTGAGCAACAATCAAAGATTTGAGTTTTGCTTCATCATCATCTACATTCATACTCCAATAGAATAGTTTGGGAATTTATGTGACCAAATTATTGCTTATAAAAAGATTTAGTTCCTATTTTCGATTTTTATCCAAAAAAGATTGATAAGCAAAATTACTGATTATTGAAGAAAGATAGTGTAACAGAATAATTGAAATGGTCTTACTGATTCCGAATTTCCCATGAATCAGCATAACCGTCTCATGATATATGAGTTTTTGAAACATTTCTTGAGTTACTAGAAAGTTGGGACAGAAGATAAAATTATCTTTAGTATCTTTAGATTTAGGCTATTTAGCGTCTTGAACCATTTTTTATTGAAAAATATTTACAGGAAGTACAGTCCCTTTTGTAAAAATGCCGAATATTTAATCTATGATTTTAGCATCAAATATCAGTTCTACATTCCTTTAGTTTTTCATTTTGAGAATTTTATCCTTTAGAATTGGATGATTCACTGTGGAGTTTTGAAGACTCACCAGCTGCTCCCTGAGAGATGGATCAGTTATTTTATCTGATCCTTTTGCACTACAAATTATATCAGCAATTGCCGAGGCCCAAACAGCTCTTTGTGCACTCTATGAGAAAGTGAACTTTTCCTTCTATGAGGAAAAAGGGGAGCAAAATCGAAGCCAAGTGCTGCTGACGATTTTGATAACTTTTGATCTCACAATCATAATTTTAATTAAGATGGATTATAATAAGTTGATATTTATATATCTCATGAAGCATAATAATATACTGACTGAATCAAATCAATCGCTTGAGTTATTGAGTAAACAAATGGCAAATACGTATGGATTTGCATCAGTTGAACTCACAGCTAGAAGGGAATATCTTGAAGGGCTAACAACATAATGCGCAATTGAATTATCAAGAGAGTAAATAGAAGTTAAGCAAATGAATAAAATAACCATTTCAAAGTTAAAAGAAATGATGCTCAGGGTGTTATAGTAATACGGTGAAACAATATAAACATAAGAGCAAGATATATTAATTTCAGCTTGCCTTGCCATCGACCATTAATAATTAGAATGAGATCAAGCTGGATAAAGTCTTCAGTAATAAGAACAAGTCACCTTAAATCAAAATCACTAGTTTTTCAGCTAGTAGTAGGTGTGGGTACGGTGGTCGTAATAGCAGTTCAGCACTGGATCATAAATTAACTATACTTCCTCCTTCTCATTGTGGCGAGAAGTCACCTATTACTCAGTCTGCTCACGCTCACCCATAGGCGGAGAGTAGGGACGCTATAAGTCACCCATAAAGTCTTTCATGAGCTGTTACCCGAATCCGTAGAGTGAACTTTTTCCCATCTGCTGGTGCTGCTCAAATTTTGCCTCTCCATCTAATGAATCGCATATGGACTCTATAATATGTTCTTTCTTTCGTTCTTCCTTCTCGATCTCTTTTTTCATTGAAGAACGCATGGAGTTGCATTCCATTTCTATATTTTCCTCGATCTCATCTGCATCGCGCCCTTATCCTTATTCTCTCTCGCAGAGCTGGATAGGATTGGCGACTATTGAATGCTTGAAGAATTTACCATCCGATAATGTTGTAAATTTTTGGCTAAGCTATACATACTAGGAGTCACTGTAATGGTCGCTCCCCCTATCAAGTTGTCGATTACAAGGTTGACTGTACTGACTTGGCAGATTGTTCTTAGTCTTATACAGAGACTCTGACTAAGGGGTGCATAGTGCCCTGTTTGACTCGTTTTTATTAGTCTAGGTTTAGATTTGTTTTGTATTATTGCGCCAAGGATTCAGCTTGGCCTTGGTCTTGGTCTTATCCTCAACCTTGCGATTTGCTTTTTCGCTGTTCTTGTCCATGCTGGAACGTGCCTTGGGCGGAATGTTTTGAGTCTTTACCAACAGTTTAGTCTTCGTATATTTCTCATTGCTTTTTGCTGTTTTGGGGTTCATTTGGTCGGTCAATTCGCTGTACTATGCTTCTGACTTCTCGCCTTATTTGCGACCCTTCATCAGCAGTTGTCCGTTCGTATTGGAAAGGAAATCCCTAATTCTTTTGGCTTCCGTCTTCTCCTTGCTAGATTTTACCCCACTCACCATCTCGACAGTTTCCACTTTGCCTGTAATTATTTTTGGTTTTGATGATTTGACAAATGAGCTATTTTTACTGGAAGATTCAGTGTGCTATGAGGCTATATGCGAGTGGCTATCGATATTAGCTTCGAAACAGTTTACTTTGGTGGCGTAAGGCAAACCCATTGGATAATAGAATTGCTTCGGAAGACTAAACAATAATCACTTAGTTACATGGCAATCTGCTTAAGCTCAGGGGATTGGTCTTAGACTTTCGGCTCGGCAGTGGTCGAATAAATTCGTCTCAGCTTGAAGTGACCTGTCAGATAGATCGCGTCCAGCGAACGGTAAGTTTGACCTTTAAATGCTTCGATATAGCTGTATAAATCGACGACAAAATTGTTCCATAAGCCTTAGGCGTATCCATGACAGGGCGTTTTTACAAAAAATGGTTTGATCTAGGTCTTAGTGGTGGAAGGCGACAGTATAATTCGTCGTTTGGTCTATATTGTATCTAATCTACCTTAGTGAGGTCACTAACGACGAGTTAAACGTTCCACGCCATGCCAGGAAAGAAGAAGATTTGCAGGACTAAGTATTGCTGTATCAGATAAAGATCTTTCTTCTCCTCCTTGGGGAAACTCATCCTCGCACTGGGACTGGTGAACTCCATAACAAAAGCTAAATGAGATGTCTCTTACTTTTTAGATCTTTGTCAAAGACTTTATTGTTACCCTGCACGTTGTTGATTCGGTATAGAAATTTCATTTTCTACTGACTGGCTGAATTGAAGGGGACGTACTTTTGGGATCAAACACATCAAAGTATGTGCCATTTTGATAAGAGTTTTGAAACATCAAGAATATTATGATTATTATAGATTAATATACAATAAAATCGGAACTTGATTCACCCCAATCATCAGTCCAAAGGCCATTTTGTTTTGAATCTCGATTAGTTGTCGGCTATCTTTAGTAATAATTTATCAAGAACCACTCCAATTATCATAGTACTTTTTCAATAAATTACCAGCATTGTTGCATTTCGAGTGTGATGTCAAAGTGACCATTTGTCTCTTTTCCTTCAATTCTTGCTGTACCCGTCCCCATTAAGTTTTTATGGCATCTCTGAGAAATAGGCCCTTTGAGTGATATTTGGGTATTAATTGGATGATATTCCATCAATTATAATTACCTGAATAGATGGATAAGAACAAGTTTGATGTGTAACTAGTGATCACACAGTTGGGCAGATTGGTCAAGTAATACGGGACCAGCAAGGAGGTGGTTTTTGATGATTTCTACAGTGTGTTGGATGAGTTCTGCGTTGTTTTCAAAATGCTCAACACATTTCTGGGCATTGCTTTCTCAGATGTTAAAGAAAAAGTAGAAATTATTAAGAATAACAACCTCAGATTTTAGGGACACTCGGGCTTCTTTTCCTTTGTCCGCATGGAGATGCAGCGAAATATACACCTCTATAATGGAGACAACAATGGAGATCTAAAAGCTCCCAAGGAGTTTAAAAAATATAACTCCACTGCCAGGAACTTACTTCGAATGATGTGGCTCTTGACATTTATACGGGTGACTTTCGAAGAAATGCGAAAACCAAAGGAGGACTTGGGTGATATTCTATCCAAGGCATATGACTGCGCTTTTGAAGAGAAGCACAGCTGGATTATCAGAAAGGGAGCCAAATTAGCCATCATGGCATCCAGCAATCGCAAGGAGTTTGTTGAGGTAATTGTCGGCAGCTACGATTAAAAAAAGTTTAGTTAAGTTAACGAGCGATTCCTTTAAAAACTTGTGCCCATCCATGAAGCATTATGGGGTTTCTACCGCCAGAACAACCTGGTCGATCTCTAGTGATTTCTCAATGAATCATATAATTATATGAAGGAATAAATAATATTATTCATAAATATTTGTAATTTTTACGGTAGCGGGGCACTAATATAGTCTCCTGCTTTTACATCTCTTGATTCATCTTTTTCTACCCTGAAATGTCAGGCTTTTTGTCAAGGTTACGATCTTTTCCAGCTTATGGCACATATGGTTGTAATGCCTGTCTTTGCAAAGTTTAAGGGACTACACTAGTGGACCCAAGAACCCTCCGTTCATAAATTTCATATTTCTTTGGTATTTCATTGAAGGTGTTCTCTTCTTGCAAGGTGTATATTTTCTTGTTGTTTGGTGAACTGTTATCTCTTTTTCTGTTTTTATACTTGTAGTAATTTTAAAATTTGGATATTTACTCAGGAGCAGGCTGCCAGTTGGTATCTTACTCAGTGAGAGGAGAGATGCTGCTGTTAGGAATAATAGAAATGGGCGATGCAGCTGGTTCTGCAGGATATCTTCTGAACTTCAATTAATTAACTGATGAAGTGAAAGGCACTAGTTTAACCTTAATAACAGGATCTACGACAGGTTTCTACTTCAAATAGACAGAAGTTTTGATGCTTTCATTCAGTGGTCTGAATACTGGTTCTGGAGTTTTTCTCCTTCTGTATTATTGAAACTTTTCTTTTTATAAGCTAAAAATGTCCTCCTCTATCTTTTGATTAAAATTACTCGTTTCAGGATATATTTCAACATACCTCCCTCTTCTTTATGTTATAGCTATCGGCAGATTCTCCTTTGCTAGTTCCTCTGTGTATTTATATTTTGATCGGTGTCTTCCTGGCGATCCTTCCACTTTATCCGGAGAATTTCTATATGATATTTTCTACTCAATTAAGTTCATATCCTTGGGACGTCTTTCTTAAAGTTCCAGCATAGGTCGATCACAGCCCCTCCTCGTCGAATTTCTACGGTTCACCAAGGCATATATCTCCTGCTTCATCTAATCTATAGTATATTCTTTATTTTCATAGTATTTCTCTTTCTACTCAATATCGCTATTGTTTTGATCGCCTTCTAGTATTTTTTGGCCATACTCTAGGATCGAGATGTGCTGAATGCCTTTCTGAATTTGTTACAGATAGCGGTTTATCTCCTAGAGCACTGGAAATTTCACAAAAGTATTTTTAAAACTTGTTCCCCTTTTGAAGAATTACTAGGTAAATTTGGTTGCCTAGACTGGTCTCTTACCTTTAAATTAAAATAATCGCTCGTTTTCACCAAATTTGCCCTCCTCCACCTTCACGCCATTGCTCACTTCTGTATAACGTCGCCCAAACTATAAATTTCGAGGAAACATTTCGTAGTTTCCTACATTTTTGATTTTTCCACTCTTGTCAATTTTAATTCCCAAGGAAAGAGTGTTCTTAAAACCGACAAAAGTTGCTCCTGCGGACTCTGAACATTCTACCACATCATTAAAATCTTTTTGTATTAGCTCTTTCACGTAGGACTTAGGGCTTTTGTGTGCAGGGAGTACGGTTGTTCTTAAAATATCACTGATTATCTTCCACTTAAGTTAATCTTTGCCTTTTGGATCATTACTGCCCACCATTTTGAGTCGACCATCGCTGTCCTCAATTTACATGATGGTCTGATCCGCAGAGACATAAGCAATATTATTTGCGACTCCGTTGACGAAATTAAAAAAGCACGTTTCTCCTGTTGGCTTCACAAGGCAGCAGACTTCGTTGAGCTTCGTATTTTTAATTTTGCCGTAGAAGATGTCACGGTTCGGATATACAATGAGGGAAGCATTTGAAGGCACATAGTTCTTCCAACTACTAAGCGCCCACAGAAACTAATGATCCAGAAAAATTCCAATTCCATCAATTGAATTTTACCGAATCGACCCCTGAAATTTGGCATTGCGGAAATCCAAGCACCCGAAGTAAGTTAAACCAGACATGTGAGATTCCTAGCCTTGGTTTTATAATTAAAATTATTATGGCAAAAAGACAATTTACATTGACAACATTGACATCAGACGGGAGCAAAACAAATACATTACATTATCGATATTTAAATGGATCGGGTCTAGAATAAGAATTTATCAAGGGTTTGAAATTTTTGCTAATTTGTGGGGGTAGAAGGTCACGAGCTCGTCATTCATCACCATGGCGAATTTACGATTAGCACATCCAGTGTATGGACTTTGCTTCTCCTAGTGCTATGGGGTAGTTTTTTACGAATGTATTTTAGGTAGAAACCCGTTCTTTTTAAACCCTATTAAAAGTCTAGGTGGTCTTTCCCTGGGCGGAGCCGAAATCTCTCCTTTTTTATCTTTTCTAATTGACAGCATCGGCGCGCTGTAATTATGTTCCGATGCCACGTCAAGAAACTAATTATACATTTTGGTGGTTGTCTCCTCCTTTTCTGTCCGAAATCGGCTAAAAACCAAATTATTTTCTTCTTGGTTAAGAATTCCTCCTTTCTTGTGAGCACTAAGCATGGGAAACCCCATTTTTCGTATTTTGCGATAGATTAACTACTGCCCATGCGGTCTGCGAGATGGCAGTTAGATGCGAACAGTGGTAAACTCGTTCATTGAATATGATGATAATATAATATCATGCCAAACATTTATAATAGATTATTCATCAGCCCACTCTCAATTGAGTTCCTAATGAGGTAATCCAATCAAAACTAAAGATCAAACAGATTAGAATCTTCTAATCTGCTATTACTTATTTACTGTACATTAGAGCAACAAGTATGCTATCGAGATTAATAATAGGATTTTACGAGTCGAAAATGTAAAAATCATCAGCCATAAGACTTGTACACACTAGGATCAATTAAGTAATGGGGGGCACTAGGCACTGTCGGCGGAATTGAATATTCTAAATATCATAAGATATACGACCTGGGCCTGGTTATCCGCTTTTTAGCTCCTTAGACCGTAACTATTTTGAGTAGGCAAATTTATAGTTTGCGTTTTCTGCAGGATAGTACTGTCCTGGTCCTGGAGTATCATTCAAATTTAAGTGAGAGCGCTGACTTTTGCCGATTCTGATTTAAATATTCATTACTTCGCACTGCAAGGACGATTAAGATCTTATTTCATTTAGTATGCCCCTGGTCCAGGAGTCATTTAGATTTGAGTTCTGCCCTTGAATCCTGAAATAGTGACACCTTTCATTGATTTTTTCAATGACTCGTAAGCGCCAGGTCCAGGAGTTTCAGGACGAGATTGGCTATTACGTTGGCCGGTTCCAATTCGGATCTAATTAGCGCTTTTACCCTTATAAAGGTATTCATAAGCTCCTGGGCCCGGGCCAATACTACCACTGTATTGAATTCTTGAAGCCTTGCCTATCTTAGTACCAGACTGTGGCCTTGTTAAACTCATCTCATATGCTCCTGGTCCAGGATGCAAATACTGGTCTCCTTTTCTACCAAATTTCTCACCGATTGTGAATCCCTTGACTCGAGATTGATCTTCAACACCAACTTAGTACTGCCCAGGGCCTGGTTTTTGATCCAGAGTAGTATAACTTTTGACCTGATTTCCAAAGCCATACTTCGGCCCTGCTGAAAAAGGCCTATTATTAGCATACTGACCAGGTCCAGGGAACTAGTTTCCTCCTACAACTTATCCACGTTTAGAAGTGCCAATTTTTGGTCCTGTTTGTTTTAACTCAAGTCCAGAAGTATAAGTGCCTGGTCCAGGTTATGGATCTTACGTTTTGTTTGAGCCATATTTGGCTCCCATTGTGAACGCAGTAATATTTTTATAAACCCCTTGAGTGCATGGAGTATAATTTCCTGGACCTGGTACGTTTGTCTCTCCGAGTGAGATTACTTTTGGCTTGCTTCCCATACTTATCTTTGGTCCTGACTTGCCTGAAGCAATGTTGTAGTCGCCAGGTCCAGGGTTCTCCTATAACTTATCCTCGTTTCTCAAAGCTGTGCCAATTCTATATGGCAGAAGAGTTACTTCCAAGATGGCGTATGTTTACCAATATTAAGAGCAGAGCTATAGTTACCTGGTCCTGGATTAGGAACTCCAATCTTCTTCATGGCTACATGAAAGTATTGATACATTTAGTTGCTCGTTTGGCCATTGTCCAGGCCGGTGAATTCCAAAAACCGCTCATCGAAATTAAATATAAAACTTATCGCACATACCCAATACCTATTCATACATCTTTATATCAAGTATAATTCTTCCACACAAAGTCACCAATCACTAAACTTCACGAGATCTGCACTGGTCGGACGGTCCTCAGACTGAGTTGCTCTGCATCGATTGACTAAATAAAAGTAAGAGTACTTATTTCACTTATGGACTTTTTCACATTGACTTTAAAGGGGAGATTACTGTCCTTAAGGATACGGTCTTTGATATCGGCAGGGTCTAATCCTTGATAGGGAACTTCTCCAGCATAAAGCTCATAAAGTAGTGTGCCAAGAGCAAATACATCAACAGATTCATTATAGGCTCGTTTTTGAAACAATTACTGAGCCATATATGTGGGTGTGCCACTGAATTGCATTGGTCCACTGTTCAGTTGAGACTAGGTTAACTTAGGAGTACCTTATGACGAGCTAATCCAAAATCACATATTTTGATATTATAGTTTTTGTCAATCAGGATGTTATGAGATTTTATGTCGCGATGCACAATGCCATGACGATGCAAATAGCTTATCACTCCGACTAATTGAACTGCTATTCTCCGTTTATCTCCTTCATTAAGATTGGTTTTCCTACGATGGAGTAGGTCGTAAAGTGTACCAGGCACTAGTTCCATAACTAAGCACAATTGTGGTGGAGTCGTAATAGCACCAATCATCAGTACAATATTTGGGTGCCTGTATTTTGCCAACATCCCTACTTCATTATTGAATTCTGCGAGCAACTACTAGCTTATGTTTGGGTTGAACACCTTCTTTATGGCCACCTACAGCTAGAAGTAGCGACCGCGATGAATTGTGCTAAACCCACCCATTGAAATCTGTTAATCTATTTAAAGGTCGTTTGGACGCAACACAAGCACACCATTAATGGCTTATCGTTAGGGCTCAACTTAAACTACGACTTCCTTATTGGCTCTGCGCCCATAGAAAGTCTTGTTAGCCGTCGATGGTTTTTCCTGCCGAAAGATGCTGGTATCCCATGCAATTTCTTTCTCCTTCTCTTCACTAAGTGCTCCACGTTCTTCTGATTAGATAAGCCATGAGGGTGTTTCTGATTTCTTGCTTGTCCCGCTTATCTTTAAATTTCCTCCAGTTTCGAACAGTTCATGCAGAATATCTTGAAGATTATCGTTGAACTTTATTCCCAACAACACCTAAAACTTGGCGGAGAGGGGGTTGCCCTTCAACGCTAACACAGTCAATTTTGGTAGTTGCTGTATCTCTTCAGGCAGTTCAGAAAGTGAATTTTTTTCGAGATTGAGTACTTTAAGTCGGAAGAGTTCAGCAATGGCAGGTTCGATGTTGGTGATTTTGTTATCAGAAAGGTTGAGTTATTCGAGTGTGCGAATGGTGAATACATCTTTCGGGATGAAGTTCAATTCTCGTTTAGACAGATCCAGCTCCTTCTTGTTGCTGCGTTTGGCATGGCGTAGAAACACGGACAGTTATGTCATGAATTACACTGCAATTATTAACTAATGGTTTTATTGATTAATCAAGACAAGACAAACCATGATTGATTAAAGTATCATAACCATTGTGATTTTAATCCTATTATTGATTTAAACGGGGGGAAAACTCCACGCATCATTATCTTAAGGTCATCACTTATTCGGTTAAGCCATAATAATTTAGTCGAAACCTGATGTATGTCATTTATCTTTAATTTATTTCATTTAATCATGATAAACAATGGGTAGTTTTATTTTTGATTCACCAGTTATCTTAATATTATGTCAAATTTTGTTAAACATTAAGTATGAAAGGGTAAAAACCACCAGCTGAGGATAGCATTAAGGCAACTATCATCTATTGTGAGGACAAACAAATCAATAAATCGAGGACTTTCCAACGCAGCACTCTTACCTTCTCTAAATTTTACGATACCGTTAAGGAGAGATACGATGGAAGGGCCAAGTTACTGCTAAGCTTTGTAAAGAATGAGAATTTAATCAAAATAGATGATGATGTCGATCGTGATTAAGCCTTTAAATTCATATTAAAGGATGCGAAGGACTTGAGATGTAAAGTAAACGTAATTGACTAAAACAAACAATTCTTTTATGATTATGCAAAAAAAGCAAAAGCTTTAAAAGGTCAAGGCTCACAGGAGAGCAGTTCGACAGATAAATCAGAGGAAAATTTCAATGAAGTCAATTAGGACAATAAAAAACAAACAAGTCGAGGCTTGAGTCAGCCATTACCAATAGTTTTTGTATAAAAATAAAAAGCAAATTAAGTTGAGAAAGTCGCAATAAATAAAGATAAATACACCCGAGAGAAAAATATGAATTTTGTGTAGCCCAGTAAGGAGCCAGCAACAAATATGAAAAAGAAGAAAAAAGTATTTTAAGCCGTGTCATTAAAGTAAGAAATAGTTAGCAGTGCAAATAATGTGGAAAATTAGATGAGATATGATTAACATGTCACGTAATCGATAATATATCAGAGGGAGAATGGAGATTATTCAGTTAATAAAACGAACAGATAAATCTAAAGTTACAAAAAATCATAGAGCAACAGGAGCAAGGAGGGTACCCAGGACAACCGAGAGAAAAATATCGAAACCTAGTTGGTGTAACTGTAGAAATAGCTAAAGGAATCTGCAGCTTATTTAAAATAAATCTGCATTGCCTTCGGAATCACTTGTTTAGAGTGCGGATAATCTAATTTTTTAGGACCTTACTTTCAGTGTCTCATCTGCCCAGCGTCTTATCTCTGCAGTTCTTGCGAACAAAAAAGTTCTTTGATGAATCATCGTCAACGATCGCATCCTTTTGCCAAATTAAAACACGTTGGGCAATCGGTCAGTAACATCCAAATAAAAACAATTACCATACACGATATCTAACTTGCTGAGGACGATCCGGAAAATGAATCTATTGAAATGGTATCTACTGATTCGTATATGTATATGAATGATCCACCAATGCAATGACGTCGAATTAAAGCGCAAGTCGACTATTTCATGATTTTATTTATGAAAACAAAAATTAATAATTATCAAAAGTATTATAACGTTATGAAACCCCAATATATCACTCCCAGAATCGCAGTGGTCATTCTTAATGCCATCATCGATCTTCAGAATTTAAATATTCTTATCGATAAGAGGCACAAGGGGTATTTTCATCTTTTTAATTTGACCAATGTGATACTCCCAGCAGACAAAGAATCGGCTTTCAAATGGCGAGGAGTGCCCTTTTCTCTCAGTGAGGCTGTGAGGATACTAACGCAGATTGATACTTTTCTTAGGATAAATATAGCAAATACGGTATTTTTGTGTGTGGCCAACAGACAAATGCAGGAGTATGCACTAGTGATGATTAAATGCTATATTTAGATGTGTACTTTAAATGTAAAAGATCCGAAGAATTAAGGAGAAATCAAACAACTAGCAGCATTTAGTAATGGGATCGTATTAGCTCATCCTTATTTCTGCCAATAAATGCTTCAGATTTATAAATAAGTTGCTATTGATGCTCCACCAGTCAAGATGCTAGAATGGCTGACCATATAGCCAGAATAATCCTTCATTCCTCTGTTTTAAATATGGAATTAGAGTCGCTACAATGATTTTTAATTGGCCTACTCTCATTCCATTGAAACGGAAGTCTCATAGTATTATCTCAGTCTTAACAGTCCTCTTCGGAGAGGCATTGGTAGACACTACTATGATTAAAAACCTGAAACCAAATATTTCCATTAGCCAGTGCTGGTTTATGGAGATGTGAAAATTGTGATTTACAGCTATAAAACTATGAAAAGGATCCATGAGCTTACTCTAGGCTTTAATACACTTAGTCTAAATGCCCTCAATAAAGAAGATGTGCTTTAAATATCATAAAAAGATTTTTATGAAAAACGAGAGGGAGTCGAACCCAAATTAAGCGTAAAGGTAAACAGCAAATAATTTAGATAAAATTTGCAAATTACTGTGATAGTAGCAAATGCAAAACATCAGCAAGCTGCGGTTAGTGTAAATAAACAATAAAAAAACTGGTCAACAGATATGGAGAAGTGCAGAGAGATCTGTAAAAGCTGCATCGAAAAAGAACCTGTCAATAAGTACGGTAACTACTGTCCTTAAACACTCATTGATATTTAACTATGTTTTAATTGTGTGAAAATCAAGAAAACAGATATTATTAAAGTGTGGATGGCTTTGCAAATGCAACAAGTTGTATCCCATACTTTTACCATTTATTTTACATATTTGCCTCAGTTCATTGGCTTGAGCCATCAAAGTTCATTCCTGACTATCAATTTACTATATTTCCAAGGCAAATATATATATAATAATAAAAAACCAAAATCATTAATTGATCCCCTATTTAAGTATTTAATAAATAACAATAATCAATATGAAGTGAAAAAATTATTAGACTTTGATGAACCCTTTGGCGTTACATTTGCTATTTTGCCGCTATCAACTCCAAAACTCTTTTCTAAATCATCTATTCGCATTTTGCAGCTAAGGACTATATGCTCTAAAGCTCGCTTCTCCATTTACATTTACTGAAGTTACCTTCATGAACACACAAATACTTGAAAATGGTATAGTATTGGGCTTTATCTAGCTGATTGGCGTCTTTCACCTTTTTTAGCATGTTTTTAAGGAAGGGAGCTGCAGATTCGACGAGCTGATTGTTGGAAAGAATTATGCGCTCCTGCAACTGCTAAAAGTCTCGCCTTAGTTTGTTTTATTCGAGTTGTAGATCTTGTGACAGTTTTCTACTACGAGCTAGCTCCTCCTATATATCACTCAAATTACCTCACACCCAATGACAGTGCTTACAAAATTGTCAGTATTGCTTTCCTCACAGGTGCGCATCTCCACAGTTCTCTGTAGTCTAGTCAGTGTTTCTGCTATTTTTTGATGTTCTCTCAAAATATCAGGATTAGTGATGAGGGTGGTACTGCGAGGGTTGGTAAACATAATGTCCTTACTCAGAAAAGGACCATTATTTTTGTTGAGGTTGAGCTGATAAAAGGCACCCTGTTTATGGGGTACCTGATTTTACTTTTGGAACATAGAATATAATTGAATTACAATCGAAATTGGATGTATTAAAAGAGCATAAACAATAACAGGTCAATTTACAGACTTGCCCCTCTTTAAACTGATCTCCGCCTTTAATTAAGCAGCTTATTCAGTTAATCTTGTCAACTGCTCTTTGAGGTTACTGTTGATCTCCATTTCCTTTTTAAAGATTAGCATCTACTCCTCTTTTAATGATTGTTCGTCAGTAAAAAATTCCTTCCAAATCACGAAATTCTTACTGTCGACTGAAATGTCCAAAACTTGTGGTCCGTCGTTGCGGTAGAGTTGATTGATATACTTCTATCTATCCTCAAATATATCACTCCAAACCGACACAGTTTACCGCTATAATTCAATCTAACGACCCTATCGAATACTATTGGTAAGAAAAGTACCATAGGTATTGCTTTGGTAGGCGGTCGACAAGTAAGTCAAGAGATTTAGGTTGAACTCGAAGGACAGAGGAAACTAGCTCATAATCTGAAGCACACAATCGAGAAATTGAATGAAAATTGGTGATTTTTAATGCGGGTGGTAATCGGTATGATGGTACTGACCAGAGCGCACCCTGAATTTATGCCCGCAGTGTCTCCAATCCTTTTAGATCAAGACTGCAAAACCTTAAAATGTTCTATAGTAGGGCTAGAGAATCAGTTGAGTGAGACATGATAGCTGAGTTGTTCTATCCCATCCGTCACTGCAATGAACAATGACGTTCGTGCCACTTCTCATTGTCTTGGCCATCGACTTTGCTCCACTAAGAATAAGGTAAAGATAATCTATCCATCCAGATTCGCCCAACACGACAATAAACTCTTGTCTTCCAGGATCATAGCTCCTGATTCGATTGAAACTATCACGCACAGCGTGGATATTAGGAATATTTAAAAACACCAATTAGCAGTTATAGTTTTGCTAGTTTTAAAAACCTTTGCCGGAGAGTTTGTTTCCCAGAGCTGCGTAAAAACCACGAGCATCGTATATTTTACAGTTTACGTTGGTGGTCGATTTAGCATGTTTGGAAATTAGTTTGGTAGATTCTGCGATTTAAACAATCATCTGCTAGTCCTACTGACAGCGATTGGTCAGGATGCCTCCTTTGGTTTGACTGCAGCGAAACAAACTTGAAAAACATTATCGTTAGTATTAGAACAAATAGGTCAGAATTGGCAGTCTCTCCTTGGTTCTAAACTTGGAGCATTTAACGATATCGTTTTGAGCCATACCAATAGGGACAATAAACAATTCGGGATAAGTTGGTGATAACTCGAAAGAAGAGTTGTCGACTAACTGATAGGCATGATGATTAGCTTTAGTACAATCTTTTTTAGAGTTGTACGTATATTTCCATACTTGCTGTCTGCGCATTTCCTTCTCATAGTTATAAAGTTTCCATCCATCGATCTTTTTCTGAACTACATAGATTGCAATGTACTTTTGCCATACTTAAAGGCATAAAACTTATTTATTCCATTGGGAAATCCAAATTACCTGACTAATCTTTCAACTTCTTTCAGTTTATCAGCAACCACAGACTGTAGCATGAATACGCGATTGTCTTTTAAAGTGAACTACAAGCGAGGCGTTTACTTTTTTGGCTCGATGTATTCTAACGATTAGATCATCCCCAAATATATATGAAGGATGTTAGTATTGAGGGAGTGTTTACTCTGGACAGAAAAGATGTTTGGGATAATTAAGAGCTGCCTATCGCTTATTATCAACTCAATATTAGACCATTCGCCATTAGATTTAGATCGAGCCGACAGCAATTTCCGCTCTGATAGAAACACAGACTCTGAGAAGTGAATTTCGTTGTGGGGAAGATTTAAGCTTTTGATCTTAATGATTCTTATCTGAGCATATCTGAGATCGACCTCTTCCTGTGAAACAGTTTGTATCTTACTGTCCCCCTCCTCTTCCTCCTCCATCGGTACACTTGTCTCGGCCTCAGGCACACTTTCCCTTCGACTATCTCTCCTAAATAGGTTTTTTAGCCACATGAGATCTTTTCTAATTAAACTATAATGAGACAACATCAGATGAAAGGAATATCAATAAAACTGCGATAGGCCATAAGCCCTAATTAATATAAATGATTTTGACTTAATTAGAGGGATATTCTGAACTAGGTTATATTTATAGGACATTGGGGAGCATGAGCTAACTTGAATATCTTTATGATAGACTACCTCCCAGCCCACCCCGCAGCAAGTATCTTCTACTCTCATATAGACCCCTCAAATTCTATTCCAGCCAACAGCTCCCCCTCCACCTCGACAACCCATAAAATATCAGCCCATCCAAAATGCACCCTCCCTTGACTCACGAATCAAGAGCCCGCAGCAAAAGTTCAATTTTGAGTTTCCTTTCCCTCCGCCCTCGGCAAACGAAATACCTCTTTCAATAATCGAATTTGTGATGATGATGAATTCAAACCAAATTGCACACATATTTATTTATTTGTACCCTCTCTTTCCTCTTCAATCTCCAATAAAGTTCGTTCCCTTAAGAAGGCAAATCAATTATGAAGTAAAATGCTAATAATAATTGATCTGATATTTTGATGGAAGACAAGTTTCAACACGCTTTCAAGCTTGTGAAAAGGACTGTCGATCTCCAGTGCTTCCAAAGATATATCCTCGAGTCCGAACAATATCAACCTGAACTCTTCCAGCGCATCAGATAATCCAAAAGCGAAGGACTCCCAAGGTTTAATGTTTGGAGGATGCTGTTGGAGGTCATCCCAATCGTTGGAAGCTGGAAGTAGAAAAAAGAACAGTTAGAGTCAGCCCGAAAGCGTTGGTATACGCTAAAAGACGAAGCCAAAACAGGGATAAAATCATCACCAATCAAGTAATCTCCTCAGTCAATGCCCTTGATGCCTCGAAATCCACTTATGAAGGCTATGGCAAAGCCTGACAAAAAATAGCCGGTACCTGCTTCATAACGTAGGAATCGTAGGCTTTTCTGCGTGAATAGATCAAGAAGGATGTCGATCGGACTTACCAATAGCTACCTTTCTTCCAACAAGCCAGTATTCTCAAATTACTAACTGATGTGCTGTTTGTTTGGTGTAGAGTCAATCCAGATGTATCCTATAAGCAGGGAATCAACTAACTCCTCGCATCAGTGGTTTATGTCTATTTTCAGGAAGCACTGCCTAGCCAGTTTATTCCTAGTAACGAGTACTATCTTCTTAACTTAGAGTTTAAGAGCAGTATGCCTTACTGAATAGCGTGCAATATGCCGAGGCTGACGTCTATTTAATCTTTGAGCGTATTATGGATATTCAAAAATAAATGTTCAAATAAAATTTGGACAGTGATGTCAAGGGGTTAGTAAACCCGAATTCAAAGAATAATTCACCCATTCTCCAACGTATCATTCAGATTCAGGATCAAAAACTCAAGGCTCTAGATCTCGAATTGTTCCGAATTATCAAACTGCAGGATGTTAAAACTAAAACCTTTTTATTGAGGTGGATTCGATGCTTGCATACAAGATAATTTGGCCTTGTAAACTCTCTTTCAGTTTGGGATTCTATCTTCCTTGATGCATATGAGTCTCCCAACTCTAAAAATAAGCATCAATTTTAGTTTGTAGATGCTATGTGCTTAGCTATGTTTATCTACATGCGTAGTCTGGTACTGACGAGAGAGACTGCCAATGAAATATTGCAAATCTATCAGAAATACCCACAGATGGAGGGATAAGACCTTGCTGGACTTGTCACACTGGGCTGGCAGGTCTGTGATAATCTCAGAAATTTGGGAGGAAACTCTCCTCAAAACATAGAAGAGCCAATAAAAACAAAAGATAGGGAAGTTTCGCCGTATGTTCATACTCCAAGGAAATAGAGTACTTCCAAAGAGCCTGAATAGTTGTATCCAAGATTAAGCCCTCCTCCAAAACAATCAGGCCGAATCTATTTCTAATTCTAATAGCTCCATGACATTATTTCGACTCTAAGGCAGAGTATCACCTACAATGAGTACCAATTCTTTAACGCAGTGACATCGAATCTAAATCTCTTTCTAAGTTAGTTTTGACTGCGTTGGAGCAAAAGCTGCACAATTGATGTTTATTTAATTCATCATATGATGTTCGGACAATTTGTTTTAAATGCTATCCAATAAGATAGTAGTTTAATGATAGTATGTGCTTGTTTAAGTAACGTATCTTGACAAATTTAGTTGAAGAATTTAGTCTCATGCCTTTCGGGTGTCTTCCCACTCGACTCGGAAGAGAATTGATAAATTATAGATATTGAGACCAACATCATTTCATTTAGCGTATGACGCAGTGGTTTCTTTGGCTTTCTTGGCCCAACTTCCCTTTTTAAAGTCATCTGCAGCTTCAGCATTCATGGGGGTTTACAAATTGGGGACTACCATTAATGATTTTATTTTTTCCATCACCTTTACCAATTTCTTGGTAGGGGCCCACTTATCGCTGGTCTCCAACATATCAGCACAAATTTCTCCATTAGCGCTGACATTAGGGTGATAGATCTTGGTCTTGAAAGAGACGACTGGTCCTTTGAATGGAAAGTTGTCGAGTTTGAACTAGATTTCAAACTGTCCTCCCTCGAAGGGAGTGGTCTATGGGCCTGCGATGAAGATATTCCAGATGGTGCCATTCTCAGGAGCAATAACCTTATAGCCTCTAGCATAAATGAATTCTTTACTCTTTCTCTAACTACTGACGTTATTTGTTGAGGCGGGGCAGCATTCAGCGATTAATAAAATTTATACTTGATTATGATCTTCAACAAGAATTTATGTTGTTTTACAACGTATAACTTGGAAGTAAAAAAATGGTAGCATATTAGTCAAAAAACCAATTATATTTTGAAGCCAAATGAAATGGGAAGGATACAACACCATATTAAAATATTGCAACAATAGATCTCATTTGACGCCTTTCAATAGTTTATAATTCAATTGAATTCATAGTCCTTGCTCAATATTAAAAATTGTATGGCTCCAACAGATGTAAGTTGAAATACAATTCCATCTGTTGTGCTAGATTCAAAGCAAATGCCAGGCCTAGATTCATTCTATAATGATTTAAAATGTTATCTGTGAATAATCCCTATTATAACGTCCCTAATGCCTAAATTGCAGGCGTAGTACTCGGCTCTATTGCGTTTGTTACGCAGTAAACCAAAACTCGAGGTAAACCCTAAATATCGCTACGACATGCGTAATGTGGCCTTGTCACTGAATAATGAATCCATCGACAGCATCAAACTTTAGTTCGGACTGCACAACAACCGCATAGACCTATAAAAATTTATTTGGCTGTTGAAGTAGGCAACCGCCGGAGAAGGTGAAGATGGCTATCTTGTCTATTATGAACTTGTTAAACTTTTCGAAGAAATTGATATCGATAATAGCAACACAATTGAATGGGGATAACTTCTAGAATATCTGTCTGAAGCAGCGTGGCTCAGCGCTCCATCGTCTTCCAAAGATAGTTCTTATGCTCGCGATCGAAAGGTTCTCTTTCCTGCGTTCAGAGAGCAGGTTAAGTATCGCAAGCATCCGATCAAAAAAATAGTGGAAATGCAGCGAATGGGATTGCTGGGAATTCTCACTTGTCATAATCAACTCAGTTTTATCAGCATTCACAGAAGCGAAGAGGATAAAGAGAAAGAAGAAGATGAGAGCGAACAAGAAATAGGTTCATTTAGAATTCACAGCATTGATGCTGATAAGGTGCTTTCTTTGGATTACTCCGAGCAGGAACGACTGTTTGGCGTGCTGTTGGCAAATCGAAACCTGTGCTTCATCGAGTAGAGTGAAATGCAAAAGAATCAGGGTGTGATCCGTTCCTCAGGGACGGAAGTGGATATCAAATATTTGCCAATGCACCGCCTTTGGTGCCTGTAAAGCGTTAATAGCACTCTCCAGATGTTTCCCTCTCCCAAAACTGCCTTCATCGAGCGGAAGACTGTCTTCAGGCCACACTATGAGCCATTGACGGGCATTAGCGAAATATCTAATCCACTTGCGCTGTGTACCAGCTCTTTGGATGGACTGATACGGCTTTGGCAGGGTGGTTCTGGCAAATTAATTATATAACTGAATGCAAGCAAAGAGGTGGGCTGGGGTGGTGAACAGAAAGGAGTAAAGGGAATGGCTACGCATAATCGAGGAATTATATCTTGCATCGCTTGCTGGATGTTTACAAATGAAATTTATTTATGGCTGCCTTCGCTGTCGCTCAGTAAACCATTCGCGGGATAACTTAGAGGACATATGGGTCTCGTGCTTGAATGCCAGTTTTGTTGGTGTGGTGAGTTAGTTTCAGTTGACGATAAACGAGCCATTCGGGTATGGAACACAGACAAATTCGAGTGCTTGCAAAGTTTTCTCGTCGAATAAGAGATACCCAATCTATTTGCTTTACGATCCAAACCTTACCTAATCTTCTACTTCAAACTACTGCACTTCTATCGAATGCGAACAAATTCAAAAATTGACTTGCAGGGTGACAATACTCTATCTCTCTAAGGCAGCCATAGCGGATTAACGCAAAATGACTCTATTCCCAAGCTAATTGGACTTGAATTTAGTCGTTACTATGCCTTCTTTATTGTTATAACAGCTCAATAAGTTAGAATAATCGATGTGAACAAAATTATTATTGTGGCTGTTATAACTCCACCTTCAGATGAGGAGTTTACGCACATGACTATGAAAGATTCGCGTAGGTTCTATGTGGCCTCCTCACGCGGAACAGTGTATTAGTACAAGACGGAGGATGGGCAGCTTATCCGACAGATTTCAGTAATTTCACCAGAAGAAGAGGAAGAGCCTGAGATGAAGTTTGTCTACTATCATGAGTAAACCCAAATGTTGTTAGTTATCATCTAACGGATAGGCTGCTCATAAATAGCAACCTATGACGAAATGGGAGAATCCGCACGCATCAAAGAAATTAATTTCGAACAGAGTAACCTCATCGACTTTAAATTTTGCACAACCAACAATTTGTTCTTTCTACTTTCAGGAGAGCCTGCAATCTCTATCTGGGATTATGATAAGCTAGTTATACTCAATCAGATAGAGTTAGGCAAGTTGGGAGGACAATTAGTTCGCAATATAGTTCTTGATTCAGTCACAAACACTCTCTTATTACATGGAGAGGAGAAAGTGATTCTGTTTCAATACGAGTCTAATGGACGTATAAAGAAGTTGGATGTTCTTGAGTTTAGTCTAAATCTTCATGAAAGTCGTACTGTTATAGTGGCTGCCTCTCTGTTAAGGGAGAAAGTATCGTGCAGCGTAGTCGATGAGATGAAGAATCGTAAAATGAAACGTAATCATTTAGATGAAGGCAAGAAGGAGGTGGACTTCATTATGATTGATCAAGAACCGACTTCTTATGAAGACTTAGTTAATGCAGAAACCTTAGTTAATATACCTATCCTCGCCATCCTCAATAACCTCGGCTAAGTCTATTACTATAATCTAAGTGAGATGCTGCCTTAGCCTATAAAGGAAGACAAAATTGCTCTCCGAGGAAAGATACAGCGCATGAAGGAGAAACGCACGACTCATCTTAAGATGCTGCCTTTGCCTAAAATCATAGAAACTGATTATACTGAGCGCCTCTTTAACTAGGACTTCACTTTTGTGCCTAAGGCAAGCAAGGCTGGTTGCGTAATGGGTCATTTTTACTTCTACTCGGATGACAACACTCTGCTTGTAGTAAGCGCTTACGGTGAATTTAAAGGCGAATGGATTTTGTCTCTAAATAAGCCTAAAACATGGAATTTAGCATACAACGAGATTGAATAAGTGTTAGTCCGTCTATAAAAAACTGAAAAGGCTCTGTAACGCATCTACAAAATAAATAGTAGTAAATTTAAGATAGAGTTTTTGATGACCAAATATCTAAAGGCGGAAGAAATTGCCCAATTGAAAAAAGAGGAGGAGGACAAATGCAAAGTAGAGGCAAGAAGCGCCTTCGTTCTCAGCAAGAGAAGTATTGAATCCAAAAAGAGCCTCCCTACAAGTCAAGCAATGATTAAAAATGCTGAAATCACTAGCACTCAAGTCATTATACCTCAACGCCAAACCAAAAACCAAGAATAGAATGTTTTTGAGAAGAAAATTTTGGAAAAAGAACGAAGGAAGATGTTTCACAAAAATCAAGAACTTTACCAACGAGTTCAGAAGTCTTTGAGCTACTGCAAGCAAATATCAAAGTCAGTACCCAAAATAGGCCTTCAACCCTCATCTTCATCACTGCCTGACAAGTCCAATAACTTTGCCACTCAAATTTAACAATTCTTTATCAGCAGCACAATGAACAATTTTAATGTAGCTCACCTTGGGGATGTAGAAGTGAAAGCTCGAAAGAAAGAAGCATCTCCACGTAAGACCAGTTTCAGTTATCTAATGACCCCAGAATTTAAACTTACAAAAAAGGAAACTCCAACTTTACATAAAGTCAGAATTAAGTCTTCATTGTCTGAGATGAGTAAAAATTTTGTGCAGACAAAGATTGATCTGCAAAACTTTCTTTAGAAAACGAAGGCGTAGTTCGGAAAAAAATAGATAAAGAAAAAGGGGCGAACTTTGAAATTAAAGTTATGAGGTTCATCTGTTTATCTTTAATTTTATGATTAGTAGCAAGTCAAATCTTGACAAATATTAAAAATGATCAGATGGTCAATTCAGCAAGAAATCTTTGAATTTGCTATTGATTGTTACTCTGTTTTATCCGGATTGAGCGATATTTTGGGATTATAATTGAGCTACTTCATCAACAATAGCCTTCTCTTATGATGGCTTAAAGACTTCGTATGTCAGGCGAAGATTCAGCCCATATTTCTTGGTCTTCAGTTCGTTCATTGTGGTTGAATAACTTCCTTGATTGTTTAGTATTCGATTCATTGGCTGCGGAGGCAGTTCTTAGACTATATCCTCATCCTCTTCACTAGAATTCATCTCAGCTATATCCTCAGGCAAATTGCCCAAATACTGTAAATATTTATTTTGTTAAATTCTGCGTTACATTTTGTCGAGCTCTTTCTTTTTTATCCGGATCAATTAGTTGATTTTAACCTCCAATCCCTGCCAAACATCTGCTGATCCCTCCTCTACATTACTATCCTCCTTTTTGAAATAAACACTCATTTTATCAGCACTGATACTCACTCCATAATCCTCTTTTACTTTTTAGAGTTCCTCCTTATGCTTTTTATGAAGTTATAAAATCAATAATTGGAGCTCATGCTCTTGATCATTCAGAACGAAGAGATCTTCCCTTATTTTTTTGGGTGATCTATTGTCCACCTTCTTTATTCGAAAGGAGTGCTTTGTTGTGGGAGAAGACTCATCTTTTATGATGTTATTCGTCAGTTTGTCATTGAAGGACTGTTTTGTTTTGCTTTTTGGTTCAGTGAAGGGTTACCTATTATATTCTGGAGACTTGTCTTGCCTCGATTTAGGAGGAAGCCCCTCTTTGAGTAAAACAGGTGCCTTACTGCTTTGTACTCCATATTTTTTGGAAAAGGGTTTCGACTATGCGTACTCCTTCTCCTGTTCTTTAATTATATTTCTTAAATTGCTAGTCGCTCCTCCAACTTTTTTCTTGGCCTTTAAATTTTATTACAATTCTGTTTTGTTCGTATTTCCATAATCACTTTGCTTTGAAAAGGTTTGTTTTTTCTCTTCGCTTCTGTGGGGCATGGAATGATTATTAATCTTAGCTGAAAGCACACTCTCGACTTTGTTAATGTCTTGCCGATATTTTGATTGTTATTCGATTATTCGGTGATCACTCATACAGAATTAGAGATAATATAAGAATTATTAAGTTTAAAAAAACACGACCATAGCTTTCAAATTTGTTATGATGAGTATGGATGAATAATCAACATTTATTTTTATTTTTATTTTTATTTGGATTTATGTGTTATTATAATATTAAAGAGATATGGAGTCAGACCCCTTACCTATAAAGCTCGTCATTGTCGGAGATGGAGCCATTGGCAAAACCTGCATACTCGTCAGGTACTATCATCCACCATTCAGTTACGCTTAAAATAAATTTCCAAAAGAATATGAACCCACTGTTTTTGATAACCTCACTACTGTACTTAAAATTGATGGTAAAGTCATCAACCTTGGGCTATGGTAAGACAACAACGAATTAGGGATACAGCCGGTCAAGAGGAGTTTGGTCGTCTACGCCCCTTAGCTTATCCTGGAACTGATGTCTTTCTCATTGCTTTTTCAGTCATTGATACTAATTCTTTCACGAATGCCCGTAAAAAAGTAACCTTCTATTGATGCAGTGGTACCCTGAAATTGAGGCTGTCGTGCCGGCTGCCATTAAAATTTTTGTGGGAAACAAGATTGATTTGCGAGAACAAGCCAAACTCACAGCATAGGATGTGAAATCGGCTCCAATCGAAAAAGAAACCGCCAAGATAGTATTCTAAAATGAACTAAAATGCAAGTACGTCGAATGCAGTGCACTAACCCGGGAAGGTTTGCAGCAAGTATTTGAGTAGGCCGTCCGTTCAGTTCTATCTAAAAAAGGAGGCATGCCTAGAGTCTAAAAAAGTATGAATAAAGAAGGATAGGCTTGCAAATGCTAAACCATGTGATATAAGTCAATTTGCTAAATCAAATTACTGGCTGATTAGGATTGACAGCGAGTGAGCTCTTTTTGAGGAGTATTAATAGAAATGAATAGTTGACATTCATTTTAGATTACTATATTTAAGTTATACATGCTCGATCGACCAATAATAAATTATCAATGCGAGGACAATAGGATGGCGATTAGTACGATCTTTCTGAAGAGTCGTATCCCTCAGGGCAAGAGTACTTTCCACGGCAGCCTCATAATCAACCCAATCACCTTCTTTTAATCAACCAAAGAATATTTTAGGATCTAGGCATACCTGTATCACCCTAAGATTTTAACTTAATCAGCTATAATGAAAGGGAGAATGGAAACAAAGAAGCTGAAGAGCAGGAAGATTCACTCGAATACAGATTTGAATCCAGCTCGTATTAAATTGAACAACAACCAAGTGACTATGAATTTACTCCTGCATACGATATAGATTAGGATGAAGAATAATTCTAAAATGACGACAACGGATACAGTCAACTCCATAGCCACTTATTCGAGTCATCAGAGTAGAATATCTAATTAATACCCAATTTATACGCGCTTAGATAGTAAAAAACTGTTGTCGGAATGTCACAACAGTAGATAGCCGTTTTGCCCATTATTCACTGGACCGACTCAAATCTAAGTGAACAATGTTCAGTCTGCATGTAACCATTTTAAAAAGGATAAATGTTAAGAGTGATTCCCTGTTTGCATCGAAATCATGCTAATTGTATCGACCCCTGGTTGGCGAACAACGCCTCTTGCCCTAGTTGCAGAGCAACCACTAAATGATTCTTAATTTATTATTGATACTAATCATTTCAATTTTTTGTTAGGGTGATGTGCAAGGCTGAACGTTACCGTAACTCCTTCAGGCCGTCGTGTTAAATGAGAGTAGGCACCGAGTCAGTGACAATTTCCGCTTTGAGGTATGGAAATTCTTCTCTAAGAAAGGAGTGTAGTTGCACAGCCTTGTTGATGGCGGCAGTCATAGCGTGGATGATGATTGATTTATGTTTAGTTAGCACTTTGACCGAATGTTTTTTGTAGACTGCCAGTGGCCGACTTCCCTTGATATAAATTTAATTGAAGCGAGCTTTTTCATGCGGTACGGGATACTTTACGATAGCAGGTCTTTCTTCGTTCATTGGTGATGTATCTACCTTATTATTAAAAATTAAACATAAAGTCAATTCTCTAATATTTGATTGAATTGTATAACTGTTGGAGATTTGCTATATTAAAATCATGTGTAATTTATAGAGTATATTATAATTGTCAAAATGCAATAGGAGGAGACTATACTCAAAGTTATATTGGAGAAGCTGCAGTTGATTAGCACAAGCGGGTCTAAAGGTGCTGAGTAGTTTCTCACTGCCTGCGCTAAAAGTGGAACATTTCTTGAAAGCTGTCTCAAAATTCTTGGTCTGAATGTCATCGCTTGTACAAATAATTTAACTCAGTAAATATGCGACAACAAACTGCCTCACTCATCGCCAAGATTTTGATCGACTAAGATGATAACTTGAGTCCTACTTATCAGGCTAATTTGGTGTCAAGGTTAATGTCAAATTGGAGCATCTCAAGCGATGTTAAGAAAATGATGGTTACTGCAATTACTCATTTGCTCACTATGGGAGAAGAGGGTACTTCAATATTTAGATAGTGTTTCTAGTTACTATCAAATCACTGCTGGATAATATCATAGGGATGTTGTAAGATTTACATCGTCAAACTTCATCTACCTCAGTTATTTTATAAAAATGTTATTAGGACATGGCCAAAAGGAATGAACACAATGAATCTCACATTTCCTAAATCTATTTTTCAGAGATATCACATACCATACTACTGCTAAGCTCATGTCTTCTCAACTCAGTCTGTCTATCTGGAGATCAATACCTAAATCACTTGATGGATAAAATCAAAATATTTCACTGCATTCTTTTCCACACTGGCAATATACCAAAGAACAATACCATTTTCATAAAACTTTTTAATTTCTATTAAAATTTGACCAGTTTGGCCTTCTAAAAGAAATCAGAATTTAGCTTCTGGCTGAAAGAGATCACTGAATGGCCATTTATTTACGATAGTCTAATTATGATTTATAAGTTTCAAGCCGCTCCCGTATAATAAACTTCAGAAATTACTAATTTTTTAGTATTGTCGGATTAAAATTCTGAGTTTCTACCATTAAAAATATTAGCTGCTGAATGTAATATTATGTTTATGTAGTTCATTAATAATTGTTGAGTTTAAAATTCACAAACATCAAAACAGGCACTTATAATTCTGTTCCCATTGCCGGTCCTCCTCACTTTGCCCAATCTCTCCATCTAACTGCTCAATTTATTGGCCAACAGTTATTTGTAATGTCCAATTAACTCTTAAAATATTCACTCAGCTTATTCTCCCTCTATGGCAGCTATATTTCGCATAGCAGTATTAATTTACATCAAGCCATTAATTTTATTCATGATATCTTTACTCCCATTCTAGACTACTTTATCTCCAAAGGCAGACAACTCTTTTAAGATGATGTTGCTGAGTTTTATGGATAAATATAAGATTGCTGCTAATGCCAATCGAAGGGGACTTTTCTGTCTGAAGCTGCCAAAATACTCTAAATTGTTATTTCTAAATGTCCACAAATATATCAGTTTCTTATTCAATATTGTAAACAATCCTTCCAATAAATTCTTAACTCTGATAGCTAAAACACCCCTTCATAAATCCTAAAGGCCATAGGCCAAGTCAAAACTTGCAGATGTTTATTTGTCCTCATCATGCTCTGGCATAATTAATAAAAAGATAATGATGATTTTCATGAAATGCTTACTATCATAACACTTTCTCATTTTTTTACAAAACTAGACCCTTACTAAAAGGCTTTGCTTTACTACTGCTTGGAGGACGCATGGTCCTAAATTTTTGAATACCTCCCCGAACAAGGATAATTTTACTTCCTCTAAGCCGTAAATACGAATCTAAACAAATCAACGCGTTACTTTGCCTTCTACTTCCTCCTATAAAATTACTCAATGTGTTTTTACTAATCTTTTATAACAGTCCTTTTCTCTAATTTTAATTTTTTAGAGAGAGGTCAATAGCAATGGATGATTCTTTCCAGAATAATAAATACTTATTCCTAAAAATTCAGTGAAAACTGTATGTGCTAATTGATGCAAACCCTACAACTACACATCCGATAAGCTTTGCGTTGCTATGAAAATTAAATACACAAAAGGAGACACACAGATAGTAGTATTATCTCCAGCTACATGCATATTTGCAGGGAAATTTCTAAACTATACATTCAGGACAGCAATAAACCATAATTAAGGAAGGAAATCTTTAATTTTCTTAAGATTATCAATGAATTGAAGATTATAAATCTTGATGATGAAGTTATCAGAATTGCAAATTAAATTTTTGGGTATGAAAGAGGAATTGTTGAATATTTTACTGAATATTTACCTTATGTTAATCGTAGTTTCATGGATAACAACTTCGAAGGTGATCTCTATTATTAACTCTTGGGAAAATACATAATGTCTCAAGGATAATATCAAAATTGTGTAGAAACCATCACTATGATTCTAACGATGGCCTTGCATTATCATATATCCAATTCTCAAACCACTTTGTCTGATGATGGGTTGTTGGCGATAAATAACAGCTTGGTTTTGCTCCAAAATGTATGTATAATTCATGATAAGAGTATACATTAAAAATCGATAGATCATATTTTGATAGCTTGTGACCAAATTATTTTAATAATTTGCCAATCTAAAAAAGAGAATATCAAGAATATTATGATTGGAAGGACAATTAATTTGGAAATCATTTGCAAACTTATGGCTCATTTATAAATTCCTTTTGACAAGCTTGTTTAAAACTCACAACAGGGCATGTTTATTGACTATGACGCCTATCTCTTAATATACTTGCTCTAAAAAATCAGTCTAAATCCGATCCAATTATAAAACTGTGATAAGATAATAACAATAATCATGTACTTGCTCCGCGCTGCTCCCAAATAGCCTAATTATACAAATATTCAAAAAAACATGAACTCAAAGAAATACAACAATATTCTAAATAGCATCCAGAGGGTCGTTGATACAAATAAGTCTTTGGCATTCCTTGCAAGTTTTATTCTGGAAAGATACAATTTCTGCGATTGGAATTATGTCAAGTCTATCTACCCCACTATGAAAGTTACTGATTACAAATTTATGCTTCAGAATATTGAGGAAACTGCTACTAAATCGCTGTCATGTGTTTAACATCAAAAAAAGGAGAAAGATGATTTAAGAGTTAAAATTGTAAGTACAAGAACAATTGTAAAAGTAATGGATGTCAAAAAATCAATCCAAATCAATGACCAACATATCAATCAAGCGCATTCTTGGAAAAGAGCATTTACTGATTTAAATTCTTCATAAAGATAGACTAGTTGTGAAAAAACATTAAGCAATGCAAAGAAATGGAAGAGGAAGACCGAAAGAAATGACTAAATTTAAGAATACACTCGCAAAAGATCGTCAATGTGATCATTTATCATCTCAAGCTTATTTCATTTATTATCTTACTTAAGGCAGATTTAATGATTATATGAAAGTGCTCTTTAGTTTGGTTATATGACGCTGCTGATCAACTGGAGTCTAGGTCGTATTTTATTCGCCTTTATGAGATATAAAAAACATCAACTAACTTTAAATGTATCTTAATTAAATTTTAAATTATGATTGCAAGGGCAGGGATGAGCAAATTTATGAGCAACAATTAACTTCGATTTTGCTCTCATTTTTTCTCATCGAAGGCAATGTTCACTCTCTCATAGAGCGCTCAAAGAGCTGTTTGGGCAGAGGCAATTGTTGATTTAATTTGTAATGCAAAGGGATCAGATGCAATAACTGATTTATCTTTAAGGGAGCAGCTGTTAAGTCTGAAGCACCCCGCATACAGCCTTATAAATTTAGAAAAACAACGATAAGTTCTCAACAACAAACATCTAATCTTTGACGACGCCCCTCGAAATGATGTCCTGAATATTTTTTAAAGGGGAGTTGTCCTTTCTTAGGAAGTATTCAAACAATAAAGAATTAAGGACGCGAAATAGTTGCCTAACAGATAAAAAAGTCCGAGAAAGTTTGTCTTTTATCCAAATGTATTAGTCACTCAACCTATTTTTTATAATCTTAGATGGACGTCATCAAATACATTGATTTATGGAGGATTTGGAATTGCTAAGACTGTCTCGGTAGTTCTGTTTAACTATCTCTCTGCAATAATCAACAAATTTGTATATCAATCCTTTTTAAATGATGCTCAGTCCGAGCGAAAGCTACTCATGGAAAATAATTTGATTACATCAGTTCCCAAAATATTTTATTTGAGCGTGAACGTCAATGATGATTATTCTGCTCTTAAATCCTTAATTATTGCTCAAGCTACAGAGTTGCCAAAAAATTAAAGAAATTAATTATTGGAAATAAAAAATTTCGCAAAATTTATTTAATCACTAAGCGAAAAATATACAGATAAAATGATTCCCGTCCGAGTTGTCTTTGATCAAATTAACATAATTGCCTCTTATTTTAGGAAATGGAACTATTTTTATATGACTAATCCCTAAGGTTCAATCGGATGGGAAAGAAATATAAAATAAATGACTACAATCAAAAAAAGGGGTTAACTTCTTCTGTCTCATTTAAAATAAATCAAAAAAATAGGCTCTTACCCATTTTATATTAGTTCAGTCAACATCGAAGGTGATTTACTAAAGTAGCAGCCTATTATGACAAAAAAAAGGACTCTGGATATATTGAATACTCACGGGTAAATAAACAAATTTAAAGTTCCTTACTTGCAGAATATTAAAAAACAAAAAGGCAGCAACGATTTTAGTCACATTTTCTGGTTTTCTATCCAACAAATCTTAAAGTGGAGTAATCTTGATAAAGAATTAATAAAAAGCTTTAAAGATACATTTTATGATCAACTTAAAGATAAGAAATGGCCAATTTATCTTCGCTTTTTGAGTATTTCCTAAATGCTGAAATAGGATTTCGATGTATTCTTTGGCTAAAACTTAAAGACTAAATTTTCAAAAGATAATTTCGTATCGACTGCAAATGAGCTCATTTAAAGATTGAAAAAATTTAGTGTTGAATAATATCAGAAAAATCTCAAAGCATATATCGGCAAAAAGGGAGATAATGAAGAGCACCGAGAAAAGATATATTTCTTAAACGTTATTTTAAGCATCGCAGAGCAGGAGTAACAAAGTTCAGAATAAAGCTTATAAGTTAGCATCAATTACTTAGAACCTATGCAATTTTATAATAGAAAATTTTCTGGTTAATATTCAACTTGGCCTTTTGTGCACAAACAACTATTTTAGACTGAATACTCGTATTAATTGATTAAAATTAATTTTTTGTTCACAGCGAAGGAATTCATAGAAATCACGAAGGATATCATTGATTTGGCAACAATGAACTATTTTCAGATCGATCCTTTATTAATTAATAAATTTTTAAACCAATCCAAAGCATCACGAAGATCGTTAATGGAGTTCACCCTCATTTAGATTTTAAAGAGAGTTGAAACCTCTTTCCGTTTTCAAATTCGAAGGCCAGGCGAGTTATCTTTATAACTTGAATTTAAGACAATGTTGACTTCTACTTTTTTTATACTGAATAACAGCAAAGGTTCTTCAATTAGTGTGCATTTTTCGGAACCGCTAAAGATGGCAGAAAATAATCCTAACCAATGCATTTTTGCTTCTCCGATACGAGTAAAATTGTGATTATTTAGATCAGTAAATAGGGTCAACAATAATAGGATAACTCTTCTCATGCAGAACAGAACAAATCCTTCGATTTTGCCTTTATTGTATTAAATACTACGAAAGCAACTCCCGTTTATGAAATCTTTACTTTCGATGTGACAAGTACATCTTACAATCAAACAATGGAAAACAAAGCCAAAAATGCTAAGAAGTTAGTCAAAGAGATGTCAGCTTCCTATAACAGTATTGATAAACCCTGCAAAATCTGGCACACAATTATCTGCGGTGAAGATAGAAAGCCACATTTTATCGAGGATTAACATAAAATTAAAACTTGGCAAGTTGCTACTTGTTCTTTTGAATCAATAAAGTTATCTACTGCTGACATTGAATCTCAAAAAATCCTCTCAAATTACCTTCAACAATTTTCGATTTATTCATTTGTAAAAAATTCAACTGATCAAAGACTGAAGAAAGCTAAGTTAAAAAGATGATAATTTTATAAGCTAAATTATTGCCGTTAGATTTCCATAGTAATGATATTAACTATAAATAAGGATATCTCGAATTCACCTTCCCTATCAGTAGTCTGCATAATATTTTTCTTTGGCGATTTATCAAAAATAATCAAAAGGATGACTTGGGAAAATTTATCTTGTAAGACATATTTTTCAATTATATTACTTTGAATTTGAATTATTTGTTAGTATGAGATCAGATCATTAATCATTCACCCTTATTTGAAGTTATTATTCCATAAGTCCATCGATGGGCTTAAGTTTCTTATTTACTCCATCTAATAAATCAATTAAGCATAATGCAGTCAGTCATTAACATATGTTCTTCTATATGTGAGGCCAACTGATGCAAGTCCATACCTATCTACAGTTTGTTTATTCAAATAACTCAGCTGATTTATTGGAGTCATCAGCCGTATTTTATTAGGCTTTATGCGATATATAAACATCAACAAATTTTCAAATGTATCTTAATTAAAATTATGATTGGAAGGACACGGATTAGCAAATTGCTCGAGAGAACTTTTCCTCGACTTTGCTCTCCTTTTTCCTCCGAGAAGGCAAAATCCATTCTCTCATAAAACGCGCAAAGGGCTGCATGGGCATCAACCATTGTTAAAAAGATTTGTAAAGCAAAGGGATCAGATATTATAACTGATTCATCTTTAAGAGAGCAGCTCCTCAGTCTCTAGCACCCAGATGGTATCAGTAATTTAGAAAGAAGCTAAAAAGTCACCGACCCTAACCATTTAATTTTTGATGATGGCCCTCGTAGTGATATCTTGAACATCTTTACAGATGGACTAATCCTTCCTGAGGCAGTATTCAATCAATAAAGAATTCAAAGGGCAAAATAGTTTTCTTCTGGCGATGGATAAAAGATGAGAAAGTTTGTTTTTTGTCCAAATGTTTTGGTCACTAAGGAAATGTTTTATATTTTGAGATAGTATGCATAGAATTTGCTAATTTACGGGGGGTTCGGAATCAGTAAGACTATCTCACTGATTTTGTTCCACTATCTTTCTTCAATAATCAACAGATTTGTCTATCAATCTTTTTCTGATAAGACTCAAAAGTAGGAACTAAAACTTCTCACAGGCAATAAGTTAATCATTGACGTTCCCAAAATATTTTACTGGAGTCTGAATCTCACAGATGAGTAATCTGATCTTAAATCCTTAATTATTGCTCAGGCAACAGAATTGTCAAAGAACTAAATAGAGTAGTTATTGGAGATGAAGAATTTTTCAGAATTTGTCAGTTCCCTGAGGAGAAAATATAGGGATAAAGACATCACAATCCGAATTGTCATCGATCAAATTAACATGCTTGCCTCCTTATTTAGGAAATGCAACAATTTTTATACAACAGCGGAAAAAGATTCTTTGGAGATGCAGTAAATGGATAAGCTTTTAAAATCAGGAAAGCTGCTCAGGACTCGCATGAAGGCATTTTAATACTTAGGTCGGACTACTTTTTATAACAGTTCCATGAACATTTAACAAGATTTACTAAAAAATTAAAATGTTTTATATTTAAAAGGAGCACTGGATATATCAAAAAGTCATGAACCAATCAACACATTTAATATCCCATACTTTTAAAATATGGAGCATAAGTGGGGATGCAACGACTTCAGCCATTACTTTTGGTTTTAGATCGAAAAGAGGCTCAAAGCAAGGAAGCTGATAACTTAAGACCAATTGTGCTAAATAAAAAGCTTATTTTATACACATGTTGAAAATACCAAATGGCCAAAGTACCTACGGTTTGTGAACATCCGGAGAATGTTCAAAAATCAGCAACTTCAAATCAAACAAATATTTAATAACTTTGAAAAAAACACAAATCTTTCGGAATCGATGGCTTTATTACCTGAACTATTGGAATAGAGCAGTATCTCAGACTTTAAAGAAAATTTAACAAAGTTTTTTAACAAAAACTAAAGCTAACAGGACAAAATTAAAAAAATTAAGTTGTTTAGTATCTTTTACAACTGGGCCGACAATCGTGAAGATAAGGATAGTATCTTTGAAGTATAAGTTAGCGCCCTGTCGAACGTGTTGAAGCCCTCATAGATAATCAAACATTTAGGCTCGGAATTGGCAAACAAATAAATGGTTTCTCTGTAATTAAAACCCCAAAGCATAAAAGTTGTCTTTTCCTGGACTCCCAATGAATTCATGGAAATTTCTAGAGATATTCTTTTCCCAATTGCTCTAAAGTATCCGCCTTTTAACGATAAAATGGCTGAAATTATGTTATAAAAAGTGTCTGCTTTAGGAAGCTTACTTGTAGGCGCGCTGAATGGTGTCCTCTAAATTCCACAAACTGTATCAATTTTTTACTATAAAAATCCTTTGAAGGATTACCCTAATTAAATGATGATGTTTTCTACAACAGCCAGCACGAGTTTTCTTCAATTCAACAAGAAAGATAAAAATATTCCTGATCACCTTCGTAAAATGCTGGACGAGGCCTATAACAATCCCAACTAATTTATTTTTGGCTATCCCATCATTTAAAAGAAAGGCAGTAAAAATAAAGAACTTACCGAGGTTGCTGGGACAAACAGTCAATGCATCGATAACGCATTCATAAAGTACAATTAGAAAGATAAAATATTTTAAATTTTTACTTTTGATGTTACTATTGCAGTAAATCTTGGCGATAAACCAGAAAACGCTGAGAAATTTTTGGACTAGGTAATTTTGTTTACAAAAAACTACAGCTGCAAAAGCACTGATTCTGAGGCAATTCAGTAAATTGTAAAAAACCAAAATTATCGAATTATTCACACCATTCTCTGTTCACAAAAGATTTAGCCAGTTTACAAAGTTTAAAAAGTAAACGGGAAGATAATATGGGAGATAAAAACTGCCTATTTCGATACATTGGTACTTGCACATCCAGACAGTAATAATTTGGAATTTCAGCTGGCTCTTCAATGCTATAAGGAGCAAAAATAACTGCTTTAAATCAAAAACAGAAGCTGAATGATGGAGTTATTCCTTGATCAATCATTATCTAAATCATTAATTGTATTAAATATAAAAGCAAACTAATGCTAACTGCATCAATCAGAGCAGGCATAATCGAATTCATCATTGAGGAAATAGTTTATTCTTGTATCACCAACTTTCCCAGTCAATATTTTATTATTAGCATATGGAACATATCCACCCCAATCGCAACTGGAAATACGTGCACCACGCCAGCAAACAATCCAATGACTCAATGAACGCTAGTTTTTAGAGCAGTCACTCCAACTCCAGCACTAAGTTCAACAAGTTTCGCTTTAATCGTGGTGACGACAGTGTGGCTTCCAAGCCAGAACAAATATTTACCTTCACCAGCAAGACCAAGAATAAACCCAATGATTGCAGCTTGCTCAGCAAACGCAGCAACAAAGAGTCAGATACCAGTAAGAAAAGCGACAACGAAATAGCATTGCAGGGAGTCAGTCGACCATCAGCCGGCAAAAGCATACCGGGAATACCTCCATCCAAGTAAAAAGGCAAGTCAAACGAGGTGAAAGCCCTTCTAAAGTAAGTAAAGCTCATCACCCATAACTTCAAGAAAGCCATCGAGTATTTCACTCGAAAATTGAAGGAGTTGCAGATTGAATGGGACAGCTCCTTCAAGCAGTTGCTTTCTCAGCAAATCGGGCAGGAAAGGGAAACCATGAAAGCAGTTAAACATTAGATAGATATGCAACAAAAGAAACTTTCGCAGTTCGCAAAAATTGAACTTGACAAAGACATTCTCAAGAACGAAAGTTCTGAAAAGAAACAGGAGAGACATAGGCCTTAGCCGTAAATTGACATTCCGCCCTTCAAATTGGCAATTTCCAAGATCTAGGGAGCGCCTTAATCAGCATAAATATAAAATCATGCAAACCGCAATGCCACTTTAATGTCTCTCTTGTGCCAAGACTTCAATCCCACCCCACCATCAGGAGATCGGGGAGGAAGATAAATGCGTAGCCTAAGGCAAACAATAAAACGTATGCGTGAGGTTTTGGATGAGCAATGATGATCTATAATCGATAATATCCAAATATATATAAGCAAGCATAAGAGAGATTAATATCAAGGAAAGTCCAGCTCTAGAGATTTGCATGCTACTACAAGCTGGGCATACATATAGCTGGAGTCGTCGTAACGGACACACATGTCATCCTCGCCCAACACCACCTCCAGATACATCAGCTGTCCATATATTTCAGGCAAGAAGCTTTTCAATTTGCATAGCATGAACTTGAGAACCTATAGCTGACACTAGGCTGCCAACTATAAATGCTATGATTTCTTCGGCATTTCTGGATGGTGTTTATAGTAATCATCAATATCAGCATTTATTAATCTCCGAACTTGTTTTAGCGTAGATAAAGATTCCTCTGAGGTAGAGCATTATGAGAACTCAATGAGAGCATTCATTGACTGCAAATAGCAACCCTCAATGGCAAAATCATTGGGAATCTAAAAATCGGATACTTCAATAAAATTTGGTAATCTCACCTGAAGATGCTGAATTAGTTGACCCTTGCGGCCTGCTACTCGCATTATCTTGCGGATTGATTGATTAATCTTCTCATGTCTCTCAATATATTGCTTAATAAACCCCGCCATTCGAGCCACAAACACTTCCTTTTCCTCGATATTTTAGCTCCGAAAAATCTGCAGATAGGGCTGCGAACTCTTAATAATAAACTATTGCAGACAGTTGAGATCACAAAGCAGCATGCGTTGCACTTCCTCAATATCCACTTCTCTGCCCACAACATAATTTCTGTACTTGTTTTCTATAATAAACAAGAACTGTTCTATTATCTTACGGTAGGGATGGTGCTTTGCTTAAAATTATTTAAAGAGAGTTTTCTAGTCGGTTATTAGAGATAGAGCCTGATCCAGGAGACTGAGACTGTGAGAAGAATCAGTCAACTCAGCAATGCTGTCACTCAATCTATCGTTTAGGGTTTGTTTAAACTTAAGAATAGCTTGCATGGAGGCACTGCTTTTCATGGGAAAAGACTGCTTTTTGTTTTTGGAACTCAAATTTGTCATTTCACTTATTGTTTTGATGGAAATAGGTTTATCTTCTTGTTGAGATTTTCTAGGCTTTATTTAAAACTTCGGGCGGAAGGGTTGCAAATTAAGGACTGACTCCACAAACATTTGTTCCGGTATATGTTCTACTATCGTTTGCAGATCATCAACGAGGTTTCCATCGAAGTCTTGCCTGTTTTTAAGTCTAGCGAGACATCTTAACATGAGTTTTCTCCATTTCTAAGTAGAATAATCAGTACTTCAGGAGAGATATGTTTGGGAACTTGATTTTTGGAGATGGACTATTTGAGAATGGTCATTTGGTGATGGAAGTCCATGACTGAGTTATTAAAGATCAATAAACTATCATCATTATGATGACTTTATCGACATCATATATACTAGTAGTAGTATAATTTAGGAGAAGAAATCATTTTATCGTCGGATATGACTCACCATGTCGAATTGTTCATATGAAACACTATTCCTCATAAATTAAATATATCACATTAATAATACATTCACAATATTTCCTAAGAAGATAACATACAATTTTAGCATTCATGAATAAAACCAAAAAGAGGATACCCAAATCAAGAGATAATTTCGTTATAACTTTTATAAATCTCATAATCAAATTATTTTCACATTTTGCTTGAATCTATAAATAAGAATATGGGCTAGCAAAAATTGTATCCTTGAACTCATTCACTGCTGTTATCGACCTTTCGCATCTCATCCCTTTCAGCCTCCTCTTTCATCTCCTTATTTCTTTTATAAATAAGAACGAAAGTGCAGATAATGAACAGCACTCCATACATGGCGGCAACAATGAATGCGCAATTGATCTTTTCCTAGTCAACATTGAAGGACAAATATAGCGGACGCTGCATAATAGACCCTAAAAATATCTGTTTCGTAAAATCTTTACAAAAAGGATCAGTCCAAAGAGAGAAATTAGCCACACCACTCGTAGGCAGTTCGACATTTTAGTAGGTTATTATAATGAGGAAGAGCATGAAAATAAAATAAATTAAAATCATCATTGCAGAATTTTGAGTAATTTTGAAGAGAATTGAACGGCGTCTTGACTGTAGTGAGCCTCTAAGCCCAAGAGACAGGCGCGGCTCTTCCAATCCAGTTACTGGTGACCAAAACGACAGCGTGAACCATAAGAGCAGCATCCGTTGACCCAGAATCCATTGCAACGTTTCTTGCAGCCCACTTATTCTCGAGTGACCAATTCCTCGCTTCCATGCGCAAAGTGGCACTTACCTCCATAGTTGCAGCGACCTCTCAGGACATATGCCCTGCAAAGCTGAGTTTTATATTTTCCATTTTGACTATTGACGGAGCAATCACTGCTGTCACATGATGACTTTCTTGATGACTCCTAGCCATTAGAATAAAAATTGGTTGATTTTGTGTATTGGGGGAGAAGATTGTTCATGGAAGTTCTTTAATTTTAAATATTATCGACTTGGAAAGTAAGATAAATAAAAATAGAAGCAACTTAGCAGATGATCGCTAGATGCAATCAAAAAATAAAGTGGTCAGTCCGCCGATCCATTTTTATCGTGGGGAACTTATAGGCTTTAAGGGCAGAGGATGCGTACAGCGATTTACTGCCAGGGGCTTTAAATTATATTTCACTGTCATTGGGCAATATTGGTTCATTTAAACTCATCTCCCTCATCTTTTTCTGGCAGTTGCGTAATGCCTCCGTTCTGTTGCTGATCTCCTCCTCAAGATGTTTTTTCATTTAGAACTCGTTAGTGCGAGTTATGGAATTTGCGACGCGTGTTTATCGAATAACATAAATCTTTTAACGATGGAGGGAGTGACTGCCTTGGGGAATGAGCTCCTTGTACGGCTGGTCATCTTATGAAGCTATTAATTTTCGTAGCACATCCATAGTATTTCCATTGCAGCTCATCTACTTCTTGAGGTTGGTTATTTACAAACTTTGTGTCTTTTGGTGAAGGTTAGAGCGGGTTTAGCGACCTTGAAGTTTCTACTGCAGTTGCACATAGTAGTTGGTCTTATTAAACAGATTTGACGGAATTGTGGTGGATTATATCGGCTGAGCCACCTTGCTTTCGCTGGCGGAGTGAAATTTGCTCCCTCTAGGTTTCGGTTAAATGGTTGGAACTACAGGTATTACTGCGTCAATACTTTTTTTGGGCGAAACAACAATAGACATCATCTTTTCATTATTCTTGATTTGTCTTTGCACTTCCGTCAGATTAACAAGTTTGTTCATGTCTGTTTTCTTTCGAATTTTGGCATTAGACTTTTTAATGGGCACGATTTTAATCACCTATTCGCTCTGTAATTAGTTTTTCACTTCTCCGTTTCGTATCTTATAATTAAAAATATTCTAAGCAGGGTTTGTTTATTTAAACATCGCTTTTTTCTTTTTGGATTTACTTCTGTGTTTTATTTTCTTAGAATCAATCTCAGCCAATACTTTTTCCTTGCGTTAGATGGGAGTCAGCTCATCTTATGAAGGATTGGACTACGAGTCGATATCGTCCCTATTCTGAAAGGACCATTGGTCAAATAGATACTACTTATCCTTCACTTCCTTTTCATACTACTGCATTTATTTTTTATGAGATAAATAGACCACCAAACTAGCAGCCATCCCCTTTCCAATCGACATCAAGTCCTTCACTCTAAATCTGCATTTTTTTAAGGTCACGTCCTAATATCCAAAAAATGATGTTTATAATGTAAACACTTGGGGTTTGTTAATCTGACGGAAGAGTTTCACTCGAGCAGTACGCTCCTTATCCGCTGTAATACTGTACGCACAGTCCTTCATTGAAAAGTTAGGGCATTGCTTCCCGCAAATGTAGGGAAACAAACGAAATTGGGATAGTGGATCGCCAATGCAAGCATAGATAAAACTATTCAGCTTCTTAGAGTGGCTGTGAAAGTCTAGCACAAAGCTAATCTTTTCTAATCCTGATAAAAATTTAGTAATATAATAGATTTCAGGATGTAGCCAGCGATTAGGGTTAGTCCACTGCCTGTTGAGGTCAAATCCAGCCAAATTAGTCCTAAAATTGCCATAAATAACGCCATCTACATTGACCATGGGCACTATTATGAGTTCATAGTTTCTCAATAAGCGTTCTTCCTTTATCAAGGAGCGCACGCACTCTTCCAACACAAAGGAACCGGCAGTTTCTCCAGGATGTTGTCTGCCCATCAACACTATTTTCTTTCCTTATTTGTGATAGTCTCGATGACTAATTCTGAGGCTCGGTATTGCATTATTAGAAATACTGTAGCAAATGATTTATCTGCTAACGTCACTAAATCAGACAACAGTTACAGATGAGCGGAAGAGTGACGCTCTATCTCTTTGAGAAAGCTAACCAAACGAGTATATGTATATGGATAATTTAAAGCTAGGTATACTGTTTGTGCAGTCTGTTAAAAATTGATAGTAAATGAAAGAGTATAGTAACTCCGAGAGATGGAAGAGTTTTATATTATTTATCGATTCACATAGCTCTTTTGATAGTCGATGTTGCTGCCAATAGGATGCCATCCCACTTTATCTCCTTTGAACCAGCCCACAGGACGCACTCCTTCTTCAAACAATGTGTGTTTTTTTACCATATTTACAATATTAAATCGCACACTACCCTTTTTCTGAGAAGTAAATGAAAAATAAAACCATTGGTTGTATCCACGGGTATTTGTGTCGTTCTGCAGTAGGAGATCGTACTCTTCACATTTAGATTAAGTTGATAGGTAAGCATATAGGAGATTGCCAGATTCAAACCGCGATTCAAAGGGAGAATCGGAAGAAGGAGAGCGAGGGAAGGGGGGTAGATAATTGTTCGGGTTGTAGTCCGTTGTGTTATTTAGCGAGAAGATATATGCTAAGTAATGAACATATTACAGTTGTAATTATCAGTAGCGTCAATCTTTGAATAAACTAACTTATACAAAGCGTTGTTAAGGTATTTGTCTCGTAGAGACAAATATTTGCATTTTTTTGATCTCTATTTTTTTGATATTACTAACTCTTCTGCTTATGCCTATGGTTTATCTGGTGGTTATTCCAGAGTTCTAATTAAGTGGAGATGTACTGAAGATGTGGTGAAATTGCAAGTACCCGTGGCAGGTAGTCATCAGGTCGACTGTGATTTATTAAATCATTGGCACTGCTCTCCAGCGGAACAATTACAGTCTTCGATACTGCTGGTTCTTCATCGGCATTTTCCACCTTTATGGCAGGTTTATAAAATCCCTCCTCTTCACTACTATCACTTTCGTCCTATCTTTGCATTTAATAAAGACAGTATGAATTTATTAATTCTTTGAATGGATAATGCAGAAATAAAAATCAATCATCAATGCGACAGACACTCTCGAGGAAAGAGATACGGTCCAAGTACATGTCTTTTTACTACTGCCATTTCGATCGAAAGAGATACTCATCTTTTTAGTTACGAGATAACTTAATTTATAACTATTGGTAGGATTTCAGCACAAAGGCGACTTTCTCCTATAACTGCTGCATCTGTGTCTAACTGGCGTCTCTGGCGTCCTTGAGCTCCTGCTCTATTTTAGTTAGCTTTCCGTTTAAAAATAAAATCTCCTCCTACTTGTTCACCATCAGCCCTTATAACGCAGTGTTCTTCTTTCCTAAAATGTCTAATTTAGATTTCAGATCTGCAATTTCGTTGCTTCCCTTTTTAACAGTATCGCGAAGACTGCAGATTAGTTCCTATTTTTTGCTGGATGGACCAAACAGCAGCTTCTTTTTTAAGTCGTTCAATTAATTCCGCAAAAAAACGTTCTACTGGCGTAGCCGCTCATTCTACTATTCGAGAAGTTTAGGCTGAACTAAATCAGTTTTTAGGGCAGAATTTTGGCTCTACTGCTTAGTTATGTTAGAATCAGTAGGAGGACTCTTACTTAAAATCACATTTTTAAGAGTGGCTCTGATTGATAAATTTTAGAGGTACTTGAAGTTGGATTCCTTTGGTGGAGACGGACTGGCATTTCCTGAGGCTGGAGAATTGGCGTGTAGTCTAATAAGATTTTCCGTTCGATCATTTGGCAGAGTGGTCTGTTTCTGTTTCATCCTGAGTCTTTATGATGACTTGCAACTGTTCGACATGCTCGCTTCTGCTGAAGTCTCGTAGTTAGGAGAATGCAATTTGGCACTAACTTTGTCAGACTTGTTGACCCCTCTCTAAAATGGATGGTGTATTTTTTGTTAACTTTCCTCAGGTGAATTCATTGCATTTCTGTTAATATTCTGCTTTGCCGCGACGTTAGTGAAATCCATCTGTCGCTTATTAAAAGAAAGAGAAGCATTAAAATTATTTGACATGGTTGAAGATTCTATTTCCAATAATTATGAGTTATGACCACGAAAACCATTTTTGATATATACGATCAAACTAAGTAAGCAATAAACGAACGGAAGAAATTCCTATTTGGAGAAAGGATATTTGTCAGAGAGATAATCAAATAATGACTTAATTCATTCATTATTGGGAAATAGGCTGATAAAATAAGGAATAAATTTGGGAGGGTTTGAGGCAGTAGAAAAGAAGAATTCATTAATTATTTTATATTCATGAGTTTTTATTGTTCATATCGATGATTACAATGATTGGAAGATCAATAATAATCAAATTTGCTATATTTCACCTGTTTTAATACCCATGATAATTTTAATAATTTATACCACTAGGTGCATACCCTAATAATAATACAAATCGAAAATGAACCATCCAACTTATCAAAGGAATACATCTAACGACAAATAGTAAGAGGACATATTCCCTCTAAACTCAAAAGAAAATCTGGAAAAGAAAAAATCTATCCTACTAATTTAACTGTAAAACTAACTTTCCTCTCTAGATTAAGTTTAATAGGGAAGACACAAGGACAATGGCGATCCCTATCTTAATGATGCTGCACTTGCCCGACTTCAATCTATTAACAAACAGGCAACCAAACTATAACTTAAATAAATCTAAAAATTATGCAAGTTGGCCATTGGTAAACGGATCCTGAATATTGAGCTCAAGAAAAAGAAAGACTAACACAACTCAGTACACTTTGATTAATACAGAAACTTCTAAAGAAGTAAAAAATTGATATGTTTTTCAGATAGAACAGAATTAAACGATACAACTACGATGAATTGATCGAATAGAAATTAAAAAACTTCACTCTAATAGCCAAAGCCTACGACAATGGAAGAGGTTTTGTGGAGTCAGACCGCAGATATTCTGAAAAATATGAAAGAGCCCTGCTGGAGTGCGACTACATGAATACCATCAAGGTGGTTAATCAAATATTCTATAAGAACTATAGTGGAATTGCAAAGCAATAACAAAATATCACTGAAATAGTGATGAAATTTATATGGATACCGATTTTGATGCTTATTGTCATGGCCTTCACTTTGCCATTTATGTCTTTTATGTTCGAAGAGGCTCTTTTCATGATTTTGCTTGCAATCATCTTGCTAATTTTAGCCACTGTGGCAATAAAGACTTTTCGGAACAGACCTACCTGCAATAATCAAATTGAGCAGACTATCGAAGATGTTAAAATATACTTTTAACAGATCAATGAAGCTTTTGAAAAAAATGGAATAAATATTGTATGGCGATGCCACAAAGATTTCATGTACCTCTAGGCCATATTTCACGGTGGTTTTCCTCGTGAAAGAAATAACTGTTTTTAGAGATGATGATATATTCATTGCATAATTCATCAACTATGAACCTCTTCAATTTACATAATTAGTATTTTGTAAATAAATTATAATAAATTTTGATATAATCTTATTTAATTGTCTGTCAGTAGATTAATACTCCATGCAACACTAACATAGTTTAATGGGAGAGCGATAACCAAACGGAAGTCAATTAATTCTAAAAAATTATAACAATAATTGGTTGAATAGAAGCGAGGAAAAGATGGGAAAGTTGAATAAAAAGCAAATTCCTCTCAAAGTGTACTCAAATAAATTTTTAAGAGAGTCGATGCTCGGAAAATGTTATCATGACCTTTAGAACAACATTGAAAATTGCTATATTAAATCAAGAAATCCTGCAAGGAGATACAAGACCAGATTAAGTAATATTAATAAAACAGCGAATAAAAACTTTAAAATTCGTTCGACTGAGTTCAATGATATTTAAGATCAATTATTTATCACTGCCAACAAACTCAATGAAGATAACAGTAAAGTATGCGTGAAGACATAAAATATGATACATCGACATAAAAGCTATAAATCAGAGATAGATTTAATAAATACAAACTAGGAAGTGGTGGTATTCAAGCCTAATTCTGATATTTTTGCGGACAAAAATGAATGCTAAAATAACCACTCATTGGTTAAACAAAATAGCTTTTACTGTGATACCAAAATGAAAAAGAGAGCATTATCCTTTTCTAGAGCTTTAGAGTTCTTCTCCAGCCTGATCACTCATGATCATTAACTTTTATAAAAATTAAAACTCTGTAATAATAAACAATTAATTCGATAAAAAGTATTGAAAAATAGCAAACTACAGCAAGTTTCTCTCAGTAATTTAACAAAGAAAATATCAATGGAGGAAAAAGCTTTAAAAAGATTATCAGTCTGTTCATCCTCGAATAAAGTAAGGAGGCACAAGCAGGCTTCTAGTAATGACCTCATAATTGCTAAAAGTGACAATTATTAACTTAATGGGTGGGAGGTTACTAACTGATATTTATAAATTAATTGAGGCAAACATTATACAATTGAAATGGATAAATATCACTTTGGCTTATTTCGCAATTTGGTAATTTTATCAACTCTCATCATTAATTATTAAAGCCGATTTTCTGTTTGTTTTTTTATTATCCATGAAAACTATTGGATTAGCTCATGCTTCCAGCATCCACTCCCTGAAGATCTTCTGCCCAATAATTTCATAGATCCTTCTACAATTTCCTTGGGTTCAACAGAATCCCAAGTATTCTGATAGCCCACCATTTTTGTTTTAACATACCAAGGCTTCACATCGAGATAAGTGACAGTTGACTGTTCTTTTGTTATTGTTGCGATGAGATTGGACATGTATGCTTTAGTTGCAGAGTAAACACTGCTATATTTTTGAGTGGAATCAGCTAAAACCGAAGAAATATTAATGAAAAACGGTTTATCACAGCATAATTTTTATATCCTAAGTTTTTAGTTGAGATGAAGTAACAAATGCAGTGTATTAATGTTGACTTGATGAAATTTAGTAATTTAACTTATTGATAAATTTTGATATCTTGAAAAATGAGAAATGCTCACACAATTAATAATTCCCTTAATAAGTACATCTTATTTATTATTTGAGGAAAGTATATTTTTTCTTATGCTGCTTACCATTGAGGTGAGTACCTCATTTTACTGATAATGTTCATTAAAATCAATCTGATGAATTGCTATTTTATCTGACATACGCTACAAATCTGCAAGTTTAGTAGGATTTCTTCCAATGGCGATTACTCGATAATTATGTGCTATTAACCAGCGAACGAATTAAAACCCAATACCATCAGTTGCTCCAGCAACCATTACAACTTCTTGCCGAAGTGGAGATTAATCTTATAAGTAGCACCTAAGAAAATAAGGAGCTATTCTGTTTGTTATTTTAAATATTTTGTACATTGTGAGGGTTAAGATGGATCCAAAGGCTATTGACAATAGCTAAGGCATTAGATTAAATAACCTAAATTAATATACTCAATTTTTCTATTGATATCTAATTAAAATTAAAATAAAGTTATTAAAATATTTATCACGTTCATCTTGAAGTTTTTTTTAAACTTGTTATATTCAATATAAAAGTCATTTAGCTTTTATATTGTTGCATTTAGTCAGAAAAATGCTTTTATTTATTTTGATAAGATGATGATGATAAAGTAAGTGAAGAACTTACCAATGATGACCCACATTTTTTTTTCTAAATCTTATTATCCTTTCTTGTGTTTACTTTGATTAATATTTTTCCTTAGGTCTTTTGGAGATAATTTATCACAGTTTGAAATTATTTATTTTTCGAAATATATTTCAAAAATATTTTAAATAATCTCCAGAAAGCTCTCAAGACTATCATCTAGATAATGTTATTCAACCAATTATATAGGATCAACACCGAAATCTAGGTCTATTTCTAAAGATTGAGATTTATATTTTGGGGCTTTTGTTTATTCCATAGAAGCAGGTTTATTTTGATTTTATTTTTATTCTTATCCTGCTGAATTTTCTGTTGATGAGCTGGTATTTTATTTCAATTATTCATTTTATTGTTTTTATAGATAATTTTCATTTTCATAATCGTAATAAACAATGTCTGATATATTTAAGCAAGGATTTGACTGCGTTTATAATTCATCAAAGCTGGAGCATCCTTTTAGTGACTAATTGTTTTTATAAATATTTAGTAATGTCTCCGAAATCTATGATTGGGAATAGCTCATATTCTATACAAAGGGTTCATTTAAAGTTTCCCGAATAGTTGACATGGATGATTAATCACTTTAGTCATTATAATCTTATTGCACCTCATGCATATATTTTATCATAGTACTTAAATTAAATGCGGATTTCAACTTTATTTCAAATTATTGGATCTGCTTTATAATTTTATTGTTGAAAAAAAGCCCAGAATTATAGTGACTTTCTAATCCCTTATGAGTATGAATGCCTACAGCCGTATATTAGCCTACATCATTTTTGGATAAAATGGGACTACCACTCATACCAATCGAAGTTTTCATGGTATGCTTGATAATATGTTTATCTATTTCATATAAATTCCCAGACAACACTTGTCTATTTGATTAAACCATATTAAGATTGGCATATTCATAATAGTCTTTGCTTGGGTATCCGACCATTTATAATTTTTTACTTTTAGAAGATTAATTTTTTTATATCGTACCTATTTTAATAAAACTTTTAGTTGATAAAGGAGTTTAAAGAACAATTAAAGTGAGTTATTCCTATAATGGCTGATAATTGAAGGTATTTTTAGGAGTCATGCATCTATAGAAAGTCTCTTAACCTTTATTTTCGGATGATTTATATGAGGTTTGATTTTGAATTCTTTCCTTATTAATATTTGGAACAAAAATAACTTCTGAAGAAAACTCCTTTTTGCGTTCGCTAAAAATATTATGTGTACAAGTAAGAATAATTCTCTATGAAACAGCAAATGCAGTACCGTAGTTTATAGTCTGAAGACTTTAACCATTGAACCAGTTCATCCTTAATAGTCCAATGACCTGAAACAGTTATGAGAGATTTGCCTTATGATTCTCATCTGTTATTCTTTATTTAAATTGGATTTGATTATTTGATTATTTATTAATAGAAACCCCTTTTTCAAAATTATGAGCCTCTCCGGAATGAGAATCCGTGTTATTCTTATAACCATTATAATTTGGCATTAATACTATTTCTGAGAAATTTAGAGTCGAATACTAACTATTATATAACAGCGTAGCCTATAATCATCGAAAACACCATAATTGGCAAATAAAATAAGCATATTATTAATAAACCTTTTAGGACAGGGAATTTGGCAACAAAACATTTCTTAAGCAAGAATTATTTATGATTTAACTGTTTACCTTTTGGAAAACCCCCTACTTTTTTCCTCTCAATTTCTTATCAGGATTGCACTTTTCCTAAAAGTGATATAAATTATGACTATAGCAGTCTAAACTAAGATGAAAACAACTAATTTTCTTGATCGTTTAACCTGAAAACAAAATTACCTGTAAAATTTTAAATATGAATTCGTTTTTATTTTTTGTTTCAAAGCTAAAACATATATCAAATTAAACTTATCATCTAAATGAAGTATAAATTGACTTAAAATTTGCAAAGTTTGATTATTTTTTATCAATATTGTTTTTATTAAACTTACCAATCCTCAAAAACAAAATAATTGTATGGGAAATAATAAATTAAAGGACGATCATTCTTTACTTGATGATGGAAATGACTGAAATACTCATTTAGTCTATAAAAATCAAAACATACTGTTAAACAGATGGAGAAGCTTTTTCTTTTCATCGCATCTAATTAGAATCATCATCAACATTCATCATAACATTTAAATTTAAATTTAAATTAATTCAAAATGCAGTTATTTAGAAAATTTAATTATAAATAATCATTCTCCGATTGATTTAGATTAATAGAAATACATCATAGAAGCTCATTTTGACTCCTAAAAATATTAATATAGATCTCGAGACCATATAATGGCATAAAAAATTAAAAGAATCAGATCTATGCTGTTTTACTACTATTAATGATAAAAATCCATTAAACATATAGCTCTTGAAGAAGGTAGGATGACACTTATTAGATATTATTATACTAATCTTTTAACAGATTTTTTTCTTAGATTCAGTATAATTTCTATTATTAACATTGATATCAAAATAAATAAGCCAAAACCATTTGATTAGAAATCAACCTCCTATATTTCATGCCAATCTTAACCAACAAATAGAAATAGGAGTTGTTTAATGACCTTAAGCAATTATTTTTCTCGACAGTTTTAATTAAAGAAGTTATTTTAATTTGCGATCAGCTGTATTTTTAATATTATCATCAAAACACAGTATCTAAAAATTGAAAAGAAGTGAATTGCAATGAATAGTTTTAAGGTTACCTTGAAGAATTTTTTATATAATTTTGGCAACTAAGAATATTAAATTGCAAGAGTTTGATCATTTTCAGGATTTTATATCGGAAGATTTAGGTTTGAACACTTTTTATTTTGAATCAGTGATATTTTTTATTAGTCTTAAAGATGATTTTAGACATATTAATTTAGGCATTTTACACCCATAAATGCTTGTCAAACTCTTGTTCATCAAGAACATCAATAACTCAGGTTGATAAAAATATTTTGAATCTTCTAATAATATCAATTATAATTATACTTTTTCCAGATAAAATTAATTCTTTTCAATTAATTATTATTCAAGACTTATTTATATTTTGATTTATACTTTTTACCATAATTTTTATGAAGAAGAGTTTGTAATAATTTTTTTAATATTTAATGTTGTCTCTTTAAAATGAAAAACACAATTAAACAAAATCAGCAAGTCAATGCAATAATTTTTTTATAGAACCTTGTTATTTATTTAAAATTTTATGATATTTTATTTTTCAATAAACTTTGATAAAATCATCTCTATTTTACTATAAAGGAATTCTCTTTGATGGAAAATGAACCTCAAGAATGGCTTTTTATTTCATTACTTAATAATATTTGAACTTCATGAAAAATATTATATTTTAAATAATTTTACAATTCCATCTTTAAGATCAAAAAGCATAAATTGCATTATAGTCATGCAAAATTGTAATTAAATAGTATGAAAATCGCCATTCTGTTCCTGCTCGCAGTTATCACTCTAGGATTCAACATTCAAACCGAAAACCCATATGACCTTCAATGCATTAGTGATGGAGCCGCCTGCGCCACAGATGTATCATGTTGTTGCAAGCACTGCCGATGGGCAATAACAGGAGCAAATTGCGTTCCTCTAAATGAACCTCAAGAATGATTGTTTATCTCATTGCTGAACAATTTGTTCCTTCTTGATTTTTTAAATATCGCAATTATTTATAAGAAAAATTTCGCTTGCTATTAATAATTCAAGTAATTGTTTGAATAATCTTTTATGATTGGAAATTGAAAATGATGAACAGTATTTGTAAATATTTTTAATCGTTATCTTAAATGATAAATTGAATTAAATCAAAAAGACAATGCTATAAGAAATATATCAGGAATCTCTCTTTCATATATTGTGTTTTATATTTGAAGTACTATCGAGCAAGAATTAATATATTATAAAAAATGGATAAAAATCCTCTGTAGCAGCACAATATAACGAGCGGAAAAGACTAAATTTGTTTTATCTAAAAATGGGACCTAGATTATGAGGGAGGCTTAGGAATTCTCCATCTTCGGACAAGGGACAGTAGAGAAAAAAGAATAGTTAATATTTCTTTTAGAGATCATGACTATCTCTAAGCTAATGCAATGTTCAAAAGATATAGGGTTTTCTTTCTGAAGCCTTGGATGAAAAATAACAAATAAATTCACAGGTATAATCACGGATCTGCCTTCAAATCTCATTAAAATAAGGACCTAGCTGCAAAAAGTTTGCTCTTTAACATGGCAATGTAATAAACTGAGGAGTTGAAAGCCAAAAACGGCAAGATGTAATTAGAGTGGAATTTAAAATATCGGCAAATTGTTTAAGAAAAGGATAAGGACTTCAAGAAATTTCAAAAATAAAGAGAGATGGCAAAAAACAATGAGAAAGAATTGCAAAATTCAGTGAGGATGTTGCAATATTAAGTGAGGAGGTTGTAAAATTAAACGAGGAGACAAAACGGTGTAAATGAACCAATTAATATTCACAATTTATTCGATGATTAACCGGGAAATGGTAATGGGAGGGAATACGAGGGTCCGTTTGTTGGATATGGGCAATGGCGAAGATGAAAATCCACTCAAAATGATTTGTCGTTTAAAATTATTGAAACTAGTTTTTTGCTTAAGATTCGTGATTATTCCTGTATGATTCATTATTTATTTAAACTTAAAACTTATTTCATTCCTGCGAAGTGAGTTCTTATTTATATGGCAAGGTTCTATATTTATGCCCTTTGTTCATAGTATATAATCGTTCTCACATTAATTATGTATAAATATAATCTTTCGATTGATTGAAATGAGAAAAGTCAGTAGTATCAAGCTTTAAGCTCACAATGTTTAACTTAGTCCATTTTTTTATAATATTTCAATATGATATCTAAACCTGATCATTGATTTGCTAAACTAATCCGACTATCGATCCACCCTATTTTTCCATGAAACTTATTAATTAATTGCAATGCTCCAATTTTAATACAATCAAAAATAATATCGCTTTTATTTTTGCTCAGACAAAATTCAATGAAGCGATTCGAGTAAAGCTGCCCCCCTGAACCAATCAATCTTAAAAAGATTTCTTATATTCAGGAGTTTCCAGAAAGGCTGGAGATGATGGATGGCGAGGATTTATCCACCCTTGGAGCCTATATTAGCTCCAACATACAATCCAAACGAAGAAAGATTATTAGCTTGTATGCTACAAGCATGAGTGGCCAAAAGGGAGCTGAAGATATATGTATTCCTGCTTTGATTAATACTCGTCAGGACTGGCAAAATTATGCAAAAAAGAATTGTAAATATACACTGTAGCCGATCTCACCGACCCTCCGCCAAACAAACAGTCCCTTGCCGCGCCCTAGCAATGATCCAGATTTCATTGTAAGTAATAGATTTCCCTCAAAATAAAAAGCCAAAGCGACAATATTTCGTCTTCGCTTGAATTCTCCTATCAAAAAGAAAATAGCCTTGAGCAGTCCCAAATAAGATACAAAATAACTGATTTTATCTGATTTTAAGCAATACTCCCAAGTAGAACCTGTGCTTCTCCCAAAAAAAAGGAAAGACAGTCTTGAAAATAAAAGTAAACCAATATAAATAAATGGTGAAATTAACCCTTGGGAATATCTAGTATTAGCCCACGAACACAGTCTTTGTGAATTATGACAAATAGTTGCTACTATGATTTGAGTCTCTCTTCATGTGATTCTTTTTATACAGTCTATAGTAACTTCAATAAAATCTTGAAAGTGATTTATATTATACTAACTTTAAACCGTTAATTCTTACTTATGGCATAATTTTTGAAAGAGTATCATCTATACGACGATCTCGCCCGCCTCAACAACGATGAGTACTATCAGCAGACTTTTGATACCCCCTAAACATTTGAATTTTTCAGCAAAATATTCACTCTTCAAGATCTAAAGGCTCATAGTCAAACAGCAAAAATATTCTTTTACAATATGAGGCATACCAATGATAAAAATGTGTATATGATGATGAAGTGGTTAATAATCATCCATCGACTTATTCATTCAGTTTGCTATGTCAAACTGCTTGAATAAATCTCTGAAAGTCTGCCAAGAATGAGCAAACCTATCCTCAACCAAAAAATCGATGGCTATATTTATTAAAAATTAATTAAACCCTATGCCCAGTACCTGAAAAAATTGTGCATGCTGGTGATCAGGAATAAATATAAGAACTATAAGCTTGGCAATAAATAAAATTGTTTCAGCAGCGAAGAGTAGGAGTGGTTCATTAAATTTAACCTCTTAACCTTTGCCACAAAGGAGTTTGCAAATCCAATTAACGAGTTTACTAATTTTTTCAAAGACTTCTATCCATTTCTAAACACTTATGGCCAGTTGATTGGCGAAGACCTCAAGGTAAAAATGCTGCTATTCAGAAATTACTAAAATAGCTAAAGAAGGAACACAAAAGATAGCGCAATCACATGATTCAATCATAAGAGTTATAATACTTTGAAACTTCTTTGAACCAAATGGCGGAAGACTGTTTATAATGTGATGACTACTAAAATGAACTCGAGTTAAATTTAGATCTCTGCGATTCTCAATTTCAGTAGTTTTTGAAATCTGGGTGCAAGTAGTCCGTCAACAAATTTAGCAATGCTCTTGATATGATCTGAATTAATGTTTATCAATTAAACTACATATTCAAACACGAAATCGCTAAAGATCCCGATAAGGTAATTTCTGCTATGTTAATACTATAAATTATGAAGAACTACTCTAACAAATATAAATCCAATACCAAGCCAAATCATAAAAAATAACGATAAACTTCTTTAAGTCGAGCGGAAACACTACCCACGGATAGTATCATCAAACTACAGCCTTTTAGCGAGGAATGCACAGTAGAACAGATATAATAACAATTACAAACATTTAGGCATACTATGCGAACTTATCGGGCTAATAATGCATCCGACTCCATTAAATTTGCATCATTAATCAGCCGTTTAAACTGCATTATCAAAATTCCGAAAAGGAGAAAATAAAACAAGTCTTACAAGCTGTGCCGGACCATGTCGGTTGACTAATCAAACTACACAAATCTCCCATCTAAAGATTCAACTCAGTCCAAAAAAAGAATATAGTAGTTGCAAGCTCTCATAAAGGCCAAACCAATCAAAGTTTCAGATTCAATATCGAATGAAGTAAGATAAAAGGCCATTAATAAAACAATATAGGTATCAGCTTCTTTTTCCGAGTCAATGAGAAAGCCAAAAAGCGAATCCCTATTGTTGGATTTTAACAAAAACAATTGTTACCTGTTTTCTCGCAGTAAACATAAAGTGATGCAGTGTGAGCTCGGGGAACAGCCCAAGAAAATAGTATAATTTCAAAATTTAACATCTGATAAATATAAAAATTTTGGTGATATATATTTCAAGAGTTATTTGAGGAAATATGCTCAAAGAAAAGATTTGCTAGGTCACGGAGGAATTTTGAGACTGACAAATATCTGAGGAAGCGGATATTTTAATGATGCAAAGAAGATAATTTATTTGTATTTTGCTTCGAAATAAATATTTAATTAATCATGCCTTCTAAACCAACCGATGACCAGTTGCGCAAAGCCATTGATGCCATATTTTAGAAATACGACACGGACAAGTCCAATACTCTGGAGGGGGATGAGATTATTCATCTAATTAATGATGCCTTTCGGAGTTTAGGCCGCCATAGATAAGTAAAAAGCGAAGAGGTAAATCATTTCCTGGAGGCGATAGACACCAACAAAGATGGGAAAATATCAAAGGCAGAACTGTTTGACATCCTGAAGCTTCTCATTTCTGGGTGATGATTTTATTGTTTGATTAATGTTTAAAAAGAATAATATCCTCCTTTCTAGACATATCATTAATTGTTAAAATATGTCTCAGTAATTAATATATTGAAGTGTTCCTCCAATTAACTACAAGTTAGTGTATAATAAATATTTGATACAAAATTGATTATGATTGGATGGTTTTTTACCAGAAAAGTATTATTGAAAGAAAAATTAAAATATTTAGTATCGTAGATGGTGGGATCTGCCTTGTGCCATATTTTTTAAATAAGATTATTCATCCGTATATATTATTTGATAATTTAATTTTTAAAATATAAAAGTTTTTATGGAGCATAAATATACAATTAATTCTTAAATATATATTTACAATAAATCATTTGGCTGCGAATAGGAAATAATAATAATAATTCCCATATTTTAAAGTCATACTTATGGAGATGACTCCTATTGCTTTCGAACAAATTGACTATCAGTAAGGCCAATTTCGCAATATTTTAATTTTATTTATGAGTCATTATTGCTATCTAATATACATTAAGTGCAATATCATTATCCCCATCTTTATATCGTATCATTATGCTATGCTTTCAAACGTGTTTTCGATAATTCCACTTCTTCCAAGTTATCATAAATTTCCCTATTTAATTTCATTTATTTAATTAAATTATCCAAATTATGAGTATTTGAACTTGTATTTTAAGGTTCATTCTCAAAGATGCAATTATTAAAGATGTTTATGTGCTTTTATCTTCGATTCCTTTAAATAGTGAATGGCACATTCAATACAATTTGTTCTATTGAGATTTATGGTTAGATAATTTCATTCCTATTGGTATTTTAACGTAATTCCAAAGGCTGTTGACTCATCTTTCTCTTTTCAACTTCATCTCTGTGGAAGGAATATGATCTATGCGTATGCCCAATTAGTCTCAACTTATCAATATTTACGACTCCATGCGATATACATTTTTTAGGACTGAAGATTAAATTGCCTTCATCTTTATGTTTAAAGAGAGACAACGCTTTTTGTTTATATACTAAAGATTTCATCTTCCTTTTAATTTCAATGGGATCAAACTTTTGATAATTTTTCATTGCTTATGTTTGAGCTTTTCCTATTGGATGAAAAACAAAATCCATATCTTCCATTCCCTCAGTTTTAACAACAGGTACTTTCTGTTTTTTACTGTTTAGTATTTTATTGACATTTATCTGTTTGAGCTAATAATTTAAACGCTTTTTGGTTTGTTAAAAATCTTAACTTTTAGAAGAAAACCTTGGGGATTTATGAATAGGAGTCTCTTTAATTCTAGGGCTGATAAGGTTGATGTGATTGCTTGACAAATATCTACCCGAAATTATTGGCAAATTCTAATGATTAATTCGATCGTTGTATTTCATCAACCATTTTTTAAAAGGTTCCATTACTTGCTTTATTGACTGTTAGTAATTATATTTAAGAACAAGAGTTGATGATAATTAAGATATTTTTTTTTCTTAATGATTAAAAATCAATAAGGAAAAAACAAGATATCATTCGCTTTATCAGCTGCCATAAGTGTATGATTTTATGTAATTTCTTCAATTCAAAGATAGAAGATAGGTGATATGTATTCGATAATGATATATAGTTTTCATACTTTCGAGAGAGTGTTTTAGTTTATTTCGATGATTTCATGCACAGGTCATAAACTTCAAGTTAATTTCAATTTTATTTATTTTGTTAGTATTATAATTAATAACGGAAGTTTATAGAAAGGGCATGTCCAAATTTATCCATCAAATCCCCAAGGCCGAAAATGTCTACTTCTAATTTAGGTTTTAGTCTAGTCTTAGAAAATACGAGAAGCCGCCAACCAAAAAGATCAAGTGTGATCCCCTCTGCAAGCACTGTCAAATTCGCATTCACAAACGCTCAAATAGTCCTTTTTGTCATAATCATGCTCTAATATAAAAAAATAAACCAGTTAAGGGTCAGTAGAACCCCAAGGAAATACTATCTCCTAATCACCATATCATATCTTAAAGTAAAACCATCAAGTTGTCAAAGAAGCAAACCTCAAATGATGCTGCCTCAAATCAGGAGGACAATTTATAAAAAAAGATATACTAATCGTTGCTGAACAGTCACAGAAAAGTGAGTAAATATGATAATTCGATAGGGGACTGCTCCTCGATGGAGGACGACGTTTATTTGAACGATTTCTAACGCGATGGTGATATTGATGAATAAAAAAATAACGAAGATGCTGATTTCGGCAATATCGAGATAAAATTAAAGTAAAATGCCCCTCAAGAGGAATGTTAATAAAATATAAGTCTAATGATTAAGAAGGAGGCAGTTTTAGAAGAGCAGTAAAATAATAATAATCAATCGACAGATTAGCAACCTATTAAAGACTAAGTTTAACAGATTTAATACTAAAAAACACCTTCAGTCTATTATTAACAAATTGTCAAAGCTTAGACATCTAATTAGGGTGCGGAAAAATTATAATAATCTCAATATTAAGAGATTAATCCACTCGATAATCTCGAACAATTTCCCACCTAAAATATTGAGCACCAAAGTGAATCTTTTCACAAAATATAATAGCCTCCTTTAATTCTAGAAGAACCTTGCAGGTTATTTTAAAACCAAAATATCGAATAAAAAGAAAGTAATTAATTTATATCTTTGCCCATTCCAAACAGTTTCAGTGAGTTAATAACTGAAAATTGTTTGGCATTTCAAGGAGGTCGCATATGTATAAACTCCCTTGGGCAAAATTATTTAATTTCTGTCCGAGTGTTTAATCGACTTCGAAAGCAATGTGCTGATGTTGACCAGCTTATGAATATAATAATTCAGCAGCGGCCTTACCTCTAATCAATGAAAGATAAACTCAAAGAAGAATTACAAAAGTATAATCAACATTACTCGTGATTTGTTTTTTCTTCATGATTTACCACACTAATAATACTGCAAACTGTGGTATTCGATATTTATAATAATTGACAATGATCTGGAGAGAGTATATCTAATGCACTGGAATAATGATTGCTTCGACACTATTGCATACCAGTTTACTAAGAACGGTAATAGACCGAGATTCCATTGGAAAGGTTGTAGCATTAGCCTTTACCATTAGTTTAATCACTCTCATGAATTATTTTGGATCAACTGATAATAATATCAAAATATGGTATTGGATTGCATGCCTCAACTTGCTTATTGTAATTGTCGGTCTTTCTCGCCTTATTTTAAATTTAAAACCGATAAAAAGAGTTATAACTGATGCAATTACCAAATATTTGTTTTCATTAGCAAAATCAAATCTTACTAAAAAATAAAAGATTGAAAAGATAGTAATTTGCCTTATCATATCAAGTGTCTTTGCCGCTAGCCTCATAATATACATATTTATAGCCGATGTATAATAGATACTTCGAGAAGATAACTTTATTCTATGCGTTTCTTTCATTTTCCTTTCTCTTTTCACTTTATATCTTATTTAAAAAATATTTAGATCACAGATGAAGTAGGAAGCTATAAAAAGAAAATTATTCCACATCGGTCCGCTTATTATGGTTCCCATTATCAACTATCTTAATAATGGTGTGCTAATACTGATATTAAATGCAAGTTTTTATTTATTTTTTGCTTTGGAATTGATCCGATATAACACCAAGGACATCACCTGCATGAATAATTAATAAAATGCCATATGTTTTTCATAAGGCAGGCTGTTTTTCGTATTTGATCATATTGTTGGCTTATTCTCTTGGATGTCTAAATTTAATAGCAGATAGACATAATTTTGGTTTACCCATCTTTTCCTGATATCGTCATTGGTCCTCTCTTATAGTTTTAAGGGACTCACTCATAATTATTTTGGAATATCTGAGCATGTAGTTCTTTCTATGATTGCAGCCGATGGAATGGCAGCTATAATTGGGAAAAAGATTGGAAAGCACAAAATATATAGAGAAAAAACAATTGAAGGAAGTTTGGCTTTTATCGTAACATTTATTGCCTCTTATTCAATGATGGAACATGAATGTGGACTTATATAAAAGTGTGTTGTTGGGATCTGTTGCGGTATAGGAGAACTCATCGGTGGAGACGCTGACAATATGGTGACTTTGCTGGTATTCTATTCTTTAACTGTAGCATTACATTCATTTTGATGATGTTTATAATATTATATATTCCTAATAATCATCGT
>Ga0302185_10000088_pt1 | contig 72632 bp, 92 predicted proteins | sample II_Bog_E1_1_FD_200231 | JGI IMG/M metagenome (GOLD analysis project Ga0302185, IMG submission 200231) | Peat permafrost microbial communities from Stordalen Mire near Abisko, Sweden - II_Bog_E1_2 | ecosystem: Environmental > Terrestrial > Soil > Wetlands > Peat | place: Sweden: Abisko... | reverse complement strand
AATTGTCAAAGGTGATATCGTAAAGATTATTAGTGGTTCTAAAAAGGGTACCACCGGTGCTGTACTTGCGGTACTTACTAAGAAGAACGCTGTGCTTGTCGAGGGTGTTGGTAATATTCACCGTCACGTTAAGCCAAGTCAGTTAAACCCCCGTGGTGGACACAAAGATATTCATGTTCCAGTTCCAATTCACAAAGTTGCTCTTGTTATTGACGAGAAGACAACTAAAACAAGTCGTGTTGGACTTGTACGAACTGTTGAAGGTGGTAAATCACGTGTTGCACGACAGAATAAAGATAAGGAGATTAAGTAATGGTTACTAAAACTGCCGTCACTACGACTCCTCGCCTGAAAGCCTTATACAAAGATACCTTTGTTAAGGAACTACAAGCCGAACTTAGCTTAACGAACGTTCATCAGGTTCCAAAGCTTGAGAAAATTGTAGTCAGTGTAGGAATCGGAAAGAATAAAGACGACAAGCGTTTTTATGAAGTTGTTCGTAATACGCTTACAAAAATTACAGGGCAATACCCAATCGATCGCATGGCTAAGAAGTCTGTTGCTGGATTCAAGGTACGTGCTAAATTGAACCGTGTTGGTATTAGTGTAACGCTCCGAGAAGCTCGTATGTACGAATTTCTTGATCGTCTTGTTAATATTGTATTGCCACGTGTTCGTGACTTCCACGGTGTGGGAGCAAAAGGTTTTGACAAGGGTGGAAATTATAACCTTGGCGTTATTGAGCAGTCTATTTTCCCAGAGCTTACATTCGAAGAGACTCAAGTGCTTCATGGCCTTCAAATAACATTCGTTATTTCAGGCGGTAAAGCCGAATACAGTCGTGCATTACTTGAAAAATTTGGCGTACCGTTTGAGAAAGAAGGAGGCAATCGCTAATGGCTAAGAAATCTGCCGTCGCTCGAGACGAAAAACGAAAGAAAATGATTTTGAAATTTGCCGTAAAGCGTGCTGAACTCAAAGAACTTGGTGACCTAGAGGGACTTGCAAAACTTCCTCTTAATAGTTCACCAACTCGTTGGAAGAATCGCGATGCACTACATGGACGACCACGTGCATATATGCGTCGATTCGGGTTGAACCGTATCAACTTCCGAGAAAAAGCAAGTAAGGGAGAAATCCCTGGCGTAACTAAGAGTAGCTGGTAAGAAAGGAAAACGAACTATGTCTTTACAAACAACTGACCCAATCGCTGACCTACTTACTCGCATTCGAAATGCAGTTATGGTTGGCAAAAACGAAATCCGTGTACCTTCAAGTAAATTAAAGGTAACGGTTGCAAAAGAGTTAAAGAAAGCTAAGTACTTAACTGAGGTTAAGGTTGAAGCTTCTAAGCCTCGTGATACTTTGGTTATTACGATCAATCCACTTGGTGAAAACTCATCTATCACTGAAATTACTCGTATGTCTAAGCCAGGACGTCGTGTATATGTAAGTGCTAGTGACATTCCTCGTATCAAGAATGGTCGTGGGATGCTCCTTATAAGCACAAGTAAGGGTATTATGCCCGGACATGTTGCTTACAAGGAACGCCTCGGTGGTGAATTACTACTAAAGGTTTATTAGAAAGATTAATGGAGAAATAATATGAGTCGAATCGGAAAACTACCAATTGACGTACCTGCCGGTGTGACAATCACGGTCGACTTAGATGTTATTACAGTAAAAGGCCCTAAAGGCGAACTAACTGTACCGCATCTGAGCGACGTAACTGTTACCTTAGAAGGTACACAAGCAATTGTCACACGAAAAGATGACGAGCGTATTGCAAAAGCTCAGCACGGACTACAACGAGCATTACTTAATAATGCAGTTGTTGGCGTTACGACTGGTTTTGAAAAGAAACTAGAAGTAAATGGTGTTGGTTATCGTGTAAACGGTGGCGGTCAAGAAATTGACATGGCACTTGGATTTTCACACCCAGTTAAGTACAAGGCTCAAGCTGGTGTTACTTTAACTGTTGATAAAATGACGATCACAGTAAACGGTATCGACAAACAACAAGTCGGTCAAGTTGCTGCTGAAATTCGTTCACTAAAGAAACCTGAACCATATAAAGGTAAAGGTATTAAATATGCTGATGAAGTTATTCTTCGTAAGGCTGGAAAGGCTGGTAAGTAACATGACTAACTTAGCAAAGAAATTACTCAATAAAACACTTCGTAAGAATCGTGTTCGCGCTAAAGTATCTGGCACAGCTGAACGCCCTCGTCTTACTGTTACTATTAGTAACAAGCATATTAGTGCGCAACTTATTGATGATGTTAAAAAACACACAATTGCAGCTGCAACGACTGTCGGTACTAAACAGACAGGTAGTTTAAGTGAACAAGCTGTTATTGTTGGTGTTGATATCGCTAAAAAGGCCAAGAAGGCAAAAATTAATAGTGTTGTGTTTGACCGAAACGGTCGTCAATACGCAGGTCGTCTCCATGCACTTGCCGATGCAGCACGCAATGAAGGTTTGGAGTTTTAATCATGGCTGAACAATCAAATACTCGTTCACCACGTCGCGATAGTCGCGAGCAGGCACCACAAGAGCCAAAGCAATTTGAAGAACTCGTTATTAATGTCGACCGTGTGTCACGTGTTGTCAAAGGTGGACGACGTTTCCGATTCAAGGCCCTCGTAGTGGTTGGTGATCGTAAGTCAAAAGTTGGTGTTGGAGTTGCTAAGGGAGCTGATGTACAAGCGGCTATCGCTAAGGCAACTGATGTTGCAAAGAAGCACCTTATAATCATCCCTATCCTCAACGATACGATTCCACACGACGCAGAAGTTCGCTTCTCTGGTGCACAAGTGCTTGTTAAGCCAGCTGCCCCAGGTACCGGTATTATCGCTGGTGGTGTCGTACGATCTATCATTGGTGTTACGGGAATTCGTAATATGCTTTCAAAGTCACTTGGCTCAACTAACAAAGTCAATATTGCGTACGCTACTATTGAAGCACTTCGAACTCTTGTTCCTCGTGATGAATGGATTAATTCCACAAAGAAGAAGCCTGCAGCTAAGAAAGAAGCTGTTGTAGTAACGGAGGAAAAATAATGACTAAGTATAACGAACTCCAAATAACTGCAAACAAAGACCGCAAACGTAAGGGTCGTGGTATTGCTGCAGGACAAGGAAAGACTGCTGGACGTGGAACAAAAGGCCAAGGCGCTCGAACAGGTAAGAAGCTAGGTGCTACTTTCCAAGGTGGACAACGTGCTCTTGTACGTGCTGTTCCTAAAGCTCGAGGGTTTAAGAGTCTTCGTACACCCGCACAAGTTGTATACCTTGATCACTTGAATGTATTCAAGGGTAAGACAGTAGATAACGCATCTCTTTTTGAAGCAGGGCTTATCTCAACACCTTTCCATTCTGTAAAAGTGATCCTTCGCGGTGAACTAACAGAGAAGATTACACTTAATGTTGCTGGAGCGAGCAAAAGTGTTCAAAACGCCGTCATCAAAGCCGGTGGAACTTTTGCAAAAACTGCGGTACCATTGAGACAGAGTACAAAAGAAGCTGAAAAGACTGATAAATAAAGCGAGTATTGCGCTTCCCAGAGTATGAAATTCGTGCTCTGTGGAGTAACAATAGACGAGTAAGTGAGGGCATGCGACTGTGAACTGGAAAACCATCGGAAAATCTTTAAAGAATCGTGATATGCAAAAACGTATCGGAATTGTATTGGCAATCATTATTGTCTACCGATTCCTTGCGCATGTACCTGTTCCACTTGCACAGCCAACACAATTAAAAGAAGTTATTAACAGTGTTATTAACAGTAGTAACTTTGGTGGTTTTCTCAACCTATTATCAGGTGGAGCACTTGCGAGTTTCTCCATTGTTCTTGTGGGTATGAGTCCGTTTATTACGGCCTCAATCATTACTCAACTTCTTACGAAGGCCATACCAAAACTTGAAGAACTACATAAAGATGGTGAATCTGGGCGACGCAAGATCAACCAGTGGACTCGTATGATTGCAGTTCCTCTTTCTATCGTTCAATCTATTGCATTTATCTATATCCTTCGTCAAACTGTGCTAGCAGGTAATACTACGGTACTTGCCCATACCTCAATCACAGACTGGATTGTCGCTGTTACAGCTATGGCAGCTGGATCAATCTTCCTTATGTGGCTTGGTGAACTTACGACAGAACAGGGAATTGGAAATGGTATTAGCCTGGTTATCTTCGCAGGTATTATTAGCCAGCTTCCAGCAACGTTGGCAACCCTTGGTTCGTCACTCTTTGACACCTCAAGTGGCTCACTCCATGTGTTCAATTGGTTTACGATTCCTGTAAATCCGTTAGCATTCTGGGTGACGCTGGCTCTGGCAGTTGTTTCACTCTTTGTTCTGTATATCCTAGTAAAGGTAAACGAAGCTCAACGAGTCATTACTATTAATTATGCAAAGCGTGTCCAGGGTAATAGTAGCTATGGTGGAATCAAGAGTATTCTACCAGTTAAGCTGATTGCTGCGGGTGTTATCCCCGTTATCTTCGCCGTTGCTTTCTTGTCCCTTCCAGCCTTCTTAGGGCAAGTTCTAAAGGCAACAAACAATGCATCGTATCAAGGCCTAGCGACAAACCTTATTGCGTGGTTTCAAGCTCCGAGTCCTGGAGCATTCACGGGATCGACCTTACAGGCATTTATCTACCCTGCAGCCTACTTTGTACTTGTTATTGTCTTTACCTACTTCTATACAGGTATTGTCTTTAACTCAAACGAAATTGCTGAGAACTTACAGAAGCAGGGCGGATTTATTGAGGGAGTACGACCTGGTATACAAACCGAGAAATATCTTACTCAAACAGTAAATAGGCTCATCTTATTCGGATCACTCGTACTCGGTATTATTGCTGTTATGCCATTCGCTGGGGAATACCTTCTTTACAATGTAGCGGGTATTTCAAACACAAACTTATCAATCGGTGGTACCGGACTTCTGATTGTTGTCTCTGTAGGTCTTGAATCACTTCGTCAGATTAACTCTCGTGCTCTCATGGTCACTTATGACGACTATAAGTAGTATGGCAATTTCTTTGTAATTCTGTTATAATATCTCTATTCGATTAGCCATCAGTTCACCTGGTGGTGAACGAACGCAGAGGAGAAAAAATTGGAGAAGGAAAGCCCGGAAGACCGGGCAATACGTGACGTTCGCAATTTGCGACGTCGGCACCGTGCCTACGTCCTTCGTGTGAACAAGCGGCGAAGTAGTGGTGACACGACAATCACCGCACCACGAGAGCTCAAAGGCTTCGTGGACGGCAAAATAGTGGAGGACACGTTCGGGCAAGGCGCAGAGAGGCCGATTCGTGTTAAGAATCGGCCTACGGGTGAAACCCGTGCAATGTCTCTGCACCAACAGCAGCTTCTTGCCGTACGCTCGACCGCATTTCTGGTAAACGAAACACCTGAGTATCAGGCTCGTTACCGCAAAGCATATGCGCAAGAGCTTGGTCGCTGGGTAAATCTCGACGTCAGCATCCACGATGCCATCAGCTCTTCAAGAGAAAAAGAAGAGCAGAAGAGCCTTCGCGCGTATACGCACCGCAAGTCCTTCGTTCAGCAACAGCTTGATCGGTAAGCGGGACAGGGCAGGGGTGCCTCTTTTTTTCTCCTCTGTCCCGTCCTTGAGCAATGAACGTGTTTCATTGTTGAAGAACGGGAAGATATTGACGTTTAAGGTTGTTTTGCTACAATGAGTAGTATAAATTTCTATTCACGGTTGTCATGGACGTGGAATCTTGTAAATAATGGTTGCTCTTGTGCAGATTTTACTGTATAATCTACTACTGTAACTTATGGCTAGTCAAAAGGAAGTAATTAAATTGCAAGGTAAGGTGGTGGAATCACTGCCTAATACTCAATTTAAGGTCGAACTTGAGAATGGACATAGTATTATCGCTCACATTTCAGGTAAGATGCGCAAGCATTATATCCGTCTTGTACCAGGTGATAAGGTAGAAGTTGAGTTGACCCCTTACGATCTTAGTAAGGGAAGAATCACCTTCCGCCTAAAGGATTAATATTAAGAGGAACGGGAGTTTTTAACACTTATGAAAGTTCGTGCAAGTGTGAAAAAAATTAGTCCAGATGATCAACTCGTACGTCGTAAGGGCATACTTCGCATCATCAACAAGAAAAAACCTAAGAATAAGCAAAGGCAGGGTTAAGCATGGCTCGAATCGCTGGGATTGTAATCCCTTCTGAGAAGCAAGTTCAAATCGGTTTGACGTATATTTACGGAATCGGTCCAAAATTTGCACGAGACATCCTTGCGGCGGCCAACGTTGAGCCGACCACTCGGGTGAAAGATCTCACCGAGGCTGAAGAGCAACGACTTCGCGAATTAATCGATACAGATTATACCGTAGAAGGCGACTTACAGCGTCAGGTAACAAATAATATTAAGCGCTTGAAGGATGTTGGCACTTATCGTGGTCTTCGTCACAAAGCAGGACTTCCAGTCCACGGTCAGCGTACTCGTACGAACGCACGAACTCGTAAAGGTAGAGCTATCGCCGTTGGTGGAACACAAAAGAAGGCAGCGTCTAAGACGTAGGAAGGAATATAGATTATGGCAGATGCAAAGACTACAACTCGTAAGAAAACGCGCCGATCAGTTCCTTCTGGTCAGCTTCACATTCAAGCAACGTTTAACAATACAATTGTTACGTTCACTGACAAAAAAGGAAACGTACTAGCGGCATCAAGCGCTGGTGCAACAGGTTTCCGTGGTAGTAAAAAAGGTACAGCATACGCTGCTCAAGTAGCTGCTGAAAAAGCTGCAGAAACAGTTAAGAGCCTTCACGGACTTAACGCTGTTGATGTATACGTAAAAGGCGTTGGCCTTGGACGAGATTCGGCTATTCGTGCAATGAGTAACTTTGAAATTACCGTTGATAGTATTAAAGATGTGACTGGAGTACCACACGGTGGTGTTCGTCCACGTAAGGCAAGGAGAGCATAGGCTATGGCACGAGATACTTCACCTATTGTTAAACAAAGCCGACGTGAGGGATACGCACTTCACCCTAAGGCTCATAAGGTTATGGCAAAGAAGACTGGTATTCCTGGTCAACACGCCAATGGCCGTCCCGGTAAAGCTAGCCTTTACCTTACTCAACTTCGTGAGAAGCAAAAGGTACGCCGTACTTACGGTCTCCTTGAGAAGCAGTTTGCTCGTCTTATGAATGAAGCGACTCGAAGAGATGGTCTAGCTGGTGAAAACCTTCTTCAACTTCTTGAACTACGTTTAGATAATGCTGTCTACCGAGCAGGTTTTGCAGTCAGCCGTCGTGCTGCACGTCAACTTGTTGGCCATGGTCACTTTATTCTTAACGGTCGACGTGTTGATATTCCATCAATTCGTCTAAAACCTGGTGATGAGCTTGTTGTTCGTCCAAAAAGTTCAAAATCTGGTTACTTTAGTCAAATCGATGACGTTGTTAAAAATTCTATCCAAGAACCACTCAGCTGGTTGAAAAGTGATCAGAAGAAAATGACAGTCACTGTTACCGGTTTGCCGCTACGAAGTGAAGCAGAACAAGATATCAACGAACAGCTAATCGTCGAGTATTACTCACGTTAAGGGTAAGGAGCCTACTAATATGACAAAAGTTATTCACAATCCAGCACTTGCAAACATTGATGAGCACAGCGCTACAAACGCAACATTTGATATCGAACCACTTCACGCTGGATACGGTAATACACTAGGTAATAGCCTACGTCGTGTTCTTCTTTCTAGTATTGAAGGTGGAGCAATTGTTTCATTCCGTATCGAGGGAGCAAGTCACGAATTCACAACAGTAAAAGGTATTAAAGAAGATGTCGTTGATATCATGCTTAACCTAAAGAATGTTCGACTTAAGGTTCACTCAGATGAACCAGTTGAACTTCGTCTTGAAAAGAAGGGTGCGGGAATTGTTACTGCAGCTGACATCAAGACAAACTCAGATGTTGAAGTAATCAACCCTGAGCAAGTTATTGCTACCATTGATGACCCTAAGGCTTCAGTACTTATTGACCTTGTTGCTGAATCAGGACGTGGTTATCGTACTATTGAAGACTCAAGTGCAAGTCGTGTTCACAGTGACATGATTGCAATTGACGCAGTCTTTAGTCCAGTCCTTCGCGTACGTTACAAGGTTGATTCAACTCGTGTTGGTCAAGAAACAAACCTTGATAAACTACTTCTCAATATTGAGACAGATGGTTCATTAACACCACGTGAAGCATTCGAAGAAGCAGCGGCTATTCTCGTCAACCAATACAGCGCTCTAGCAGGTTCAACTACTGTTGAATCGGCTCCAGCTCTTGGGCAAGATGTCGACGATGAATCAAGTGAACTTAATACACCAATCGAAGAACTTAACTTAACAGCTCGTACAGCAAACGCTCTTATCAATAATGATATTCGTACTGTTCACGACCTTGTTACATTAAGTGAACAAGATTTGCGTGAATTAAAAGGATTTGGTTCAAAAGCCCTTGATGAAGTTAAAGATAAACTAGCAGAACTGGAACTCTAATATGCACAGGCACGGATACGTAGGACGCAAATTTGGTCGCAAGCGCGATCAGCGTCGAGCATTGCTCAAAGGTTTGGCAACAAGCCTTGTTGAGCATGGTAAAATCGAAACAACTTTTCCAAAAGCAAAAGAGCTAGTTCGTTACATAGAGAAACTTATTACTAAAGCTAAAAAAGGTGATCTTCATAACCGACGTATGGTTATTGCTGGACTATCAACTCAAGCTGCAGCCTTCAAGTTAGTAGATGAGATTGCTCCACAATTAACAGGACGTACAAGTGGTCATGTTCGAGTAGAGCGCACACGTGTTCGAGTCGGAGATGGTACGCAACTTGCAACTATCGGTTTTGTTGATGAGCTAAAAGCAGCACCTAATGAGGAGACTATCTAATGTCTGTTAATGCAAAGACTTACTCACAGAAGCCTAGCGAAGTGACTCGTCGATGGATTCTTATTGACGCTTCAAGTGCTCCTCTAGGACGTGTTTCTACAGTTATTGCTAAATACCTTATCGGTAAGTACAAGCCTACCTACACGCCTCATATCGATGCAGGAGACTACGTTGTAGTCATTAATGCAGCCAAGGCAGTAGTAACTGGTGCTAAAGAAACTGATAAGAAGTATTATCACCACAGTGGTTTTCCTGGTGGGATTAGTGATGAATCTCTCGGTGAGCTACGAGAAAAATATCCTGAAAGAATCATCGAAGAGGCTGTTAAGGGTATGATTCCTCGTAATAAACTTGCTGCCGAGCGTCTTAAGAGGCTTCGTGTGTTTGCAGGTGAAGATCATTCTCACACTGCTCAAACACCAGAGAAAGTTGAGGTTAAATAATTATGGCTGAAGGTAAATATTTTTACGGATTAGGTCGTCGAAAGAGTGCTACCGCTACTGCTCGTCTATACAAGGGTAAAGGTAACATTACAATTAACAATAAAACATCATCTGAGTACTTTAGTGAAAATAAAACTCACGTAGCAGAGATCAGTGATCCTCTTGCGTTAGTTAATATGCAAAAAGACTTTGATGTAACTATTGTTGTAAAAGGTGGTGGTATTGCAGGACAAGTCGATGCTATTAAATTGGCAATCGCTAAGGCAATTACTGCTGGGCATGCTGATCTACGATCTACATTAAAGAAAGCAGATCTTCTTAAACGTGATTCACGCGAGAAAGAACGTAAGAAATACGGTCTTCGTTCTGCACGCAAGAGAGAACAATTCTCAAAGCGTTAATAAAAAGTCCCTCCTAAGAGAGGGATTTTTTATATACCTAGTTAAAATATATGTATTTACATGTTATGTTAAAGTACTCCCAGCCTATGTAGACCTGACTAAATAGGTTATAATTACATTAATGAGTAAACCTGTTATATTAACTGGAATTAGATCTAATGAAGAGCCAACACTTGGTAATTATTTGGGTGCAATGATTCCGATTGTGAATATGCAAAAAGAGCATGCTGGTACGTATCAGATAAATATGTTTGTTCCAGATCTTCATAGTTTTACGACGCCAATTGATCATTCTCGGCTTTACGAAAATACACTAAACAACTTGAAGTATTTTGTAGCCGCAGGACTTGACCTAAATAACGAAGATACCTACCTATATAGACAGAGCTATATGCCTGCCCATAGCGAACTTACGTGGATACTCGATTGTTTTACCTATGTAGGCGAAATGAGTCGAATGACACAATTTAAAGAGAAATCTGGCGATCAGAACGAAAGTGTTACGATGGGCTTATTTAATTATCCTGTTCTTATGGCTGCAGATATACTACTCTATGGAGCTTTGTACGTTCCTGTTGGCGAAGATCAATTCCAGCATCTTGAAATTACACGTGACATAGCCACGAGATTTAATAATAAATTTGGAGATATTTTCACAGTTCCAAAGCCTACTAAAGAACAGACGGCATTTATAAACAGAGATAATGGACTACGTATCCGCAGCCTTACAGATCCTACTAAGAAAATGAGTAAAAGCTCTCAGGATGAAAAATCTAAAATTCTTTTAATTGACTCGCCCGAAGCAGCATCAAAGAAAATCATGAATGCAACAACGGATAGTTTTGGAGAAGTACACTTCAACTGGGATACCCAACCTGGTATTACGAGTCTCCTTCAAATACTAGCAATGCTTACTAATAAAGAACAATCTTTAGTTAATAGTGAGTGGGAAGGTACTAAGAGCTATGGAGACTTTAAAAAGGCCGTAGCAAAGGCCGTAGCGGACTTTCTAGAGGACTTCCAATCTAAATTAGCCAGTATTACAGACGAAGTTCTTCTTGCTAAGCTACAACAGTCTGAAGAAACGCTCACCCCAATAGCAAATGATACTCTTTTTCGAGCTCAACAAGTGGTTGGATTAAGACCAAAGGTAAACTAATGGTCAAAGTCTCTAGCGGTGATATACTCGCTATCTTGCGAAGGTATGGTGTTGCGAATGCCGAAAACGTTCCTCGCCATGTTTCAATGGTAAGCATTACACACCCTCAGCCTACGAACACACTCGCAAGTTTTAGGTTTAATAGATCTCAGTATAATATTCTTTTCGATGAAACAGCAGAGGACGATTTAGAATATGTGGTAAGCCAACTACAGGACGAGAGTAGGGTCATAAACGGAACTTTACTTATAAATCCACATGACGAGGTGCAAACATATGCTCTACCCTTCAAGGGAAAAGAATGCTATCTGTTTGTACAAGAATCGTACAAGAAACGACTCGACAATGAACTTGCAACTCGATACCCTGAATTATCTAGAAGCACGTGGCAAAAATATATTAAAGCTGGTTACGTATCCGTAAACGGTCAACCTGCCGTATCTAATAAGCAAGATATTTTAGAAACTGACTCGATAGCAGTTTCCTTACCTGATCCAGTCGATTTCAGTAAAGATAGCCTTCCTATTCTATATATTGATGACAATGTTATCGTAATAGATAAACCAATAGGTATCCTATCTCACAGTAAGGGCGCAATGGATGATGAATTTACTGTTGCAGAATTTTTTCGTGGATATACAACATATAACTCCGACACTAATCGACCCGGTATAATCCATCGCTTAGATCGAGATACAAGCGGTGTCATGATTGGCGCAAGAAATGAAGAAACTGCAATCTTGCTCCAAAAGCAGTTTGCTGATCGTAAAACAAAAAAAACATATATAGCAATTCTTGAAGGGACGCCTAAAAAAGCCAAGGCACAGATAGATTTACCCATTGCACGTAACCCATCAGCTCCAAGTACTTTTAGAGTTGATACAAAAGGTAAGTCAGCTATTACAACGTATGATGTTATTGCCGCACACGACAAAGAGTCATTAGTAATACTTCAGCCTAAAACTGGTAGAACTCATCAGCTTCGTGTTCACATGAAGTATATAGGAACACCAATTAAGGGCGATAAGGTGTACGGAAAATCATCAGATCGTCTATTCCTACACGCTAAAAGCCTTGAAATCACCATTCCAGAAGGTAACAGAAAAGTATTTGAAGCTCCTGTGCCTAAAATATTTACTGACATTTTCCCTGAGGCAAAATAAATGATCAATCCAATTTTACATCCAAAATCTGGTTTAACGATTCAGATGATGTTGCGTGATTTTCCCCAATCTGTCATTTTAACTGGCCCTAGTGGTATTGGACTTAAAACGATTGGAGAGTACATAGCTAATAAACTTGATACGATTCCGTTTGTTGTCCTACCCGAGAAAGATGAAAAGATTGATATCGAAAGAGGTACTATTACAGTAGATAGCATTAGACGCATATATGAGAAAACGAAATCGATCCAATCTAAAAAGCAGCTTATTATTATCGATTACGCGGAACGTATGGGCATACAAGCTCAAAATGCCTTTCTAAAGCTCTTAGAGGAGCCGGGTAAGTTAACATATTTTATTATAGCTACACATGAGCCATATGTTCTTTTGTCAACGATACGATCTCGTGCTCAGTTAATTGAATTAAAAACATTGACGTCTGTTCAGTCTTTATCGTTACTTAAAGACCTTCGTGTCAATACCGAGCCTAAAAAGTCACAAATAATCTTTATGGCGAATGGATTACCTGCGGAGATGCATAGACTAGCAACTGACGATCAGTACTTCACCAGTAGATCAAAGATAATTCGCGACGCAAGACAACTTTTGCAAGGATCTATCTATGAACGTCTCACCATAGGACAGATATATAAAGATGATAGAAAAAATGCACTATTACTTCTTAAAGATGCGGCTCATATTTTACGACACAGTATAAAACAGCAACCACAGGCATCAATAGTCATTCATATAGATAAAATATTAAAAACTTATGAGAGAATTGAAGCTAATGGTAACATCCGCCTCTGTATAGCGCGTCTTGTGCTATAATTAAATGAATGTTAGGTCTTATTGTTATCGCATTATTAGGTACATGGGCAATCTTCCAGCGTCAGACTATTAGTGAAGTTGCAGTAGATTTACCTCTTAAATTATCCGAAAAACTAGATCAATTATGGAGTATTGCTCAACAATCGCTTCAGGATCGTAAATATCTTCGAGCAGAAAAAGCTCTACTTACCATTCTTCGTGTGGATGAAAGAAACGCAAGTGCCTATAATCGCCTAGGTATACTTTATGCAAAACAACAAGCATTTAAAGATGCTATTGAGTGTTTTGAGATTGCACAATCTCTTGAGCCTAGTGCAAGCAGTCTTCATAATGTCGGTCTCATTTACTATGAAACACATACGTATGAGAAAGCCGCTTTAGCATTTGAACAAGCACTCGCAATTGATAATGAACTTGCTTCACGTCATATAGCCTACGCAAAAGTTCAAGAGAAACTAGGTCATGATCGAAAGATGATTGAAGCATTAGAAAAAGCTGTTGAACTTGATCCAATACCTCAAACACTAGCAATACTTGCCGATGCGTATGAACGAACCCACCAAGAAGAACTAGCTCTTGAGTTACGCGAAAAAGCAGCAAAAATGATCATTCCACAAGGACAGCCTCGTCGAATACGTCAACCTCGACGTGTTGTTATGTAGCCTAAGGCTATTATGAAGCGACGACATGTATATAGTGGATTAACACTGACTCTGTCAGTAATAGGCATTATCGACGGTATCTATATATTTTTTTCGACAGCATACTCAAGATTTAGCCATCTTTCCTTATATTTAACTGTTTCGACTATTATATTTTCAATCTTGCCATATATTTACGTAGCTCTCACTTCGATTGCTTTATTTAAGGAGTCGAGGCTTATGGTTCTCAGAATATTTTTAGTCGGAAACTGTTTTCTAGGAATGTATGTAGGAATTCTTTTTCTTAATATCCTGAGCACTACAACGTTAATAGAGATGCTATCTGCTTTTATGATTCTAATTGTATCTGTAGTATGCCTTTTTACTTTAAAAATGGACAAAATAAAATAACTCATACAAATGAGTTATTTTATTGGTGCTGGAGGTAGGACTCGAACCTACGAAGCCTTACGGCAGAAGATTTACAGTCTCCTGTGATTGCCACTACACGACTCCAGCAAATTCTATATCTGGAGCCGCCTCACGGACTCGAACCGTGGACCTGCTGTTTACAAAACAGCTGCTCTAACCAACTGAGCTAAGGCGGCATAAATTGTTAAGATAACCTTTGTATTCTATCTGATAAACGGGTCATTTTCAACCCCTGTGCCATTATGGAGCCACGACTGGGATTTGAACCCAGGACCTCATCCTTACCATGGATGCGCTCTACCAACTGAGCTATCGCGGCATACCTCGATAGATTTTAGCATAGGCAGGTAGTTCATATCAATCTACTGGTATAATAGACGTATGCCTACATTTAGTTTTGACATAGTATCTGAGTACGACAAAGCCGAAATGAATAATGTCTTTGCTATGACGCAGAAAGAAATCGTTGGTCGTTATGACTTTAAAAATACTCCCGCTGAGATCGATTGGTTAGATGACAAAAAAGGGTTCAAAGTAATTGGTGCTAATGATTGGCAAATAGAGAGTATTGTTGATATTATTCGTAAAAAGCTATCAAGCAGGGAGCTTAGTAGTAAAGTTCTTGACCTTTCTAAGACAATTGTGACAAGTAATCTTAAGGCTACACAGGAAATACCTTTTATCGCAGGTTTAGATCAAGATAAGGCTAAACAAATCACAAAATTACTGAGAGATGAACTGCCAAAAGTTAAAGCTCAGATTCAAGGGGAGTCTGTTCGGGTTAACAGTAATAGCAAGGACGATCTTCAGTTAGCTATGCGTTCTATCCAATCAGCTGATTTTGATTTTCCCGTAACATTTAATAACTATCGCTAAGGACGTATCTCTTGTCTAAAGAGTAAAACTTTGCTATAATTTACCTCTGATAGTCGATACAAAATATAAGGAACCTTATGGCAAAGAAGAATACAAAGCGTAAATTAGTTGGTCTTGTCAGTGAACTCACTGGTCACCGTACTTATTACACAACCAAAAATACGCAAAATACTACTGAAAAGATCGTACTTAAGAAGTATGATCCTATTGCTCGTACTCATGCTACTTACACTGAGACAAAAAAGAACCTCGGTCGTAACGAGATCAAGCCTCGTAAGGGCTAGTCGCCGAACACTCTATAAGAAATACTCTGTTATGTACAGAGTATTTTTATTATGAAAATATAGATGAGTCTAGTTGTTTAGCCAGCCAGATCCCGTCAGTTAACATCATGTTTAAAAGGTGTTTACTGACCTTTTCTTTGTACGAGTATATAATAAGGGAACTTTCAAGTACTTCAACGGATAGTGGCCAAAAGTGTGTTCCAATAGATCGCGCTGCGGATGCAGGGATAAGTTGTTGTGACTCAATTGCATGGTCTGGAGAAGCATATATTGAATAACGAGTAGAAAAATCGATCGGATATTCTTCCAATGTACCGAGAGATACCTTTTTCAACGTTGTTACGTTTAATATACTTGCAATTGGACTATCTGCACCTGACCGTGACTCTATGAACAGGTGAGGAAGATTAGTCTGATTCAGTAACTGAATTTCTAATAAGAGCCAGTCATGTGCAGTTACGGATTTCTTGTCGTTAATAGTCATGTCTTGTCTATTAACTAGGCTAATATCATAACCTTCAAAAGATCCTACGCTAAAGTCATCATCTCTGTGACTAGAAGAGACCGTAAAGCCTCGTATTATCTTATGTTCATCGCTATATTGATCAACAAGTCCAAAATAAACAAGTCCTACGCTGTCAACGAATTGTTGAATAATACGACGTCTTTTATGGGCACCAGCACTATTTCTTGCAAACATTGCTCTTACTTTGTGAAGCGGAGAGACAGAAGCATTCATACTAACTTATCTCTGTTATTGTATCGAGTAAAGTAGATATATACTCCGCTTGTGTCCATGTTAGTGGAGCGGGGGAAATTACTTCTAGGGTATCGGGATTAATTTGTTCAGCCATCATTCCAGTTGATAAAGCATTTGATTGTACCCAGTCTAGTATTTCCATAGCTTTCTCTGTATTTGATTGCTCCAATTCATATTGTGCAAGCCAAAGGGAGGTAATAAACCAGAAGTTACCTGTTCCAGTACCGTTAGTCCTTCGATAATCGTCATTCTCGTACCTAGGCAAGCCTAACGCACCTTTATTAATACCAAATAGTTCCTTCGCCGTGGCTATAGCACTTACTAACTCATCACTCTCTGGACTAAAGAGTCCAAACATAAATGATCCAAATATACTTGATAGATCTATGACTGGGTCTTTTATAATTTGGTCATCTTTTACATTAATACCCCTGTAAAAAGATGAACGTTCTTTGTTATACAGCTCTTTGTGTGCAGCTGAGAATATATCTTCTGCAGATGAACGCCATTTAACCGCACTTTCTTGATCATTGGCGATTGAAGCAAGATCTGAAGCAGCTAATAAGGCCGCATGCACGACTGCGGTGGTATATGTAGAAGTTAAGAAAGTCTGTTCCCATAAATCATAACTTGGCTTTGGTAGTCCTGTCATATCGTCTACATAGGTTATAAGGAAATCAGCCATTGGCTTGATCATACTTTCGTAAAAGTCTTTAAGAAGTTTATCTTCGGGATTTTTCTGATAGAACTGAGCAAAAACAAATAAAACTAATGCCGTTTCATCTTCTTGAATAGGAGGAGCGATTAACCCGTCATGTACATATGGATGCCAACTACTGCCTAAGGCTCCATCAGCGCGGTATTTATGCATTAGATAGCCACCACTGTGAAGGCCTCTCTTACAAAAGTCAAAGAATCGGTAAGCCTCATCTTTATATCCCATTCTAATTAGTGGCCAGAGTACGTATGCCCCGTCTCGCGGCCATGCATATGCGTATGCATCGCGAGAATAGTTAAGCATTGTCGTATCGGTGCTAGCAATAACAGCACCATGATTATCTATTTGAGACTTAACTATCATTACACTTTTTAAGAACGTCTCTTGGTGCGAAGGGTCAATCCTTTTAGAAATATCGATTGCCGGCTTAAGCCATGTCTTCCACCATAACTCAGTCTTATCTTGTTCAGACTGAAGGCCATTCTCAAGAATGAGTTTATGAACATACAGAGCCTCTCTAGTAGACTTACCTGCAGCAATCCAGTAGTGAACACGTGAAGATCCATGAGCTGGCAGTACGCACTTAAAGCGTAGTGTCGAATCAACACGACCGTGTTCAACGTTTCCAAAGCTAAGCTCACCATCGTCAGCATCCCTAAAGGTACCTTCATGATTCTCTATACCAAAAAGGCCAACTGTATATTGATCAAAAGGCTGATCGTTATGTGTACCGGATATAATAAAGGCTCTACGCCCACGATAATGGAGTATAGCGTTACTATCTGGGAGATATTGAGCCGTATCAGTATTACTTCTTGAGTCACCTATGACAAAAGCCTGATGCATAAAAAGACGAACATCTCGTTCTTCGTCTTTTAAATTAATAATATTAATATTACGAAGAAAGGCACTGATGGATGAGTCAACAAAATCATCAAATTCCAATGTAATACCAATAGCTTCGTTTTTTACGACTGTATGACCAATAAGAGCACTGTCATGATAATTAAACTCAATTGACCATTGACCTTCGTCATCAAGCCAACTTACCTTGCCATCAACCCACACCCCTACCTTATGACGGAGTGCTTTACCTGCAGAATGATTTTCAAATCCTACATAAGGAAAGTAGAAATCATGAACAAGACCATATTTATTAAGTCCAACATGAAGCTCGCCGTTACTTAAGACAATTGGCCTAGCCATTAAGCCCGCCAGTTCTATGATAAGCATGCAATCTAAAGCGTAGGTCTCTGACTGCATTCATGACAAAGAGAAAGGCATCATAAGGTGATTCGTATGGACTAAAGTAAGCGTGTACATCTCCATCGGTGAACCACTTTGTGCAAACATAATACAAGTGGTCGGATGTTTGTAACTTACGCCAGTCTGCAATAAGAGATAAGTCTTCAGTTCTAATAATATCGTCTTCAAGTGAGTAAATATATCGAACGAGTTCATTTTGCATATTATTGCCAAGCCATGCTGTTAGATCTCGCTCACTGTCAGCCCAGGTGACGGTATTCGGCATAGATATTTCGCCTTGAGGTTCGAAGGCGTCAATAGCTCCCGAAACGGTATAGAACGTGTGTTGATCACTTCGAAGCCAGTCTCCTACGAATGTTTCAAAGAAATCGAAAATTCCAGTATCAGCCCATTGGTGTTCACCAAATGTCTCATAGTCCATAAATAAGTTAATAATAGATTGCTCATAAATTGAGGTATTAGCCCATTCACTATACTTATCTGCTGTCAGCGGCCACTCAGACCAATCTCTATTACTGAAACGAAAGGCAAGGTCATCGCTCATCTTATAGTTTTTCATAAGCAAGGCTATGTTAGTAGTCCCGGCCGGTCTGTAGACGTAATTTGGACTTCGCCATTCAAGAATAGGATCCCACCCTTCGGCAAGGATACCCTTAAATCCGTAGACGTCAGCCCACTTCGCTAGATCATCGTTATACGCTAACTCTGTATTCCTAAAAACATTTGTCTCAACACCAAATAACTCTCGAATCTTTTGCTTATGCGCTTCGACCTGGCGTTCAAATTCCGTAACGCTAAAGAAGAAAGCTAATGAGTGATAATAGGTCTCGGCCACAATCTCTACTCTTCCTGTTGCAACAAGCCTCTGAAAGCTTTCAATGACGTCAGGAGCCCATAATTCTGCTTGTTCCAAGAAAGTTCCAGTAATACTAAGTGATAATTTGAATTCTGAATGCTCAGCTAATAACTTTTCGAGTAACGCATTCATTGGTCGATATGATTTATCAGCTACTTTTAGAAATACTTTTTTATTATTTCGGTCAGTATCCCAGTTCTGTTCATCGAAATAGTCGTGATTTACCGCAGTATCAAAGACACTATACTGTCTAACCCTAAAAGGTTGGTGAACGTGAAGATAGAGTGTGATACCTTGCTTGCTCATGCGGCTACTCCTGACTTCATAAGCCCATATATACGCATACATTGATGTGCAACATCCGTCCATGAAAGTCGGGCGTACTCATACTTTATGTTCTCTTTAAGTGCGCTTTCAAGTGTTTTTGATGCAGCAATCCCAACAATCTGATCTGAAAGTCTATCTATATCCCAAAAATCGTAACGAAAGATACTATGCAACACTTCACCAACACCAGATTGGCGACTAATAATCAATGCATTATCATGGTGTGCGGCTTCAAGCGCTGTTAAACCAAAGGGTTCACTTACTGAACTCATAACAAAGACATCTGAAACACTATATGCATCTCTCCATTGTTTACCTCTTACAAAACCCGTAAAGAATACCTTATCTGATATGCCATATTCCGCCGCAAGGGCTATAAGTTCATCACGCTGCTCACCGTCACCAGCTAGTAAAAATGCAAGCTTGTCATATTTTTCACTAGCTCTTGCGGCAGCCTTAATAAAGTGCTGAAGGCCCTTTTGAATAGTAAATCGTGTAACAGTACTTATAATCGTGTATCCTTCTTGTTTGAGTGCTTCTAGGTACTTGTATGTTCGTCCATCGTATACATAGCCATCATTAAACTCTGATGCATCGATTGCGTTATATATAACTTCTATTTTAGATTCTGGAATTCCATACTTTTGAATGATTATATTCTTTGTAATTTCACTTACTGCAATGATACGATCTGCCATCATTAAACCTTCGTATTCAATTTCGTGAACAAGGGGGTTACCTAATTCACTACCCGATCGATCAAACTCGGTTGCATGAACATGTACTATAAGTGGTGCTCCTGAAAGTTCTTTAGCTCTCATGCCAGCTTCCATTGTTAGCCAATCATGTGCATGAATAGCGTCAGGAGTTTTATTAGCTACCATTTGTTCAACAAATTGAACATAACGCTTCTGTACACCACGCATATCTGTAAGATCTTTAGCATCAGCTTCTGTCATTAGTTTATGAAGGACAGCCTTACTATCGTAAGTGCCTAGACCGTATCGTTCTAGGGGAGAAAGGGGAGTAGCGCTATGGATCTTCATAAAATTTATGTTTGGGTGTTTCGCACGGTAAGGAACAACAAAATCTATATCAGCCCCCTGTAGAGCAAGAGCTTTAGACATTTGATAGCATGCAACACCAAGGCCACCGCTATTATGAGGAGGAAGCTCCCAACCGAGCATCAGTATGTTCATAACCCTTTAACGAATAACCAATTACTCGGTTAGCCGGCCCTCCTTATGTTTTTTTCGACTGTTTTCAACCATCATTATAATCGGACGCTTATGCTTTTACAACTGTTATGGGGTAGAATTTTAAGATAATTTAACGTAACTGTGAACAACTTTTAGCATTTTCTACAATCTGTTACAATATGAAAGCTTAGGGGCATAGTACAACGGTTAGTATATGGGTCTCCAAAACCTAGGATCGTGGTTCGATTCCACGTGCCCCTGCCAAACAGAACGATTGTGAATTAACTGATGTAAATCGGTTTGGTTATTTATAATAATGCGCAAGCTTTATTATTTTTTGTCAAATCTTTCTCTGTTAAAAAAGTTTGATTCCATGCGCTCCTTTATTCTTTGGCTGTATTCATGCAATGAATAAAGTCTCCAAAACGGAGGCTTTTTTGTGACTCAAACTAAAAATTTAACTCATTAAATACTTAGGTTGAGTACCGGGCTGAGAGCTTGCGCTCATCTGCCCGGTAGACTCATCCATTACCACTCATCGCGTGGGATGCGCTCCTTCCAATCTTTGAACTCCTTAAGGGTGAGGTCGCGGACACGACGCCCGACTTCTGGGTCATCGTACTTGTATGCGACCTTAAAGCGGCCATCTCTTGTGAATGTATCCACCTTGCCTCGACTCATGGCTCTCATGAGGTCGGGAAGATACCAGTAGTTGGTACGCTTTTTCTTCACGAGCGTGACATGACCGATACTGAAGAAGAATTGACCTTCCTCGGTGACGTTCTTGAAGACGAGAGGCTGACTATGCCGGTAGTTCCAAAGATTACCCCTTCGAACCAGCTTCAGGTTCTCCTCGCTGACATCGCCACGGCCAAGCCAGCTAGGATCGTCGTCGAGTCGGATTGCATAGGTCCAAGAATGGGTGTAACTACCTACATACCCGTATCGGACGATTATTTCCTGAGTGGTGACGGGTTTATGATCCCAGTTCTCCGTAATGCGATAACTGGTGATCTGCACGACGTCTCCGGGGAGGAACTTCTGTTCCTGACCATCGATTAGTTCGGTGGGTTGGTCATAGAACTTTGCTGCAGATTGCACGTTTGCCTCCTTAAGGCCGACAGTGAATAAGTAGATGGAAATTTGGTAATGGATGGGTTGTTAAGGTCATAAATGACCACAAGCATCCATAAAGAATACTTGTAATACTATAGCATATTTCGTGTCATTAATCAATGTATGCTGCTAGGCTCCATTGAGTTTGGTTCTAATTTCGTACACGATGCACTGTCAAGCTGGAAATCATGAAATCAGAACTGTTAATCAGTTCTGGTTTTTTATGCTAACGTGACACATTTTAATTCATATCTGTTATTTTGTTCTAACTCTTAGTACTTATGCTTGTAATCAATACTAGGTCAGTACATAATTCCTATATGGATACGTTGCCTGAACCAAGTTCACCCGACACTCTTTTTGGAATTAATCCCGAATGGGTGAAATCACCCTCTCCCTCTATGCTCGAGGCATCGCTTCAATCAATAGACCCTTCTGACTTAGTTGATGATCAAGAATCTGTGCTAAATGCAATACGTCTAAGCATGAATGAAACTGGCGATCCTGTCACGTTACTATTAGAAGTTCTGGAAAGAGTCCCAAACGGTAGCTTGCTACAATTTGTCAGTTGGATGAAACAAATAGACTTTTTCATGACTACGACTAAACTATACGATGATATAATTTCGGATCGAGAAATATATTTGCCAAGAGTGATTGAACCATACTCGTATTTACAGTACGCTCAATCTACGGAAGAAGGAGCTATTATATTTCCTGTTGCTGACAAACATACGCTCTCAACGCTCCTAGATGATGTGAATACTCGTGACATGTTAGCTGAGTACTGCGAGACACATGATATCAATGCAAGTGAGGATGAAGAATACCGCGATACCTATTTCTTTTCGCCATTCCAGTCAGCAATAAATAACTTACCAAAAACCTTTAAGCCAAAAGAAATACAAACTTTGCTTGAAGATATCGAGAATGAATGGTTAAAAAGTTCTGATACAGTTTTTTCATTTGAAACTATTCTTAAGGCTATTATCTCTGAAACGAGCGATGAACACCTTATGCCATTACTACTTTGTTTAGAGGAGAATTTTCGACAATATGAAGTGGACAAAAATGAAGGCTTTTATTACCCGATCCTTGAATATAGCATCGGCACTAAAGAGCTTAGTCTAAAAGATGACGTCGTATGGTCTGAGCCATTAAGTCCAACGAGAATTAGGGATGCGCTTACAGACGCTGTTGAGTATGATGATCCACGCGACATTATTGATAGCACAATGAACAAAGTAGATGTTTTTGAGCTAGAGAAATTATTCGAGACATACATAGCACAAAAATCTATGGTCGCTTGAGTAATTTTATTAAGTTAATACGGTTCTAATTTCGTACTCGATGCTCTACTAAGCATAAACATAATAAAGAAAGTTTCCAATTTGGAGGCTTTTTGTTTATGCTTGCATCAAACTCAAATTTGCTTCATAACTATAACATCGCCATTCCTACAAGAAAGCTGGTGAAGCACATGGCAATACCGGAAGATAAAAAAAGGCCAGCATCAAGTCTGCGACCTGGAGACCTAGAGAATCTCCAGTCGATCCCGATTCCACCACCCCTCTTTCCGCCAAAGGACCCGTACGATCAACTCAAGTACGTGATCCTCATGATTGGTGGAGCAAAGCTCCACATAGGCTACATCGAGGCGGGTAGCCCACACCTGTTTAAAGGGGAGCTTGAGAGGCACCGAAAGCAGTTCGCAGAAAAGCTCGAGCACATCAAATCCATTACGAGCAATGTTGGCTCGGAAAGTTCATCACTACAAGTGCAACGAGAATGGCATGAACAGATGCTTGCCACTCTCGATGCGCTCATTGGCCAGCTGTAACCGACACCGAAGAGAAAACACTTGGCAAGCAGCGAAGAACCATTGACGCGGTTAACGGTAAATATTTTGCCGTTGACGAAGGAACAGCTGGGAAAGATGAGGATTCGTAAAGGTATTAACGCAACCGATGCAGTGTACCGAGCCTTTTTCATCATCGACCAAATCGACGATCTCCTACCTAAGGGTGGTGAGATTACAATCATCGACGCCGACGGGAAGTCTCATACTCTCGTTGTCATCTAGCCCCGATTTAAGTGAGCCTCGCTCCTTGTCGGGGCTCACTTTATTTCAGAACCATTCTAAGAAGGCATTATTAATCAATAATAAAGTTCTAACAGCCAACAACGTGCTGTGCTTTATGGTCTTAAGATCTTAGATTAATTGTTAATTAATATTCATGAACTAGACTTAATCCCACTTATTTAGCTTCGTAAATCGTAACATTTCTTCAGCAGTTTCATGCGACTTTATTCGTCTCATTATCTCACAACTATCGTTCTGAGAAAGAATGTTGAGACTACCTTCCCATAAAATATCCTCGTCAATGATTGCTAACTTACGATGATGACCAACTGTCCTTAATACTTCAATATCTAAGTCCTGCATGATACCAATGGCCTCAATTGCCTGGTTTCGGTACGATAAGCTATGTTCTTCTAGCGGCTTCGTATTAACAATAATACGAACACCATTCTGTCTTAATACCTTAAGAGTAGGGAAGAGTAATTTCATACGCTTCTCTGTGATGAAAGGACTTTCTATGATAACGAGTTTTTTAGCTTTCCTTAAGTCATGAAGAAAAGCTTTATAGAATGTTGTCTGATCGTAAAGCCTAGAGGAAGTGAGACTAAACATCTTTACTTTCCTCCTCGGTTGTCTCATATATAAAATCTAACTCATAGAGTTCGAAGTTGACCTCATCATCAAAAGTTTGGTTCACGTACTCTGCGCCCTGCCAAGCATAAACACAATGATAAAAGTCTCCAAAATGGAGGCTTTTTGTTATACTTACAGCAATGAAGCGTAAGCAAAAGCAAAAACAGACACGGTACCAAGTCCTAATAGATAAATTAATGATGATTGCCTCATTGATTCATCCTTTAACTGCGATCCCTCAGGTATACAGTATTTACTCGACACATAATGTCTCTGGAGTATCATTGTGGACATGGTTCGGTTTTATGATTCTTGGCTTAGTGTTCTTACTCTATGCTATTTCGCACAAGCTAAGACCTTTGATTATAAACCAGGTTATTTGGTTTATCGTGGATTTTCTAGTGGTCATTGGAGTCGTGATTTTTCAGAAGTAGCTTGTTCAAAAGTCCTAAGTTCGTCCACTAGGTGCTGCCATACGCAATGATAAGAGTCTCCGAAATGGAGGCTTTTTGTTATGATAAGGCTATGTCAAAACTGTTGTTGATACTTGTATGCGGACTTCCAGGATGCGGGAAGAGCACGATTGCAAACCTTTTAGCTAATCGTGAAGGCTACCCAGTATTTTCAATTGATCCTATCGAATCGGGAATTCTTAAATCCGGATTTGAACGGACAAAAACAACAGAGACAGCAGCCTATTATATTGCAGAAAATTTAGCCGAATATCAATTATCCCTAGGAAACTCGTTAATTGTTGACTCCGTTAGTGCAAGCATGCAACAGAAATCTCATTGGATGAAAATTGCAGAAAAGTTTGGAGCAAAGCTAAAAGTCATAGAATGTGTCTGTGATGACCAAGAGCTTCAAATGCAGCGAATTAACTCAAGGAATAGGAATATTTTTGGTATCCCTGAGATATCACTGTCCGGACTGAGAAAATATAAAGGTGCCTATAGTCAATGGAAGATAGATCATATCCAATTAAATGCGGTTACCGACGTTGAAACGAATTACAGGTATGCTGTTGAGTACTTAAAAAGCCCTAATTCCATTCTTTAGGAGCTGTCCAATATAAGCATTCTTCTAAGAGACTCAATTTTGAAGCTTTTATTGTTTGGTATAGTAATTACATGATAGAGCACGAAAAAGAGTCGATAAAAACAAAAAAGTTTATTGATAAATTTATTTACGTTGCGGCCATCGCATATCCTCTTACGACAATACCTCAAATTATTGATATATTCTCAAAAAGATCTTCGGGTGATGTATCTTTACTGACGTGGATGTTATATGACATATTTACGTTTATTTTTTTGTGGTATGCGCTGCAGAATAAGCTTAAACCACTTGTTATCGAATATAGTATGTGGATCGTTGCTCAAAGTATCGTGGTTATTGGTATTCTTTTATATCATTAAATAGACCGATCCCGTAATCTGGTTCTAATTTCGTACACGATGCTCTGCCAAGTCATGAAGTCGACAAATTGTCGACTTTTTGTTTTGTTTATGTTTTCATAAAGTCCGAAAATGATCATTAGTACTACTGAGTATGAGCATAATAAAGAAAGCCTCCGTTGCGGAGACTTTCTTGTTATAATAATCGTATTATGCAATACGAAGGAAACGATATTTACTGCGATCTGATTATTCCAAGAAAGATTGACATCAATATAGTAAAAGAAACTGAGAACGTCTTGGCCTACCATCACACTAGACCACATTGGCCAGTTCATATTGTTGTAACTCCTAAAAAACACGTTTCATCCATCCTTGAAATGTCACAAGAGTCTGAAAGCTTGGGTCGTGAATTGTTTTCCATTGTTACTGAAATCGCAAACAGGTGAAAGAAGAACAGGGTGCTTGTCGCATCGTCACTAACCTAGGTGACTATCAAGATTCAAAACATCTTCATTTTCACGTTTCAAGTGGAATACCTCTGGTTTAAAAGATCCACGTTCATCAATAAGTGATTCATAGATAAAATTTATTTCATATATCTCGAAGTTTAACTCATTGTCTAAAGTTTGATTCTCGTACTCTGCGCCCTGCCAAATAGAACGATTGCGATATAACAGATCAAAAGAAGTTTGGTTATTTAGAATATAGCATAAGCTATATTTTTTCTGTCAAATTTACCCCTGTTAAAAACAGTTTGATTCCACGTGCCCGTTTTTTTAATAAATCAGTTTTGTAGTAATAAGTGATCATTTATACATCTCGTTGAACGGTGATAGTGCAGTCAGCAACGAGAGCTGCAATTGCTCCAACAGCAGCTATCATGGGAGCGATCACGGCACCCACAACTCCTAACGTGAGTGGAATTTCTATAATTGATTTTCCGCTACTATTTTTAATTGTGATTCGTCTTATATTGCCCTCTTTTATAAGACTTTTTATCTTAGTCACTAGTTCTTCGCCTTTTACCTTGAATTCTTCTTCGTGCTGATTGGTCATATGGTCCCTTTCGTTTGTATCAATGTAGTATTAGTTTCAATAATCGGCCTATTTTCAGTAAATGTCATGGAGCATATGGTCGATCTTTTTAAATTGACGACGAAGCGTATGAGCATTATTGAGTAATTCATACTTAAGTTTTCTAGGTCCATCAATGAGGTCTGTTCTTATAGGAGTGGTGTGTAATGTTATATGTCTTTTTTCGTGTTTGCTCCTATTTAAAATGTTATCGTAAATCATGATTCCCTCCACTTGTTATGTACTTTATAGAATAAGGATGTGATTGCTGACGTGCTTTACACCGGCTGTATAGAGAGCCGATCCATCCGCTGCGTATTTAGCAGTCCAATCTGGTACTGAACCGGATAGTACAACCTTCGAATTGTTTACTTTTACCGTGATGTCGTTCACATTAAGGTTTAAGTTACGCGATAATGCACTTTCAATATCACTCGCAATTATCTCATCGCTCCGCTTATCAGACGTAACTATAGCTAGTTCGTTCTTGACGTCCAAAACCCCATATACATCGTACGTATATTGCTCCGCCAGCATTTTTTTCCAGAATGTTTCAGTAGTGCCAGTTAATTCAACCGTACCCTCGTCTACTGCAACTGTTATCTTTGTAGAATCGAGGTCTGGATCCCAGAACAACATATTTTCAATGTTTTCTTTAATCTTCTTATCTGAATGAATAGAACCGTACTTAACGGTGAGGTCGTTCTCAACGTTCTTTACTCCTCGCACAAGGTACGAGTCTTCTGTAGCAGTTCTTTTCGCTTTATGTGATGGCACTTCGCCTTTTAATGTTACCCATCCCTTATCGACCGTCACTGCAACTTCGGATACCTTAATTCGGTTATCCCAATAAAGTTGCTCTATGATTTGCTTGTCTATATCTTCGTCGTTCATGATGTCTCCCTCGCATTAATGACTCATTGATCAAAGTCTATCTCTACTGTAGGACGGTCTGAAAATGAAGTATGTGCGTCTACGCACAGGTTTAATTCTGTAATGTGTATATACTAACGTTATGACCACTTATGAATCACCTGACACAATGGGGCGAAAAGGAAAAAGTATTAGCTCCTACTTTAGCGATGGAATCGTTATGGAATTTGTAACTGGAGAAACTATTGTGAACGGATTTGACGAACCTAACGGCGTATATCTTATAAAAAAAGGTTTTGTGAAGTCTTACTCAACGTCCCATGATGGACATGCAAACCTGCTTCTAATACATGAAGCCGGGGAGATCATACCTCTTCCATGGGCTTTAGACGGGTTTCATATGACAGGTCTTTTTTACGAAACTATCAGCGACGTCACTGTGATTAAAACGTCGAAAGATAAACTGCGTAACGAAATGGGTAATAATATGTGGTTAACACAGGAAATATTGAACCAAGTCGTGAACGTTGTGGCTATATACACGCAGCGTATACAAATACTAGAATTTAGATCAGCGAGAGGGCGCGTTATCGCTGAGCTCCTTTTCTTTGCTGAACGGTTTGGTAAAGTAAATGGTAATCAAGTAACGATAGAGGCGCCAATTACCCATCAAGATATTGCCGACTCCATAAACATGAATAGAGAGACAGCCAGTCGAGCAATAGAGTTACTTTTTGAAGAAAAACTTATTGGTCAAGATAATCATTTATTCACAATCCTTGATTTAGCCAAGCTCAAAGAAGAACTAAAGTAGGAGAGTCACTATGACATATGATCCCGACCGCATTGAAGTGAGGAGTGCTTTAGATTCTGACAGAAAAGATATCGCACGAATTTATGGCTATACTCAAGGTGTTTATATGTACAGGAATTCTCCATTGAGTTCACTTAATGGCTTAGAAGACGAGCTTTATAGTGAGCCCACGCCAATAGAAAGACTTGTTGCGCTTGAAGATGGCAGGATTGTAGGTCAAGGCATCATCGCTGAGCCTAATGATAGTGCCCTGGAGGCACTTTCGCATACCCCAGCGCTCCAGAGTGGAATAAGGTTGATAGATATGAGTCAGGGTTTCATGGATCCTCTGTACAATCGTAGGGGCATCTGGACAACATTGTTGTTGCATAGAATCCAGTTAATTAAATCACTTCAAGCTATTCCTACGTTTGAAATAGACACCGATCATGACTATATGGAAAATGCTCTTTTTGATAAGGGCGCTGAAAAGGTGTCTACCAGAAAAACAAGTATGGGCATGAGAGCTTTATATATTTTTGTAGATTAGTTATTCTGTCGTTGTTTCAAACTCGATAATTTCGTGAAATGTCTCAATATTACTTTCATGCTCCCAGAACGATGTCATATGAATTGTAGACGGATAGATCGTGAATAGTATATAGTCGTCAAACTCGTTCACAAAAGGCGAGACATGCCATCGACCCAGCTGAGAATCGTGCCTAATCTTCGTGAGAATTTCTTCTACTTTGTTCTTATTAGTTACTTCAATGGCAATACCTTCAATTGATGCTTCAGTTCGGCTGAAGGGGTCATAGGTAATAAATGAAATACTATTGTCCTTATGGATGTTGTTATACTTTCGGGTATCTATCTTTGTCATGAATGTGTACATCAGTGGATGTGTTTCAAATACATTCACGACTGAGCTTTGCAACCTATCTTCTTTAGCTATGGTTGTAAGCGCGCCTTGTGGATGTGCATTAATAAATGAAGCAATCATTTCAATACTATCTTGCGATGATGTCTGTGTAATCTTTGATTTAGTAGTCATAGACCTAGTATTGTTTAAAACTTACGCAATAGATGTGTCTAAGCGCACATACAGAGGCTTTTAGATTAGCTATGATTACTAAAGAAAGAGGTGAGACGACATGCCTAACGATTCATTAGTAAAGAGAAATAAGCATTTTTTCCATGATAAGATCGAGATCTTTAAGGCACATCTTAAAATATCTGAGGATGAACACTTTAAACGTGTACAGCGCAGTAATCAGCTTAGAGATCAACTATGGGGCGTAGGGCTTACGAGCCATGACATGCGAGACCCTACAACATTTCACTTAGGTAATATATTATTTCAAGACGAGAAGATAGACGCAGGGGTTGTTGGACGAACTGAAAAAAAATCAAAAATGCTACTTATCGCAACAAACCTTCGAATTGTTTGTATAACACAAATTCCATTTTTCACGGATAGCGACGAGTTCAGCTACGAAACGATCCAAGGGGTAAGTCTCAACACAAGCAGGTTCGGGAGTACCGTTGTACTACATGCTGCTATCGGTATATTCAACGTGAGTACCAGAAATAAAACGGCTGCTAAAAATTTTGTCGATTCTGTTGAGCGTACTTCTATTAAAGACGAAGATGTAGTTAATGACCTAGTGCCAAAATTATAATATGGTAAATGAGGTTCAGTCCCATCGACCATTAAAAATATCAAAATGGGTAAAGAGAATAGTCCTTGTGCTAGTGCTCGTGCTTATAGTTTGGTTTGTTGTTGTTCCAGAGTATGGCGGTGCAAAAAATGGGTTCAATTCGCTCCGCCATGCATCCATATTACTAGTCGTTGTGGCAGCATTACTCGAAATAGCATCTTTACTCTCATTCAGTGCTTTAACAGCCACTGTCATCAGAAAGAAAAGACCAAGTTATTTTACGCTTCTTCGAATTGACCTAACTGACTTAGGAGTTAATCATGTTGTCCCTGGTGGGGGAGCCACCGCAGGAGTAGTGCGTTTTCATTTACTAAAGAAGGCTGGAGTACCATCTTCAAGAGCACTAACTGCAGCTTCTATAGAAATTATTGTGTCAAACATTATGCTCGGATTCGTTTTTCTTGTTGGGATAGTCGGCTCTATATCTTCTCTCGCATTCAATAAGCTTTATCTAGCATCTGGAATCATTGTGCTCGTAATCGTAGTCATAGCATTCGTTTCAGCTTGGCTACTTACGAAGCACACAGACATGATTATTACATTAGTGCTACGATTGGCAAAAAAGTTTTCAGATCAAAATCGAATCAAGGCATCGAACTTTATCACGTTGATGGCAAATGAAATAAATAAAATTCGACACTCACCCAAACAAATTCTATATATGGCTGTCTTTGGTTTTCTAAACTGGCTACTTGATGCTAGTGCACTTTGGATAATCCTTATTGCCCTTGGGTATTCACTAAACTTTAGTGGTCTCCTTGTTGCTTATGGTGTAGCTAGTATCTTGTCTTTATTACCAATCACACCAGGAGGAATTGGCATCGTAGAGGGTATCTTAGTGCCCACTCTTGTTGGATTCGGTGTCCCAGGAGCTCTTGCGCTTATATCAGTAATTGGATGGCGCATTCTAGAATTTTGGATACCAATTCCAGTCTCACTCGTTTCCTATCTAACGCTAAGGTTCGGTGTGTTGAAAGGAGCAGGTTAGTAATATATAGAAATTGTCATCGGAATTATAACTATAAAGAAAGAAGAACATATGTCAGATAAAAAACATCTCCACACCATTAGCGAACTATCAGCTCACCCAATTTCAAGAAACATTGAATGGTCGCATCTTATTCCGGCATTATCATCGATCGGACTCCTTACGTCTGAATCAAACGGGAACTACGACTTTACGAGGAATGGGCATACGATTGTCTTTGAGCGATTACATGGCAAAGTTCTTGATATTGCAGAAGTATTAAAGCTTCGTCATTTTCTTAGACTCAGTGCACAGCCGGTTGGTGATGACGCATCCTTACATTACGTACAAATTGTTGCAATTGACCATCACAAAGCCATTATTATTCACGATCCAGGTACGTCTGATGAAAGGATAGAAAAGTTTCACGCCGACCTTACGAAAGGAAGGATTCTTCATAAAACAAAGCAAAGTCCAACGTTTAGGGATGAAGATCCCACTGATTCTGCGGGTTATTTTGACTCTATTATCAAATCGATGATGAAAAGCAGACGAATAGTTATTTTAAGTCACGGCACTGGATCGAGTAGTGCTGGAGAAAAACTGTTTGCTATGGTTAAGGATCATTACCCAAAGGTCATGGATAAAATCGTTGCAATAAAGAAATGTGATCTTGAGGCAATGACTATGCCTGAAATTATTGAGTTAGGTACCGAGCTGCTTCACGGGGCTGCTGAAAGAATTGCATAAACTATATAGTTTTTATCAAGGTAAGTACTAACACCATTTTTTGATCTTAGTAAATACAACCATCTCTTTTACGGCTACAACGGACTTTATTCGTCTCATTACCTCACAACTATCGTTCTGGGAAAGAATATTGAGACTACCTTCCCATAAAATATCGTCATCAATAATTGCTAACTTACGATGATGGCCAACAGTTCTTAACACTTCAATACCTAAGTCTTGCATGACACCTATGGCATGAATTGCCTGATTTCGATAAGGCAAGGTATGTTCTTCAAGTGGCTTCGTATTCACAATAATACGGACACCTTTGTGTCTCAGCGAAATTAGAGTAGGGAAGAGTAAGTTCATACGCTTTTTTGTGATAAAAGGACTTTCAATAATAACGTGAGATTTGGCGTTTCTTAAATCACGAAGGAAAGCTTTATAGAATGTAGCCTGATCGTAAAGGTCGGAGGAGGTAAGACTAAACATCTTTATTTTTCTCCTCATTTGCTTCATATATAAAATCTAACTCATAAAGTTCGAAGTTCACCTCATCATCAAAAGTTTGGTTCTCGTACTCTGCGCCCTGCCAATAAAAGTGACACACTGTCAATAGTGTGTCTTTTTTATTATCACTTATGCTTTTTGTAAATTGCTCTCTTATATAGAATAGAGTGAACATGCACGATAAAAATGTAGCCAAAGAAATTCCTGGACTTGTGATAACGGGCGCTCGGTATGCAATGGCGGAGCGTATTGCTCGAAAAGTTAGTAAAGACGAACCGGTAGCAGTTGATTTAGCTGGTTTTGTCGCTGCGGATATATTAGACGGCGCAATACTTCGTAAGTTTGACGCCGACACTCCACTAAGAAGAGTTGCTGATGGTGTCGTTGACCACCTATCTATGATAAGAGTAGGGTTCGAAGCAGCTAAAAAGTATCCAGATTCGAGAGTATACTTAGGCATCCTTGCAGCTAGGGCGGCGTTAGTAGGCGGAGCTAATGCGTTACACATGGCAAAAACAGGTGAAGTAACAAAAGGACAAAACAAACAACGGGCAGCAAATCTCGCAACAGCAGCTTTTGGACTCGTAGCTCTAACAGGAAATAAAAAAGCAACGCATGTAGCTGGCGTTGTTGCATCGGGAATATCAATATTGACAGCTATTCCACACCTTCGAAACATTGGCAAAAGAAATGAGTCCGGAATACGTAAACTTTGATAAGTCTGACTCAAGATGATCTCGTTAAGCCAGCTTTTCATATAACTTCCTCTCCTATTTCGTAGATAGAATCTAGTTCTTCAATTTCGAAATTTAGTTCATCCCCAAAAGTTTGGTTCTCGTACTCTTCGCCCTGCCAAGCTTAAGCATAATGATGAAAGTCTCCATTTTGGAGGCTTTTTGTTATGATAGTCATATGAAAGCCATACTATTTGACCGAGACGGGACACTTCTAGTCGAACCATCCAATGAGCGAGTAGATTCAGAATCTAAGTTAGTTCTTTTCGATGACACTATTGAAGCTTTAAAGCTTGCGCAGGATAATGAGTTCTCTGCAATAGTCGTCACTAATCAAGCCGGAATAGCTGAAGGCCTCATTGATGAAGACCGATTCTGGGAGCTTGAGTCTAAATTCGAAGCACTACTGTCGAACGAGGGTATTACCATTCTTAAAACCTATATGTCGCCACACGGATCAAACGAAGTAAATGAGTGGCGTAAACCGGGTCCGGGTATGTTACTTCAGGCCGCAAAGGACTATAACTTAGACCTATCAAAGACATACATGGTAGGGGACAGGCCTTCTGATATTGAAGCTGGTATTAGGGCGAATGCTAAAACAATTCTCGTTAAGACCGCATTAATAGATGTCCAAGCACCGAATGCTACGTATACTGCACCCAACCTGTTGAATGCCGTGAAATACATTATCGAGAATAGCTAAAAGTTCGAAGCTCATCGACTAGGGGCTGCCAAAGAATTTATACTTGAGTAGATCACAGAAATGTGGTCTACTTTGCTTATCGGTATTGACTTTATAACACTTATTTGTCATAATATTTAAATCACTCTCCATCGATATGAAATGAGGATTGTCATGAGTGAAACATCAACAAGTGTTATCAGCGAACCGCTTGCCGGACGTTCTCACAATTACGAGGATGTAGTTCAAGCCCGCGCTCTGATGGTTGAGAGGTGGTGTAGTAAGAAGGGTGTATCTGGCAGAAGCGAGATCACGCCCGTCCAATGGGCTGAGATCATGGATCTCCCTGAGTGGAAGAACCCATTCTGAATCACGCTCCACGCCTTCACGATCAACAAATAACACATATAGTCCCGATTTACCCAGCAGAACGAAGGTTCTGGGGTAACTTGGGACTTTCGTTTTTTATAATGTAAGCAAGTAAAAAACGGTATATTATGATGAACGTAATTCTTAACTCTTTTGATTGTTTCTGATACCAATTACTGATACGATACCTCCAATTATAAGCATGCTCGAGCAAAGTATAATGCCTATATGGAATCCATTAAGATCTATAGATTTACCTACAAAGACACCAATAGCGGCGATTGCAAGAAGCCCTGCAATACGAGAAATGGCATTATTAATCGCCGAACCAATTCCAGCTTGAGAAGGCTTGATTGATCCAAGGATAGCAGACGTAAGCGGCGCAACTGTTATCGAGAGTCCGAATCCAAAAAGTATAATACCCGGAAGTAATTCTACCCAGTAATTTGTCGGTAAACCAACCCTAAGTAAGTAGAGCGTACCAAGACCAGCAATAATTGGTCCAATACCCATGAAGAAACGAGGGCCATACTTGCCTGACAGTGCACCGAATCGTGAGGATAAGAAAAACATTATAATTGTAATAGGTACTGAGGCGAGTCCTGCGAATGTGGCAGGATAATGCGCAACTTGTTGAAGAAAAATGACTAAAATAAATCCTTGAAGTGATAAAGCAGCATAAATAAACATCGTTGCTATGTTACCGACACTAAAGTTTTGTACCTTGAATACTTCGAGCGGAAGCATTGGCTGTTTTGTTGTTTTTTCGTGACTCAAAAAACTTATGAGTGAAATAATACCAATGATAAACGTAGCGTAGACGAGTGGATTCGCCCAACCATAATTACCCTGTTCAATAAGCGCATAAACAATACCCCCAAGTCCAAGTGCGCCTAAGATAATACCGATGATATCTACTTTTGTACGTGTTGTTTTAAGCTCAGCATGCTCGAGACGAGTAACGAGAATGAGAGCTAGCGTAATCGGAAGAACATTAATGGCAAAAACTAGCTTCCATGAAAGAAGATCTACCATAAGACCCCCTACAAGAGGACCTATTATAAATGCTATTCCCGTCCATCCTGTCCACCGACCGATTGCCTTTGACTGATCTGCGCCGCTAAAGGCACTGATGATAAGAGCAAGTGAGCTTGGTACGAGTAATGCCCCTGCGATACCTTGTAGACCCCTAGCTATGATGAGCATGTCGCTATTTAGAGAGAATGCACAAAGTAACGATGCGCCCAGAAACCCGATAAGACCAGTAGTGAGTATTCTTTTACGACCAAATATATCAGATAGAGAGCCGGCAGTAAGGATAAGTGTACCGAGCGTAATAAGATAGGCGTCATTAATCCACTGTTGGGTCAGAAGACCGCCGCCGAGTTGTCTACTAATCTGCGGCAGAGCAACGCCCACAACTGAGCCATCAAGAAAGGCTACGAACGAAGATAAAATGGCGATTAAGAGAATGAGTCGTTGTTTTACAGTCATTATCTATTACTATCTCATGTGATACTAGTTTTGGTAAAGTTCAATAAGCGATGCTACCATAAGAGTATGCAAATTATAAAATACGAACACTCTTGTTTAGATATTCAAGAAAAGTCCGATAGACTTGTCGTAGATCCTGGTGTGCTGTCTAGGTCACTAACTAATCTGAGTTCAATAAAAGCCCTTGTTATTACTCACGTGCATCCAGATCATTTTGATGAGCAAAAAGTGAGAACTATTATTGATGTAAATCCAGATATACATGTATTTTCTACAGGTGAAGTTGCCCAAAAACTAACTTATATATCTGTTACCGTACCTGATCTTAACAAAGTATATAAAGTAGGTGATATAAGTCTTGAATTCTTTGGCCAAAAACACGCTATGATATTACCTAGTTTGCCACTAATAGAGAACTTTGGAGTTCTAGTGAACGATAAGTTGTACTATACGGGCGACTCTTTTACTCCATGTCCTAAGCCCCATGTTACTCTTGGTATAACAACGTCGGCACCATGGATGAAGATATCGGAGACAGCAGACTTTATTAGGTCTGATAGCGCTACAAGAGTCTTTCCTTGCCATGACGGCTTCTTAAATAATGATGGGCGTAATTTAGTAAATGGTCTTGTTCGCACAGTTGTAGAAGCGAGTGGTAAAGAATATTTAATTCTTGACCAAGATACAGCTTTAGATCTATAGTGGCGTAGCTAATAATTCTCAAACTAGAGAGTTATCAATAGTTAGAATAGTATATAATAGTCTTCAATGTATAAACGTATTTTACTCAAACTCTCAGGCGAACAATTACAGGGAAATTTAGATTCGGGTTTCGATATCGAGCGGGCTCGCTGGATAGCAAATGAAATAAAACCTCTTCAAAAAGAAGGTAAGCAAATAGTCATAATGATAGGCGGTGGTAATTACGCTCGTGGTTCACAATTTGAGAGTGAACAAATTCAGAGAGTAACTGCTGATAATATTGGCATGTTAGCAACTTTAATGAATGCCTTAGCGCTATCAAGCGTATTAAATGCCGAGGGTATATCTTCGCGTGCCTTATCAAGTATCCAAGCAGACCAAGTCGTTGATCAATTTACGCATAGACGAGCCTTGTCGCATCTTGATAAAGGCCGAGTTGTTATTATTGCTGGGGGGATAGGGCGACCATACCTTACTACTGACACAGCAGCAGTAAGCCTTGCTCTAGAGCTCGATTGTGAGATTGTCTTAAAAGCAACAAAAGTTGATGGCGTTTTTAATAAAGATCCAAGTAAATTTAGTGATGCAACAAAATATGACACAATTAGCTACGATGAAGCTTTAGCGAATGTTGATATTAACGTAATGGACAAAGCTGCACTCGGCCTAGCTATGGAACATAAAAAACCTATTCGAGTATTTGCATTACTTAAAGAAGGAAACATTCGTCTCGCGATTGATACTACTGACATCGGAACACTTATTGGCTCATAAGCACTATACTTAGATATATGGCTTATAAGACAACTATAAAAAGGCTGTATAACGAACTCGAGAACATATTCACTGAAAGTGAAGCATGGAACTTATTTAAAATTGCAGCAATTCTTGAGACAATCGGGTGGACACTTCTTCTTATAGGTATAGCTGCAAGCGTATTTTCATTACCTGGTAAATCGTTCTTACTTCCTATAGGAGGTTCAATCCACGGGATCTTATATATTTTCTATGTATTTATAGTTTTATTTGGGCATAGAAGTTTATCATGGAGTATTCCGCGTTTTCTATTTGCTGAAGCTATTAGTGTCGTACCGTACGGGGCTCTTGTATTTGAACAGGTTATGCAACGTGAAAGAAAGAATAAGAAGCTTTAAATAAGTTAGTACGGGTTAGTACTTAATGCTATTTGCGACCGTGATTAGCGCAGACTTAGCAGAATCAGAGCTAAACGTTGTTGAGGAAACAGGCTGGTTAATAGTGTAGGTATAGTACTTAAGCCCCGAGTAGATGGTTAATGAAAAACTGTTTGGATTATTGCTATCACCTTTAGTTGTGACGTATGCCGCCTTATCACCTAAGCCACTTACGGCAACACTACCGATTCTTTCACGATCTGACGTTTTATTGCTTGAATTCTTGTATTCATAGACCAAGACATTGAAACTATTATCTAAGTTAAATCCATTACTCGCAAACGATCCGTCGGACAAGAAAGGGTAAACGCAGGTTTGTGCGGTATCGCCATTTCCTATAGTACCGACTCCTTCGTTGTCCGGCCCATGAAGTGTCGATGCCACGGATCCTAATGCAGACTCAATAGTAGTCTTAGACAGTAGTGTACAAGCCCCAAAGTTTTGAGATACATCAGGTTTTAAAACAGCACTCTTATTAACAGTTGTCGCTATATCGGGACCTTTTTTAACAATATTCTTAATTATGACAAGTGTAGTAACGGCAATAGCAGCGACTACAATTACACCTACAATACTTAGTATGATAGCTGTCTTTTTTGTCATGTTCGTTACTCCTTGCTTGATACATACAGTGTACCTATAATCGGTAGCTTAAGCAATATACCTATTGTATACTTATGAATATGAATGAAAAGTTAGTTATAGCTGTCTTGGCTGGCACAACCCGTCTCGAAAGACAATCTATAAAAGCAGCCCGCTACGTTGCAGAATTTGGCTCAAAACTCACAGATGTAGAGATTATATTTGTTGATCCTTCAGAGTTTCATTTTCCTAATGATGGTAATGATCCCGAAGGAAAGGATCCTCTATATACTGACATAACTCTTCGAGCAGATGCATTCTTTATCATCACACCAGAATATAACCATAGCTTTCCTGGATCATTAAAGAGAATGCTCGATAGTGAATTAAAAAACTACATTCATAAGCCAGTTGCTATAGGAGGGGCAAGTAGTGGTAATTGGGGCGGTGTACGTGCTGTCGAATCTCTCGTATTAACCGTTCGCGAGATGGGATTAGCTGTAACATTTACCAGCCCTTACTTTCCTTTTGTTCAAAATAGCTTCGACGATAATAATCAACCGATTTTAGAACAAAAAGATAGAATCGACAGGAATATTCAATCTGCATACGAAGAACTCATTTGGATGGCAAGAGCACTTAAGAATGCTCGTATCGAAACGGAGCAATAAGAAGCTGTTCTATCCCCATTTAATTTGTTATAGTACATGAGAACATTAAATATTCGTATCAAGAGTGCAGATAGAGAACTAGCTCAATGACCTGCCAGCAACCAGCGTATACGCAATGGTGCTTCCTCTAGCCCTGATAGGGAAAGATAAGTCCGTCTTATAACTCTTTTTTATCAAGGGCATGATACATAAAAGGAGTTATTTTTATGTCAATTTATAGAACAGCTGAAAGTGTCTCTCCGAAACATCCGGATAAGATATGCGATCAAATATCCGACGCACTACTCGACGCTCATCTTAGAGAAGATCCTCAAGCACGAGTCGCTATCGATGTAGCTGGTGGCCATGGGATTGTTTTCATAACAGGCGAGGTAACGTCAAAAGCCGAGAACGTCGATGTTATTGCAATTGTCAAAAGACTCGCAGGTGAAGTCAAAGTGATAGAAAATATAGAGCAACAAAGTGTCGAAATCGCTCAAGGTGTAGACAGTGGAGGAGCTGGTGACCAAGGTATTATGGTAGGCTATGCAACCAACGAAACACCTGAATTGTTACCCCTCGAAGTAGTACTGGCACGGACTCTCAACCAGTACATATACGCTGCCTATCCTTATGATGGGAAAACACAAATAACGCTTGTTGATGGGTATATACACTCTATTGTCGCAAGTTTTCAAAACACGACGCATAAACAGCTAGAGGGTCTTATAAAGAAGTGGCTATCTCTCGGAAGTGTTCATACAACTTCAGACATTTCCTACCACCTTAATCCAGCAGGAGATTGGGAAATCGGTGGTTTTGACGCGGATGCCGGCTTAACGGGTCGAAAGCTTATAGTTGATAACTATGGGCCAAGAATCCCCATTGGAGGAGGTGCATTTAGCGGAAAAGACGCTACTAAGGTCGACCGATCTGCGGCCTATATGGCACGTAGAATAGCCATTGATTATCTTGAGAAAAGAAACGCACATGAAGTATATGTCTATTTAGCCTACGCAATCGGGTACAACCAGCCTCTTGAAGCTACGGTTGTTATAGACAACGTGTCAGAACTAGTAACCGGTTACGATTTAACACCTTTGGGGATTATAAACCACTTAAACCTTAGACTTCCAGTCTATGAACAAACTGCTCAATATGGGCACTTTGGTCACAGAGGATTCAGTTGGGATATAGTTGATTAGTATCGTAGCCTATAAGTGCGACGAACCAATAAGCCTACCGATAGCGTAGGTAATTATCATAGCAAGCATACCACCGATGAGAACCCTTAGGATGGCTTTTCCTTTATTCGCACCACTAATTTGGGCACTCAGAGAACCAGTAATTACTAAAGCGATAACTACTGCAATAAAGGTATTGATAATTTTGTATGAGTGCGGGGAAAGAACAATAGTAACTAAAGGTATAATTGCACCAATCGTAAAAGATAGAGTCGATGCAATTGCAGCGTGCCATGGATTTGTTAAATCTGTTGGATCAATATTTAGCTCGATTGCAACATGTGCAGAGAATGCGTCATTTTTAGATAGCTCGCTTGCAACCTTTTCTGCCGTTGATCGAGTAAGGCCCTTAATCTGATACATTTGTATTAATTCTTCAAATTCTTCAACAGGATTTGTCTCCAGTTGCTTTCTCTCCGTTTCAAGCTGCACCTTTTGTACGTCACGTTGACTACTGACAGATATAAATTCACCAGCAGCCATAGAGAGTGCTCCTGCCACAACACCCGCAACTCCGGCAGTAATTAGTGCCGGAGCTGATGAGGTTGCCCCGGCGACACCAACAACAAGCCCAGCCGTAGAGATAATGCCATCGTTTGAACCGAGTACAGCAGCTCGTAAGGAATTCATCCTAGAGCCAAATCTTTGAATGTGTGGTTCGTCGTATATATTAAGTTTCTTTACTGACTTCATAAAATGAGTATATCAGGACTAACGATTGTCGAGAATATTTGACAACAAGCATTACTAGGAATAGTCTGAAAGTATCACATAAAAAGGAGCATGAATGCGAAAAACCCTTAAATACCTCAATAAGCACAGTAAAGATATTGGCATTGTGCGAGGCGAATTAATACGGGCGCATGTTATGATTGTACTTCTCTCATTGGTTATTATTACCCTTTTAACGCTATCCAGTGCCAACGAAGTCATCTTCAACCCAATACTTAGTGGTATCGCTATAACGTTGCTCGATATTATAGCGATCATATCTCTAATCGTTGCAATAGCTGTAGCCCGACAACGAAAATAAGCATAGAAATCAAGCTACTACATATCCTCCTCGGTAGGTATTCGGTCACATTTTTGCTATACTGTCATGTATGAGAACGCTTAGTCTTAACAAGCCACACCTAATTGTTATGGTGGGTATTCCGGGTGCTGGTAAAAGCTTTTTTGCAGAACAGTTTGCCGCGAGTTTTAATGCACCTCTAGTCAGCTTTGAGCACATTCGTAACGATTTATTTAATGAACCCGTATTTAGTTCTGACGAGCAAGAAATCATTGCTCGTATGGCGTCGCACATAATAACTGAATTATTTAAAACAAATCAATCAATTGTATTTGATGGATCTAGCGCTCAACGTGCCGATAGAACATTGCTAACAAAAATCGCTAATAGTGCCGGATACGAGGCTATCTTTGTGTGGGTACAGACCGAACGTATAACGGCACGACAGCGATCGACTAAGGGGAAAAATGGAATTCACCTTACCGCAGATCAATTTGAAGCTATCGTAACGCAGTTTAGCATTCCACATCCTACGGAACGTACGATTGTTATAAGTGGTAAACATACTTATGCGAGTCAACTTAAGAACGTATTAAGCCACTTGGTAACTCCAAGGGTTGAGGCAGTAACTAATCAACCCGTCATTAAAAGACCTCCACAAAGCGGCCGTAACATATTGATTCGATAGGATAAGAATGCCAATACTACATGACGACGAATTCGGAAAAATTACCATTCGTCGAAGTCCCCGCGCAACTCAAGTTCGCGTTCGTGTAGCTCCCGACGGAACATTGAGAGCGTCCTTACCACTCTACGCTCCCACTTTCCTCGTAAAGAGACTTCTCAAAAATTCTAGAAATGAGCTACGCGCTATTCTCGAGCAAGCCAAACCAACCCAGCTATACTCAGATGGTATGCGAGTAGGGAAAAGTCATAGTGTTATCGTACGGTCATCTCAACTATCGAAAGTTCGAGTTAGTCGACATGGTCAACAAATAGTCGTGGAACTTCCCGAAGGTCAGGATATGAATAGCACAAGCGTTAGCCGTGTCGTGAGAGATGCTGTTATTAGTGCCTTAAGATTAGAAGCGAAAAGTTATCTTCCTAAGCGCTTAGATTTTTTAGCTAATAAATACGGATTTCGCTATGAAAAAGTTCGCTTTTCACATGCGAGTGGACGATGGGGAAGTTGTAGCAGCACAGGAACGATTAGCTTGAATATCGCACTCATGAAGCTTCCGTTCGAAATTATTGATTATGTCATCATTCACGAACTAAGCCATACAACGTATATGAATCATAGTGATTTATTCTGGAAATTGGTGAGTCAGGGTGATCCACTATATAAAGCTCATAGAAGAGAGCTAAAGAATGAAAATCCTTCTATATAAATTAGTCTCAAGCCTGTATACTTAAGCATAAGATGTATAAGGGTGGAGCGAGTTATACAAAGAGAACAGCGACTATTATTAGATATGCTGGCCTTTTTGTTCCAATTATTCTTATAATTTACGGTTTTCTAATACTTTTTGGAGTTATTTCTAGTGGGCGGGCTATTCTTCCTGCAAGCTTTATTGCGTTCTCCGGATGGTGGCTTTTTATCAGTATCGTTCAATTCGTTTCGCCGAGTAAAACCGCTTTCGATTCAGCAATGCGGCTTATCGTGTATCATTTGCTTGCTGGTGCCTATCTCATTTTCGTATCAGGCATAGAATCACCTCTAGTAGGATGTTGGCTACTTCTAATGATTGCTTCTAACACCTATTTTTCTAGACGTGGACTCATATTAAGCATTATTGGATTTGGTGTTGTAATAGTAGCCGATATAGCGTTTTGGTATGAGACAAGCACGAGCCTCGTTATCTATGACCTCGTAGCGTTAGTAGCGGTGCTTATTACGGGTATGGTGACATTAAGTATAACAAGATCACAAGTTGTTGTTGCAAAAGGCGCCTTAAGCCGCAGTAAAGCTCATGAAGCACTTCAAAAAGACCGTATCCTAACTATTGTAAATAATTTAACAGTCGGTGTACTCAGTACTGATAGTGCTGGAATTATTCGTGTCTACAATGCAGCGAGTCTTAGCTTGATTGATACAAACGATAGCCTTAATGGTAGACATATAGATGACGTGCTTAATGTATTTGATCAAGATGATAAAAAAGTAAATATGTATGATGAGCTTAAGAAGGTTAAAGGTGTCATAAAACGTGATGATTTAAACTATTCGTTTAGTGACGGAGAACAAATTCGCCTCGAACTTACGTATTCACCAATACGAAGTAGTTATAGTCGAATAAAGAAAGCTGAAACTTATGACGGCTATATCATTATTATGCGAGATGTAACAAAAGCAAAAAGTCTTGAAGAAGAACGTGATGAATTCATTAGTGTCGTAAGTCATGAGCTTCGTACTCCATTAACTATTGCTGAGGGTAGCATTTCAAATGTAAAAGTAATGATGGAGCATCCTGATATCACCCACAAAATGCTTAAGGACTCTGTGGAACTAGCTCATGAACAATTACTCTATCTTGCTCATATGGTGAACGATCTTAGCACACTATCTCGTGCCGAAAGAGGAGTGGCAGACGTGCCAGAGGCCATAGATATTCGTGAGCTTATGCATACCCTTCACACAGAATATAGTAAAGATGCTACAGCAAAAAAACTACATCTTGACCTTGATCTTGGTGTTACGCTTGGGAGTGTAAATACGAGCAGACTCTACCTTGAAGAGCTTCTCCAAAACTTTATTACTAACGCAATTAAATATACAAAAGAAGGTAAAGTAACTATCACTGCGAAACAAAAGTTAAATGTAATAACTATTACAGTCAAAGACACTGGTATAGGTATAAGTAAATCGGATCAAACAAAGATCTTTAACAAGTTTTATCGTAGTGAAGATTACCGTACTAGAGAAACAAGTGGTACTGGCTTAGGCCTTTACGTAGCACATAAGCTTGCACATAAGCTTGGCACAAAAATTATTATGACCAGTCGACTTAATCATGGTTCTAGCTTCAGTATAAGCCTGCCAGTAATGACGAAAAAATAGAATAATTGCTTTTATATCTGAGTTTTAACAGATTGAGCAACTACAGGTCGACCCTTCCAGCTTACTGTGTGCATCCTGTACTTTATAGTACTGACTACAATAAGTATAACTTCTTGTAAGGCTATGATTGGCCACAAGAACATACCTAGAAATGCACCACTGCGCCAAGTTTTGTGAAGATAGGTACCATAAATAGCCATGAAGGCTATTAGTTCAAAGATAGCACTGAATAACCCGAAGCTTGACCTGTCGTAAATGCTTATTATAAGTATAGCCATTGGTAAAATCGTGACGATTAACATGATACAAAATAGTAGTACGTAGAATATATTTTTAAAAAGCATCGGAAAAAGAAGTCGTATAGAAGTATCGATCTGAGATCTCCATTTTTTTTCATAACTAACTCCAACGACAGGAGTTGATATGATAAATCTGTATTGGTTAGTCCCCATTAAACGAGCAGCAAGTGTCGCTTCGGGTTGTATGTCTGTAGAAATCGCAGTGAAACTACCCAGTGTATCTCTAAGGGTGTGTCTATGTATCATCCATGCGCTACTTGCAACAGCTGGTGCCTTTTTAGTGTGGCCAATGAGTTCCCAAAAATAGCGAAGAGTAGAGAACAACACACTGCTACGAATTGTGTCCTCCCGACGGGGTAATACTGAGATCATTAAGGCATCTTCTTGCTGCGCATACGCTACAAGCTGTTCTATGGCGTCTGGAGCTAAAAGTGTGTCAACATCCATGTATAGGATATATGTACCGCTTGCCTCATCTAGAAGACCCTGAAGGGCATGGTTTTTACCAAGCCACCCATCGGGTAAAGACGAGCCTTCTACGAAACGTACGCCTTCGTGAGCAAACGACTTAATAAGAAACGAAGTATTATCAACGGAGCTATCGTCAAGAACTATTACTTCAAGTTTCGGATAGGTACTTGCTATGACATGCTCTAGACATTGAGTCATCGCATGTGTTTCATTACGAGCAGGAATACAGACAGATACACTAGGTAGATCCTGTAACATCGTCGGTCCACTTAATAGTCTCTTCATCTTAAAGTGTTTAAAACTATAATTAAGTTTCACTATCATGAAAACAATTATTACGGCACTACATACTAGTTCGGTAAGAAGAAGGTAATCCACTCTAAATTACTATAGCCTTGTTTATATTTTTATATATTCTATACACAATAATACCATGTGCACTATAGAGTACCCTCAACATGTATTTCCTCTTTAGAGTAATGGGACATTACTTGACTTATATAGAGATAGCCCCTATACTTTACTTGACAGTCTGCTAAGCAGGCTTTTTAATTTGGAGTACAAACGTGGCATCGAAAACTAGTAAAAAAGACTCCGAAACAGCAACTAATATTACGAGAGTAAAAGCTGTTGACACTACGCCTGATAAAAAGGGTTTCAAAAAGTCTAAATCAATCCCAGACTCAACAACAGAGAAGCCAAAAAAATCTGTTTTAGTAATGTTTAAGCCTTTTGTCCTCTTAGGACGTTACTTTAAAGGTTCATGGTACGAGCTTCGTCAAGTTCGATGGCCTGACCGAAAAGCAACCTGGAGCCTTACTGTTGCAGTTCTTCTTTTCACTGCTTTTTTCATCGTTCTCATCGTGTCTCTAGACGCATTTTATAAGTTTCTATTTCAACAAATTTTAGGATAAAGGATATTATGGCAAATAATCGATATGACTCAACAAGACAATGGTATGCAATTCATACCTATAGTGGCTACGAAGAAAAAGTAGCTGATAGTATCCGTCAGAGAATTAACGCTGTTGATATGGCAGATAAAATTTTTGACGTTATGGTACCGAAAGAAAAACAAATCGAAATAAAGAACGGCAAGCGTAAAGTGGTAGAGAAGAAGATTTTCCAAGGCTACGCTCTTGTTGAAATGAAGCTAACTGATGAAACTTGGTACATTGTACGTAATACACCTGGTGTTACTGGCTTTGTTGGAACTGGCACAGAGCCTACTCCTGTGTCCGATAGTGAAATAAGCAAGATCAAAAAGCGAATGGGTGTTGAAGATCCTAAGCATAATATTGATTTCAAGGTAAGCGAAGTGGTAAGTATTACCGATGGTCCTTTTAAGGGATTCGATGGTGCTATTAGTGAGATAGATACACAAAAAGGGAAAATTAAGGTTATGGTCAGTATGTTTGGCCGTGACACACCTGTTGAACTCGATGCTCTTCAAGTACGTAAAGTTTAATTTTTAGAAACAATTTGAAATAAGGCCTAGACAAAAGTTGGGTCTTATTTTATAGTGGATTGAAATGTTAAGGTTTGAACGATCAAACTCTATTGCCGTTATATTCTACGAGAAATCGAAGGTACTTGTTCCTCCTCTTGAAATTCCAAAAGAGTACCAATTTAGTACTGAAACGTCTGAAGAAACCGCCCTTCGCCTTGCGGGTCAAGTTGGAATAAACGCATCTGTGTATCACGGTCTAGTGGTCGACAGAGAAGTAGGAGATGCGCCAGACTACCTATATCTCTTAAGGCCAGTGCATAACGAGTTAGATGAGAGTGAATTTTTAGTTCCGATACCTAAGTTAAACACTGTTATAGATAGATATTCTTCTCTAAGTGATCTTGATAAATCTCTTATGAAATCAGTCGTAAGACATTTCGATCGTCGTAATCAAGCGTAGAACATACTAGACTATACGTCTCCTCTCGACAAATCGTTTAAATATTGCTAATATATATCAGTTACGCACTAAATATAGCTTCAATAATATTTAGTACAAGGAAAAATTATGGCAAAGAAAATTATCGGAAATCTTAAATTACGCATCCCAGCTGGTCGTGCAACCGCAGGTCCTCCAGTAGGTTCTACACTTGGGCAATGGGGTCTTAATATGATGGATTTTATCAATCCATTTAATGACGCAACTAAAGACCTAATGGGTAAGGATGTCATTGTACACCTTCAGGTGTACGAAGATCGAACATTTACATGGAGTTCACTTGGACAACCCGTAGACGACCTTATTCGTGAGAAGACAGGCATCAAAAAGGGAAGTGGTAAGCCACACTCCGAAAAGGTTGGAACAATTACACGAGCTCAGCTCGAAGAAATCGCTGAACTAAAGAAGGATCAGCTTAATGCAATCGATATGGACGGAAGAGTAAAGGTTATCGCCGGAACTGCACGTTCAATGGGTGTCGAAATCAAAGACTAATAGTCTTACAGTATAAAATAAGCTACCAATTGGTAGCTTATTTTATATCTCACATTTTTAGAAATGGTCACGAATATGTGAAAAGCTGTAGTCCCATTCAGCGTTAGCCTTCTTATGAGGGTTAAAGATCGCTTGAGGGTCGAAGATAGATTTGGTTTGTTTGAAAATATCAACCATATCTTTACCATACATTTTCTCAAGCCATGGCCCACGAACAAGACCGTCGTTATGTTCACCGCTAAGGCTTCCTTTGTATTTTAGGACGAGATCGTTAACTTCTGTCATAGCAGGGAGTAGTTTATCTCGGTCACTTTGTCTTTCAAGGTTCATAAGAGGGATGATATGAAAGTTTCCATCACCCATATGTCCAGCAATTGTAGCAAATAGATTATATTTCTTTATGATGTCACGAATCTTAGGTAAAAATTCGGCTAAATACTCAGGGTTAACAATTAAATCATCAATGAACGGTGCTGTGTGCTTATCTTTCACTTTACTTCGTAGTAACTGGAAGCTATATCGACGCATGATCCAAAACTTTTCACTCTTTCCTTCGGTTGGATCTTCTTCAAAACCATTAATTTCGTAACGAGCTCTAAGCGGTCCCATATCTTTATGGAGCGCATGTACTTTGTGTCGAACTTCCTCTTCGGTTGAACCTGTAAATTCAATCATAAGAATGAGCTTTGGAATACCTTTAATCAGTAACAGCCCATCTGGAATGAGCGTTAAAAGAAGATGGATAAATCGTATTGGTCCTAGCATCTTTAAGAAGCTCGGCATGAATTTGATACTGAGCTTAAAGGTTGCGTCGTCAAAACCTTCAAATGTTGCAGGATGATGAGACATAACTGTAGGAATAAGTTCACCTAGATCGTCAATATCTCTTAAGAAAAGGACAAGTAGCCCGGAGTGTTTTGTTTGAGGTACAAGTTTAAATGTACCTTCAGTAACAAAACCTAATGTACCCTGAGCACCTATAATCACTTGTGCTAGATCAAATATACCCGTCTCTCGATCCCATGCATCCCATAAACGATACCCAGTAGAATTCTTACTGACATGTGGCTTAGCAGCTTTGATCTGGTCGTAGTTTGCTTCGATAAGTTCATAGATACTTTTATATACCTGACCTTCAAAATCGCTTTGAGCCATCTTAACATTTAACTCTTCACGATTAAGTGGTTTAACCACACGTTCTATTCCATCCGCGAATACAAATTTCATTTCAGGTACGTATTTTTCTGTTTTACCAAATTCAAGAGATTTCTCTCCACCTGAATTGTTATTAATCATTCCACCGACAGTACAGAGGTCTCTACTAGCAGGGAAGCTAGGTAGAAGCGCACCATGCTTTTGCGTCTCGGCGTCAAAGTCCCTAAAAAATACGCCTGGTTGGGTTACTGCAAAGTTTTCGTCGACAGAAATAATCTTCGTAAGATATTTATTGAAATCGACAATAATTGAATCATTGATTGCAGCGCCACTCATATCAGTTCCGGCACTACGGGCCGTGACGGATAAAGTAGGGTTATCCTTTTTTAAATCTCCGACGAGTTTAACTATTGTCGATATATCCTTAGCTTCTTTTGGCATAAGTACGAGTTGTGGTTTAATCTCGAACATTGATGCGTCATGTGAATATTTTTCAATTGCTTCTGGAGATTCGTCTGTTTCTCCTGTATAGCCGTTTGCGGTCAGTTTTTGCTTAAAGTCTTCCATATACTTTCAATCATAACCACTATTGATTCAGTCCGCAATAGATAGGGTTGATAAAATAGCCATAAAACGCTATAATTACAGGGTTAAATCAATGTTGGAAGGCCTAAAAAGCCGTTATTACCACAGAAAGGGTTACTTACCTATGGCTAAGAAAGCCGAATTACTAGAAAAAGCTAAATCTTTAGGTCTTGTACTTACTGAGAAAAACACTATTGCTGAAATCGAATCTGCAATTAATACATCCGAGACAACTGTCGCGGAAGAAGTTGTTGTAGAAGAGCCAAAGCTTGCAAAAGCCGGAAAGCGTAGTGAAAAGGCTATAAAAGAAGTTGAAGCAAAACTTGAAAAAGAGGCCCGTAAAGAAGCAGGCGATACAACACCTCAAGACGAAGATGGAGAAGCTCGTGTATCAAAAGGCCCACGCCCAGTTACGCGTCCTCTAATCGAGCGTCGTGGTAAAGCATACCGTAAGGTTGCAGAACTCATAGAGAAAGATAAAGTATATTCACTATCAGAGGCGCTCGAACTTGCAACTAAGACGAGTCCTACTAAATTTGACGCTAGCGTAGAAGTTCACGTAAAACTCGGTGTTGATCCTCGTCAGGCAGATCAGAACATTCGTGCAACTGTTTCACTTCCAAACGGAACAGGTAAGACGATCCGTGTAGCTGTTTTTGCACCTGAAACCGATCATGCAGCTGCTAAAAGTGCAGGTGCAGACATTGTAGGTGACGAAGAATTCCTAAAACAACTTGATAAAGAAGAGTTAAACTTTGACATTCTTGTTGCAACACCACAATATATGCCACGTCTTGGTAAATATGCTCGTCTACTTGGTCCACGTGGGCTTATGCCTAACCCTAAGAGTGGATCAGTCGCTACAGACGTTGCTAAAGCCGTACAAGAAGCTAAGGCTGGTAAAGTTGAATACCGCGTTGACAAGCAAGCTATTGTTCACCTTTCAATCGGTAAAGTTAGCTTTGGTGCCGAGAAACTTGCTGTAAATGCAAAAGCATTCTTCGATAGTCTTCTTACCCAAAAACCAACAAGCCTTAAGTCTAGTTACATCAAGTCTACAAATATTAGTACTACTCAAGGTCCTGGTATTAAAGTTGAAAACATTAACTAAATAGACGACATTCTAAAATATCCACTTCAATGAAGTGGATATTTTATTTTAATAGTTTAAAAACTAAGCGTTATTGAAAGCTTTTATCGTAGCTTTGCCAGATTTTCTCAACTTTACAAGAATATTTTTACTAAATTCCATAACTTTTGCGGCAGGTGTTTCGAAATCGTTATTTTGCATGTGTGTTCGTATGATTTCAGCTTGCATTTCGATGACGCCATCATCAATTCTTTTTTGTGCTTTGCGACCGTCTAATTCCGCCTGAAGCTCTTCATTAGCTCTAACTATAAGACCAGCATTTGGATATAGCTCATTCATAGCAAAGACATCATCTTTATGTGCCTGCTTTTCAGCCTCAAGTTCAAAGGCGAGCTGAGCTATTCTTTGGCCTTGAGCTATTTGAATTTCTGTTTCAGTTGGGCGTACTTCTTGAAGAATACTAAGAACGTCATCCGTGACAGATTCCACAATTTCTTCAATACCATCTTGAATTTTTGATAGGTCAAGTTCACCCGTAACAAGCGCCTCTGATACGATTTCGTCACTTAATCTTTCGACTTGTGTTCCAAGAAACTCGCTCCCGGGGTTCACGGCTCCAATAAGAAGAATATCTTTGCCAAGCATGGCACTTTCAGCTTCTATATTTACTACTGTTTTGTTTGTATTTTCTCCTGTTGCTATTGTCATAGACATACCTTATTTCGATCTGAGCTTTTATATTACGAGCGGTATATTTATTTTTTATATATCGTTGCTTACTCACATTTTAACATATCCAGTTTGAAATATGGTAAGTTTATATATAATAGCTAGACAAAGTTGGTTAGAATCGCCATACTATAGTTAATAACTACAGGAGAAATAAATGGCAGACACTAACGACACACAGGCTGACGGTTACTATGCAGAAGAAGCACCTACTGAAGAATTTGATCTCAGCTTTTTAGATGACGAAGAATCAGAAGACTAGAGTCGCACTCGTAGTCCCGCACATTTTCTTACACCGTGACATATTGCCATATGTTATCTTTTCGCCCGGAAGATTAGCCCTTGATCTAGCAGAAAATCTCAAAAATGAAGACATTGAAGTAACAATCTACACACCTGGTCCGATTGACTCTACAGTAGCGAGTGTCCACGCAGATATGACTTACTTTAGCAAAGAGCTAGAGGGTCGTGGCGACAGCTACATCGAACTGCTTAAAAAACATCCCTTTACGTTCGTTTCACTTGCCAGACAAGTACAGTCGGAGATCATTGCTAAGGCATTTAAGGCAGCAAATGACGGTAAGCACGACATCGTACACGTATATACAAACGAAGAAGATACAGCCCTGCCGTTCTCTTCTTTATGTATTAAACCAGTTATTTTCACTCACCATGATCCGTTTAACTTTTTAATTAAATATAAAAATGTATTTCCAAAATATCCTTATCTTAATTGGTTGTCGTTATCGTTTGCTCAAAGAACATCTATGCCAGCCACTACAAACTGGATAGGAAATATCTATCATGGCCTTAACTCTGAGACGTTTACGCCTATCCCTAATCCTTCGGATGATTATATTGCTTACCTAGGTCGTATTATTGAGCCTAAAGGTGTTCACCTAGCGATCGATGCTATAAAAGAATATAACCGAACTGCAAAGAAGCCATTAAAATTAAAGATTGCTGGAAAGCATTATTCTGATAGTAACAAAGATAGTTACTGGCAAAATAGCATTTTACCACGATTAGATGACACAATTGAGTATGTCGGATTTTTAAAAACAGACAAAGAGAAACAATTATTTTTAGCAAATGCTAAAGCTTTAATTGTACCTTCAGTATTTAATGAACCATTCGGTATGGTACTGATCGAATCCTTAGCATGTGGAACGCCTATTATCGGACTCAATTCAGGTGCTATACCCGAGATTATTACAAGTAAAAATGGCATCCTGGTTACTAAAAAAGATGATGAGCGCGCAACTATACTTGACCTAAGCAAGGCCGTAGCTATCGCTGAATCTATAGACAGAAAAGAATGTCGACTAGACTTTGAGAAGAGATTTACAATCGAGCGAATGGCTCACGATCACGCAAACCTATATAGGTCACTCCTTATAAGATAACGAGGGGAGCTTTTATGTGCGGGTGTGCTTCATAACCTTCTAATACAAAGTTTTCAGCTTTAAAGTCATCTATAGATTTAATATCACCAACAATTTTTAATTTTGGAAAATTAAAAGGTTTACGAACAATCTGCTCTTTAGCTTGTTCAAGGTGATTGGTATATAAATGCGCATTGCCAATTGAAACAATAAGTTCTCGAGCCTCTAGACCTGTGATATGCGCAACCATTTCAAGAAGTAAAGCGTACTGAGCGATATTAAAAGGTAGGCCTAAGAATACATCAGACGAACGCTGATATAGCTGTAAGCGTAGTTTTCCCTTAGTAACATCAAATTGAAACATCGTGTGACAAGGCGGTAATCTCATCTCTTCAAGGTCAGCCACATTCCAAGCACTTACAATAATCCCTTTTGAGTTTGGATTTGTTTTAATCTGGTCAATTGCCCATTGAAGTTGATCAATTTCACCACCTTTAGGATCTTGCCAGTGTCGCCATTGCACGCCATATACAGGTCCTAGATTTAAATCTTTGTCGGCGAATTCATCCCAGTAGTGTATTTTGTGATCAAGGAGATACTGTATATTTGAACTTCCAGACACGAACCACAGTAATTCATGCATTAAGATATTAAATGGCATTTTCTTAGTCGTAAGAAGAGGAAAGCCGTGTCTCATATCAAAGTGCATTTGATAACCAAAGATAGACTTAATACCGTGAATACCACGAGTTGGCTTACTCTTACCATTTTTAAGAATTTCAGCCTCTAACTTTAAGTACTCGTATTCGGGATGTGACATATCTTAATTATACAATCCTTCTAACGGTTTTACCGCTTTTTTCAAATAAGCCAATCGCATACCCATTCGAATGATCATTCGAATAGACAACTTCTGCAATATCAGTCTCACTTAATGTTCTCGCACAAGTAGGACAAGGCATGAGATTAATAAATAACGTAGTCCCATTTAAGTCGAGTTTATTTTTTTGGGCATCAATAAGCAAGCTCATCTCGGCGTGAATTGTATCGTAGTGATTGAGATCATTTGAAGGTGATAAATTAATTTCACGAGAAGCTCCATTAAGGAGTGCGTAGGTTTGATAGGGTACTACTCTATTGAAACCTGAACTAATAAATTTATAGCCATTTTTTGTAGGTTTTGCAAGAAGAGCACCTGTTTGAAAACCATTATCAAACGAAGATTTTGCAATACTCATCACAGCATCCATTGCATCTAAATCACTTAGAGACTTTTTGTTCACACTAAAAGGTTTGATGTCTTTTGTAATTGTCTTCTCGTATTCCCGTGCCTCTTTTTCATCCGTGAATGCAGATAAAAGAGAGTACTTAATTGCGTTCTTATTTAAAGAATAGTAAATCGGAAGAGTATGAAACGAAAAATGCCATGAACCATTTATAAAAAGTGTTTCTTGTGGCTTTAATTTTTCAATAATGTTTACGATGTCCCTTTGAAAATAAGTGAGTATATATATATTATTTTTTGAACTTGAGTTGTTAACTTTATCAATAATAGTTTGGATTTTTGATTGCTTTAGCATTTTAAACTGAGGTTGATCTTCAAGCCCATCGACGTATTCTTCTTTTGAAATTCCGATAAGTAGATTACCTTTGGGCAAATAGTCTTTTACAATTTGAGTGAAACGAGCGACGCTTATATCTCTTGGAGCACTTAAAAAAATAGGGTTTAAATTCTTTATAGGCTTCTTACTTTCAAAAGCAAGTTCTGACCAATCAAATACGAACATTGTTAGTCATCCTCATATTTCTTCGAAAAACGCTTTGCAAGTTTTTGTATTTCATCATGTTTCGCCTGGTAAAGATTAGCGTTCTCAATTGGTGTGTTTTTTAGCTTGCGATAATTCCAAGTAGTAAGATCAGGTCCATCAAAGGGTATGCAGTGAAAATGTAGATGTTCAACAGTACTTTGAGCATCCGAACCATCTTTTTGAACGATTTGCATGCCTTTTATCCCATGCACATCGCGGATAAGCTTCTTGGCAATATACATAAATTTACGCATAGTTTCCCATTCACTCGGTGTTAATTCTTTTACAGACTTAACGTGTCTTCGCGGAATAATCATGCAGTGGCCATCTATGTAAGCAAAGAGGACAATCGTTAGAACAATACCATTTTCCTCAAAGAGGATGTAGTTGTCTTTAAGCTCACAAAAAACACATTTATCTACAGACTTCCAAATATCATCGTAGGTACCACTAGTACGAGCATCACGATAAGCAATTTGTTTCTTGATGGAAGCCTCGTCCATTTTTATTTTTCTTTCAATGGTTCTTTTCGTAGATCCATAAAGTCTTTAAATACCTCACCCAAATGTCCACCAATAGCTCGTTGGATAATCTTCGTAGTCGAGATAGCGGTCGACTGACGATCAACGACAACCACTTCGCCGCCATATTTAATAACAGTCTTATACTCACGTGAGTCTTGATATTTCTCTGTCCAATCCTCTTTTACGGTAACGTACACGTCTGGTTGAAGAAGGCCTAAAGTTGGCTGACAACTTGGTTCTGGCAAGATCGTAACAAAGTCAACGGAACGAAGGAAAGTAAGCATTTCTGCACGAATTTTTTCATCAAGAATTGGTTTATTTGAGCCTTTAACTTGTTTTATAGCAAAATTACTACTAACACCAACCACTAAGACATCACCAAGGTCTCTAGCTTTTTCTAGATATCGACATTGCCCGGCATGGATAAGATCCCATGATCCAGCAGTAAAAACGACTTTCTTATTTTTTGCCTTTAGTTGTTCGCGCAAAACCATTAAATCACTTTGAGAAACCAACCGTTTTTTCCAGTTCGTCATACTAAAATACCCTATACCTCAGTTAAAACACTAGATGTAGTGTACCATATGGTGATCGATCAGTATATCTTTCGTACGTTTAAAATGCTCATTTTGGTTAAGCGATTCATAGGGATTATGTCTTAAAAATTTATATAGATCATACATGAGATAGAAATTCACAAGATAGGTAAGTAGTGTATCCGTATGCTCTAGTGTTGTAAGCCCACGTTTTTGATATCCCGAATGCACAAAATACTTTTTAACTTCATCGAGTGTTTTATATTTACAATCAACAAATAAAAAAGAGAGAGTACGTGCAACATCAAATAGGGGGTGCCCATACGCTGTTTTTTCGAAATCTAGAATACCCGTAATGGCAAGCTCGTCAATACTGTGGGAGGTGTTAAAAGGCATATTAGAAAAAAGAATATTTCCCCTTACGAAGTCCATATGGAGTTGTGTTTGATTAGGCAATCCTCGACAGCCCTCAAATATTTTCTTAAAACTATCGAATTTAAAACTAACATCTAAGTTAAGTTTTGATTTGATTGCGTTACAAACATTTATATCATTAAAGTAGTTATCCATTCGTGCTAGAAGCTGCAGGTTCTCGTCAACGACATTTATTGAGCCTTTAAACTTCTTTGTAGATAACGCGTAATGCAAGTTGCTCATTGTCTTTCCTAGTAATTTTAGATGACGCTTGGTATACATCTCCCATGCAATTGTATTGCCTGGTAAGTAAGAATATAAGCCAGTGTATATTACACTTCGGGGGGTTCGTATACGACTAATCCTTTTATCGAAAAGTACTCGGGTAGGAAACCCCTTTAATGCGGCATACTCAGAAACAGCGTTTGAACATTTAATACGGGCAAGAGTTTCTTTTTCGGTCTTAAAGAACGTTAGTTGTATCGTCTGAGTATTCGACAATACAATCGGATAGATTTCATTTCTATAACCTTTTTGTGAAGCGAGAATATTTGTATATTCAATGCCATAGAGGCTAAGAACATCAGGTACTAACTTCTCGTACATTAGCGTCTCACGTACGTTACAAAGTCGTAATCATATACATTCTTACTATCAGAAGTATGGAATACTCGATCCTTCTCAAAAAATTTATCTTTATCGAAGCCTTTTAAAAAGACATCTCCATCAATTTCTGATTTAACTTCCGTTACATACCATTTATCAATAAAGTTTTCAGCCAACTCATATATTTGGGCTCCACCGATAATAAAAACTTCACTATTTGTAGTATTACTTTGATCAATGGCATCAGCTAAAGATGTGAACACCTCTGCGTAGTCAGAAACATACGATGAATCACGGGTTATAACTATATTACGCCTATTAGGAAGACCATGACCTAATCTTTTCACAATCGATTCATAGGTTGTTCGCCCCATGATAACTGTATGATTAGTTGTTAAATCTTTGAAATGACTAAGGTCGGCAGGTAAGTACCAAGGCAATCCTTCTGAAGCACCGATAACGTTGTTTGTTGAGACTGCTACAATTGCTGAGATCATATAGGTTAGTTTATAGACTGTTTCGTTATCAGTAAAGTATTGCGAACTTTTGTATACGCATTATTGACAACACCCAACCCTTTTGGTACACTAATCTCAGACATCACCAAAGACAGTAGCTGTATGAAAATACTTAATTTGCTACCGAGGACTATGTAAATATACATTACTTTCGATTTTAGTCTTTGGCAGTGCGAGGTCCAAAGACTTTTTCTTTGCCACGCAACTGTCTAGATCATTAATAATTTAGTCGGATACACATAACAAACTAAAGGAGATTTTTATGGCAATTACCCGCGATAAAAAGAATACTTTGGTTGCAGAGTTAAGCGACGTTTTATCAAACTCTAAGATGTCTGTGTTCGCACAATATCAAGGTTTGAATGTTGCGGATGTGCAAGAACTTCGTCGAGCCGCTCGTGAAGCTAATGTAACAATTACTATTGTTAAGAACCGTCTGGTACGCGTTGCACTAGGATCAATTGATACCTATAAAAACGTTGACACCTCAGCCTTAACTGGTCAATTGCTATATGCTTTCAGTAGCGAAGATGAAGTTGCTCCAGCTCAAGTTCTTAATACGTTTGCAAAAACGCACCCAGCACTTGAACTAGTTGGTGCATTTTCTGGTGAAGGCGCAACACTAAAAGCTGATGAGGTTAACGCTCTTGCAAGTCTACCAAGCAAGAATCAACTTATCGCAGAAGTGGTGGCACAATTACTTTCACCAATTCACGACGTTACAAACGCGCTATCTGGTAATCTACACAATCTATTAGATGGTGTTTCTGCCAAAGCAACCAATTAATCAATAACGTACATAAATTATAAGGAGGCTATTATGGCTGACATTAAAAAACTTGCAGAAGAGCTTACAAAGCTAACTGTACTTGAGGTTAACGACCTTAAAACAATCCTAAAAGACGAATACGGCATCGAGCCAGCTGCTGCTGCAGTTGCTGTTGCCGGTCCTGCTGCTGCTGGTCCTGCTGAAGCTGCAGACGAGAAATCTGAATTTACCGTAACTCTTAAAGAGGCTGGTGTTCAGAAAGTAGCTGTTATCAAAGCTGTTAAGGAATTAACTGGTCTTGGTCTTGGTGAAGCAAAAGCAATCGTTGACGGCGCACCTGCTCCTGTTAAGGAGAAGGTAAGCAAAGACGAAGCTGAAGCTGCAAAGAAACTGCTTGAAGAAGCGGGCGCAACTGTAGAGCTTAGCTAATTACTGAAAAGGTATCCGATTATTTTATTTCAAGCAAATTCCACTCCAAATGGAGTGGTTTTTGTTTATGCAAAATATACAACGATTTCGTCCTGACTACAGAAAATCGTGTGGAAAACCGCACAAAGATTGACATTTACAAAAGTCATTGGTATATATAAGGGTGATATCACTACAAAAATAGACAAAAGGAAATTGCGAGTTACCATGTCTGAACTACCAGAAAAACAAGTCAAACGACTACATGCGTTGATACAAGAGGCTGAAACAAATCTTGCGGCAGCGAAAGAACTATTAATTAGTATCATCGGTGAGGATGGTACTGTACTTACTCCACGAACTAGTAACAGCGAAGAAGCTGGCGGTAAAGTTGTTGAAGGCGTATTCGATGGCCAAAAAATGGCTGGTCCAGACGGAAAAGAATATCCAGTACCTGCAAACTATGCAAGTAAGTCAAAACTAGTTGAAGGTGACATCCTAAAACTAACTATTGCTGATGACGGAAGCTTTATCTATAAGCAAATAGGCCCTATAGAGCGTCGTCAGATCATAGGGACACTCGTTACTCACGACGGTGCTTATTACGTTGAAGCAAACGGTCACGAATATCGAATCCTCCTTGCAAGCGTTACTTACTTCCGTATTAGCGTTGGCGATCAAGTAACGATCATCATTCCAGCCGATAACCCAGATGCCGAATGGGCTGCTGTTGAAGCTGCTCTTTAGTCAATCTAAGCACTAGGATATAAAATAAATACCCCGTGATAACCACGGGTTATTTATTTGCTTGATCATAACGAAAGCGCTATAGTAATTACCAACACAGGGATTAAAATAAACAAGTGTAAAAAAGACGGCATTATACAAAGTAATTTTGCGTATAATAATCCGTAAGACAACGTGAGGGGAAACAAACAGTGGCTATAGCCTTATATCGTAAGTATAGAAGTAAATCTCTCAGTGAGATTATTGGGCAAGATCATGTAACTTCAATATTGTCTCGGGCAATTAAACAAGGCAAGATATCTCATGCATATTTGTTAACAGGGCCACGGGGAGTAGGGAAGACCTCTATTGCTCGTATTCTTGCTCACGAGATTAACAACTTAGCCTACGATGAAGCAATACAGCATTTAGATATTATTGAAATTGATGCAGCAAGTAACAATGGGGTTGAAGATGTTCGTGACTTAAGAGATAAAGTTCAAATTGCACCCGTCTCTGCTCAGAAAAAAGTTTATATCATTGATGAGGTTCACATGTTAACAAAATCTGCTTTTAATGCACTTTTGAAAACACTAGAAGAACCCCCTGAACATGTAGTATTTATACTCGCAACAACGGATGTAGAGAAAATACCAGCAACTATTATTAGTCGTACTCAAAGATTTAGTTTTAGATCTATCGGCACTAAAGATGCCGTTAAACATTTGTCTGATATTGCTAAGAATGAATCAATTAATGTAACAAAGGAAGCTCTTCAATTAATAGCCGAAAGAGGTGACGGTAGTTTTAGAGATAGTATCAGTCTTCTCGATCAGCTATCAAGTCTTGCTGACGATGAACAGGGCATCACTATCGAACTCATAGAGGCAACTTTAGGCTTAGCCCCAAAAGTTCTTGTTGAGACGGTATTAAAAGCTGTTCAAGACCATGATATTACTACTATTGTTGAGATGCTCGATACTGCAAAAGAGGACGGTATTAACAGTATCGTGCTCGCCACTCAGCTTACTGCTGCAATACGAACTAATATCACTGAATACCCTCATCTTTTGAATGTATTAGATGGCCTCCTTGATGTTGCAAAGAGTAGTCAACCTGACTTAAAACTCTTAAGTGTACTAGGAAGTGCCTCAATAGCTAAACCAACTCCCAAGACTGCAGCTCTTATGTCGCCAATATTCGAAGTGAGCGCTAGTATCGCTGAGCTTGAAAAGGTAGCCGTGCAGGAAAAACCGAAGAATAAAGAAGTAGTACCACCAACTCCTGAGCCTAAAGTCGTTATCGATGAGGTAGTTTCTTCGAGTGACCCATCTGTATTCAATTGGGCTACATTCGTCGAACATACTCGTCAAAATTATGTGGCTATATTTAGCGTTCTATCGAAATGTAATCACATTCTCGAAGATAAGGACTTAACTATATACACAGGAAATAAGTTTTATAAGAAAAAGATGGATGATGCAAAGTATAGTAGTTTACTCTATAAGAGTCTTGAGGATATCGGAGTTTATGGACTTACTATACACACTATACCCACAGCACCCCCGCCAAAAGATAGTCAAGCTGCTGCTGTAGCTGTTATTATGGGCGGAGGAGAAGAGGTAGTAATAGAGGATGCCAGCTAAAGAAGTCCCTGTTGGGAAAATTCCACCCCAGAATATCGACGCCGAGAAAAGTTTACTCGGTGCTGTTCTAATTGACGAGGAAACATTAGCAGATATATCCGAGCATGTAACAGCGAAAGATTTTTACGAAAAAAGACACGGCATTATTTATAGCGGAATGATGCGACTATATGAAAAGCACCAACCCGTCGACCTACTTACACTTACTGATGAGCTAAAAAGAAAAAACGATCTTGAAATTGTAGGTGGTTCTGCATATCTTACAGAACTGACTAACTACGTGCCTACAGCTGCCCATGCCGAAGCATACTCTGAATTGGTTGCACAAAAGGCCGTACGACGAAGGCTTATTAAAGCAAGTGGCGACATATCAGAACTTGGATATAACGAAGAAACAACAACCGAAGAACTATTGGAGCAGGCAGAAGCACAATTATTTTCAGTAAGTGACCAAACACTTAAACAAGATCTCGTAAGTATCGAGAGTATTTTAACTGATAGTTTTGACCGTATGGAAGAACTCCATCGTAACAAAGGTGCTCTTCGAGGTGTTCGTACAGGCTACCGAGATTTAGACAATATGACAGCCGGCCTCCAAAGAAGTGACCTTATTATTTTAGCCGCTCGACCAGCAATGGGTAAGACTACTCTTGTTACAAATCTTGCTTATAATGTTGCGACTATTGCAAAACAACCAGTCCTATTTTTCAGTCTAGAGATGAGTAAAGAACAACTAGTTGATCGTATGCTCTCAGATGCATCAGGTGTTGACGCATGGAATATTCGTACAGGAAACCTATCTGATGACGATTTTAGTAAACTCTCCGAAGCTATGGGTGAGATGGCAGAAGCGCCTATTTATATAGACGACACACCAGGTGTAAGTGTGCTAGAAATGCGCACAAAGGCACGTCGTGCCGCTCATGAGCAACCACTTGGGCTTATTATCATCGACTATCTTCAACTTATGCAGGGCAATGGACGTAGCGAAGGTAATCGTGTTCAAGAAGTGAGTGAGATAAGCCGTGGGCTAAAACTTATTGCCAGGGAACTTAATGTACCAGTTATCGCACTTAGTCAGCTGTCGCGATCTGTCGAGTCAAGAAGCCCTCAGATTCCTCAACTTGCCGACTTACGTGAATCTGGGTCTATTGAGCAAGATGCTGATATCGTTATGTTCATTTACAGGGAAGCTTATTATAATCCTGAAACTGAACGCGAGAATATTACAGACCTAATAATTGCCAAACACCGTAATGGTCCGACAGGTAAGGTCGAGCTTTACTTCCACCCTGAACGTCTAAGGTTTATGTCGCTCGACCGTAAGCACGACAGCTGATATAATCGAAATAACTTATGGCAACGTTTGACATTACGAATACATTTATCTATCGTTGGCGCTATTACGTGGGGTATTCGCTTATTGCCCTGGCGTTGATCGCATCACTTGTCTTTGCAGGGCTATACGTCCCAGGTGGTATTTCCTCTCAAGAAATGAACTCGGTAATTCAAAGTAATACTGCGTCTATCCTAAATCCAACCACAGCAAATATCATCCATCTTCCTTATTATTTGCTACAGCGTTTAAGCATCACAATTTTTGGCGTCTCAGATTTTAGTATTAAATTACCATCACTATTCTTAGGCTTTTTTGCCGCTATTGGAGTTGTATTACTCCTAAGGAGATGGTTCGCACAAAACATCGCCATCCTCGCATCACTCATTGCAATTACAACTGGACAATTTTTATTTATCGCACAAAGCGGCAACCCTAGTATTTTGTATTTATTTTGGCCAGTATGGCTTTTGTATTTAGCCACCCTTATTGCGAATCGTAGACGTCCAGGATTAGTATTTAAGGTTGCTTTCTTTGTATTCGCGGCGCTTAGTCTATACACGCCCTTAAGTATCTATCCACTTATAGCGTTAGGAACAGCTATAGCTATTCATCCCCATCTCCGTTTTATCGTACGCCAATTATCAAAAAGAAAATTACTCTTAGGACTACTGGTAGCGCTCCTTTTATTAATACCTCTTATAAGAACTGCTGTTGCATCTCCTTCAATTATCCTTACGCTTCTTGGCATACCAACTAAATTACCAAATTTTTCATCAAATCTATCTCAATTATTTCAACAATTTTTTGGCTTTTCAACTCCAGGTGGAACCACATTGATGACTCCGGTATTTGGACTCGGATCAACTCTCCTTATTGTTATCGGGCTCTATCAAACTATTCGTACCAGGGAAACTGCAAGAAGTTATATTATCTTCCTATGGATATTACTATTGTTGCCGTTTATAATCCTTCGCCCAGGCTTTACGACCGTTACATTCCTTCCACTCGTACTGCTTCTTACAACAGGTATTCTCACTCTTCTTAATTATTGGTATCAGCTTTTTCCTTTTAACCCATATGCGCGTATTGCGGGACTCATACCAATTGTTATTTTAGTCGTTGCACTTGTTGCCTCAGGTTTAGATAGATATATTTACGGCTATCATTATGACCCGACAATAGCATCCAATTTTTCACATGATCTTACCATTTTGCCTAAAAACACTAAATATCTCGTCGTCGCGCCGAGTGAATTAGCTTTCTATGCTGTCGTAGCTGACCATAATAAACAGTTACAAGTCACAACCTTTCCTGAAAGTAGTGAGTTCACAGCAAGCCATGATGCCGAACAAGCTGGAATTGATAGCACGTATAGCATTCAAACAATCATCACTTCCCAAGCATCATCTAATGGTGACCGCTTTTACCTCTACAAAAACTAGTCTACTTAACGTATACTAGTAACAACTACTAGATGGAGAATTGAAGAATTATGGCGTTCGACCAAGTAAAAATGTTGAATAAATTACGTAAAGCACAGAGTGATTTAAAAAAGGAAATTATTGAAGTTGAAGCTGGCGGTGGTGCAGTTGTCGTTCAAATTACTGGTGAGCTAAAAGTTAAGAGTATTAAGATAGATCCTACGCAAGTTGATCTTGAGGATATTGACGAATTAGAACACTGGCTAGAAATTGCAATCCGTGATGGACTTGCAAAAGCTCAAGAAGTAGCCGCAGAAAAGATGAAGCCACTTATGGGCAGTCTTGGAAATCTAGGACTATAGGAAGCTGTATTGGCACAGCTTCTTCCCTCAGCTCTTGTTGCTGCAATTGATGAGCTAGGTAGATTACCTGGTGTTGGCGCACGTACCGCTGAAAGATACGCATATTTCCTGCTTCGCGCCGACCCACATACTAGTGATAAATTAGCGTCATCTATCATGCATCTGCATACAGGCGTAAAAAGCTGTCCTATTACTTTTGCATTGATAGATGCAGATGAAGACGTTTCGAGTTTATACAGTGATCCTGAGCGAGACAAGACACTTATTGCCGTGGTTGAAGAGCCGCTTGATATAGTGGCGCTAGAGCGTACCGGACAATTTCATGGAACGTACCATGTCCTTGGCGGTGCAATTAGTCCTATTGACGGTGTCGGTCCTGAGCAACTACATATTCCCGAACTTGCATCTCGAATCGAAAAAGATCATGTAAAAGAAATAATAATCGCTACAAATGCCAGCGTTGAAGGAGAGTCTACGGCACTCTTTCTACAGCGCTACATCAAAGACCAGGGATTAACAGTTGAAATGAGTAGACTAGCAAGAGGTATTCCAGTTGGAGTAGATCTTGAATATGCTGATCAAATTACTCTCTCTCATGCTCTTGAAGGAAGAAAGGCATTCTAAATGTTTGAAGAAGCTAAGGAAATTATCGATCAGTCGAAAAAGATCATTATTATTCAAGCCGAGAACCCAGATGGTGATAGTCTTGGAAGTGCACTCGCACTAGAAGAAATTTTAAGTGATCTTGGAAAAGATGTTCATCTTTATTGTGACGTAGAAATACCAAAATACCTTCGTTATATAAATGGATGGGACCGTGTCACTCAGGAGTTCGATACAAATAGCGATATAGCTATTATAGTAGACACATCCAGTGATACGCTCATTGGTAAAGCACTTCAAATTGGAGGAGTGCGACACTTTCTAGAAACGCATCCGGTCATCGTCATTGATCACCACGATGAGATGGAGTCAACACTGAGTTTTGAGCATCTCGCTGTTATCCAAAAAGGTGTATCTTCAAGCGAAGTTATTTATAAGATGGTGAGCTCATATGGTTGGTCTATAAACCCTCGGGCGGCAGAAGATCTTATGGTCGCCCTTATGAGCGACAGTTTGGGCCTGACGACACAAAGTGTAACCGCAGAGAGTTTTCTTGTTGCTAGTAAATTAACAGAGCTTGGTGCAAGTAACTCTATTATCGAAGGTCGTCGTCGCGAGTTTATAAAGAAATCGGCAGAAATATTAGCGTATAAAGGTGAGCTCATAAGCCGTATTGAGTATTTTCTTGATGGAAAATTGGCTCTTATTCGTATTCCCTGGGAAGAGATTCAGCAATATAGTGACCAATATAACCCTAGCGTGCTCGTATTAGATGAGATGCGCCTCGTGGAGGGTGTAGAAATTGGTGTTGCAATCAAAACATATCCAGATGGTAAGCTAACTGGAAAAATAAGAAGTAATCTTCCCATTGCCGCAACTGTAGCAGGCTTCTTTGGCGGAGGAGGTCACAACTATGCATCGGGCTTTCGAGTCTTTGAATCTATTGATACAATAGTTCCAGAATTATTAACAGCTACGGATAAGGCACTGAAAGAGGTTTCCAGTGACACTACAATTTCATAATACGCTTACGGGTCGAGTTGACGAGTTTGTTTCTCAACAACCAAATTTAGTTAAGCTTTATACCTGTGGTCCGACTGTATATAACTATCTAACCGTAGGGAACTGGTTTGGATATGTCGTATGGGATGTTCTTGTTAGAACCCTTATAGCGTACGGCTATAGCGTAGATAGGGTTATGAATATAACCGATGTGGGGCATCTTGTAAGTGATGCCGACGAAGGACAAGACAAACTCGAAAAAGGTGCAAAGAGAGAAGGCAAAACTGCATGGGAAGTTGCTGATTTCTATGGTAAAGATTTTCTTAAGGGAATCGAGCGTCTTGGTCTCATTAGCCCAGAACACGTGACAAAAGCAACGGACTTTATACCTCAACAACTTGAGTTAGTCCGAAGCTTAAAAGAAAAAGGTTTTACCTATCAAATCGATGATGGTATTTATTTTGATACTGCAAAGTTTCCTACCTATGCAGATTTCGCACACCTCGATTTAGATGCACAAAAGGCCGGAGCTCGTATTGAATTTAACCCTGAAAAACACAATCCGAGTGACTTTGCTTTGTGGAAGTTTAGCCCTAAAGATGAACAACGAGATATGGAATGGGAAACCCCAAGTGACCTTCTAGAAAAAGCTATATCGACAAAAGTCATGGGATTCCCGGGATGGCATCTTGAGTGTTCTGCTATGGCTATGTCAATCTTAGGAGATACGCTCGATATTCATACGGGAGGAATTGATCATATACCTGTTCATCATACGAATGAGATTGCTCAATCCGAGTCGTCAACAGGTAAGAGGTTCAGTAATTACTGGCTCCATAATGACCATCTTAAAGTAAATGGGACTAAAATAAGTAAATCGTTAGGCAATGGCTATACACTTGATGATCTTGCAGACAAAGGCTATAGCCCCCAGGACTATCGGATGTTTGTTCTTCAGACCCACTATCTGAGTGAAGGTAACTTTACGTTCGAAAATCTTACCTCTGCGAAAAACCGACTCCACAATTGGCGTAATATAGCCGCTTTGCGTCATCAAGTTCACGATACTATAGACTCATCAGAAACAATTGAAGCTAATAATGACGCTATTCCGCCTTACGCAGTGTCCCAGGCTATCGTAGAGGCCCTAGGCAACGATCTTAATACACCAGAAGCCCTCCGTATCATTGACGAGGCATTCTCCGACATCGCTAGTTCCGTTCCTGGTCAAATTAATCGATATTCGCTACTGCAACTTCTCGAAACTATAGATTCAACCCTAGGCTTACAGCTCCTAAGTTCAACCCCAGATATTAGCGACGATGCTAAACGCGTCATCCTTGAACGACAGCAAGCACGTGATCTAAAGGACTGGAAGAAGTCAGATACTCTCCGTCAAAAACTAGATAAAGAATCGATAGTAGTCCGTGATGGTACGAATGGATCTATTTGGGAATACAAAGACTAAGATTCTTTTTTGAATACTGCAACTGATTCAGACTCGAACTCTGCAGGATTATCTCGTTCATCTTTCTTACGAGAAAGATAATCATCAATAAGGACTCTTATGCAACCTGCGATAGGAATAGAGATAATACCTCCAGCAATACCAAACAAGTAAATGCCTATCGTTACAGATCCTAGGATCGCCAAAGCTGAAAGGTCGAGTCTCTTAGATTGAATCCTCGGAACAATCAAGTTTGACTCTACTTGCTGATATATGACGAAGAATATGAGAAATATACCTGCTGATGGAAGGTTATTAAGAGCTAAGATGGCGGTCACAATAAGACCACCTATAATCGCCCCGAAGAGTGGTATTAGAGACAGAATAAATACAATAGCGGCTGTTGGAATTGCAAGGTTATGTGCAATGCCAGGGAAAATAAAACTCAAAATGAACACACCAATTCCTGCAGTAAGACCATCTATTGCCGATATCGTTAGTTGCCCTATTACATATCCGGTAACAACAGTATACATTTTGTGAACTACCGTTCGGTGGTGTATCATTCGCTCCTTGTTCCCATAAATAGCCCATATTTTCCGTAGCCAACCCGGACCTTCAACAAGCATCAAGAATGCTAATACTAGAATAAGAATAGTTGAAGAAATTACCGTAAAGACGGAGCCAATCCCACTAATTAAATTACTGCCAATACTTGAAGCAAAGTCTGCAGCACTTGTTTTGATGGACGCCGTTAACTGATTTAGTTGTGGTCGAAGGTGATAGTGATTAACAAGCTCATTTACTCCTTTATATTGCTTGCTGGCACCCTGGATAAGATTAGGGACAGATTGAGCAAATTTTGCTGTTTGATCTACGATTGGTGGAACAATAAGGAAAATAACAATTCCTAAAACAACAAGAACTGCTACATAGGCTAATGCCGTAGCTCCGACGCGACTTTTACCTGGTAGCATTTTAACGAGCCTATTTACAGGGGGATTAAGAGCAAGAGACAGAAACAATGCTGCAGCTAAAATAGTTAATGCAGTCCGTGCACTATATAGAGCCAATATAGCAACAGCAAATCCAATAACAACGAGCCAAAATCTTACAAATGTCCGAGTGTCTATATCTATACGTACTTTCATAAGCCGTATTATACACTAGTGCAACAGATACTGATAAAGCTTTGACAAAATAATGTGTAGAATGTATAGTAATAGGTACTATGACAGATACAACAGCTGGTATCGGATGCGTAAAAGCAGCAAGTGAAATACTTGGTGACAAATGGACACCTCAACTTCTTAGGTTCTTCGTTAACGAAGGAACCGTTCGTTTTTGTCATCTACAGGATCTAGCCGACGGGATTAACCCTCGAACATTATCGGCTCGTTTAGATAGCCTTGAAGAGCATGGCATTATTGAAAAGCTTCATACAAATAGTAGTCGATGCGAGTATCGATTGAGTGAAAAAGGGCAGGACCTTATCCCCGTCTTACAGCAGATGGAAACCTGGAGCGATAAATATAGTCTTGTGAACGCTTAAGGATATCTTAAGCTAACGAATATATCATAAATATATGAGAATATTAGTAGTTGAAGACGAACATAAAATTGCACGAGCGCTAAAAAAAGCACTTGAGCAAGAAAGCTATGCAGTAGACGTATCTTATGACGGTGATGATGGCTATGCTATGGCTACAACTGAACCCTATGATCTAGCTATTATCGATCGTATGATTCCAGGAGAATATGATGGCCTCGCAATAGTTAAAGAAATGAGAAATGCAAAAATTCATACCCCCGTCATTCTTCTTACAGCACTTACGACAATTAATGACAGGACGACAGGGTTAGATGCTGGTGCTGACGACTACCTTATTAAACCTTTTGCTCTAGAAGAATTACTCGCTCGGGTCCGAGCCTTATTGAGACGGCCGACAGAGCAACAATCAGCAATATTGAATATAGGTGACCTTACGCTTAATCCCGCCACTTTTAGTGTTAATCGAGATAACACCGAAATTCATTTGACGAGTAAAGAATTTGGGCTTCTCGAATATTTTCTTCGTAATCCTGGTAGGCCTTTAAGTAAAGAGACTATAATTAGTCACGTGTGGGACTATGATGCGGACATTTTGCCAAATACTGTAGAGGTATATGTTAAATACTTGCGCCACAAAATTGATGACCCATTTAAAACTCCATTGATTCATACCGTACGTGGTTTTGGATACAAAATTGAAGCTAAATAAGAGGTAATATGAATCCTATGTACCAATCTGCAACGCTGAAACTTACAGGTTGGTATCTACTTATACTAATGACTATTAGTATAATTTTTAGTTTCTCTATTTATGGCATTACCTCCAATGATGTTAGTAATCGTCTACAGCACTTTGAGACAAACCTTCAGAGATCGCCAGGATTTATGGCCACACCCCCAGATTCTCTCAGGGTCGACCAGTCTCAACAAGCTTCCGAAAACCTCGCTATAGAGCTATTTTATGCAAATCTTCTTATTCTATTGGTAGGCGGTGGTGGAAGCTATTTCCTTGCACGCCGAACCCTACGCCCAATTGAAAAAGCTCACGAAGAACAGTCTCGATTTACAAGCGACGCGAGTCACGAGCTTCGAACACCTCTTGCCGTTATGAAAGCAGAACTAGAAGTAACCCTAAAAGATAAAAAGAGTACAAACTCTGAATTACGTGAAGTACTCGAAAGCAATTTAGAAGAAGTTGAAAAGTTAACACAGTTATCAGAAACTCTCCTCAATCTCTCAATGCTTGAACACAGTAAATTAGAAAAAAAGGAATTTAACTTTACTGAACTGGCTCAAGACTGTGTCCGTCGCTTCGCTCAGCCAAAAGACAGAATACTAATCAAAGCTGATAAAAAAGTGATGGTAATGGGCAATACCTCAGCAATAGGTGAGCTCCTTAGTATTCTTATAGATAATGCCTTGAAGTACAGTCCAGATTTATCATTAGTTTCTATTACTATTAATAAGCGACAGAAAAATGCCGTTTTTGAAATTACTAATACTGGCTCCGGTATTAGCAAAGATAAACTGCCTCATATATTTGATAGATTTTACCGTGCAGACGACTCCAGAACAAGCGGAAAACAAAAAGGATATGGCCTCGGTCTCTCGCTTGCTAAACGTATAGTAGAGATTCACAACGGCGAACTATCTGTAATGAGCGAAGTTGATCATCGTACTACCTTTACGGTTATCCTCAGCTCTAACTAATTTGGTCTTAAGTGAAATTACCAAGCTTATAATCAGAATTAACTTATATTATTCACACATAACTGATTAAGTATAAGGAGAATATAAACATGAATGTAGTCTCGAGGGGAGTCAAGAACGCCCTCCGTAGTCCATTAAGATCCGGTGGTATCGTATTGATGCTCGCCATCAGTATTGGATTAATTTTAAGTATGCTTGTTGCTAGAGGAAGTGTTGAAACAAAAATAGCCTCACTTCAGTCGACAACAGGGACTACGGTCACTATCACGCCAGCGGGTGTTAGTGGATTCCAAGGTGGCGGCAACCCACTAACAGCAGCAAACGTTACAACCATTCAAAAGACTGCTCATATAACAGCCACTACTGCGACTCTTTCGGATCAACTAGGATCTACCGACACAAATCTAACCTCGTCACTTACGTTAGGCTCATTTGGAGCTCGACAGGCACGATTTGATACTAACTCAGGGTCTTCATCATTTGCTGGTGGTGGCTCAGGATCTACAGCAGCTGCTCCAACACTAACACCACATATTACCGTAACAGGAACAACTAATCCTAATTCGGTAGCTACAAACGGTGGAACACTTAAAATAACAAGCGGTACCACAATAAATGGTTCGGGTAGCTCATATGTAGCTCTTATAGGTTCATCCCTTGCGACAAAGAATAGTCTAACAGCAGGAAGTACTTTTACCGCCTACGGACAGACTTTTACTGTTAGTGGTATATATTCCACGGGTAATACTTTCCAGGATAGCGGTATTATCATGCCACTAGCCACTGTTCAGAACCTATCAAGCCAAGTAGGTGACGTAACAAGTGTTACAGCTACGGTTGATAGTAGTAGCAATGTCAGTACTACCGTTACAAACCTAAAGACCGAACTTGGTACAGCCGCAGATATTACAAGCGAAGCAACAGAAGCAGCTGCTAGTGTGAGCTCATTAACAAGTATTTCAAACCTAGCTCTTGCTGGTGTCATTGGTGCATCAATTGCAGGTGCAATCATTGTCCTTCTTGCGATGGTTATGATCGTGCGAGAGCGACGTCGTGAAATCGGTGTTATAAAAGCAATCGGTGGAACGAACGGTAAAGTCATAGGTCAATTCATGACAGAAGCACTTACGCTTACTGTAATTGGAGGAATCGTCGGACTCGTACTTGGCGTGCTTGTAAGTGGTCCAGTAACGACATCTCTTGTGAGTAGTAACTCAACAACGACCACAAGCACAACAGGTCCCGGAGGAGGCTTTGGCGGAGGAGCAGGCAGAGGGTTTGCTCGAGCATTCAATGGAGGAGTTGGACAAGTAGGAACAAACATCAAACAAGTAACAGCAAGTCTTACGCCTCAGATTTTTCTCTCAGCAGTTGGAATTGTGCTTCTGATAGCAATCATCGGTAGTGCTATACCAGCATGGCTTATCGCTCGCGTACGACCAGCAGAAGTATTAAGGACCGAATAGGAGAAACCATATGTTAGAAGTTAAAAACCTTACGAAGTCTTTTCAAGCAGCAGGTGGAGTAGTTCACGCACTAAATGACGTAAGCTTTAGTGTCAAAACCGGCGAATTCGCGAGTATTATCGGTAAATCGGGAAGTGGTAAGAGTACCCTCCTGAGTATGCTCGGAGCACTCGATGTACCAACAAGTGGAAGTATTATCGTAGACGATACAGATATTGCAAAACTTTCAGCACACAAGCAAACAGGATATCGTTCGAAGAAGATTGGATTTGTGTTTCAGCACTATAATCTAATCCCAAACCTGACAGCAAAAGAGAATGTCATGCTAGCCCTAGAATTCGGTGGACTCCCAGCAAACCAACGCAAAGCCCGTGCCGAGGAACTACTAAGTGAAGTTGGGATCGAACCCGACCAACAGCTTCGCAAGCCAAATAAATTAAGTGGTGGTCAACAACAGCGTGTATCAATTGCACGAGCAATAGCCAATCGTCCTAGTATCATCCTTGCAGATGAACCAACAGGTAATCTAGATAGCGAGACTGGTAAAAAGATCTTCGATCTTCTCCATAACCTTTCTCGAAGTGAAAATACTACTATTTTAGCCGTTACTCATGACCTTGATATTGCCGGAAAGACAGATCGAACATTTAGTCTGATAGACGGAAAAATTACAACAAAATCTAAGTAGATTTAAGAAGATCTTCAGCTTAAGCGGTATATAATAGTGACAGCAGCAAACGTCAAAATAGGACAAGCCGCTATAAAAAATAAGACGTCACAAAAGGAGGATTCAATTATGAACACCACCATCAAAGACACACCAATCTTACTAAGTAAAAAAGGCATGAAAGAACTCAGGAAGTCGATTGCCAGACTTGAGCACGAACAACAAACGGCGCTCAAGGATCTAAGAGAACTTGATAAGACGAGTGGTCGTGACGAACGGCTCACAAGAATCGAAAAATTGTCGCAGCTTGAATTAGTAGAATCAGAACTAAGCGAAAAACATATTACACTTTTAAGCGCAAAGCTCCTTCCTACAAAGCGAGCTCGCCTACAAGTAGCAATAGGATCTGTGGTTGATATCATAGATCAACAAGGAAGATTATTCCGATATACAATTGTTGATAGCCTTGAAGCAAACCCAAGCGATGGTAGGATATCAATCCTAAGCCCACTAGGTAAGAACTTAGTTGGTAAAACTGTTCAGGATATTGTCGAGTGGACTAACGGTATGCGAACGAATACATTCCAATTAGTACGAATTTCATAGAAGTTTATAGCGAACACCAAAGCTACCGTATAACTACGGTAGCTTTTTGTTACAATAGAGCTAATGCTTTACTACAACAACTCAATTCATGGTGTTCTGACCGAACTGAAGACAAGTGAAGACGGACTATCAGATAGCGACGCAGCAGAAAGATTACGAGTCCACGGTCTAAATGTTATTCGCGTTTCAGGAGAACCACTATGGCATAAAATCATAGAACCGTTCGCTAGTGTCTTTATGCTCGTTCTCTTTATAGCAGCTATCGTCAGCATCCTTCATCAAGATGTTATTGATGCCGTAATTATCCTTATTATCATCCTTGTAAGCGCAGTTATTTATTATGTGCAGAGATTATCTACCGCAAGAATTCTAAAGTCACTTCAAAAGCATAGCCTACAAAAGGTAAGTGTCTTAAGAGACG
>Ga0302185_10000084_pt1 | contig 73110 bp, 122 predicted proteins | sample II_Bog_E1_1_FD_200231 | JGI IMG/M metagenome (GOLD analysis project Ga0302185, IMG submission 200231) | Peat permafrost microbial communities from Stordalen Mire near Abisko, Sweden - II_Bog_E1_2 | ecosystem: Environmental > Terrestrial > Soil > Wetlands > Peat | place: Sweden: Abisko... | reverse complement strand
TATAATGATTGGGCCAATCAGAAGATCGACGATATAGGTACTGGGATTGCGAGCAATATCCCAGGCTCTGGAGTTACATTCGGAAAGGGGGTTGATAATCAGACTCTAGCTAACACAGCTTCTGTCCTCAGGCACCACGTTCTTGATTCCAAGAACCTTGGGTTCGACAATTTTAAGCAGATGCACGACATGGTGCAAAGCGGAGCAGTTGCTCCTGGCCAGTACAAGCCATCCCCACTTACTCTGCCTAGTGCAAATCCAGACACTGCCGGTATGATTCACAGCGTTGCTGTTGATCGCGCTAGAGACAATGTCGCCAGGGAGAGCGCTATGTACCAAGACCTAGAGAACTCTCAAAAGCCCACTTCAGTTCTGTACAAAGGAACTGCACCAGGGACAACCTACAGAGCCAGCAATGGCGGTAGCGCTATTTTTCTTAAGCCTGGAGCCCCAAATATCCCAGATGGTGCAGCACCACTAGACCAACCATCATTTAAGCTAATTCAATTGGCAGCGACTCAGCCGTCTCCAGGAAGCATGCTTCCAAAAGAACCTGACCTTGGACACATGGAAACTCCAGCCGTAAGGACAAGCCCTATTATCCCCAGCCGGTACAACTCCAGTACATATGACCCGTCAGATAAGGGAAACTTTACGCCGGATAGTGGATTGGCAGATGCTGCTAAGCTGTATGGAGTGAAAAACAGGGGATAACCTCCTGTTTTTCCTAACCAGCCCCACTAATTCTAGTGGGGCTTTTTTCGCATTTATGCTGACAGGGAAATTCAAAAAAAAGACAACCGAAGAGGAAGATAGCCAATCAAATCACTTTCGTGTGATCTTCTTGATTGCGATATTCACTATGGGGATTATGGATTACCAAGTAGAAGTTGAAATAGACCAAGGTCCAGAATACAGATACACAGTCATCCAAATAAGTATCCCCGAAACTTACACAAACACAACGACAAATGATGAAAGACAATACCGACAAAATAGATGAGACAGCGTCAATTATTAATGCTGAGATTGAAAAACACTGGGGTCAAGATGCTCAGAGATTTTTGGGATTTGGCAGGCCACACACCCCAACGCTAGAAGAGAGAGTTAAGTATGCATGGATCTGCGGAGCCTTGTATTCAAGTACGAAATCGATGGAGATTTTTGAAAGGATTAGATTTACATCTATGCTCAAGTCTCCATACTTTTGGATTGGAGCTGGCAAAGGGGCCATACAAGTATCCCTGTTAATGTTGGGTGCGGGGGTAGTATATATATTATTCCACCACCAATATTTTTATTCACTTCTTACTCACCACTAAAACACAAATGAAACCAAACATGACGTTGCCAGAATTTGCAGAAGAGACAGAGAGAGCGTTGCAGGATTTGGAGAAGGAACATCCAAGAACCCACCCCAGGAAGATAAGTGCGAAGAGCCCTCTATACTGGAGTAGAATCTATCCATACTTCGCTTCTGGCATGACACCTAAGGCGACCATCCACGAGATGGTAAATGCAGGAGAATTTCCAGATGAGCCATAAAATCTTTGTAATGGCCGACCCACACTTTGGGCATTGGTCTCTATTCAAATTTAAAAGAGAAGATGGTAGTCCACTTCGTCCTCTTTGGGATAATCCAAATGATATGGATGAAGACTTGATCAAGTGGCACAACGAAATTGTACGACCAGTTGATAAGGTTTACTACCTTGGGGATATCGCCATGAAGAAGCAAGCCATGGATGCAGTGATGCCAAGGCTAAATGGGCACAAAGTGCTTATTAAGGGGAATCACGATATATTTCAAGCTAAGGATTACCTGAAGTACTTCAAGGACATAAGGGCCTATCACAGACTTGATTGCCATTGGATGAGCCATGTACCAGTTCACCCAGGCTCTCTTGGTACTAACATAGCCAATTTTCAAGGACATATTCATGCACGTCAGGTGTTGCTTCCAGATGGGACCCCAGACTCTAGGTACTTCTGTGTTTCTGTAGAGAGGCCCGAAGTAAACTATCGGCCACTGGAATGGAGTTGTGCACTAGCTTATGTAAAGGAGAGGCAGGAAAAATACCCGCCGATAACACAAACAACACAAACAACACAAATAACACATGGCGACAAAGAAAAAACAGAAATCGAGATTGGAGGAGTTGCTTCGCAGTAAGGTCACGCTACAGAAACAGATTGAAACAATCGATAGTGAGCTAGATCCTCTTATTGTTGAAAAGCTGATTGAGTCAATACCAAAGGCTAGGAAAGAGCAAGAACGTGATCGCATATTCCTTGAGTGGAGTGAGAATATATTCTTGGTGAACACACATAGCAAGGAAAGGTGCAGGGGTGAGAATTGTACCATACATAATCGTAGCGAGAATGCCCTCAGGGGGTGGCCTCAGCATTATCGTAGTGACCGTGGTATAATGGAGAGAATATCTCCTTGGGGGGTGGGGTGTCCCGATCTGGATGACCCATGTCATAAATCTGAGTATGGAGCAACACATGGTTGTGTTGTAAACCCATTTATAGGATGGGGTGGAGTTTGCTCTCCCTGGGAAATAGAGGGGTCTCAAGCTACCTGGGTAACCAAGCGCGTAGCTGTCACAAGGAATGGCAGAATTTGGGCTTTCTCTGAGAACAATGAAGTCGACGGTGGAACCATTTACCGTGACCCAGTTGAGTGCACGAGGTTTGGGCACAATAGTGCTGGAACTCAGTTCCCATCAAATGTCACTGACGGACTCCCAGACATCTACGGCCCTGGGATAATCCTGAGGGCATGGAAGGGGCAACCGCCAAGCCAAGACCACAGGCCTAATTTCATTGATGGCAATCCATTTAATTGGAATCTATCTAACCTCGAATACAAAAATCCAAATGCTGTACAACAAACTAGCTAGAGTGGAGAGAAAGCCTATCAGGCATGACCCCAACAACATAGTCGTCTATTCAGATGGCGCTTGCCGTGGCAACCCTGGCAAGGGGGGGTGGGGAGTGTACATAGAGCTACCAGACAACACGGAGCAAAGGCTCTATGGTGGCCAGCACAATACAACCAATCAGAAGATGGAGTTGACTGCTGCTGTCCAGGCACTTGAATTACTTATCGCTATGCCTGACTTCGACTCATTGAAAGCCGCTGTTGAAATAGTCACTGACAGTAAGTACGTCGTCAATGGCATGAAGGAGTGGATTCACAAGTGGAAAAAGAATGGATGGATTGGATCCAATGGTAGGGAGGTATCCAACCTCGATCTCTGGCAGCGGCTTGCAAAGGCTGCGGCTGGGGTGTCAGCCAAGTGGACATGGGTCAAAGGACACAATGGCCATCCAGGAAATGAAGTTGCAGACGCTCTTGCCAATAGAGGCATAGATGAGCTTCCACACATCAGCAAATTCAAGAGTCGATTGCGGGTGGGGGACGAAGAGGAGGAGTGATGGCACACGAAGAGTGGACATCAGAGTCAATAACTGAAGAAGCGGCCAGAGAGGAGTTCAAGGAAAAGCCTTGGGCTCCTTGGCCAAAGGACACAAGCACGCTATATGTCGTGACACATTTGATTTTTAGGGATTTACTATGGAGGATGCCCAATGGAATTGGGCGATATCTAAATAGTAATATAATCCAGGAGAAGCAATGATAAAGAGTATAACAGTAAAGGGAATCCACGAGACAGAAGACATGCTAAGAAAGGGCTCTAAGCCCACAGTGCTAATCTCTCTGTACGATCCTGACTCCATCCATGATGTAATCATGATTCAGAACACAGCCATCAGACAGGGCTTGAAGACGAAGTTCTCTATCCATGCGTTCGCAGATGTGATGGAAGATTACTTCGGAGAGGGACCTGTGATGACAGAAGCTACTTTTAATAAGATGCTTACTGAGGACATTCCAAATACACCTAATTTGGTTATGATTGAAAACCTAATCAAAGATCTCAAGAAGATTGTTGATGATGAGGTGGAGCATGATGTTCTAATTCACTGCTTTGCGGGGGTCTCAAGGAGTACAGCAGCCTGTGTTATACTTCACCACTTGATGGGCAAGGGTGAGAGGGAGTGTATCATTGAGACTTGGAAGATTAGGCAGGTGATGTGGCCAAGTGCATTAATTCTTAGAATTGCAGATCGCATCTTGGGGACAAAGTTCCATGAAAGGATTTTATCTTGGAAGAGATGGGAGACTAAGCATCCATGGAGTACAACTCGTAATGATGCAGATTGGTAGCAACGCAACACACAACATACAAAACACACAATGAAAGACTTAGTTATTGCAGCGGGCAATGTCGGTTCAACAGCAAACGTGGTAGAAGTCGAATGTAAGCAATTCGTCTTCCCAGGTGGCGAGGTCGGGATCAAGATCGATACCGACAACCACCGGTTCGTAGCGGACTTCCAGAGCCTGGGTGGCTCTGTGTATTCTCGCATCAAGTCTTCCGAAGACTTCATGAAGCTTGTTATGGTACGGGATGCTCTATATCGCATCTGCAACCATGCTCAGGTTGAGTTGTTCTTGGCATATGTCCCCTATGGGCGTCAGGACAGGATCTGCGACGGAGGAGAGGCATTTAGTCTAAAGGCATTTGCAGGGATTCTCAATTCACTGGGGTTCAAGAGGGTATATACCTTTGATCCACACAGTAGTGTCACTGAGGCACTGATCCAGAGAGTTAAGGTTGTCGACCTGAAGACAATCTTCAGGGGTAGCCGTGAGCTCTATCAGAGAGCGTTCACTGGAGTTACCCTTGTCTCTCCTGATGCAGGAGCGAACAAGAAGGTCTCTGACCTGGCGGCTTCTCTTGGACACCCTGAGTTCATCAGAGCTGACAAGCTACGCGACCTTACCAATGGTAAGATCAAGGAAATGATTGTGTATGCTGATGATCTCGAGAAGAAGGACATCATGATCGTCGACGACATATGCGATGGAGGTGCTACGTTCATAGCTTTGGCTCAGGAGCTAAAGAAAAAGAATGCAGGAAGGGTAATTCTCTATGTTACCCATGGAATCTTTTCCAAGGGTGTCCAGGTGCTTCTGGAAAATGGCATCGACGAGATCTGGACGACAGATTCGTATCAGGACTTCCCTGAGGATTTCGTCAAAACGTACGGGCTCAGCGTAGTTGAGTTGAGTAAACACAATTCCATATTAAGTGCGTAGAATAACCGACCCATTCTTGTCGGCAGTGGAGTGTTATAATCGATTGTTAAACGACTACAGGAGACACGAGTCCTTAGTCGTCGCAGTGGATTTTGACAATACAATCTACGACTTTCACAACAAGGGGTACATCTTTGACAACGTCATTAGTTTGATCAAAGACTGTAACGAACTTGGTTTCAAGGTAGTTATATTCTCGTCTAGTCCCAAGAGCCGGCATGCTTTCATTAGGAAGCACTGCGAGGAAATAGGGATCAAGATCGATGGGATAAACGAGGATGTAGTTGACTTCACCAAGGGTGGTGAGATCAACGCTGGAGGTAAGATATATTACAATATCTTCCTAGATGACAGAGCAGGACTCGGACAAGCGTACGACACACTAAACTCGCTTGTCCAATCAATTAAGGTATCGAAACTACAACAACAAAAATATGAAAAAGAGTCCAGAAACGCTGATTGATGGTTATAAAACCGGACACAGGCAGCAATTAGTCCCAGGACTTAGCCTGTCCTTTGGTAATATGACGCCTCGAAAGTCATACAGAGAGGTCGTACCGGATGGAGTTGTGGCCGTTGGACTACAATACTTCCTGAAGGAGATCCTTATTGGCCTTTGGAATACCAACTTCTTCGCTAAGCCTAAGGAAGAGGTGGTCGCCCGGTACACAAGGAGGATTAATAACTACCTTGGTCCAAATAGTGTCGGTCAAGAACACATCGAGGCCTTGCATGACTTGGGGCACATCCCATTGGCATTCTATAGTCTCCCTGAGGGGTCTATTGTCCCATATGGTGTAGCACCATTTGTGTATTGGACAACCGACACTAGGTTTGGATGGTTCCAGGCGTACATCGAAACAATCCTTTCTACATCCACATGGCCCATTGCAACAACGGCGACCACTGCCTTGGAGATCAGGAAGGTGCTCGAGAAGTATGCAATGGAAACAGTTGGAAATATTGGGTTTGTAAAGTTCCAGGGGCACAACTTTAGCTACAGGGGCTGCTTCGGTCACGAAGCTGCGGTCATGGCTGATGCCGGATTCTTGACATCTTTTGCTGGATCCGACACGGTTCCTGGGATTGATTTCATTGAGGAATATTACAACGGAGATTCCGACAAGGAGTTGATCACTGTTTCGGTAGCTGCTTCGGAGCACGCCGTGATTTGCTCTTATGGAGGAGACGAGTTCGAGGCTCTGAGACATCTCATTGAGGATGTTTACCCTACGGGGATTTTCAGCTACATCAGTGACACTACTGATTACTGGAAGACTCTTTCTGACTTTGCTATCCGGCTAAAAGAAACCATATTGAAACGTGATGGTAAGTTGGTTTTCCGACCTGATAGTGGAGACAACGTCAAGATCATCGTTGGAGACCCAGATGCTCCAGAGGGCTCGCCCGAGAATAAGGGAACCATAGAACTCCTTTGGGATATCTTTGGTGGAACGGTCAATGATCTTGGGTTTAAGGAGTTGGATCCACATGTTGGAACGATTCTTGGTGATGGAGTTAACCGCAAGGTCTTGTTGGCAATCTGCGAAGGATTGAAGGCTAAGGGGTTCGCAAGTACCAATATCGTGTACGGGATTGGATCCTACTATCTGGTTTATGGCGTAAGTCGTGACACAGATGGTTGGGCTGTCAAGAGTACGTATGTGGAGGTTAATGGAGAGCCAAGGGAAATCTTCAAGGACCCCAAGACGGACACCGCAAAACTCAAGAAGTCAGCCAAGGGGTTGATCGCTGTCTACCAGGATGAGAATGGTAAGTTCTATCAGAAAGACCAGGTATCCTGGGATGAAGTCAAGAACTGTGCCTATAATCGGGTTTACGAGGATGGGCAACTATTTGTTGACCAATCTCTGACGGAGATTAGGGCGAGACTTCATAAGGAATTCTAGGACGACTTAGATTATCCTTAAATATTACTGGGCCCCACAGGAAACTGTGGGACCCTCAACTTTCAAAAATTATGAGTGATTGCTTTGACCATTATGGAGATGCCTATAGTGATAGGTTGATAAAACGAGCTTGTATTACAAGAATATGGAAGACCTAGGACAAGATAGATGCTAGGCATTATATCTATTTCGATGACGAAAAACTGAAGGATGCTTGCGAGCAAGCTTCAGAACCCAAGATAATTAGTATCAGAACATGGAGGCACCCACTCTCAAAGAAGCAGAGATGGGCACTTGCATTCTGGTGTGCCAACAACCCCGAACTCGTAAAAAAGTGGAAATAGAAACACAAAGTCAGAAGAATGAAAGAATAGCTAAGTTTGATTGCTGGGAGATTACATGGAGGACTCCTCCAGAGGACGCTGAGGATCCAGATTCTCTTGTTTCTTATGGGTATCATCCTATATATGCACCGAGATCCAAGATGACATTTCCAGCAGAGATTCCAGATTATATGGAAGACAGAGATGCAATCATTGAACTTGCTACCAGCCTTCCTGATTGGCAAAGAGAGCAATTCCTTGTGCACCTAGCGGAGAACCTCAAGATTGCTCCCTGGAGAAGTCAGGGGGTTAAGAATTTTGTTTGGGAAGCCTCCCTAGAGGAATGCATGGCCCTTGTCCTGGCTCCTACAGAGTTACTAGCGGAGTCTCTACTTGTCCTTGTCCCATGAAGTATAGGGGCAAGAAGGAGGACTTTTGGATAATGGTAGTAACTCTAGTGGTTGCTATTATTTATCTTTGCGTAATTTGGATCTTTTCATCAAAGCCCAACTGGCAGTAACCAGTAAGTAAGCAGCTAAATAGCATAAAGAAAATATACCTAACATAGCTGCTTCTAGTGGATCTAGCATGGATTAATTATAGCATGTTGCAGGTTGCTCTAAAGAGGTATTTGAGTTAGGATTTTTACATGGCTAAAAAACCTGCTGCGAAGAAAGATACGTCACCTCATGTACATCAGAACGCTAAAATAGCATTCGACCTAAGTATAAGGGAGTTCCCATGGACACAAAGACAGCAGGAGGTTGTCGATGCCTCCTTAAAGCATAAAGCTGCTATGACAATAGTAGATGGTATTTGGGGGTCAGGTAAGACCCTGATCGCCCTGTATGCTTGCTTGAAGCTTCTGCAAGAGAAGAAGATATCAAACATCTTGTATATCCGTAACGTAGTGCAGTCTGGCAGTGGTACTCTTGGGTGGCTTGGTGGAGACCTTCAGACAAAGCTATGTCCATTCATGCTGCCACTACAGCAAAAACTGGATGAGCTGCTACCCCCTAGTCAGGTGTCTAAATTGATAAATGACAAGGTTGTAGAAACTCAGCCGGTAGCACTACTGAGAGGTACTTCTTACAATTGCTACGGCATCATCATTGATGAGGCTGGTTGTATGACCAAGGAGGATCTTATGTTGACTCTGTCGAGGGTTGGAGTCCATAGTAGAGTGTACCTTATAGGAGATTCAGGGCAGGTGGATGTACCTAATTCTGGCTTTAGGGAAGTATTTGATAAACTTAATGACGAGGAGTCTAGGGAGAACAAGATCTATGCTTTTGAGCTTCAAGAGGAGCTTGATTGCGTTAGGTCTCCATTCCTTCGGTACGTCCTTGGGAAGATGAGGAGATAATCCTCCTACAAATTTTAAAAACAACATAAGCCACTCTACGGAGTGGCCTTTTTCTTTATACACATGGACACACAGACAGGGCAAATCCACACACTCACAGACGAAGAGACAGCTCTCTTCGTCAAAGACAAAGAAGCAGCTATTGCAGCTCTATCCGAAAGGATAGGAGTAGAGCAAGATAAGCTAGTTCCACTTGATCGCCTACTGACAGCAACCTGCAAGAGGTGCAATGGATCTGGGGCGCATCAAGGCAGGAATGTAATCAAAGAGATTCAAACCATGTAAGTGCACGCAACTGCCATTGGAACAAACCAAAACCCAAACACCAACAACATGATTATTGAAGAAGTATTTAAAAGATTCAAGGAGTTAAATATCTCCACTGCTTGGTACTATCCCGAGTTCAAAGTCCTGTTCCAGATTACCATTCGTGGCACTACTGGAAAATACAAAGGCAAGAACTCAACTCAGTTCTTTGAACTAGAGAACAGGGATAATGAATTAATTTGTATAGGTAGTCGCGAAACAAATCTGCTTGCATTTAGTTATGCGGGGCAAAAAGCTGTTTCAGACTATCTCCCTTGGTGGGAAAGAATGTCTCTAGATACTTTGGGAATACATTTCCCATGGCAACAAAACAAAGAGACTGGATTGATACACCAACTTGTGCAGGGAAGTGTAAGATATTACAGTATATTTACTTATGGTAGCCCCCCCAAACCACTTCCTGGAGATCCAGTCGTAACTATTGTTAACCTTGGCCCAGTGGGTGAGGTTGTTGAAAAGCCAATGCTACAGAAGCAATTTGAAGCATTGAGTATTATCGACGAGGAAATAAATGCGTATTGTTTAGTATGGGGAGGAAGTCATAACAACATGACTACAACCCTCGAAGACCTCAAGCTTCAGATCATTGATGCCAAGTGTATGTGCAATGATTGCCAACTAATAAGATCGAGGAAGTCCTCAAAAAGATACAACTCATGATTTCAAGACAAGAGCTTTTGGATTGGGCTGAGTCCTTACCAGCTGATTCAGATGTTGCTGTCGACGATGGTGGGCTTAGCTTATGTATCGTCGTAGATAACAATGGTCATTGGGAAGAAGGGGATGCCTACCTTTCGGTAGGCGGAATTCCTCTCGACAACGATGACGAAAACGTAAGGTACCAAGACGAATAGTATGGGAAGATTATTAATCACAACTGACTTGTTTATAACGACACTAATATTATTTTTATTCGTGTCACAAATCCTCATCCCACTCCTGTTCGGATTACCTCTGTTTTGGATATTCAACAAAGCAGATCGCAATCGAGTAGACAAGTGGTGGAAAAATCTACGTAAGTAGAAACAAAAACAAAACAATGAGCGATATAGAAACAGCAGAAACCAAAGAGCCAGAAGGCAATGGAGTAGAGCTAATTGACTTCTTGAAGTCCAATGGATTCCAGACGGTACTAATGAAGCCTAGTACAAATGATCCCACCCTGGCGCTGCTTGTATATAGCACAAAAGATGGGTACGAGACAGTTGCAGTTGTAGCTTCGTCTATGACAAATTCTTTTGAGGACCCACAGGATCTTGTGGATTGGATTACTTCTCAGAAAGAAGAGGCGACGGTGGAGAAATCCAGAATTATTACCAGAGGCTAAAAACAAAACATATGTTTGGAATTCAACAACTACACAATACAATTGATGCGCTAAAGAATAGCCTACATAGGTTGGGAGAGTTTAATCACAAGCTCTCAGAGGAGCTTGAAAAGCACGACCCAGTAGCTCTCAGGAAGATTAAGGAAGAGTATGGCCCACTAAGGAGGAAGAACAAAGAGGATGCAAAGTAGAAAATACATGCAAATTTTATTCACGGGCCTATTTTGATGGACCTTTTAGACATGAGGGGTCGTGCTTACGAGCGTGCTCTCAACAGATAATTAGAGTGTTAACTTAAGGGAAGATGGAAATCATAAATTCACTTATTGGTAGAACCAGGACGGGCGGTCACACACAACTAACACGGGAGTGCTATCCGTATATAACTGCAGATGGATATATAGCTTTTCATCAGATTAAGCCACAGCCCCCAGTAATGCGATTTGATGAGGTAATGATGTGGAATATGAACAATTGGGGGTGTTATTTCGCACCAGAAAGGCAGAGTCAATTTGATTCAGGGAAGAAAATTATATTCTGCACTGATGGAGGAATTCCAACTAAGGTTATTTCCAGATTAGCTGTTCTGGTGCAAAGAAAACTAAAAATGTATTCTTACTTTCGACATACGGATGAACACTTTTTAACAGAAGTAAACCCCTTTAGTCGGTTGCAAAAAATTTCCGAGATCGATAATGAGGATGTACCTGCGGATATTGCAGGACGAATTTATGACCTGGATGAAGACCTGCGGTATGAGGACAATGAGAATGGGGACGATGACGGTGATGCAGAGGAAGATGTAGAAGAAGACGAGTAGAAAATCTTACACATAATGAATTATTATTTTTTAAATGTTTTAGTTATTTACTCTCCATTAGCAGGAGAGGCGCTTGGGGTACAAAATGCTTTAGGTGAGTACATGGACCGACATGGCTGCATTGATTTCAATAGCGTAAAACCAGTAGATTGGCGTACTATTGGGACCATTGAAGATCTACGGGAATGGAACATGGAAAACTGGGGTTGCCAGGTAACTGGCAATGCCTTTAGAATAATTTGCGGTGGCAGAGCCCTGGAGTTTACGACAATTGGCGGAATTCCAACAAAGATAATATCAAGGATCTCTGCGCAAAAGAGACTTGTTGCTAAATTGTTCTCTAGGTATTCAGACAGTGATAGTTGCTATGTTTTTGAGACTCTGCCAGCAATTAGGCAGCAATCTTTTTCTAGGATTCTAAACGTCTTAGATATTCCGTCAGCATTCCGGCGACGCCTATGCCCATTAGCTCCAGCATGAGAACAACAAGAGTTATTAACGTCTTAATGTCCCATAGCGAAAATGATGGGTTTGTTCAAATCATAGATGCGCTAGGTGAGTACTATAGTAACAATAGAATAGATTTTGGACGAGTAAAGCCAATACAGTATACACCTTGGGGTCGGCCAGAAGATATTGAGGACTTAATACATATGCATTGGGGATCTAGTGGATCTGGAGATAATTTTGTTATTAATAATATAGGCACTCGATTGACCTTTGATACACACAATGGAACTGCCAACAAGGTGATTTCTAGACTTTCTGTATTAACCCAAAAGAATATAGAGTTAGTGTCATATTTTTGTACATCTAGAGACATCTATTATCAATCATTTGATCCAGCTAATAGGTTGTATTGGTGCAGAAAAATACCAGATTTGTTGTATCTTTCTAATCAAACTAGAGCCGCTATTGAAGAGCGATTAAGAGCCACACCACCGGCTGATTAAATATGGAAGAAACTTTTTCAGATGTATTTAGGGATTTGGGGTAGGGATGCCCCACCATTTAATTTTTAAATAGGAGGACCAGCGTGAACACAATAATTAATGTACTTTCGGTATGGGATGGACATGGAAATGTAATTAACATCAGAGAGGGGCTAGGAGAATTTTTTAGAAATGGTCAAGTATTGTTTGACGATTTGAAGCCAATACCAAATGATGTCTTCATGAGACCCATTGAAATAGGGAGTTGGATGATGAGGAACTGGGGGTGCTGTGGGGGCGGCATGAACTTTGCTTTAAATGAAGGGACCCACCCGGACCGACTGACATTTCAAACAGCGGATGGAGTACCATGGATGGTAATATCAAAACTATCTGCCCAGCTTAGGATGGATATTATTATGACATCATATTATCCAGATTCTGGGAATATATATCAACATGTGTATAAGCCAAGAGAAAGGAGATACAAATGTAATATAGTCGTTTTTGGGGTATTAAGCGCAAAAACCGAAAATGCCATAGTGCGGCGTCTTCAGTTGCTAGGAATCGACATCACAAGAAATGTTCGCCAATAAATATATAAGTTATTAAAACAAAGTGGTAATACACAACACAACTTAACATGAGGAATAGAATAGTAATTAATGCATTGTCAGTTAGCTTAGATGGTGGTGACTTTCCTACACAATACGCCCCTATCCTGGAGGCTATACCATCAACATATAGGAATGACTGTGCGCTTTTGTTTAGCAATATTAAGCCGTTATCCAATGTTGATCTTGTCACCCCACAGGATTTGATTGATCAGTGGGGGTGCGCCAACGCCGGGAACTTCTTTAGACTCAGTGATGTTGGCAGAGGGAACCCCAAAGTCCTGTCATTTCAGACAGAGTGTTTTCCTCCAACAAGAGTTATATCAAGGCTGTCTGCTTTGATTAATCGTACAATTGGTATGTGGTCTTGGTATAGCGACGTAGACGAGCATTTTGCGTTTCTTGTCAACCCAAACACACGACAGCAAAGCTTTCATAGAAATAATGCGTATAGGATACCTACCCGCGTGTTTTCAGCAATGCAGGATATGATTGGTTTGTTTATGCGGGATGGGGATACAGAACCAGAAAATATAAGAACAAATGCAGATTTTTAAAAATGCACTTATAGTTTGGGCCCACTCAGGTGGACCAGAGAAAATAAATATAGCTCAGGAATATCCACAGTTCTTTCGTGGCGAGAGTCTCGACTTTAATCGCATTCGGCAGATTCCTGAAATACCAGGATATTCAAGGACGGAATGTGCTCTAGGCGTTTGGGGAAGTTACACTATAGCTACAAACCCCCAGTTTAACAACGAGCCAGGTGAAGAGACCTATGGGTTTATGACAGGTGGCGGAATGCCAATTAAGGCCATATCTAGGTTAGCCGCAATCATCAACAAGGATATATGGTTGTGCTCGTGCAACTCAATCACTACTGAGAGCTACAGGTACAGAATAACAATAAATCTAAGAAAGCATAGTATATGCCAGCTGCAACCAGTTTCGTTTCCAGTGGAATGTTATCGTATGATACAAAGATTAGTGATGTAAACAATTTTAAAAAATATGATATATGCAAATTTATTGGAGATGAGGTACACACACCTCACCCCCCAGTTAATTAATATAAGGGAGCAGTTCCCTAGTGTGTTCACTCACACTCCACGAAATATTATTGACTTTGACGCTATAAAACCCCGTGACGTACTTTTACAGGAAATTCCACTGGGAGGGATTTATGATTATTTTGTTGGTCATTGGGGGTGTGGGACCACACCGGAATTTTTTACGGAGTATGATGATCCATACTCACTAGCATTTGCCACTCGGGATGGAGTACCTACCAAGGTAATGTCAAGACTAGCAGCTATTACTAACAATTATATTGGATTATATTTTAGAGCATATGGGTCAAACGATTATTACAAATATTCTGTTAAGCCATACGAAAGACGGCATCGGCTTATCCAGATACAAGGGTATACCCTTCCCAATCAGATTCGTGAGAAGCTCCAAAACACTCTATCGAGGGCCGATAACTAATATTATATATGGATACGGATAATAAAAATTACTTAAGTGTATTTTCTCTTGGTTCAAGTACCTACCTCGGCAATCTGCAATACGGGGTAATAGCTGTTCCCATCCGAGATGCTATTGGGAGTTATCTTAATAGTGAAAACCCTATAGACTTCAGCGATGTCGTCCCAATATACATAAATGAAATAATAGGTTTGCCGTGGCGCAATCAGGAAGAGTTCGTTTTTGATAGGTGGGGGGCCACAGCGAATGCTATGGCGTCGTATATAGACCCTAACGATCCCAAGATGTTGGCAATGAGAACACGGGGTGGTGCAGCGATTAAGGTCATTCAAAAGATGGCTACTTTTTGTATGCGCGACTTGCAGATGTATACTTATTGCTATGATACTGGGCGATACTATGAGACCCTTATATTTCCATCTGCCAGGCTGTACAGAATTATGGAGAGGGAGTGGGAGCAGTTACCAGAGCCCCATGTTGTCGCACTAGATAATCTAATCAATCAATATGATGAGGAGCTGGCACAAGAACCAGAAGGACCAGAAGAACCGGATGAATAACGAAACAATGTTTGTAAATATAGTTAGCTTTAGATCAAGAAATACGTCTATTCCCCTTGTGCGTGATGTCATTGGGGAGTTTATGAATGACGATTTATTGATCGCATTTTACCGCATAAAGCCATTATTAACTTTGCCTTATGATCAACTACTTGAGGACGCTTTCAGCAAGTGGGGGTGTAGATCAGACGGGATTAGGGCTCGGATGCTGATTGGTGGGACTAGAATGGTGTTCAGAACTCAGGGTGGAATACCCACAAAGGTGTTCTCTAGGGTTGCTGCACTAAAGAACGTTGAGGTGAATATGGTCTCTAAGAGTGCAGAAAATATAAATGATTACTACCATCTTTTCGTAAATCCATTCAGGGCAAGGATGAACTTGCGTTTAGTGGGCGATGACTTGTTGTCAAGGGATTCCATTGATACGTTTCAAGTCGAGTTAGATAGGAATAGGGAGCGTTGGACTGAAAACTTCCGAACTCCCATCACCCCCAGACACTACTATTCGGAACGCTATGCAACGGCGTGGTCGCTTTAGGACGCACAGAACTATGGCTACTTGGGGTAATTGGGAGAACACAAATGAATGATTATTACATTAACGCAGTAACAGTTTTAGATGCTATTAACCTAATTCCATACAGGATTGAAGATGCAGTGCCAGAAAGTATGTTTGAGGAGAGGTATGGCATGTTTTTTGGTGAAATTAAACAACTAGATGTTGATACATTCTTAATGGACGATAGGCAGTTGCAAGATCTTTATTTAAGAGATTGGGGGTGTGAATCACTACCTATGCATAGCTTCGTATCACAAGGTGGTATGGTATGGGCATGCATTACTAAGGGTGGAACTCCACACAAAGTAATGACCAGATTAGCAGCCATAATTAATTTACCTATTGATATGGTTTCATATAGGCCAAATGCAAGGCCTGATGAGACTTATCGGTTAAGTGTCAGACCAAGAAATAGAATGGTGCGTACGCTATCAATAGATTACAGGAGTGTTGATATTGTCATAAGGCGAATAATCAGCAACATGTATGGAGCTAATATCAATTATTTTTAATTAAAAAACAAACAACTAACCAAAAGAACAACTATGGCAACCGCACAAGAAAAACAAAAGAAAGACACCAAAGGCAAGGATGCCAAGGTGGATGATAAAAATGCGGTAGGGAAACCTGCCGCTACTGCAACAACAGAGACGGCTGTGGTGGAGGTGGGTGAAGTCACCCAGGTGGAACTCAAGCCGTTGGATATCCGTGATGAAGAGGGGTGCAAGGAGCATCTGCTGCAGAGAGTCTGTGAGAGTATTGATGCCACCTTCCAAACGGATCCAAGGATTGAGATCGTCATATCGATGGACACCAACCTTGTAATTGAGATTCCAGGGTTCTCATACTTGGAGATTGAGGATGTGATCTCTGTGTTGGAAGACTTCATCTATGCAGACTTCAATCGTACTGTCATTCTTATGGAAGACAATGACTACGAGCGCTGCGCTAATGTGAAGAACCTTGTTGATGAAGCATATCAGCTCATCCTAAACACTCCTGAAAGCGAGGCGGTGTACGAGGTTATACCAATCTATGAGAATGGTGTTCAGGTCGGAGAGGAGAGGGTGGAAATTGGAAGTACTGTCGACGATCACATGTTTGGGGGTTCGGGCATGACTCAGGTAAAGGCCGGATACTCTGGTCCAGGAGAAAAATACTTCAGGCTTGAGGGGGTACCTTACTACGCTCTAATTGCTAAGTTGAGAGTGTCGACCTCATCCAGCGAGACTCAGTACAAGAAGCGGCTTCGGTGGTCACTTACTCTCATGGATGCTGTTGCAGACCTTGTGGAGTTGGTGTCTGGTAATCGACACTTTGATTCTCCCATCTCGGAAGAGGAGATTCACCAGTGCTGCAAAGAGATCATGTATAGTGTCTTTTTGATCACTGATGCTTTCTCTACGATCTACAACGATGGTGTATTTCGTGGCCTTGGCCCCAGATATGATCTGAGCTTTGAATCCCCTGTGATTGTGGAGTTCTTAGATCATTTTGAGGTCCATGTTCAGATGCTCACTGTATATGCCAATGAGGTATTGCAGTTGGGGAATAAGGAAGCTAATACCAGCTTTACAGCTCTTTATAGCGACTACCACGCCCCACTGCAAAGCATTGTAGCTATTACAAACTACATTGCAACTCACTCCGACACCACCTTGGAGCAGATCCTGTACGGGACTGAAGGTGTAGTACCAGCTAGCTAATTAACATCCAATGGGTCCATGGGAATTCCCATGGACCTTATTGGTCAACATACTTATCAATGGAAGAAAAGAAACGATACAAGAGAGGGGATCTGTCCCCAGATGGCAAGAAGCGCTTTTGGAAGCGATACGGGAAAGATGGAGCTGATGTATGGTATCCAGTCGAGACGTTTGATCGCATTCGCACTGAGTCTGTCCAGAGGCATGAACTCAATGCTGCCAGGAGAGATTTTAACAAGATGCAGGCTGAACGCAAAGCGGCGGCTAGCAACAACACCAACACAAAGAGATGAAGAAGCAGAAGAAGGAAATTTCTTTGAAGCATATTCGGAAAGTCGCGGAGCGCATTAATGAGCTATATCGAGATATGAGAGGAATTAGCGTACCTCTTGAAAACAAGATTTTTGTAGGTCACTGGCGTCACTTCAAAGTTAGGGATGACGTTCTGAGAAGTTCCATTGGGGAGCAAGTCCAGAAAGTGGTTGATGCATGTGATCACTGGGTATTAGGTAAAAAGCATTCTCCTAAGAGCTACAAAGCTCGTACGGAGGTCGGATTTGGCAGCGGGAGAGATAGCTTTTTTACTTATATTCAGGATGGTCAAGGCCTCGTGAGTATAAGTCAGGAGCAATTTGACAAAGAGAACTTCCCTCCTTTTTTTAGGAATAAGTGGTTTTACGTCAGAGAGCTCTATAGGAACTATGGCAGCAAGAATGTTGTCAGGTATAGATACTACCCCAAAGTACCCGACTACATGGTGGAGTTTGCCTACAAGGCTGCTTATGTCACTGAAAAGTTTATTCCAAATGGAGACGCAGAGAGTGAGCTTCACTATCTAAAGCTTTGGATGGAAGAGAACAATGGCTATGCCAGATACTTTGGCAAAAACGACAACAAAGATTGGGACAGAGGCGGACCGATGAAACAGAAAGTCCTCAAGAAGGCTACTGAAAATGAAATCAAACTGGAGGTAAATGACTACAATGGGAGGTAAAAAGAAATACATAACCAGGCGGTTGCCTGACCAAGGTGACGACTTTTTCGATGGTACTGCTGAGCGTATCCAAAATAGGATCAGGGATGCCATAGGACATCTTACGGAAGAAGAGCAGGAAACCGTAACTTTTACTCATTACTATGAGGAAAGCCATTACGAAGATCGTTATATGGTCTATGAGGTCCGATACGAGTCTATTGAGACAGACAAAGAGTATAAGGATAGGCTCGACAGTGAGGCTCGAGCGAAGCACGCTGGTCAGGTATCTGCCCAGAAGAGAGCAGAGGCAAAGAGGAAGAGAGAGTTGTCTCTGCTCAAAACACTCAAGTCTAGGTATGAACATTGATCCTTCAGATCTAAAGATCGAGTCCCACAAGCATGGGGAGCTTAAGGTGGTGAGAAGCGAAGAGCGCATTGGTGGGCAGACCTGTGGGATGCCTCACCCTCTTGCTGTTACTATTACTCATATCCCAACTGGCCTTATGGCCTCATGCTGGTCAGAGAGGTCGCAGCTTAAGAATAAGAATGTGGCGCTTAACATGATCGAGTATGGCCTGTCTGAGTTAGGGTTCATCTATCCAGACAAGCCAGAGTCATCAAAATTCCAACAAGGAGTCTACTTCACTTGCAGCAAACACTCCTGGAGCAAATCTGGGATACCGTGTGAGCTGTGTGAGGCAGAATCAAAACAAAAACAATCGTGAAAGAACTATTTAGTAAGATAAAACAACTAACCGCAGAATACCCCCAAGCAGTTTGGTGTTTTGTGTGTTTAGTATTAGCAAACATTAGTACATTGGTGCGTTGTGATCCCCCATACCAGATTGTCGGTGCCACAACTGGGTTGCTTCTACTGATTGCAGCCTTTGTGTTGTTTGTAGTGCACATGATTAAACACTCTGATGATTAACGACAATAATACTGGAGCTAATATCAAAAATAAAAACAATCGTGAAAGAAATAACTAACAATATAATTCAATACCTCAAACAAAACAAATTAGTCCTTGGGTCTATTTTGTGTTTTGTCTGTTCAGGACTTGCTGCATTGGCTGGTGGGGTATCACCTCAGGTTGTGGGTGGTGTAGCTGGATTCGTCTTATTGGTAGTAGCTATCATCTTATTTATTGCACACCTTGAGGGGGGTAGTAAAAGTCGGTATCGGGATTAAATAAAAACAAACAACAAAAAAGGAAAACAAAAATATGTTAGGATTACTTATGATAGTAGTTGGAGTTATAGTTTTTGGGGCGTTACTGGCAGTGCTAGGACATCTAGTGGCATTTGGACTTGAGCTTGGGAACAGTATCATCGAACGCTTCAAGAGCAAGAGAGAGGCTGAGAAAAACAAAACGCTATTGCCATGATACTAGCAACGATGCAACCAGGCATGATATATCCATTTATGGTGGCATGCGTGATATGCTCAATATTCCTGCTCTTTGCATGCATTCGTCTTTTGACGGCAGTTATGCGGTATGGCAAGGGATTGTTCAAGCATAAGCACAGCTGGATGTATGCACCTGGGGATTCTCCAGGAATTATATCTGGGCAGAACAGGGTGAGTTGTTTCCATCGATATTGTCCTGACTGCAACGTCAGCCAGGAAATAGCGTATTACAAAAAGCTATATAGGGCCAATGGAAGGTTCTATTCAGGAGACCCAGTGTGGGAGACAGTCCCAACTACAGAAAAAGGAAAAAATGTCACCGGATGATCCAAAGATGGTTTTGCTAAATTCCCTAGAGGTCAAGCGCGAGCTCTGGGGCGACAACAAAGGCAAGTTCAAGTCAACAGTGATATTTGATAATAAGACCACATCTATCAGCATGGTGTTGCCTCCTGATGTAAGCGACAAGCTTCTTCAATTTTGTGTAGGGGTCTTGTGCGAAGCAACTGACGAGGCAGCAGCTGAGTTCAAAAAGAATCTTATGGAGTCGGTAGCTACTCCGATTCTACTAAAAGACAAAACCGTAAGCGTCAAAGAAGTGGCTGCATTGGTGAAAGATGCTTACTAACAACAGTCCACCAAGTGAGGGATATGTTTAACCATTGGGTAAGTCAATATCCCTCTCTCCATAGAGCAGTGAAGAGATATCCTGTTTATGGAGAGGGGGTTTACCAAATGTACGTACGAGTTTGGAAACAACAAAACAAAAAACAACTAAATGAAAGAGGTATTTAACAAAATCTATAGAGATACTGTTGAGGTAGGTATCGATTTTATTGAAATACTCAAGGAACAATGGCGCGAATACACTCTGTTGGGGAAGCTGATTATCCTCCCTACGCAGACTATTTTCTTTATTGCGTTCATGTCTATCATTTGGGTAATAGGCACTATATTAGTGATCGTTAGTGCAATGATCAAAAAGCACAAAGAGTAACAATTAAACCAACACACACAACAATGAGAACATATACAAAGAAATGTGGACTGCCTGAGTTTGATTGGAACGAGTTCATCGATAGGGCAATAAAAGAAGAAATCCCTGTATACGCAGACGAAATAACATTTCATCCACTGTATAGAATAGCAAGTGCTCAAGCTTCTAGCTGGGTAACCTGTGCTTGTGGAAATCAATGTTCAGTAATCCCTAGGAGGAATACTGAGGGTGCACCAGAGGACAAAAAGTTACTTATTCTTGGGATTCGCTTCAGTCATTCTATCAACGAAGGTAGGTGGCAGAACGCTAAATGTATCCTAATGGAGATTGAGGAGAGGTCGGCAAAGCTAATCAAAGAACAGGGGATAATCAGGAGAATCCTGAGCAACGTACTCTGATTATGAATAAGCATATATTTGTAAGGACATACTCAGAAACTCGCCAGTGTGAGTCATTCGACTGGCATTCAGTTCTGGACTACCTGATTGGAACTCATGATGGTGAAGCCGTGAGGGTGGCCCAAGAATACGAACTATCCAGTAAGTCCGCAAATTGGATAACCTGTGCTTGTGGAAATCAGTGTGCAGTCATTCCAAGGCATGGGGATGGAACACCAGTGGACGAGACACTTCTGGCTCTAGGCCTGGATTTTACGGAGGCGGTACAAAGCTACAATTACAAAACAGCACAAAGGATCCTTGGCATTATTGAGAGACGCTCTGCTGAGCTGACTCAAAGGGCCACCAACAGCAACAAGAAAGAAGCAGCAAGGCTTCTTGCCTTAGCTGGGTACGAACTACAAATAGAAGATTAACCATTCAAACAACATGAAGAAAACAAAGAACAAGAAAGATATCACCTATGCAGAGGCCTGTGGTTGCAAGCCATTTAATTGGAACGAGTGGCTGGATAAAGTGATCGCGGATAAAAGGGTATTTCCTACTAACCTGGACTTTGATAGTCCTTGGGATAGGGAGTGCCACATTGCAGCGGAGAGGGCTAAGAGCTGGGTTACCTGTTCCTGTGGAAATCAGTGTGCAATCATCCCAAGAGATTCGTATGATGGACGACCACTCGATGAAGAGCTGCGTCATTTGGGAACAAAATTCTACCAGGCAATCAAAAATGGGCAGTGGAAAGGGGCAAAATCCGCGCTATCCAAGATTGAGAAGTGTTCTGCCAAACTCATCAGTAAAGAGGTTGAGAGAAGGATCAAAGAAGCTGCCGAGTCTCTAGCAGAGATTGGGTACGAATTGGAAATTCAATGATTACCTATTCACAAAAGAAACTGAAAGGTACAATCAATTGGACATCCTTCTTGGCAAAGGCAGTCGCTGGCAAGTACACCCAGGACTCTCACAGGTTCGAGTATGAGTTCGCAATCGACAAGGCTTTGAGCTGGGTTACTTGTGCTTGTGGTAATCAATGTGCAGCTATTCCAAGAGACAAGAAGGGTATGCCTGATGATTGGCTTCTGATGGATTTGGGTTCAGAGTTTGCACGCCACATCTTTACCTGCAAATGGGGAAGGGCCAAGAGAGTACTTTGTATGATCGAAGAGCGATCTGCTGTAATACTGAATCAAAGGAGCTTATTCCGAAAGATAGCGGATAAGGTTCTAAGGCTGGAGTAACAACTAAAGGAGTGATATGGGGAAAACATACGCAGAGAGCAAACAAATGTCCAAGTTCAATTGGAAGGAATGGTTGGAGGCTGCAGTAAGAAAGAGTCCAACTCGCATGGATCGGTATAAGAAGTCAGAGATGGCTGTAAATTGGGTCACTTGTGCCTGTGGCAACCAATGTGATCAGATCCCACGAGATACTTCTGGCATGCCTCGGGATAAGGACTTGGCTGATTTGGGAGGAAAGTTCTATTCAGCTGTACACAGTGGATACTACGAGAGTGCCCTAGGGCTGCTCGAGCTTATCGAGAAGAGGGCAGCTGAGTTACTTACGGACATCTATCAAACTGTACCATAGTACTATGCAAATAACAATCAACAAGGAGAAGTGATATGGGAGCATACATGTACCCAATAAGAATAATCAAGGCGAAGCAGACGGTTTACTTCGACGAGGTAGTGAGGCTGGAAGGCACTCTGACTCTAGAGGGCCTACAGTTTGTAGGTGATGACCCCTTTGATGCAGAGGTCTTTGAAGTAGGTACGGGTTATGAAATAACCGTATATCGTCACCGCAAGGAGACCAACGAAGAAAGAAAATCCAGAGTCGCTGGAGAAGAGGCTTACATGGCTGAGTACAACAAGAGACATCCAACCAAATTAAATGAGGAGCAATATGGGAGCATACATGTACCCAATTAAGATACATAGGGAGAAGATCAATGTCCAAACCGAAGAGGTAGTGATTCTGGATGGTCCCTATCTATCTCTGAGTATCCTGCAGTTTGTGGGAGACAGTCTTTTTGATGCAGAGGAGAGACCAGGAGTTGGTTACAAGATAACCGTATATCGCAATCGCGAAGAAACTAATAAAGAGCTCAGTGTCAGGATAGCCAAACAAGAGGCTTATATGGCTGAGTACAACAAGAGACACCCAAAGAAAGAATGAGGATTATCAAACAAGGATTGCCGATAGGCCACACCCCTATGGAGGGCAAGTGTGTTGCCTGTGGCTGTGAAATTGAATGTACACTGAGGGAGTGTAGGAGGGAAGTGAGGGCACGGTTCTCAACACTCTTCCTGGTAAATTGTCCCAATCCTCTGTGCTACCATGGTGTTATCCATGCAAAGAAAAAGGATGAGTGTGCGGAGCCCGTGCAGAAACGGGGGATAAGAGTCACACCCACATAATACAATAACTAAACACCTCCCTCTATTCTAGAGGGAGACAACAATCAACTAATATGGCTGAAATGACACATGCAGACGACTGGCTCGATGCTCCTGCAACGGACGAACCAGAGAGATTGGCTAAGGAGTGGCTAGAGCACTTCAGAAGGCCAGCGGTCCAGAAAGACAACAAGTGGTTGTCTGACCGTATCCTGAGTTGTGAGTACAAAGGAGAGAGATACCGCTGCATTGGATGCAGTAGCATGGGTGATGTATGGCTCACTAAGAACTTCTCTAGGGAATACGGCTACGATCTAAGGATTGATGTAGCTGACTGCAGCAACTGGGAGAGAATAGACAACTAACAATACCATGGAACCAATAAGCTATTTTCGTACATCAATTGTGTGGTTGTCTCTTGAGGACTACCACAACGCAGGACTTACTCCAGAGCAAACAAAAGCTGCCATTGAGGAAATCCAAGATGGCAGTCATAGCATCTGGTGCGAGCGGCAGGGGATAAACGACAACTGGAATGTGAGGACAATGCGAACCACCGAACGCGGTATCGAAGCATTGGTTCAAGAAATTGAATACCGACTAAACGTACTTTTGCGAACATACAAGGAGCAGAAGAACTATTCAGATAAAACTAAACCACAACTAACAACAAGTAATTAAATGAAACTTAGACTAGTAATCTTAATGATAGTTAGTATATCTATCGTCTTGATGGCTGTGGGAATAAACCACTACCAAGAGGATCGGATAAATGCAACTCAAGTAGCAGTCACAAACTCGACTCCTGCTCCAACACCACACAAGTACAAATACCATGTTACTTTTGGAATGGGGGAATCAGTATATGAGTGGGATGTTGACAATTTCTACACTAAAGAGGGACCACTTGTGGAGCTAGACAACGGGATCCAACTGAGTGGTCAGATCAAGATAGAACCAATAAAGTAGCATGAAATTCATACTGATACTGATGTTGGCAACTGGGCTAGCAACCCCAACGCCAACGCCTACACCAACTCCAGTACCGAAGGTTAAGGTTGCGCCGACACCAATACCAAAGGTGAAGTCGACACCAAAGCCTACGGTCACCCCTAAGCCGAAGATCCCTACACCAATTCCGACGCCCATACCAACTCCGACACCACTACCAACCCCAACGCCTCCAAACATCCTGATTAAACAGGTGTGTCCACCGGGCAATCCAACACCAGCAACAAGCCGGCTAACTCCGTTTAGCCTATAAACAACACTTCAACTACCGCACCCTAAAGGGATGCGGATTGTAACTGACCTAATTATGGATGTTGCCACAAAAAATAGTCGCTACGTTCGGGTGGTTGAAAGCACCCGCGCCAGCCATCGCCAGACCTTTCAGTCTGATGTTGGCCGCGCCGTTCGTATCCGCATGGGACGTATGGCCGCACGACTTGCAAACAAAGCTGTCTCTCGACTTCCTGTTTGCCTTCTCCGTGTGACCGCACTGACTGCACGCTTGGCTGGTAAATCGCGGGTCAATCCGCAGCAGCGGAATGCCAGCGCGGGCGCACTTGTATTCCAAAAAGGAACCCAACTGTGCGAACGCCCAACTGTGCAGCTTTGTCCTCTCGCGCTTCCTAGCCCTAACCCTCGATCTGATGCCGGTGAGTTCTTCAACGGTGACCATTCGATTTGTGCGTTTGGCGAGAGAGACTATGCGTCTCGAAATTGTGTGATTGGTGTCGGTTGCGAAACGCGACTCCTTGCGACTGCGCTTCTTCAAGAGCCTGCGAGCCGACTTCGTTCCTATGCGCTGGAGCTTTTTGCGAAGTGCGCGGTTGCGATGGCGAACCTTGTTCAGTTTTGCGCCGCTATATTTGTTTCCATCCGAATCCGCCGCTATTTCAGCGATACCAAGGTCGATCCCCAAAACGTCCACGGCCTCAATCTCTTTGTCCTCCGGCACGTCAACAGTGATGTTCAGAAACCACTTTCCCTTGCGGAGAATCAGGTCGGACTCGCCGCGAGGATAGGCAAGCAAAGCACGTTGCTTCTCGCCGCACACAAAGGGCATCTTCTCGCGCCCACCAAGCGTCCAGATGCTTATAGTGGACGCCGCGAGGTTCAAGCCGAGGATACGAGCATCGTAGGCGATGCAGCCGTGCTTACGGAAGACCCGCTGAACCTTCTTGTCCAGCTTGTAGGCGTCAACGACCTTGGCGTTGAGCAGGCAGACGATCTGGGCGGACAAAGGGAACTCGTCTCGAATCTGACGGTAGTAGGTCTTGTGGAGCGGGAATCTGCGAAACTCCTTCGCGTCCCAAGCCAGTTGCGAAAGGCGATTGGCGGCGCTGTTCACTGTTTCCAACGTGGCACGCAGGGCATCCGCCTGAATTGGCGTTGGCAGCAGTTTAATCTGGATAGTCAGTTTCACTTCAACTAAGTTATTTCAAAACCTTGAACACGTCAACCACTAAAACAGCAACCCGAAAAGTCGGCCTAAAGGCCGAGGTTTCCACCCACAAATTTTGATGAAAGAACCAATAAGACTCTGCAAAGACTGCAAGTGGGCTAAGATTAATTATGAAAACCCAGACCTATCAAAGTGCACAAACCCCAAGGCTTTGGGTGAAGAGCGGTTTGCAGACCCTGATCCTATAGTGGGAGAGCGAAAGAGTATGGGGCTCCCTAGAACTGTTTTCTGTGAACTTCAGCGCAAATGGGATGGAGAACATTGCGGGATAGAGGCTCAATACTTTGAGCCCATAGAGATACTCCCAGAAGAGATGATAGTGGATAGGTTCACTAATTTCTGGAAAGATGCTGTAGCGTTTGTGCTACATCTACTAGGCCGCTAAGATGAGCAAGTCACGACGACAACGTGAGGCTGAAAAGCGACTCGCGATAAAGAGGGGCAAGAAGATCCTTAAGAACATTCTTTCCCCACACAACACACCAGCTGCAAAGGCAGAACGCTACAACAAGGCTGTCCAACGTGAGTTGAGATGTCTCAATGCAAGGCAGATGCCACCAGCTGAAAAGTGCTCAATGCTACTAACCAAGCAAGACACCCTAGCTGCTGCTTTTATAGCAGCGCGAGGTATTCACAACTAACCAACAACAATCATGGAAATAACAAGAGAACAACTTAAAGCGGCCTATTTGGCCCGCAAGAGGTACGAACAGAGAAAGGAATCTTGGGTCAAGGAGGGTATAGCCCTAGGGTTCCTTGACGAGAATGGAGAGCCCGATGAGTAACTGCAAATTCTGCGGGGCTAAGCCTGTTAATCCACATCTGTGGGAGTGCGGAACGCAACTGTGGGAAGAAGATTCAGTTGGTATAGAGTACTGGCCGGGGTGTGAACCCACAGAAGAGGATAAGAAAGATACTTATGAGCGTCATGAGCTGTGCGAGACACGCGAAGCCAATTTCACACTGAGGTCAGAGTTAGAGCTTAGAGATTTTGATTTTAAAAGGGCACTTGAGGCAAAGAACAAAGCGGAAGAAGAGCTTGCCATAGCAAAGGGCAATGAGTTCACTGCTCATGTAGATTGGGCAGAGACAGACACCAAGGTAAAAGCTCTACTGGAGCCAATCCTAGGGAAAGAGTTTATTGAGGGCGATTCCTATGGAGTCCCTTCAATTGAGGATTGCGTAGAGAAAGCGGTTGAGGAATTGCAAAAGCTCAGAAAATTGCTGCAGGATTCTATTGAGGTCATAGAAGAACTGGGTTGCCCACTAACAGCACAGGGGATTCGAGAAGCGTTGGATATACCTACTGATGCAGAGATTGAGAATAAGTTAAGCGGAAAGGATGTAGTATTGAGGAATGCCTACGAGTTCATAAAAGCCCTAAGGGATGCTACACCAGATGAAGCAACTGATCTCCTAACTAACAATGTTGGAGAGGATGTCGAAGCTGAGTTGGAGGCAATCCTTGGGATAACAACAAAGGAGGAATGACATATGTCACCAGCAGAAATTCTTGGCCCTACACTAAAGGCCTTAATAGCAAGGTATAACAATAACAGGAACAACTCTACAATGGAGAATCCCTGGAACAAAAGCGCAGATTTGGACGCTATCAGCAATGAATGGATGTCAAACAACAAAGAGGGTGGGTTTGAGGCCATTGCAGGAACAATGGTGTTCCACCGCGAAGAAGGGGATTCTATCAGAGTAGACTCTAAGGTCCCAGACTCTGAGAAGTTTCTGCCCCAGCGTTCATTGTTTGTGGAAGTGGTAGAAATGATTGATAACTCTTGTAAACCACAAGAGCAAGAGCAAGAGCAAGAGCAAGAGCAAGAGCAAGAGCAAGAGCAGCCTATAACAAGGCGTTATCCGATAATATATTTTGTCGCATTGCTGGTTGGCCTACTTCTTGGATTACTCGTTGGAGTACGCAAGAATGTGCATACCACGTCAGAAATGCATGACATTCAACCAACAGAACAACATGGACAACTTTAGAACAGTAGGAGAGAAGTTATTGGAGTATACTCCACCATTCTCATACTATGCCAGTGAGGAAGGGGCGATACTGGACTCGAAAGGATACCACGTTTGTTCTGTTGAGTCCGGTGTGGGTGGAAGGGATGAAAAGGAAGAATATGGACGGTTCGTTGCCTCTGCCCTGAATGACTGCTACGCACACGCAATGGTGTTCAAGGGGGCTAGAGAAGGAACGAACCAGAATCAACATGAAGACTAAATACAACCATGCTTGCCTGATGGCCTTTGAGGTCGTCGGGTGCAGCAGACAAATTAACAAATGTTCCAAAAGAGCAATCATTGAAGCTATGAAGAAGAAGGTCGCAGAGTTCGAGTCTAATACAGATGAGATGCGAGCCAATGTCGAGAGCTTTGATGTCCACATTGAAAATGAATAACCCCAATATTAATGCTGTTTATGTAAATGCACTGATGTCCTTTGGGTTTTATATTGATTTTGCGAACTTGCGGGATATATTGTCGCCCACTTATCTTAGGGGTCCTAGAGATGATTTGGATTTTCATGCCATCAAGCGAACTGTGGTAAACCCATTCGCCATAGTGCATCAAGAGTATGAAGCCAGAATGGAACAGTGGGGGTGCAGATATGTGTCTACTCGGGGAGCGTGGAATGTACACGGAAAGATTCATACATTCATTACCAGAGAAGGATTTCCACATAGAGTAGTGACTAGGTTGGCTGCTATAACCAATACAAAACTATCCCTAGTGTCGTTTAGGTACAGAGCTAATGAGACTTACCTGCTCGAGGTAAAACCACAAACAAGATCTATGAAGTTGAGTCGTATTACATATAGTCATTTACGACGTGAAGTGCGTGATGCAATCGGTGAGTCGTGTGATGCAAACATGGATTTAGTATCACAAGATACAGACTAAATAACAAACTAATTATTGTTGTTATTTAGTAAATAGATAGGTATTAATCAGACTACTAAATTTGAATTAACATAGGAAACAAAACAAAAATATGAATGGAAAAACCACAATAGACGAAATACTAAATCCACATTCAGCGGAGAGTGACCGCAGAACTTACGGACTTCCCTATCTAAATGTGTGCTTTTACGGCCATCGGTTGATGAGAGTCCATGTTGGTAGGCTAACAGTGGACATTGCGTGGCTGGGAATGAGATGGCCATTTACTTGTATGGGAGGAGGAGCAAATGGAACGGCACGCTACTGGACACTTTGGTGGCCGCTTGGAAGCGTCGTGTGGATTACCCGTTGGTCTAACACTGGTGATCAGGTACGCCGTGAGAGCGGATCATCACAACAATAAAAAGGAAACTAATATGAAAGAAGAAAACGAATCCACCCCGCAAGAGGCGTTGCCTGCATCAACTGGTTCGGCGAAAATCGTCCAAATACTAATAGCCCCAAACGACAGCACTTGGCAAGGAGTCATGCTGGGGCTTGGAGATGATGGAGTGACCTATCACTGTAAAACGGGACATTGGGAACCCTACATACCGCAACTAGGCTATTCGCCGAACACCCCGAACTGAGCGACACCGAAAAATATGGAAACAAATAACCAAACCAGCGAGCAAGAGGTGTTCGCTCCAGTGAGTGGTTGGACTGCGCCTCGTGACATCCAGCCAGATGTGGCAAGGAAAATAATAGCAGCCCGTGATGCCCTTTTTGAATCCGACATCATGGAGGCGATCCATCAGCTCTACTCAATAGCCTGTCCTAATTTCGACTCATTTCATCCGTGGGACGAATTAGAAAAGCAGTCCAACACACAGTAGGCGGGAACGCGCCGCCTATTTCTTGAACTCACACTGAAAACCAACAACAATTATGAAAACCGAAATCACGCCGGAGAAATGCCCGTTTTGCGGGTCAGCAAAGCGCAACGCCCTGCCAGCACCTAACGGAGCAATCCGATATGGGTGTGGATATTGGTCAGATGCTTATGATGAGCAATCCGATCTCTGCCGCGCCCTTGAGCGAGCGCAGAAGGCGGAGGCGGAGGTGGCGGAAATAAAACGCGACTACCATCAGCCGGAGCTTTGCAACGAACGGATTATGGGGCTAGAGGCCGAGAACGCAAAGCTGCGGGGGCTTCTGGATGAGTTGTTAGATGCCTACAATCACCCTCCGCTGAGGCCGTTTCACCAAATCCGCGCAGAATACAACCAACTAACCAAGTAAGATTATGAGCTACGAAATAGCCAAAAAACTATTGAGGCCGGACCTAAGAAGCTGTCCGTTTTGCGGGTCAATTCCATATCTTTATGACGGTGATAATAATGCGTATGTTGCGTGTGGTAAGTGCGGAGCTAGAGGGGGAAGTTTTTCGTGGGTAAAATATCGACTCCCTATATCTGAGTGCCAGATAGCTACCACCGCAGGAATCCTTGCAGCAAACGCATGGAACCGAAGGCCAGAAGATGTCGCGTCACCTAATTGTCCCAAATGCGGCGTTTCAGTACCTCACACACATCAACCGGAAGATAGGTTTGGAACTATAATAATTGATTTAACCAACTAACCACCAAAGACCATGAGTGATACAAAAACGCCGAGGTATTTAATGGAAGAAGATGGAGATGATATAAGCATCTTCGATAATCTTGAAAATAAGTTTATCTACGAAGGAGAAGCTATGAAGCGACTCAATAGAGCTATTGCCGAACTCGCCGCCGCGAACGAACGCGCCGAGGCATACCGGAAGGTTGCGGAGGAGTTGGTAGAGGCAATGCCGATTATCCCAAGCCCCGCTCATCCAGCAGATGAGAATTATACCAAGTGGAGGAGCGCAAAAGCCAAACTCGAAGCCCTCAACCAAGGAAAGTAATTTATGAACCTAGAAAAAACACCCCTGCAAACCGCACTATCAGAATACACAGACCCATTCATATCATGTGGCGAGGGGCAGATTACAGACAGCAACGGAAACCTCATCTTAACCATAGCGGATGAACGAGAGGTGGTTCGCTCCATCTTCTGCACAGCAATCGCAGAATTCCTCAATAGCCAGCAGGGGAAGAGGGATGTTTATACGGCTGGGTATAAGGGATTAAACGAGGACATAGTTTACAAAAACGAGAAGACTCTATTTGCTCATTGCATTGATATAAAAGAAGCCAAGCGATTTGCGGACGAACTCAACAAGAATGAATAATCCATATATCAATACCTTACAGATTATAGATATTACGCACCGCCCTCTTGATTTTTACCTTACGGTGCCACATGGCTTGTTTGGAATACAAGGTGGTCTTGATTTTAGTAGAATAAAGCCAATATCATTTACCGCAGATAATATCGAACATATACGAGAGGTATGCTTTAACGCATGGGGGTGTGAATCTCTCCCTATTGATAGTCAGTGTTCTGCCAATCGAAATATGTATGGGTTTATTACCAGTGGTGGAACCCCACACAAAGTAATGACCAGATTAGCAGCCATAATTAATGAGAATATTACTATGGTATCTTATAATCCACACGGTGAAGATTGTTATATACTATCAGTGTTTCCAAGGACTAGAGAGTTGCAAATTTTTCCAAGTCAGTACAGAGACCTCACTAGGTTTGATATCCAAATGATAGATAGAATATATGAAAGAAATGAAAATATGTTTACAAATAACAACTAAAACAAAGGAGGAACAATGAAACACTACCAAGCAAAAGTAGAGGTAATGACGGGCAACCGTCTACTCAGTGGCATGCTCAAGAATGCAGGACTAGGTATTGAGTATGCTGCAAAAAGGGAACTCTTTATTATCGACTACAAGCCTGGCGAGCAGGTCGATAGCGAAAGAGTGTGTAACGCCATTAAGACGACAATGGAGAGATTGGACAAGGAAGGAGCTCAGATGAAGATCTACAGCTTTGAGGTTGTCTCAATCCTGCTGGTTGACTCTAAGAAGGAATAGCATATGCAAAAAAGTATCTATCCACCACCTACGGCTGGGATATGCAGGGAATGCGGTTGCAAATTCTCCGTAAACAAACACAACAAGGTTGTTGGGAAGCGTGTCCACGGATGTACCTCAGCGCATTGGTTTCTCGAGGACATAAAGCCAAGTGTGCCCATTAAGCCTTCATGCAATGAGTACGACGAAGACTACTTGCTGAAAGAAATAAAGATGAGTGATCTCAACCTTGATAGGGTTCCTGACGCCATCGCTGCTTTGGAAAGAGTGTATGAACTCTCCCTCATGAATCCTGCCCCAGCGGGAAGTATTCAGAGGGTCTGTTCCTATGCACTAGCTAAAGTAAAAACACCCAAACCCAATGGAGACACAAGTACAGAAACCGATAGGCACTAGGACTCAACACAAGTGTGGATGCAAGTCCTGGATGAACTATTACCAACGATTGGTTTGGCTTCAGGGCAATGACTGCCACAGCAATCACACCTACAAAGAACTCATGGAAGCAAAGAACGAAAGTTTACAGACAAAGCCTGAGGCAGTGAGGCCACCTGGTTCCAGGTGTGCAGCATGTCACTACTGGGGATATCATGCACTAGATTGCAAAGCTATCTCCGTAGATGAAAGGCTAGAGGGCTACAAAGAGGCTCTCAGGCTTGCATTGTCTCGGGAAGATCACAGAAGCAAACTCGCCAGGGAGAACTTCACAAGGATGCTTGGCAAGATGGCTGTGCTGAGGGTCGAGAACAATGCCCTGAGGAAAACTAACCAGAAGCTTAGGAAAGCAGAGAGGGAGCGCGAGATTATGCTCGAGCTTCAATCCCCTTCTCAGTAGAGATCAAAAGCCCCTGTCGGGGAACTCCCTTTAGGGAGTTCCTCGCTCAGGTTGGCTTTTTTTAGCTACCAGGTATCTTGACTTACCTTAACCTTACTCATATTATAGAGAACACGAATGAGAACAACACTAGCGCTATTCCTATTTTTAGTTGGAACTGCTTTTCCCCAGACTGCCCCAAAGTATAATCTTGGTGCTAACTCTTCGGTAAATACAACTAACTTCAGTACCAACACGCTCAACTACCTCAGGTCCAATGCATTATCTGGATTCAATGCGCTTGGATGGGTAACCCCTCCCAGCGCTACTAACTCTACCGGACTTCCAGGTGCCCTCTCTTATACAAACAACTATCTCTACATATGCGTTGGTACCAACGTGTGGAAGAGGACTATCCTAGGATCTTGGTAATGGCAACAGGTGATTTTACAGTACAGGAGCTTCAGTCTGATGGTTCATACAAGGAGTTTACATATACTCCCCCCAATCAACCCTTAAGTACGACCAGTTCCCCTACCTTCGGTGGACTGACTGTTGGAGGGCTTGTTGTTGATTCCTATGGGAACATAGTTCTTCCAAGCGTAGGACTTACAGGCGGTGGTAGCGATACACTCCACGACTCGAGCGGACTCCACTATGGATCGCAAGTCGTAGCCATGCAGGGTATTGGAGTTAGTCATTTTTCTAATGACTCTGGTTATCTCACTACTGAATATAACTATTTCAATCAACTTCTCAATACAACCAATTCCCCTACATTTGCGGGAGTTTATTTAAGTGGAGGAAGTGAACTTCATGATTCCAGTGGACTAAAGTATGGTTCAAGCACGGTAGCCATGCAGGGTATTGGAGTTAGTTATTTTTCTAATGACGCTGGCTATCTCACTACTGAATATAACTATTTCAATCAACTTCTCAATACAGGAAGTTCACCGACTTTCGCTGGACTGACTGTCGGAGAGTTTATTATTGATGCTTATGGAAACCTTACTCTTGGGACTACGGGTGGGTTTACACACCTCAATGCTGATGGATCTGCCTCTTTTGCCAATGGTGCTGCTACTATATCCAATAATGGGATCCTCCATTCTGCGCAAATAACCACAGCATATATAGCTTCTGCCTCCGGTGCAGCTATAGGAAATGGTGCCGTTATAACTGGAGGACTGTCAATGTCAGGAACTCTAGATCAGACTGGCACTTCTTACTTTGAGGGGATTACTTATCTAGGAGGAAGATTAGGTACGGGATCTGGGACTGAGGTTGATAGCAGTGGTAACGTTTCGGCTGTATCTCTCTTTTCCTATGGAAATCTATCTGTAGGAACAGGTCCGACAAAGGCAGTAATCCATGCATCTGATGGATCTGCCTCCTTTGCTGCTGGGACTGCTACCATATCTGCTGCAGGTCTTGGTACGTTCTCTGGTATTAGTGTACCTAGTTTTAGCACTGGGACTGTTACCGCGACTAGCCATCTTTATGCCCATGACGCTGGTATTGGTTGGAATGGTACTAGCTATAACACAGTTTTAAATAATGATGGTTCTGCCTCTTTTGCTGATGGAGCTACTACTCTAGGCAGCTCTGGGAACGCTTCATTTGGTAGCAACGCTATTCAATTTTATGTTGTTAGTGGTGGGGGTGAGGCACTTTTCCATGTCCCTGTCTATGTAGATTCTGGGGTAATACTAGGCACCCACTATTCTAGTTCTATTTCCGGAGAAGTTTCTGCCGAATTTACTGGAATAATTTATGCCCCATCACTCTATGTTACACCGTATTCTTATGTTGGCACAGGGAGTTTTTTTAATGGTACCGATTATTCAGGCGAAAATGGCGTTAGCTTGTTCTCTTATCGGGACCTCATTGACGATGTTCCAGGCTACGAGCTGAACTGGCAGGGTGGAAGGCTCATAAGTATTACTGGAGGAGATTCAACCGGTACGCCGCAAAACCTATATCTTGACTCTCCATTAATACTCCCTTACTCGCAGCTTAACCTAGATGGCTCTGCCTCTTTTGGCAATACCGGAGCAACTATCGATTCATCAGGAAATACTGTGGTATCTAGCCTAGCTTTCCCTGAGAGTGATGGAGCGACCCTCTATGACGATGGTGGTCTGCAATACGGATTTCAGAGTGTAGCTATGGTTGGGATTAATGTTTCCAACTTTGCTAATGACATGGGGTATCTCACTAGCGAGTACAACATTTTTGACCAGTCTCTCAACACGACCGATTCTCCCAGCTTTGCAGGGCTAACTGTCACAGGCATCTCTACCTTTGGAGGCGGGGCTACTATTGATGCGCTTGGTCACCTCTCCGCCACTAATTTCTACTCCATGAATCAGGCAGTGGGAACAACCTCTTCTCCCACCTTTGCAGGAGTTTATTTAAACGGAGGAAGTGAGCTACATGATTCTAGTGGGTTGAAGTACGGAACTTCAACTATTGCAATGCAGGGAATCGGGCTAAGTCACTTCACAAATGACTCTGGCTATCTCACTACTGAATATAATTATTTCAATCAACTTCTGAATACAACCTCTTCCCCTTCATTTGGTGGATTAACTGTAAGTGGAACCACCTCTTTTACTGATGTTGAAGTTCATTCTACATCAAATGGAGGACATCCCCAAGTTTGGGCCATGAATAGTGGCGGGGAGATCGCTGTAAGTGTCAGCGGTACGCACAGAGCATCATTATCTTTTGATGATTCTCTCGGGTTATTCAATTACTACAACGCCAGCTCCCTAGCTTGCCAGCAGCTTGCAGATGATGGCAATATCTACATAGGTAACTACTACGGCAGTAAGGTTAATATAGACCCTTCCTGCAATATGATTGGGCCTGCTTCGAACTGGGTCTTAAATGCGGACGGGTCGGCTGTGTTTAGTGGTTATGCAGCCACTATAAATGTTGATGGCTCGGCTTCTTTCGCAGTAGGACAATCGGTTATCGGGAGTGATGGATCAGCAAGCTTCTCCTCAGGGCAGGCAATCATTGACCCGTATGGTAACACGGTAGTCCCTAGTCTCGGGTTTGCGGGAACATCCAACACCCTCTTTGATGACAGCGGGTTGCAGTATGGTTCTCAGAGCGTGGCAATGGTGGGAATGAATGTATCCAGCTTCTACAATGATGCGGGGTATTCAACTGGTGGTGGTGACCCATTCGACCAGTCGCTGAATACCACCGACTCCCCTACCTTCGCGAGCCTTGGAGTCAATGTGGGTGCGATCTCTCTAAATGCAGACGGCAGTGCTGGGTTTGCTTCAGGTGGGGCAGGAGTGGATGGAAACGGCACGGTCTATGCTCAAAGCGGGAGCGTGTCCTATGGTGGCCTTGGGTACTCTTTTACCGAAAACACTAATGTTGGATTTGCCACCGATGGAAACAACCTTAGTTTCTATACGGGTTCCACTTTAGCCTTAAACATCACCGACGACATCAAGCAGGTCAGGGTTCCTGCTGATTATATTTTCTCGTTTTCATCGTGGACGAACAACAACAATGTGGCTGATACCTTTTTTGGCAGAGCCTACGCTGGAGGACTCTACACCCCTGGAAACTTTATTGTTGGCAGCACCGTCGATGACGGCTCAGGCCTAGCCCTTCAAGCTCCAAGTGCTTCGTTCGCTGGCGGTGAAGGCGGTTTTGATTCTGGAGGCTCTCTCTATTGCAACAACTCAGTAGTCACAGAAACGATTACCTGCGACAGCACCATCGAAATAGTTGTGGGTGGCAGCACCTACAAGATTCCCGCACAATTTATATCATAGTAAACCAACCATCTACTCGATACACAAAAGCACTTGACAATATATGGTTGTTTTCTCAAACTAGTTGAAGATCTTATTTAAACCTGACAACTCTTTAGTTATCCCAATTGATCAATTGGGAGTTACAAAGAACTCAGAATTTAGAAAGTAACCCGGAAGACTACCGATCAAAGAGTCAAAAAAAACAATGCCAATCGCAATTACCGCCGCTGCTCGTGCAGCCAACACCGCCGCCAGCCTTGCAAACCAAATTAGTGGAATCGCTACCAATGCTAGTGGTGTCCTTGCTAATGGTGTACCAGCTCAGGGCCCAAACCCAGCTGTTGCTGCTGCTGACATCGCTACAGCTCTCGGTACCCTTGCTGTCGCTCAGATCAACCTCATCGTTGCCTCTGCTAACGCTACAGACGCTACCAAGCTCGCTGCTGCTCTTGCAGCTCTTGCCTAATACTTTAGGTTAGAAATCATTTGGGCCCAGCCTGATACCCCAGGTTGGGTCCTTTTTCTTTTTAGTGTTGACGAGCATTAGGAAATGTAAGAAAGTAGTAGCAACAGAGCCCCCAAAGCTTATTAACAATGCTCAAACCTGGGGGCCGCTCTTTTACATTCTGAAAACTGTGGTTGTGCACTCGCCCGATAAGTAGTGCAGCTTTTATCACAGGTGGCTGGGGCTGGTGCTCCGACGACGCTCATACTGTCGTGTCAGGATTTCGATTATCCTACCTGTCACCAATGTAGCACTTGCGTTCGGAATCATCTCCTTGCTCGCATGTGTGTTTCCGGTGACCGGATGAATTGGTCACTAGCCGTTTTCCTATCTTGGGTTCTCCCTGGATAGGACCAATTCCTCTTCTGGGAGATCCTGGGGGAGGTCTCAACTCGAATCGTATTGCGTATGCGGTGCTTTCCTATACCTAGGATAGAGTTGGGAGATTTTAAAGAACTTACAGCGATGACTAGACCTTCGGCTGGAATTCATGACAAGACAGAAGAACTAGTGACTATCGGGAGAGACGATCAAATTTATGAGTACAGAACCAAACCAAGAACCCACAGAAGAAGTAAGTAAAGACCAGTCAGAGTTTGACTTTGAGTTGGGTGAGCGACCAGAAGCTACTGAGAGATGTAGTGGAGAGGTCTGCGAGAGTTGCCAATAATAGATATGGACTCCCCTATCATAGAGGATGACAATGCCCCAGATGCGGTAGTTAAGCCGTCCTCTATTGAGGGGTGGGGCTTATTTGCAGGTCGCAACTTTGCTGTTGGCGAGACTATTATTGATTACAATCTGTTCCAAGATGGTTGGTATAAACTAAAATACACAGATCTTACTGAAGAGCAGATTAGGAAGAGTTGGTATGTGATGATTGATAATGAGTGGTGCGTCACCTGTGATCGGTGGAGTAAGTTCTCATATATAAATCACTCTAGGAATCCAAACTGTTTATGGCTCTTGCAAGATAGATTGGTTGTTGCTAGTGTAGATATCCCTGAGGGTGAAGAGTTGTTTATCGACTATCGCCTGGAGCCTCGTCCAACTAGGACAGAGTATCCATCATGGGTTTAATGCTTCCGTAGCTCAGCGTTAGAGCACTCCCTTTGTATGGCAGATGTCGCGGGTTAAAATCCTGCCGGAAGCTCCACTTTCCTATTGCACTGTATAAACACCAGTGTTAATACTCTTGTTCAACAAATGCACACTATGGGAATGTTCGACTATTTTTACTTCAAGAAAGATTTACCACTCACAGATGAGATCCGGTCATCTTTTCCCGATACAGACTGGAAAGAAGTAAAATTCCAGACCAAGGACTTCGACAACACTATGTCGAAGTACACTATCGAAGAGGATGGAAATCTGTACACTGAGGTTGTCCACGGAGAATACATTGAGGATTCTCCAGAGGTTCAGACTGAGAGAAGAAAGAAGGATAGATTCTATTGGCCAAGACACTTTGTAGAATCTAGCAGGGAGACTATGAGAGAGCACATAACTGCTACTGTAGACTTCTATGATCTTAAGAAAGATAAGGATGGCAATGAGTGGTGGATTGAGTTTCGTGCCACACTTGTTACCGGAGAGCTAAAATCCGTAGAGTTGTTAAAGGCAGAGATCCACTCTACCAAGGCTGAGGTAGAAGAGAGCCACTCTAGGCTCAGAAAGATGATATCTGACCACGAGAATCATCCCTGGACTAAAACTAGAAACATTTTGAACAAGGTTACGTTCGGTGGATACAGGAAGTCGGTACAAAAGATCAGTAGGTTGATCCTAAAGGCTGGATCTTCTGTCAACGATGTAGGGTACTGGTTCACTAGGACATTTTAATTATAAATATATGAGTGCACACATGAGAGCAAAACTACGAATCACCTCTGTTGAAAAATATGCTGGAGGCCACGAGGTACTTAACTTCTGTGGTGTCTGTAAGAAGGGGACATACCCAGCTGATGGGACGGATGAGGACAATACACTTGCCACATACTCTCCATCAGTATCCTTGAAGATGACTGTTACTAATCCAGCACCAGCTGGGAAGTTCAATCCAGAGGATACCTTCTATGTAGACTTCACCCCAGTACCTGTTGAATAACCCATGAAATCTAAAAAAATCAGAAATATCCTAAAGAGTGGTGAGCGCCCACTTACCAAGCCAGAGTACACAGCCCTCATTAAGAGGGGTATTGTTGTGGATACTGGAGATAAGCTGGTATTCACCCTAAAGGCCAATAGGCAGTTTGGCAAGATTCAGAAATTTGAAGTAAGTAGGGCAGCTAGGGTGTAGAATAATTGGACTAAGATACTTGGCATAGCTGTTGAGTCCTGCAATAATAGGGACTCAACACTATGGCTGACGTAATTGAAATTTCAGGAGATATAATCCAGATTGAGTCCCCTGGACCACAGGGGATAGCTGGTGGTAGGGGTCCAACAGGACCAAGGGGGCCAACAGGACCACCTGATGGGGATCCAGGACCAACCGGCCCAACTGGTCCTAGTGGATCTGGGGAATCTTACAATCAATCCCTAAATACAACCAACAGCGTTGAGTTTTTGTCCATAGACTTGGCTGGTGGAATTGTCCACGTTAATAGGTATGGAGAAATTATCTTTGGTGGTGGAGCCGGCAATATCGACCCAACAGGAACTGGATGGTTTTATGCACTCAATGTAGAGAACGCCGCTAATTTTGGTGGAGGTACCAACTTCGACGCCAGTGGAAATCTCACAATAGCTGGTAGCTCTGGTATCTACAGTAATGGTGCTGTACTGGTAGGGACTAACGGAGAATCAGGGTTTTACACTCAACTTAGCTACGATGGGTCAGCCCTATTTGCTGGAGGGGACCTTCAAGTCAATACTGATGGATCTGTACATCTCATCTCTAATGGGGTTGGAGACTTCTTTATAGATCTCAACGCTGATGGCACTGCATCATTTCTAAATGGGAATGCTATCCTGGATAATGGAGAATCTGGACAGCCCACTCTAACTCTCGGGGGATCTATTCTTACTGCTCCTTGGCCTGGCATCTTCTATATGCAGACGGATGCCTTGTGGATCGACAATGGCGTCTATGTCCCAGGTGGTGGACTAAACTCAGATGGTTCTGCTCAGTTTGCAGGAGGATCTGTTGAAATTAGCACTTCTGGAGTTGTTGGGATAGCAGGATTAATCTCCCTTAATCCTGATGGCTCTGCTAGTTTTGCTAACGAAGGGGCTACTATCGATTTATACGGTAATACCATCCTTGCTTCCCTTGGCTTCCCTGGGGCTGATGGCGGAGCATCACTCTATGATGACTCTGGCTTGCAGTACGGGAGTCAGTCAGTAGCGATGGTTGGTATGAATGTCAGTAGTTTCTATAATGATGCAGGATACTCAACTGGCGGTGGGAATCCCTTCGATCAGTCCTTAAATACTACAGACAGCCCTTCATTTGCATATGGAATGGTAAGTATTTATTCTAGGTGGGATGGGTACAACAATATTGGAATGATCTCTCTTGGAGATACCGGTGATGGGCTTGGCGGTATTGTATTTGATGGCTATTACGGCAGTGCTGTTTTTGCTTGGGGTAACGCCGGGGTTGATTTATATGGAAATGTCAGTGGGGAAAATTTTTCCCTACCTAACGGGACTTCTCTTAGGGTTGGTAGCTTTGACAATAGTACTGGTGGAGCTAATGGACTAGGTCTAATCTGCACAGTTGGATATGAACTCAACTGGCAGGGAGGTCACTTAAAGAATATTCTACAGGGAGATTCTTCTGGTTCACCAGAACCACTATATCTAGACTCCCCATTGGTACTACCAGCAGCTCAGCTCAACCTAGATGGATCAGCCAGCTTTTCATCTGGCTACGCTACTATAAACAACGACGGTTCTATTTATCTTTCTAATGGGCAGGCGGAAGTAGATGGTAATGGTAATGCGTTATTTAGAAGTGCTGGTTTCTTGGGCGGTGGCAGCAATGCCCTCTACGACGATGGTGGACTTCAATACGGTTCTCAGTCCGTGGCAATGGTGGGAATGAATGTTTCCAACTTTGCTAATGACATGGGGTATCTGACGACGGAGTACAACATTTTCGACCAGTCGTTGAATACAGGGGATTCGGCGGGGTTTGGAAGCCTCAGCATTAATGGCGGCGCTGCTACGATCCAATCAGATGGCTCTATTGACGTTGGTGGAGGATCTTCTGGAATTGGAGGTTTGACCTCTGATGGAACACATTTATACTGGAAAGGCACTTTACTCGCCTAAGAATGATACTCGACACTTTCGACCAAGCTTTTCTCATCAACCTAGAGAAGAGACCTGACCGGCTGCAGCAGGCTCAGGTGGAGCTACACAGAGTTGGGATACAGGCACAAGTACTCAGAGGGATAGAAACTAAAGAAAAGGGTAACTATCACTCTGCTGGAGCTAGGGCTTGCCTCCTGACTCACCTCAGGGCTCTCTACATAGCCAGTGCCAAGAGATACAAGAGTGTACTTATCATGGAGGACGACGTTGTCTTCAGGAACGACTTCAGTGCGTATTGGAAGGATCTACTCAGAGAGGTGAAGAGCAAGCCATGGGATATACTCTATGGATACTGTTGGGACAACAAAAACCAATTCTCCCCTCCAGAGTACATGCATCTCTATAGGACGCTGTTCAATCCTTGCTGTCACTTCTGGGCGATCAGGGATACTGCCTACGACTACATCATTGATAAGATAGAAGAGAATGACAAGTCAGATACTCCTACTGTCCTGGATAATATCTTTACAGATGATAAGAAGTTGATGATGTACTGTCCGAACTACAACCTTGTGGGTCAAAGGGTTAACGAATCTGATACAGAGTCTAGGTGGCAGGATATTGCTATTCCTCAATATAATGGGGTCTATTGGCACGGATAATTTTGTTGACTACTATCACAAAAGGTATATTTTCGAGAGATGAAGACGTTCATTCTCGGCTCCGCTATTGCTATCCTGGCACTCTCATTGATTAGCTGTATCAGCATTCCCATACCGCCAACAGGAAGCAATCCTGGATCACTTGGAAAGATCAATATTCAAGTAACCTACTCTCCAGCATCGGATTCGTCATTGTCATCCATGTTTGGCGTAGCTCAACCCAAACCCAAGTCAGTAACCCAAAAATAAAACCATGTCCCTGTCCCTACCACCAGCAGTTGAAACTGCTATCGTCAAGGCTGCTCTCTCTAAGAGTGGACCCATTATCCAGAAAGGAGTTGCTTTTGCAGCTGCCGCTATCGCCACCCTCCTTGCGAAGGAAATCCCTGGCATTGACCAGTACATCAATACCCCAGTACTCATTGGAGTAATCTGGACAATCGTTGATGCTGGCCTCAATGCCATCCCAAACACTATTATTAAGAAGTACAACACTGAGATTCAGACTGTACTTGTTAGTGCTGGAGCGAACATCAAGGTTGATGGTCTCGCTCTTTCAAACACAACCGCCGCTGTCGTTGCTACGGCAGAGGCTCCCGCAGTTCCACCTGGAGTGATCCAGACTGCACTCGGTAAATAGCACAAATACAAACTATGTCAGCAAACGTCGCACTATCAGAAAAGAAAATGTCCCGTCCATCCATTGGATCCAATGCAGCAGGTATAGGGCCTGTAACTCAGTCAGTTAAGCTATCACAGAAGAATTCCTTCCCTACAGCCTCAGAGCTGCTGGCAGAATCTTTTAGTAGCGCAAAGCTAACAGACGAGCTAATCACATCCCTTTATGAAAGGCTTAGCCCAATCTTGGATGCTACTGAGCCACCACTCAGTGCCCCTGAGGCTACAGTGCAGAATTGGTATCCACCCTTTTCTTGTCTTATTAGGGAGGTAGACGATCTGTCTCGTAACAACAATGATCGGCTATCTCATTTGCTTGGCATTATCACCCTCTAATACCCAAACAATATGGAAGGAAAAGTATTTCAGGTTCTAGTAGAGATCAACTCTTCGGAGTTCTTTACTGTATATGGAGCAGCAGACGAGCACGAGGCTACTCTAGCTGCATCAGGTCTGGGAGTATTCCCAGATCACATTGGTGTTGAGAAGAGTGGTCGCACCTATTCATCTTCATACCAAGTCCAAGATCTCACAGACGACTCAGGGGGGCCTATTGTTGGAGAAGAGGAGGATCCTATCGACGAAGAAGTTCAGGATCTAATAGAAGAGGAAGAGTATCTCTTTGGAGAGGACGAAGAGGATGAAGAAGAGTGTCCAGAAGGTGAAAGCTATTGTGATGGCTGTGGTTGTTGCCACGAATAATTATCAGGTGTAGAGTCGGACGTATAAGCCGTTAAGAGTAAGGTGTAGTTCTCTCTGTAGAACTACACCTTTTCTCTTTAAAGGATTGAGTTTTATCTGTAAATGCTGTTTAATAAGTGCACTATGTTGCCATACTTATCACTTAATGTACTTGAGTTCGCTAAGACCTTCGGGTTGGGCATAGCTGTTTTGCTATTCTGGCTTTTTTCTTTGCTAAAGGACATAGCTGAATATAAAATAAGGGAAAAGAAACAGGCAGAAGATCTTTTAGAAATTATCAAAGAAAACATCGAGACCATGACTTCAATGACCAATTTGATTGAAGCTATAGCACCAGCCCTATCAGCTAGTACTCAGGAAACCCGTCACCAGATTGATGCAGGGGTTGAGAGACTGAAAGAACATATTACTGCCAGTACTGAAATATTAAAAACTGCTATAGGCGGGAGGCGCAGAGGTGATCAATAAACTAAAGCAAGATCTATCAGATGCACACGCCAGGTTGAGGGCTTCTGCCCACAATACGGCCATTGAGATTACTAAGGATATCCGTGTTATGCGTTCCCATGAGGGGGACCCATCGGATATTGTTGAGCGTTATTTGTATCGCGGTTCTTGGGTTGAGCTAGTGTCAGGTTTGAATATCATGTTAATTGATGATTCTTCCTCTGGGACAAGGGCATTGGTTGAAGGATCTGGATCCCTTCCAGAACACTACCACACATTTTCTGAGACACTGAATGTTCTTACTGGTGAGGCTGTAGACGTTGCTTCTGGTCGAGTCTACTACTCTGGGATGACTATTACCCACGCCCCCAACGAAGTACATTGTACAGAGATACGTGGTCTTGTAATGGTTACTTGGCATCCCCCACTCCCTCTTATCGCTACTGAGACATCTATGGCAGAACCCCTGGTTTTGCACTTGACTAACAAAGCCTAAAATAATAAATTTACATTGGAGAGTGCGGACACAATCTCTCCTTCAGTTTTCGGTTGTGTTGTTTGTTGGTGTAGTGTTCGTGTGTGTGGGCTGCTCCCTGAGAGATTGGGGAGCAGCTTTCTATTTAGCTTCGTTGTCCGAGTGGTAAAGGAACTTGTTTGCAAAACAGGATTTTGTAGGTTCGATTCCTACACGGCGCTCCAACAAAAAAGGCCCAGGTATTTCTACCTGGGCCATTTGTTTTTACTTTTAGATTAGTTACCAGCGATTGTCGATGCAGTAGAAGACTGCAGGGACTCAGCAATAGTATTCACGACTTGGATAAGCACTTTTGTGTCTCCACCAGCCTGGGCGAAATAGCCACTGTACAGTGAAGTGATGCTGTCGATCAAAAAACTCCAATGTGATACTCCAGCTGGGACTGCGTTATTCAGGGCAGTATTTACATCTGCTACTGTAGGCGCTGTACCGGTGGATAGTTTGTAGAGGGCTGCTCCAACGCCACTGATGATCTTAGCTTTCTGAATCTTGTCTGCAGGGCTTGTTGCTTCGTTTAGTACAACATCAACTGCAACATAGGTGGCAGTAGAGATGTACGGGAGACTAGCCTGAACAGTCTGACCAACCGATCCTTCTGTGGTATTGAGTTTCTGGAGTTCTGCGCATCCGGTGAAGGAGATAAGTGCAGTAACCATTAGTAATGTGATGATGAGTTGTTTCTTCATAAGGATTAAATCATGTCTTGACCTTTGCTCTGGGTCAACTATAAATTGTTGAAGTAGTTTTAATATACATACCATGGCACAAGACAATACTGGCAAATCCGAACACCCATTAGTGGGAAAAGGGCTGATCTTTAAGAGCGACATCAGAAACAATGCGTTTCCTATGTACGCTATGCAACCCAAGCTCAGCGACGACATGAGACAATCCTGGGCAATTGGTCCAGTACTCAATCAAGGTCAGAGCAGCCAGTGTGTAGCCTATGCATGGACTCAAGCCCTACAGACCTCTCCCTGGGCTGAGTCTAACCTACTGACTCCAGCTGATCTATATGCAGATGCTCAGGCAACTGACGGCATGGAAGGGGCTGAACCAACCCACTACGGTACTACAGTAAAGGCAGCTGCAGATATTCTGCTAAAAAAGGGATTTATCCCAACATATGTGTGGGGAACAACCGTAGAGGACGTAGCCAAGTATATCTTTGAGAATGGGCCAGTTGTTGCAGGCACCAACTGGTACACAGGAATGTCCTCTCCAGGATCTGATGGATTTGCTAGACCTACATCTACGTTTGAGGGTGGACATGCTTGGCTTATCTATGGTGTAGATGTACAGTGGGAGACATTCTTTGCTGTGAACAGCTGGGGGACTACCTATGGGAAGAATGGGAGATTTTTCGTTAAATTCAGCGACTTCGACAAGTTGCTACAACAGGGAGCACAGGTATGCGCGGCATCAAAATCACAATAGCACTAATTTCACTACTAGCCCTAGGAGCATGTGCGTCAGATGTAGAGAGGGTAAAGTACAATGCAGACATCCAGGAGATGGACAATCACGGCAATGTACTTAGGGTGTGGCATCCAGTAACTGGGTCTATCACCTACGACGACTCCATTGGGGAGGTAGAGTTCAAAGACTCTATTAGTGGTGGTACTATCTACATTGAGCGGAGTTATCGTATAATCAAGAAGTAAGATGAGCTGCACAAATGATCAGCTTTGGCCCTGGCGAACTTTATTTAGTTCATCTTCGTTCTACGAGGCAAACGTTGGAGATTGTGTAAAATGGGGTATCCCCGGATCAGGTCATTTTATATATGATACAGGGGGTGGAACCGGACTGATGTTGCTTAGAGTGATGTATAATGAGGTTTGGGATCTACTAAATAACGAGACCGGAGCTGGAAGAAATGGAACGCATGTGAAGTATGGATCTGCTGGCAATCAAGAGCAGATAGAAGAGCTTGCCACCATAAAGGGTTTCTTTAGTGTAAAACTGGACATCACTCATACAGTGCAAGAGGTATACTTCATCATCACTGGTGGGACTATTTTAGACAGGATAGATGAAATTGGGACTAATTATTCTTACGTGTCTGGTGGGATCTTTGGCGATTGGATCGTCTACCTAAATGACCCTTGCTTTGGTTGCACTGGATTTAAATTTAATCAAGTGGTGCCAACATACCCCAGAACAGTGCAGTACAACGGTGAGGAGATTAGTGATCCTACTACATATAGAGTTCAACCCATCACCTCTTCATCCGTTCCCGCACCACCACTTACAAATAGCGGTAGCATATGTAATATGAATGTTGACTGGGGGGCAACACCAGATGAGCTAGATGCTATGAGTAAGACTGCTGTAGCTATAGCCCAAAAGTATTCAAAGTGCTATCCCTTAGGGGATAGCAGTTTTACACCAGAAGAGCCATTTGGTTGTGGTGGCTCAGTTTCTGCCACTGGGATATTAACAGAAGCGATATCTGGTACTCCACCAGCGACTTGTCCAACAGGAAGTGTTTATAGGTGGGTTGAGTTTGTGAACATCGGAGCTGATGCCGCATTCGTTGGTGTTGTCACCCAAGAAATAAAAGCCGCTCATCTTGGAGATATTTGGGATGGGCTATCTGGAGCTGGTGGTCAGCTAAGGAATCCAGCCCTACTGACGTGTGTTGGTGAGTCCTATCTTTTATCTGACTCAGACGACTATTATACTGACCCTGATGTTATTGCCCTTGATCCCCGTTATCTTTTTTTGTACGGGGCTTATATAGGGTTATCAGATCTTGCACAGAGGTGGAGTTCTGGGACAGGGGCTGGTTCGATTTGTTCTACTTGTGCTGAAGGACATCCATCCTCTTCTACAGATATATGTGCCTGCCAATGGAACGAACTGGTGAAAATAATGAGCTTGCTGGTTACTCCGTGTAGTGGGACTGGAGGAATTTCTTATACCCCAGACGTTTCTGCATTTGGCCCGATCGACACTTATAACTGTGTTATTGGATTGTGTTGTACGGACGACCCTGATACGAGCGACGATAATTCATTCGCTGGCTGTATGGCAGTTGGTGGTACGTGGACACCATATCCTGATGGTGTTCCTTTAGACGCATTCTGCCCTCCATAGTCTTATTTAAACCACGATATATATGAAATTTTCATACGCAGCATTAGTTAAAAAAGCCGAATCAAGGCCTCCTGGGTATCTTGAGGAGATTCTGTCCTTGGGAACAAGAGATGGTGATCACGTAATTCTAACTGAAGAGAATTATGCCATAATGTACCAGAAATATAATTCTGGTGCCGTACCACCTCCAAAGATTGCGAGTGCGACTCAAGCCGCTCCTGTGGTGTCAAATATACCACCAAAGTACCCAGCAATTACTACCCAAGCTAAGAGTGCTGCAACAAGTGTTGCTAATTGGGCAACTTCTGGATTTAGGCTTACTACTCCTGAGGAGTACCAGGCTAGACTGGAAATCTGCAAGGGGTGTGAGTTCTGGGATGCTGAAGCTTTATCTGGAACTGGACGCTGCAAGAAGTGTGGATGCTCTACTAAAGCAAAACTAAAAATGGCTACTGAAAAGTGCCCAATTGACAAGTGGGGGAAAATCGTATGAATAATTTCTGGACAAACTTACTGGCTGGGTTAAATATCTTTGGTAAGAATACTGAGTCAACACCTCAGGCTACAATTCAACCTACACCTCAAGTCCCTACTACAGTGCCTGCTCAAATCCCAATCAGATCTATTATCTATTCTCAGACAAGTACTGAGTACATCAACCTATTCAACACAGCTGTTGTTGCAGACCCAGATGGAGCTGATGTGGTTGTAGATAAAATCGTAAAGTATAAAAGTATCTACGAAGAGGTAGGTATTGCCCCTTGGTACTTTGTTGGATGTCTCCATCACATGGAGTGCGATCAGGACTTTACTGCTCACCTGTACAACGGGGATCCACTCACCGCTCGCACGGTAGACGAGCCAGTTGGACGACCCATCGCTCCTCCTGACACACCAAATGGGTATAGCTGGCTATTTAGTGCAAAGAGCGCACTCATTGAGGATCATTGGGACACATGGTCTGATTGGTCTATCCCTGGTGGACTCTACAAGATGGAGGCGTACAATGGCTGGGGATATAGACTATATCATTCTATTTTTTCTCCATATCTCTGGTGTGGTACTCAATACTACAAAGCTGGAAAGTACGGATCTGATGGTCACTTCGACCCATCCCTTGTGTCTGACCAGATTGGAGTTGCCTGCATCATCAAGAGGATGCAGGATAGAAAACTAATCTAATGTCACTAGCGCAAGATATCAGGGATGCTGTACAGAGGGCATCTGTAGTTGATACTCCATATGACATAGACGGATGGGCTTCATTTGCCGGTAATAATACGTACATAGATAGTATGGGGAATCTATCGGCAGCTCTTTCACAAGATGACGTGAGATTACCACAACTCTCCCTTGCGATAGATAATGCACAATTTCAGCCTATTGACTATCAGCGCCTACTTGACTTTGCTTCCTTGCAACAAGGAAGTACTACGGGGCTGTGGAGGATCGCTGCGTCAAATGCTGAGATCTACCCTACTATGCAACAAGTCCCAATACAACAAACCCATTCTGGTACTTGGTTCCAAGAGCTAAAGAAAAGTGCCAATGCTGGCTCTACTGAGATCGAAGCTCCAGGCATGGTTGTGCGGAACAGGAGTAATGCCTTTGAGTCGTTCATGAGTGGCATAAAGGGCTTTGTGAGGTCCTTCCTCTCTACTGGAGAATTCAAGGTACATCAAACTCATCAGGACTCTAAGAAGAGAGTAAAGTATTGGGCATCCAGGATGTTCGAGCCTACTAAGTTTAGATTCAGCAGGATAGTCTATGTCAATTCCTCTGTGGATGGTACATCCAAGATCGACACCAAGGATGTGAACAATATATTTGAGGTAGTTCCAATTGGATTAGACATCTGGACTACACTTGGAGAGATGGGTGGCAATGGCACAATGGACTGGGACAAAACAATGTTCTTCTTTATCCCATCCAAGCCCCTCTTGGAGGTACTAGGTAGGAACGATATCCCATTTGCTTTTGCTATGGCATCTAGTATTAAGATGCCGACTTCTGAAGACCTAGAAGAAGAACAACCTAGACACATTGATCTTTAAAACCCTATTTGCGATATTTTCTATTTTGTCCCACGTCAACTTCCAGTATGGAATGATGGGGGACCACGATCCTGATTACCAAAGAAGAGTCGCAACGGGTGAGAATGGGATTGACTCTCCTATCAAGTTCTACTACAAAAGTACACCTATTGTGATAACAAGTCACCAGATAGAAAATCCACAGAATTACAACCGACCCAATACTTCCGCCACTGGCGTACAGGTCTGGGGATGGTAACAACACAACACACACATGTCTTCAGTATCAAAATCACCAATGGAGGGATATGCCCAAATCAAACCGGCAAACCAACAGATTGCAGAAATGCAAAACGCTGGGGTTAGTGAGTTTGAGGTTTGGGATGTAACTAAGGGGACTAGAGAGACTATTGAAGCTCCAACTCCTCCACCAGAACTACTGCCCACTACTAGGGCGAGAAGGAAGAGGAAACCACAACCTGTGATCTCTCCATCCCTTCCTGAAGAATATACAGAGGATGTATCTCTAGATACAAGCGACGAGGTCACATTTGAAAAAAAGAGAAGGCTACTTAATCCTATGGAGGATGTTGTGTTTGTCACCCCATGGACAGAAGTGTCTATAGCTACTCTTGAGATCTATAGGGACGCCAATGTATTCTCTATTATCACTCCAGAAGAGGACAGGGTTAAGGTACGACCCAAAAGAGGAGCTACACTTGAGGTAAAGTATAGGGGGGAGACGATTGATATCTACGCCTCTGGTATTTATATCCCAGTGTCTGAACTGGGAGCTGTTCTGTCTGTGTTCTTTATTGTTACGCCTGAACAAGCATGAAGTACGAACCCAAAATAGACGCAATCATTACTTGTGTCGATTATCCAGACTTTCTTAAAGTAACACTACCTGTTGCCAAGAAGGAGCTTGATCACGTGACTGTTGTAACGTCGCCTAGGGATAAAGCCACCCAACTGGTGTGTCAGGATCTTGGGGTAGACTTTCTAGTCACAGACAAATTCACTAGAAATGGTGCAGTATTTAATAAGGGCGCTGCTACAAACCTTGGGATTCAGAACATAAAGTACAATGATTGGATTATGTGCTTGGATGCAGACATCCTTCTTCCGACTGGACTAAAATCTAAGCTGTTTGAGAAAGTGAGCGACACGAGCACCCTATATGGATTCGATAGATTTGACATTACTGGATATGATCAGTATGAAAAGCTGCTAGAGTCTGGAGATCTGGATAGGCTCTATTGGTGGTATGAGATCCAGGAGTGGCAGAACTTTGTTAAGCTCCCGTATCCAGTGATGCCTAGATTCCAGGTTAGGGGGATAAACGGAGATGTACCACTAGGATTTTTGCAGTTGTTTCATTACAACTACATGATTAAGTCAAAGATCAGATATCCAGAGTTGCGTACTGGTGCTGAGTGGAGTGACGTAGAATTTGCCCTTTTGTGGCCCATGGAGCAGAGACAGATTTTAGACCAGGCCGTAGTATTCCACTTGTCTAGCGAGATTGCTAACCTCGGGCACAACTGGTGGGGCAGGAAAACAAAACCATTTAAACCAAAAAGAAAGAAATGAAATATAGAAAGAAACCAGTAATTATTGAAGCAGTGAGATTTGTATACTCTCCCAAAGGAATAAAGGAGCTCAAGGAGTTCTGTGGAGAAGCTCTTGGCAATGTCGTGAAGGCAAGACATCCAACTGCTAAGGGAGAGGCACAGATCAAGACTCTTGAAGATGGAGCAGTCCTAAAGGTTGCACACATTGCTACTGAGGGCGACTGGATCATTAAAGGTGTCCAAGGTGAGTTCTATGCAATCAGGAATGAGATCTTTCTTGAGACGTATGAGGAATTAGTGGACTAAATAGAAAATACCAATTATCATTAAAAAATGAACGAAACACTTCAAAAATTCCCGTTTTCTGTCGAAATACTGGATAAACTAGCTTTTCCTACACAAAAGGAAGCAGATGTACTTTCTGATACCAACACTCCAGACACCGTTAATAAAGAACATCAGGGGGAAAACCACGGTGGTCCTGAGTTAGAGCTCCAAGACTTAAACGAGGGTGGTGGAGACTTTAGTCAAAACCTGGAATCTTTCCTTACGCAAAAAAAGCCAGATGGCAAGCACGAGGAGAAAGAGGAGAAAGCTAAACAACTTGGAATGGTAGAACCAGAACAACCAAAACAATAATATGGACAAACTTGCCATCATAAGAGAAGACCTAACCCCCGAAGAGGAATTTGAGGGAAATGACAAAACCGCTTCTGACTCTCCATCCTTCAAGATCAGTCAGGCTGGTACAGTTAATCGCGGTACAGAAAAGATTTTTATCAGACTTTTAGAGGTAGATGGCGTCGACGGCAAGGCGTCCGAATAATCTAGAACTTAACACACCATGAATTTAGATATTATTTCATCCCTGTCCGGGGGGTCTTCAGATCCGTCTGGATTCATGAACCCATGGATTGACCTTGCATCTACCTATGCCCCTAGGACTATAGTTAGCGCCCTTGAGCTAAGTGAATTTCTGTATGTCAACGACTCTACATACAAAATGGCCTCTGAGCGCATTGTGAGTTATTTCCTGTCCGAACTGAAGTTCATGGGTCAGGCTGACGAAGAGCGTAAAAAGTTTGAGGACCTTATCAAGAACGATGTTGATCTAATTGGTAATATGCAGGCTGCTGGCAATGATCTAATGACATACGGGAATAGTTTTACAACTATCTCCATGCCATTTACTCGTGTGCTGATATGTGGTGAGTGCAAAAGAGAGACGAATATCGAGCACATCCCATTTAAGTATAATTCAAGTGAGGCTACGTTTTCCACCTATTGCCCCAAGTGCAAGGTGGATAAGCGACACTTTGTAAAAGACTATAAGAAGAAGGATTCAAAGGGAATTGAGTTGGTACGATGGAATCCAAAGTTTATTACAATCAAGGCCAATCGCCTGACCCACAATACTGAGTATTGGACTGACATTCCTCATGAGATCAAGTCTGGAATTACCACTGGTGATCCATTCTACGTAAGGACAACCCCTCTTCCATTCCTTCAGGCCATCAAGAAGGACACCCAGTTTAAGTTCAAAGAAGGGCATCTATTTCACATGAAAGAGCCCCACCTTGCTGGTCTTTGGCTTGGTGGTTGGGGTCTCCCATCTATTCTATCTTCCTTTAAGAACTTCTTTAGGCTTCAGGTTCTTCGTCGCTACAACGAGGTACTGATGATGGATTACATTGTTCCCATTCGTATCATCTCTCCCAAGCAGGGGTCATATCAGGACGGGAATAGCATCTATAACAATATGATGCGTACCTGGACTAATGAGATGCAGAATGCAGTGGTTAGACACCGATCTGATGGAACTGATTGGAACTTCTTCCCATTCCCTGTGGAATACCAGCCAATCGGTGGAGAAGGGACTCAGCTAGCTCCTACTGAGATGATCAAGGATGAAGAGGACCGAATGCTCAATGGGCGCGGTATACCTCCAGAGTTGTATCGCTCATCTATGACACTACAAGCTGCTCCAGTTAGCTTGCGTGTATTTGAGCGTGGATGGTCGCATCTAGTGCGTGGGCTCAATCTACTTGCTCAAGAGTCGGTATCCAAGATTTCCTCTTATATGGGTAGTGGCGACTACGAGTGCGAGCTCGAAAGTGTCAAGATCATCGACGATCTGGAAAACAAGGCTTGGAGACTCCAGGCCATGCAGGCCAACCTAATCAGCAAGGCAACTGCTATGGGCCCGATGGGCATTTCCGATCCAGAAGAGGAGTACAAGAAAATCCTCGAGGAGCAAAGCAAAGAGCAGGAACTTTCCAAAGAGACTCAAGAAGAGGCCCAGATGTCTCAGATGGGGCTTATCAATCCTCAAGACCCAAATGGTCAGGATCAGCAAGGTGGTGGAGCTACTCCAGAGAACGTCAATCAAGAGGCCGATGACATGGCTCGCAAGCTTCTCCAGATGCCTGACTCAGAACGTCGCCGCCAACTCACATCTATCCGAAGCAGCAACGATACGCTGCATGCTCTCGTCCTTAAGAAGATGGAGCAGCTTCGCAATCAAGCTCGCTCGGTTGGTGGAGAGCAAGCTCTTCCTAGTATTGTACAGAATGGTGCAATCCCAGCTGGTGGAGGAGACCCATCTGTACAACCAGAGACAGATGGAGCAACTCCTCAACAGGGGACTCCTGCTCCACCACCACAATGATGAAGGTAGAGTTTGATCACGAAGGGTGGTTCTTGTTCTGTCCTGTGTACTTTCGTATGCAGGACAACTTTGTATATCCTAAGCACAAGCTGCACTTTGTCCTGGAGGTAGCCATGCTACTCCAGGAGTTCAGGAACTACTGCTTGTCCATGGTTGATCCAGATCTTGCATTCTATCCATTTAAACTAAAGGAGTTAAATCCTCCAAGGGTTATTGAAGTCCCAGATGAGGAAATATTTTAATTTTGTTGAATTTACTCTGTGTCGGTTTATCATATAAGGTATATGCGACTCGAACTCACTCCCGAATTTTCTGCTAAGGTCTTTGAAAAGGTTGGAGCACTCTCCAAGACAGACTTTGATCTTTCAACTCCCCAGCAGCAATCAGACTTCTGTATTGGATTTATTGATTATCTACACAAAGAAGCAAACATGGATCCCTTCATGGCTGTCGGGTTTATCCGCTACCTGGCTGAAGAGGGGGCCAATTGGCAGGAGCGCGAAGGACTCACAAAGAGCGCATCAGAGGACATGGATAAGATCGCTGATTGGTACAACAATATAGTGGGTGGCATTGGCAAGGGGATGGGTTGGTTGGCAAGCAAAGGACCTACTTCTATGCAACAGGGTGCAGCTCAGGGGTTTGCATCTGGAGAGGGACAGAATTTTATGAACAATACTGGAGTTGGAAAGTGGCTTCAGTCCAGTGGTGTTGCCAATCAGGCTGAAAAGGCTTGGGATTGGCTCAAGCAGCCAGAGCACTACAAGCCAATTGCTGGACTTGTGGCTGGTAGTGTTGCCGGAAGTCTCATTCCTAAACTATGGGGTGGTGGGACTGGTCAGTCAGTTGTTGGAGCTGGTGCTGGTGGACTCCTTGGTATGTACACAATGAATGGTGGAAAAGACCTAGGTAGCGCATGGCAGGCTGTTCAAGAAAAGCTTCGCGGTCAAAACTCAGCAGCTATTGCTAACGCATAATGCCAAGCCCCCTCCTAAGCGACAAAGATGTAGGATCTCTCCTGGCCCCAGTCAATATGGGGTCATTTGTCGTTTCTCCGATGCAGGGGTCGAGACAGAGCTTTAGTGGCATCCCTAAGATCGACAAGTCCAAGATGTGGGACTATGCAATGACTGAGGATAGTGACAAGAGACGCATCCTATCATTCTTGCTGGACAATAGAGCTGTCAATTTCCGCCTGGAGAAGCCAGAGAAAGAGGGAGCTCCTATTAAGGCAAAAAGATTGCCAGATTCAGAATCTCAAGACTTTGGAGTGGGAGGAAACTCCACAAAGGGAAGGGCACAGATACACAAAGCTGATTCAGGTAAGATTACCGGTACATTCCAGACTGGCAAGACCAATACAACTTTCGACATAGCCAAAGCTTCGGACAACGAAGAAGATTGGCACATTGTTCCTCGAAAGAACCCCGAGCACGATGTGGACACTTTTGTGAGTTCTATTATGGACACACACAAGAAAAAGGCGTTTGACCTAACATCAATACAGGGATTGGCTAATCAAGAGAGTCAGAATCTTGGCTCAAACCTACAGGGTAGCAACATCCCTACAGTAGCTTCTGGATACGAAGATAAGTTAAAGTCTATTGTGCCGGCCCCAGAGAAGCTCCTATACCCACTTGGTGGGACTGATGACAACGGGAGTATGTTGAAGTCAGTTGGAATTGCTGGAGGCATTGGGGCTGGGGTGATGGGGCTGAGGAATATCATCCAGAGGCTCTTTGGACAGAATCACAACGCTCTTGCTAGCGACATGTTCCTTGGTGGTGCTGGTGGTGCTGGCATCTCAGGTTTGTATCATGCTCTTGGGAATACATCTGGATTGTCTCCACAAGACAGGAAGATCTATGCTAATGGATGGAAACCTGGGGTTATGCCCCAGATCCCATCCTCTTATTCTAAGTATCCAACGACACTAGACGTTGTCAATGCTGCTCCTACTCCAGACAAGATAGGTTCTGACGAGGAGGAATTAACCAAGTCTGCCATCATCAGGAAAGAGGATGGCAAGTGGAAGTTGTACACAAAGGATGGGAAGAGAGTTCTTGGAACCCATGCAGATGCTCACGGAGCGTATGCACAAGAGTCTGCTATCGAGCACAGCTTGAAAGAGAAGATGGAGAAGGAGGCAAACCAGACCGTTGATCTAATTTCACTTCAGGGAATTCTTGGTGCTGACCCGAGTCTTACTCCTGGGGACAGGAACATTCTGCTTCAGCAAGCCCGTACAGCAATGAACTCTTCTGGTGGACAGACATCTGTCAGTAGGATTGAAAATCTTGGCCTAGGAATGCTTTCTGGATATGTTCTGTCTAAGTGTATGGGATTTGGTGGAGCTGGAACAATTGCTTCTATGGCTATTGGTGGTGCACTAGGCAGCAGCATGGGGAACAATAACTCTGGACCTATCTGGAACAATGATGGGTATATGACCTATTGAAACTTTTTAAAAACTAACTATAATCAAACAATGGACAAGATTGCAGAACTAATTATCAAAGGAGACGACACCGAACAAGCATTCCAGGCGGTTAAGCTTGGATTTTGTAAGGCTATGAGCGAGTTTGGACTCTCTCCTAAAACAGCAGAGGGTTTTATTCAGGGTGGAGTGGACATCTCTAAAGAGCTGATGATGCTTGGCATCGCTAGTGGAGCTGGACTTGGAGTTGGTTCCGCTATGCTTCGTCACAAGATGGAACAGACAGCTGATGAGTCAGAGTCCCCTCAGATGAGAGCAACAAGAGCAAAAGTAGATACGTACAAAAAAATGCTTGCAAACGCTCAGGATCAGCAGATATTCAATGGTAACCAGCAAGCCAGTGACGGCGCTGTGTAATCCACTGAACAATGCCAAGAAAATCTACTAAGGCCGCTGCGGCCCCAAATCCAGCACTACCCCCAAAAGAGCCAGTCCCTAATCCACTGGATGATCTCGTCCCAGATGACGTGATGGAATCCTTGAGGGTTGTTATGGGGCACAAGCCAACATCTTTTGCCCAAGAGTTTACAGGTCAGGTAGACCCCAAAAACAAAGTATCCAAGGATCAGACATTTACTGGTGCTGGATTTGCTGGTGAGTCTGCTCAGCAAGAGTTTATTAAAAGGAAGGATCCTGTTGAGCAAAAGATAAAACTCACCAAGAACAAGATCTATGTATTTGATCTCACCAACAAAGATGATCTAGATAGGTATGAGCAAATCATAGATAAGGCATTTGATCCAGAGTCTGGCATTAAGTTAGCAGAACCACTAAAGGACCCTACTGTCCACATAGACGAAAAGGCCCCTCTTGGATATAGAGCCATTGTTGTGGTTAAAACCACTAAGCCTGTGGATTATGTGGTTAGGAAGGGTACTGGATATAATGTGGTCAAAAAAGCTTCCGAGACGCAGAAGTAAGTGATAGACTTGCTCTAGTAGTTTTCTTATACTGTAACCATGAACAAACTTTCTGCTGACACTATAGTCCCTGGCTTGACGCTGGATCTCATCAAGGATCGACTTATGCGATTTGGACCTCCAGCCTTTGCAACTGGAGCTGGTCTTGCAGCTGTGTCTCACTTGATGTCTCTTCATAGCAATGCCGTTGATCAGCAGGACGCTCAGAAGAAGGATAACACTCTGGTCATTCAGATCCCTCAGAAAACTGCCGGACCATCTTTTGGACAGTACGCATGGGATGCCCCTCTTGTCGTTGGTTCTGCTATGGCTGCTGGTGGTGCTGGATATGCAGTTATTGACTCTATCCTGAAGAAGTACCGACAGAAGCAGATGGATGATGAGCTTGGTTCGGTTAAGAAACAGTATGCTGGGTATCTTGGTCAGGAACTCGCTCCCAAGCAGGCTTCTGAATATCCGACACTTGATGGAATACTTTTGGCTGTAACTGAGCAGATTAAGGATGCTCCAGTTGAGCCTACTCGCAAGGAAGCTGCTCTCAACATTCTTAAAAAGACAGCAGTTAGCCAGCCTACTGCCGGCACGATGTTTGCCTCACTTTCTACTGTACCAGCTCTACTGGCTGCAGTTGCTGCCCATCAATACTACTACAGTCGCCAGAAGGACGTTGATCGCGCCATTGAGGACGAAGAGGCTAAAAAGATGCAGAAGACTCCACAGTATGTTAAGATTGTGTCTGCACCTCAACAGCCCGACCAGCTCTCAGACCCGAATCAACCAAAGATGGCTGGAGAAGAGGGTGGAATCCTTGAGGGGGCTATCGCCGCCTCTCTTATGGGTAAGGGGCACAAACCCGAACCCGCTGTGGGAGCAGACCCAACTGAAACAAATCCCCACAAGCGCCCAATCTTCTCGGATAGAGATGTGACTGAGATTAGCCCACAGACTACTGTTCTGCAGACTAATGGTGGAGATGTCCAACTTGACGCACTTGATCCCCAAGCCCTTGCTGCTCTCGAGAAGCACAAAGAACAAATCCTCAAGAGCTTTGCTCTCGGAGCAAATACACAATAGTGGACATCCCATCCCCCAAAGGAGTTACCCTCCGTGGGTTTGACGATCCAGAGGGGCTGAGGCAGGACATTCTGGACAGGACTCTTGGTGCCTATCAGGCTAAGTTCCCCATGGAGAATGAAAAGGTTGTTATTAGTGCCAAGGATCTGCACTACGACCAGAAGAAGCCATATGGTGTGCACGACGAAAAGAAAGCACTCCTAACAGGAGGTAAGCTATCTGTACCCATTAGTGGGACAATTACTTTGCACGACAAGCTAACCGGTCAGAAGCTTGATGAATTTAAGGGGGTGGTTTCTAGGGTGCCCTGGATGACCCACAGGGGGACTTTTATCAACGGGGGTAGTGAGTACAGCCTTGTGGCTGGACAACAACGCCTGAAGCCAGGTATCTACGCTAGGCGCAAAGACAGTGGCGAAATAGAAAGTCACATAAATACAATTAGCGGCACGGGCCAAGGAATGCGACTTTTTATGGAGCCAGATACTGGTGTTTATAGAGTCATGATCGGTAAAAGCCGCATTAAGCTATATCCAGTCCTTAAGGGAATGGGTATGGATGATGGGGAGATTATGAAGTATTGGGGTCCACAACTTTTGGACGCCAATAAGAGCCATGATGACGACAAGTCATTTGGCAAATTCTATGATAAACTCATGGGCCGAAAGGCAACGCCTGGCGCAGACGACAAGCAAAAAAAGAAAGAGCTCCTCGAAGAGCTTGGCAGAGGTGAGGTTGATCCTGAGGTTACTCAAAGGACGCTTGGCGTCGCTGATAAGAACCTTAGTCCTAGGTTGATTCTTAGGGCTAGCCAGAAGCTGCTCAACATCAATAAGGGGCTTGAGGAGGAGGATGACCGTGATAGCATGGCCAACAAGAACTTCATGGGCCCAGAGGATCTCTTTGAAGAAAGGGTTAAGAAGGATGCCGGCCAACTAGCAAGGACACTTCTGCATCGCTCTACTTACAATAGGACATTGAAGGGAATTCGTCCTGGATACTTTACTCCGCAACTAGATGGATTAATTGTCGGCAATAGCTTGAGCAACCACATCTCTGGGATTAATCCTATGGAGATCTACGACTACCAGAAGAGAGTTGTGCAGACAGGTGAGGGAGCTATTACTTCAATGGATGCGGTGCCGATGTCCAGTAGGGCAGTGTCCCCATCTCAAGCAATGGTGCTGGATCCTATTAGATCCTCTGAGTCCAAGAACATTGGTGTCGATCAGCGCTACTCCTCAGTAGCTAAAAAAGGAAGTGATGGAAACATCTACTTCCCAGTAATGAACAAGCGCACTGGAAAGCCTGAGTACATCAATGCTATCCAGATGAGCCAGTCGGTTGTTGCATTCCCTAGGGGCAATAAGATCCCTGAGCACAATGCTATCCCTGCTCCTGTTGGTGCAGCGTCGCTCCTAAAGGTATAGTCCTTTAGTGTTTTCTTTAGATACTAGCTGTGCGCTAGTGTGCATTTATGGGTGGGTCAAAAGAGGGCTTGTTTTCGCCATAATGTAATGGAATGGATTCTTTATCCATCCGTAAAATTCAACCAACGGAGGTAACATGAAAAAAGTTCTTACTGAGGAAGAACGTAAGGAGAGGAGAAGAGAGAGTTATAGGAGATACTACCACAAAGGGGTGGCTGAAAATCCCGAGAAATTTTTAGAGAGGAGAAGGGAGATAGGGAGAGAGACCTACTACAGGCTTAAGGCTAAAAACCCTGAGAAGCTTTTGAAGCAAGCTCGAGAGTCCCAAAGGAGATACTCCGACAAGCTTAGGGCTGAAAATCCTGAGAGGTTTCGGGAAATGCTAAAAATAAACTCAGTCAAATGGAGAGCCCAAAACCCTGAGAAGTCCCGTGAGCATCAAATAGCTTTTAATGCCAAGGCTAGAGCTAAAAAACACTCAGCTCTTTGTGTCAAAGTATTCTTCCAATCATCTCTATTAGTGTCAGGAAACATTCAACCAACGGAGGTAACATGAGAAAAGTTTTTACTGAGGAAGAGCGTAAGGAGAGGAAAAGTGAGAACTCCAGGAAACGCTACTACAAACTTAAGTCTGAAAATCCCGAGAAATTTCGGGAGATGATCCAGATGGCTCGAGTACATTACGAAAAAAGTAAAGCTAGAGATCCTGAGAAGTTCTTAGAGAGGAGAAGGGAGGCATATAGAAGGTGGTGGAAAAAAAAGAAAGCTGAAAATCCTGAGAAGCTTCGGAAGGAGCGTCGAGAGAGACGAAGGAGATACTGCGACAAGCTTAAGGCTGAAAATCCTGAGAGGTTTCGGGAAATGCAAAAAATGCACTCAATCAAATGGAGAGCCCAAAACCCTGAGAGGGCTCGGGAGCATCAAATAGCTTTAAATGCCAAGGCTAGAGCTAAAAAACACTCAGAGCTATGCGTCAAAGTATTCTTTCAGTCCAGCGCATTAGTGTCAGAAAACAACCCGCCAGAAATGGCACAACCAAACAACCGAAATGAATGAAGTAGTAGAAGTAGCAGAAACAATGGATGAGGCTCGGCAAAAAGCCATCACACAGTTTAGGCAATTACTGTCCCAAGCTGTTAGAAATCTTGCAGAGGCAGGAAACGTCTGTGTCCATATGATGGACAATCTTGGGATGAGCGCACAGGAAGTTGCTGAACAGTCTGGTGGAGGTAAGGATGTAATCATCCAGCTCGAGAGGATTGGACGCAAGCAGCTCAACCCAATCCTATTGACGGTGAACTACCCAGCCTGTTCATACATGACTCGCATTGCGAAGAGTGATCAGGACCGATTGCTGAGTGGTCCACTTGAGGTATTAATCGTCGGCAAAAACGATGAAGTATCTATCCTGCAGATTGACGCAGAGAACCTTACGTTCGATCAGTGCCGCCAGGTATTTGATAGGAATAAGGTCCGTGACATCCCTGCCCAAAGAGCTTGGATCGAAAGCCAAAAGGCAAAGGCCATTCGCAATGCAACTCCAGGGAATCCCTCTCCCTACAGTATCGATGGCAAGTCTGTCATCATCCACTACGCATCAACTAGGTTAACACCAAAGCAGTTGGTAAGGATGCTTAATGAGATGGGTGTCAGTCTCAAGGAGGAGTAATTAACTAAATACACACAGCCCCTCCGTATGGAGGGGCATTGTGGTTATTTTTAACAATCAACAAAAAGGAAAATGAAAATGAACTTTACCGTGGTACAAATAGAAAAGGCGCATGGTGTTGCGGACAACTGTCCACCTCCGTGGCAAGATCTAGAGGACAAACTTGAGCTGGATTTTTTAAAGATGTGCTTATGTAAGTTATCTAAGAATCAAGCCACGGTTTTGTCTATGGTGTATGGACTTGGAGAAATGCCGCCAATTCCTATCTCAGAGGTTTATAGGCATTGCGGGTTCCCCCACCGTACTGCACTAAGATATTTAAGGGAGGGCATTAGTTTTATAAAACAATTTTACAACAAAAAGTTTTACATAAATTCCCCAACTGGAATTGCAAATTTTAAAATTCAGCTAAAGGAGTTACAAAAAAGTCGTAAGAGTTTTTATGCAGAAAATCTTTATACTACTCGTGCTTTTAGGTTTTATCGTAGTGGATATAAAAAAGAAGTAGGGCTTTTTGCTATGATTAAGTTTTATTCGGGTACTGGGGAGCGATGGATAGCTTCAGCGCCTGGCAAGCATTGGTCGAGGGTGGTTGATTTTATTATTGCTGGTGTCGGGGGGCGTCTGGTAATGAGGCACTTGGCTATTAATCTTAATGTTTTGGAGGGGAAGCTGGTTTACAGGATCTATTCTCCATCTCGTGAGAGCTTTGCTGTTGATTTGAGGTTTGCCCCCCATACTGCCTATCTATTTGCTATGCAGCTGAAACAATTCTTAATATCAGAGGGACTATTTGTCGTGGAATGTGGTGTAAAAAAGGAGTCCTGATAAAAATTAAAGGTAGGCACACAGAATAGATTCTTGTGTAATAGTCAATCATCACATCCCCTCCGCATGGAGGGGCTTTGTGGTTATTTTTAACAATCAACAGGAGAAAAATCAATTTGGTTAAAATTGAGTAATTTATGAAAGGAGTCAAGGGCCTCGGCCCAACAAATGGGGTAGTAGACAAGATCCTAAAGGAAATTGGACTACCACCCAAAGATGTCCCCATTGAGCTGATCGAATCTCTCGGACCTAAGTTCGAGAAGAAGAAGAAATGCCCAACTACGGGAAAAACAATGTATCCATCGGAAGGTGGGGCAAATGATAGTAAGAATCACTTACTAAGAACAAAGAAAGGAAATACATCAGCTCTGAGAGTGTACATGTGTGAGCATTGTTCACACTGGCACATATCGAGCTCCTTTCATACAAAGAAACTAAAAGAACAAGATGCAGCAGCGAGATCAAATTAGTTCAATAATCACAGTAATTCAAAATGCAATGATAATGTCTGTGGATGGCGGAGCGAAAGCGATGGCACACTGTATTATCCCAATTCATGTGTATCAGTCTAAGTACTTCAAGCAGCAGCTTAAGACTATACTCTCATTCCGTCTAGATGTACCAGTAAAGGCTAGAATAGGAAACTGGTTTTCTGATAGTGAAATGGGGCTTATGGATATTATTATCTATAAACATGACTGGGTGTTTGAATTGTTCAAAGACTGTTTTTACCGTATTGATCCATTCTCGACAGATTTAGATAAAGAAGAAAAGAACTGTGCTATGGCCCAGCAAGTGCTTGGGTTTTTGTTTGGGTATGCAGTAGACAAGATAACTCCTGTTTATTTAATCAGTACCCCTCCAATATCATATTGTCGGTACACACCGGAATTCATAGAAGGGGTAGACCCTTTTGAAATAGCAGAATGAAAATAAAAGACATCAAGAGTCAGTATCGTCGTGATTTTACAGCAGTGTACATATGTCACTGCGGTTACGAGCAGGAAGGCGGTGGTTATGATGACCACCACTTCCACAGGCACGTCATTCCAAAGATGAAGTGCGAAAAGTGTGGCGAGATAGCTCCTCCAGAGGAGTACAGACCACTAGAACCCAAATACGCGGCAAATGCCGTTGTATAACAACAAAGGAGAAAAACGATGAGTGGAAAGAAAAGAAGAAAAAGTTTTGGAGAGAGGTTTGCAGACTTCTTCGATACAACAGCAATGACTGCAGCTTTGCTAAAGGCAGAGATTGAAGACCTTGAGGAGTGGATCAAGGATGCATCCAAAGCAAAGGGGAAGACCAAGTTGGACAAGGAGGATATCGCAGAGACAGAGAAAACTGTCCGAGACCTAAAGGCTGCTCACAACTACTTCTGCGACCGGGGGGATGAGTACTCAGAAGGAGGTGGATCATGAAAGATAGAAGATGGAGCCCAGCTGATATAGAGCTTTTGCTACATATATACTATTCCAATGAAGAACCCTCAGAGTCCCAAAAGGTGGCATGGAAACATTCCTCGCATCAGCTAATAGGACAGGATCTTATCGCTGCTATGGCGGGGGACAAAACGGGAACGAAGTTCTATCTCACCGACAAAGGCAAGGCGATGGTTTACTCTCTATTGAGGGTACCACTGCCTAAGTCTGTATTCATAAATCCAATTACAGGAGAAATGCTAGGTGAGGATCCTTAAGCGCTTCATCTATCAGGGTGGGCACGTAGTCTCGGTATTGGAATTTGCTGATACCATTGAGGTAGAGTGCCCACCCGAGCTGGACAAGGAGGCCGTCATACGTTACCTCGAAGAAGAGGGAATAATGGACGAACTACTTGGGCCAGATAACGACAGTAAATCAAAGTTCACACTATAGGAGGAAAATGGCAACAACAGAAGAAGAAGAGTCGAGGCTCGAGAGGATGCATAGGCACTTGAAGAATTTCGAGGCTGCACTAGCTGGCATCAACGAGCTGAACAAAAAACACCTCTTGAATTTACCAAATGACTCAACGAGGTATTTGATATTAGCAAGGGAGTCCTTGGAAGAGGACACAAGCAAGCTAAAGCTGGCTATTGCCAGTGTTAGTGAGGAAGAGCGAGAGAACAAACGATTGGCTGATCTGGGAAAAATTCCAGCTCAGTCCAAGTAACAACAAACACACCAACAATGATTAAATCAAAAGAAGACTTGGCGTATGCCGCCAAGGAAATGGCAGAATTCATCGAGTCCCAGATGGGAGCGAAGGAGGGGCTTGCCCTTGCTACAACCGTCACTGCCATTGGCAATGCCGTCTGTGGTGCAGGACAGACCAAGGATGAGGAAAAGGTTATTGAGGCGGTGATCGGAATTTTCTCCGATGAGCCACTCCACCAACCAGCCTCAGATCAGTCTGCACCCCAAACCACAGCAATGTGGAAGGGCCAGAACGAAGCGCCGGATATCGACGCTTAATTAGTTTTTAGTGTGCTCGTAGCTCAATGGAAGAGCAGCTTTTTTCTAAAGAGCTGGTTATAGGTTCGAGTCCTGTCGGGCACACCAACTAACAACAAGAATGGATATACTAAGACAAATACTAATTGAGCCCACCAGGCTCAAGATGGTAGAAGCTATCAAGGTGATAGATCCCAATGTCTTTGACATGGATTTACTCTTTGATGACGACAGCATCTCACATGGTGAGGAAGTTGACGAGGGCAAGTACCCCGAAGTGTATGCCTTTCAGAAAGAGGCTGTAGATGGTATGACGGAAGCTGCTGAAGAGAAAGATACAAAAGTCACTATTTCCAGCACTAACCCTGTTTACTCATTAGACAAAACACACTTTTTGGTCCTTGTCCATGTCCTTCAGGAGGACAAAACTTCAACAGTTAATGTCTTCAAATACAAAATCAAAAAGGAGGAATAATTGAATCCAATTATCGAATACAGTGCAGCACTTGATGAGACCAGTAGGCAGTTCTACATAAACCAGTTCGAGTTCGCGTTTTACACAGACCTGATTGTAGCGTTGTTTGCATTCTCTGGGGTTATGCTATTTGGATGGCTAGCTGTGGGGAGTGTCATTTCGCTTATTGAAAATGCGCGGCCAAGCATGGTTAAAAGGGTCACGACATCCCAGCAACAGAGAGACACTTTAGTAATGATTGCCGCTATCCTTACAGTGGTGTTTGGTGCGCTAGCGCTATTGTCTACAGCCGGGGTGGTCAATAGGTACAGTAAGTGTGTCAACGATCATGCGCAGATCAAGTGGTTATCAGATCAAAAGATCAGTCAGTAAACAACAAACCAAAACAAGCAAACAAACAAAAATGAAGAAGGTTGTGCAGTCCAAAGAAGAATACTTCATCCAGTTCAGTGATGAAGAAGTGGCAGAATTGGGAATCGAATGTGGGGATAAGTTCACCATTCGAGCTAATCAGGATGGGTCAATAACTCTGGTGCCTTGGGTGCCGGTTGAGATTAACCTTGATGCTTTAACTATTGTGCAACTCAGAAAGCTGATTTCACAATCCATTCAGGAGGATGTTTCCATTGGAGATATCTTGCGAGATGCCATATCGAGAGGACTACACGCAGACGACCTGCCACAACAGCAGGATCTCGTCTAACACAAAAACAACAAACAAAGGAAAACGAAAATGTTTAAACTAAACACATCAGTAACGGACAAAGCAACTGGTATCAAGGGGCGCTTGACTCACAAGCATGTGAGCCTGAGTGGAAATGAAAGCTATATCTTTCAGCCAAAGGGGCTAAACCCCGAGACCCTTCAGCCTCTGAAACCCGAGTACATTGCTGCCTCCAGGATCAATGGTGGCACCCTTGAGGAAGATTTGATGCCACGTCAAATCCTAGGCACAGAGGTCGAGGATGAGGCTAGCGGCTTCAAAGGAATGGCAATCGGCCTCACCGAACACACCAATGGGTGCGTTCACGTACTTGTTCAGCCCAAGGGTACAATCCCAAAGACTGGCGAGATGATCGACCCTGCAGACTTCGACATACGTCGTCTAAAAGGTAAAGCGATCCCCAAGATGACACAAAAAGCGAAGGATGAGTCGAGAAGGACAACTCCCTCTCCTGCTGGTCTTCCAATGGGTCGCCCCCCCCAGTAGAGTAACAATCAAGTCTGCTCATCCCTATAGGGGTGGGCAGCTATTGGAGGTTAACAACAAACAACAAGAGGAGGCATATGTTTGATAAGCGGTATTGGGCTAAGATTAGGGACAGCTTGTCGATGTATCAAGACAAGCCAGTTTCTCTAACTAGGATAGAACACCTTAATCTCAATTATCCCTATGAGCAAAAGACCAGAAGAAAGCCCAGGGGGATTTGGTTCTCACACGGAACCGAGTGGTTCGACTTCCTAGTTGGAATCAAAGACGATGACTGGGGGGAAGAAAGGTTATCTATATACAAAAGGGTTCTACTTTTTGAGTTCCACAAACAAGACTTCTTGGTACTCAATACAATTGAGGATGTAAGTGATTTTGTCCGGGAATTCATGGTAGATCCATTTGAATGGGATAAAGCTGACAAAGATGGGTGTAGTGAGCAAGACTTTGCGGCTCGAGTTGGAATAACTGATTGGAGTAGGGTAGCAGCCCAACACAAAGGAATAGTTGTGGCAAATCCCAAGCTTTTGCACTCTTCAGATACTGGTGACTATATATCTCCATTTTGGGGGTGGGATGTCACTGGGGGTTGCGTATGGGACCTGTCTGCAATTAAAGAGTACGAACAGATAGCGGTAGTATAACAACAAACAAGGAGGTAAAAGTGAAACAAACTGAGGCTACAACAGAGAGACCACCATCCAGAATAAATGGGAAGCCAAATCCTGCTTACAGAAAGTGGTGGAGTGCTACAGAAGCTGGCAAGAAGTACATCAAAGACTGGAGGCAGTCCGAGTCTGGGAAGAAGAGCGCGAAGAGGTACTTCAAGTCTGCTAAGGGGAAGGCAGCTTTGTGTAGGGCGAAAGTCAAAAGGGTCAGCAAGGTCCTCAAAGAGAAACCAGAATCATATGCTGACAATATCATCAGGACACTTGGATCCAGCATAAACTCAATAGACGACCCCTATCATGGGAGTCAAATTGATGTTGGATTCGACTGGTAAAAACAACAAACAAAAGGAGGAATTGTGAAAAAAGGAATCATACCGCCGATAAAGGCGATTTTAAGTGAGGATAACCCCATTCGCACACTTGCTGCGTTGTGGGGTCTTACCTGGACTACAACAATAGAGGGGGATGGTAAGATTGCGATTGGACGTCGCAGACGACTAGTTCCAAAACACACCAGTGTAATTGGGAGGTTTGGGCCAAGCGGGATAGTCCTGCAGGAGCATGGGTTGAAGGCAATTGCTGGTGTGGGTAGCGCCACTATAACGGAGCTAGTGTATCACCTAAGAGGGGTTCTTGAGGTCCGTGGGTTTAGCGTGTTGTTGATCCCCAAGACAGACCCAGCATATAGTTGCTGGGGGGTAGATAGGGATTCGCTGGATTCTCTAATAGGGCATTTTAGTAAAGCCAAAAGGGATGCAGACGCTTATCAAAAAGAGAACTTCCCCTCCATTAACGTGAGCTTTCATGGGACTTCTTTGCTAGTCCGTAGTTTGCCTCGTGAAGCTGGACTCGATGCGATTAGAAAAAATCGCAACATAGCGGCTGCATTGGGGTATAGCCCAGAACGTGTTGAGTATCTCATTAATGGGGTAAAGCCTGCTGAGGACTATCTCTTTAATGATGGTGACGTCGTTAGTGTCCAGTACGTAGCTCATAAAAAGTGCGGGTACTGATTAAGATAATATTCGACTTGGTAAAACAACAACAAACAAAAGGAGACTTATGGGATTAAGCAACGGAGAAAGACTTGCAAGACTGGTGTGGGGAGTAATCACGGTGGGGAGGGGGGTATAAAATACCCCCCTTTTTGCCATAATATTATGAGTCGATTATTAAGTTATTTTTAGTATCGACCAACAAACAAACAACCTGATGCTCAACAGACCAAAGCCGAGCAATTGAAATATGAACTATAGAATGATGAGTATATCAACGTCCATGTTCCTTACCCTAATTTGGGGTATGGTGATTTGGGCTGCTAGTTTGGTAGCCGGCAGTGTCATAGTAGGCACTGCTGTGATTGGGAGTATTGTGCTAGTTTTGTCCATAACATCCTTGGTATGGACATTTAAGGCGCTTGGTGGCTTCTCTTATCCAGGCGAGCTCTTCGAGATGCAATGGGCGAACGCCATGTACTCTCTTGTGGGGATTATCCCAGGAGCAGCTATCATAAGCTTCCTGAGCGTCCCAATAGCATTTGGGGTGCTGATATCCACGATTATCCCAGGAGCCATAGTTATGGCGATACTCCTCACAGCCTTCTTGGTCAAACCAATGAAGCTGGTTAGGGATGGTGAGTGGAGTCTTCAGGATAGTCTCTAATCAAAGTTCCTGGGTCTTTAAAACCAGGACAATTTTCGGTAAACAAACAACCTGAGGCCAAACAGTAAAGAGGCACAAACAAAATGAACGAAAAAGTAAAAGAGATCAGGGACGATGGGCTGAAGCTTATCGACAAGATCGAAGAGATAGCAGAGCTGGTGTCTAGTTTCTCGCTAAAGGTCGCTACCTATAGCGACCCAGTCAAGCAAGAGGAGGTAGACGGAGCTAAGCAACTTCAAATCGACCTGAAGGAGAAGATAGATAATCTGCGTCAGCGCTCTGCACAATTTGATTGGGAATCGGCAACCCCCAATGAGATCAAGAAGATCCTTAGTGATCTGGTATCTGAGGATTAGTAGATTTAGTTTCCTGGAGTTCTTAAAACCAGGACAATTTTCGGTAAACAACAAACAAAAGGAGACACACATATGAACTATGTTATCCTGAACGATGGTTCCGTTATTTCCACTGCAGAGTGGAAGTCGGACATCAGTTCAAAGTAGAGAGCAATCACCACTGCTCTACGTCGGATAATCAAAGTTCCTGGATCTTTAAAACCAGGATAATTTTCGGTAAACAACTAACAAAGGAGAACAATAGTGAACATACTTGAACTGAAGCATAGCCCACCAAGTCCCAGGGAGGTAAGAGATAGTATCGGGTTGAATCAGGTACAATTTGCAAATCTGATGAATGTGTCTCAGGCTACGGTCTCTCGATGGGACAGCGGAGAGGTTGATATAAACTCTCTCAACTATAAGAATGTTTTAATCTTGCACGCTATATTGCGTGCTGATGAATCTGGGACGGTCTATATAGATCTAGCAAAAACAAAACCAGGGCTCGCTGCTCTGGCTGGGGTTATTGCCCTTGTGAGGATGGAATATGGGGATCACCCACAGTTGCATTCTTACAGGATGCGGATCGAGACGCAATATCTAGCTGAGCTAGAAAGCTCAGCATTATTGGCAAAAACCATAATGGATCAATAACAACACAAATTGCCATGGGGGCTTTCCCCCATGGCTTTTTGGTAAACAACAAAACTGAAGCCAAACAGTAAATAGGCACAAACAAAGTGAATTGCAAATATGAAGAGCAAATTCGGGGGCTGGATAGTTCTAGCGAAGCATTCATTGCTGCGCAAGGACTCCTCCAAACCCTAGCTGAGCATCAGGGTGATTTTGAAACCATGGGGCTGATCGATAGAAACGTCAGCCAAGTGACGGATGCCAATCTGGAGCTCAAGTCAGTCTTGATTAGACTGCAAGATGGAAGGGATATTCCTGCTGAAGAGTTAGATTCCATATGGAAGAATATGGAACAGGTTCACGCAGAGGTCAGCAAAATGCTTGATGAGTATTCGGCTCGTCTAAAAGGGGATGGCAAGCCAGAGCTGGAAGTAATTGCTCTGGGGAATAATGGCGGCATTATATTCCTAGAGAAGGTTACTGAGTAATACAAGAGGCGGGAACTAACAATTCCCGTTTTTTTAGCTACCAGCTATGTACGCTCTTGTCTTTATAATATGGTCAAGCTAGACTTTAAAAGGACATGAACAAGTACGCCTCTATTTATTTTGACACGCTTGAGAAGCAATCAGATCTTCAGACTAATATACAGGGAGAAGATGCAACCCACTTGATTAAAAGACTTTACGAAGGAAATGTTGATGTAAATAAGATGCTAGATAATGCTAGCCACTCTCATCTCAATGTCCCAGGTCTTAGTCCATTAGTGGCAAATGCTCTTAAGCCTGCAGTAATTTCTGGGATTAAGACCAATCAACCCCACTACATGGAGTTGCTGAAGACAAAGATTCCCCAAGACACTCTAAAGAAGTTTATCGACAAAAACCCTCATGTGTTTGATAGTGTATCTAATGCCCTGCCACCACAACCAATCGCCTAATGGATCTTTTTGAACAGATGTTCCCTGGCCTCCTAAAAGAGGCTGGAGCTTTTGATGCGCACTCTGCAGAGTTTATCCCTGCAATGAGACGGGGCAAGCTGACCTATGCCTCCCCCAAGGAGGTAGACTACGAGATCATGTCTCCTAGTCATTTGTATACTGAGGCCTCTAATTTGTCTCCAATGGGGAGTACCATGGCAGGCGCTAGATTGTTCATGGGGTCGAAGTACGTAAATCAAGCTCTGCCGCTCAAGGATCCAGAGGCTGCGCTAGTCCAGGTATTGGATGATGATACAGGCAAGCCGCTAGAACAAGTGATTGGATCTAAGGTTGGCTTAGTCAAGTCTCCTGTGCATGGGACTATAAAGAGGGTAGACAAAGAAAATGTACTAATAGCTGGCGCTGACGGCAAAGAGCACAACGTAGAACTGAGGAACTTCTATAGCCATAACAGGAAAACTCAAACTACCGATACTCCCTTGGTGAAGGAGGGGGATGTTGTTAAGCCTGGTCAGTCATTGGCTCACTCTAATTATGTGATGCCGGATGGCACTCTAGCTCTAAGTAAGAACCTCAGGGTAGCGTTCATGCCAGGAAAGGGTGGTGGTACATTTGAGGATGCCATTACAGTGAGTGAAGGTGCTGCTAAGAAACTTACGTCTAATCACATGATTGGATTTGATGTCGACCATAAGGGGGGTGTTGTGTCGGACAAGTCGAAGTTTATGCAACTGTTCCCAAACAGGTACACAAAAGATCAATTGGATAAGATCGGAGAGAATGGAATGGCCAGAAAGGGCGTAACATTGCAAACTGGAGATCCAATATTTTTGTCTTTGTCTCCTAGGGTACTTAGGGCTGAGGACCGCGCCAAGGGCAATCTACACAAGATTCTTAAAAAGTCATTCTCTGATAAGAGTCAGACCTGGGAAAAGTCGGTTCCTGGTGTGGTGGCAGATGCCGTAGAGACTAGGCATGGTCTATCTGCAAATATTTCTGCTGACTTCCCACTAAGTCAGGCTGATAAGATTTCTTCTAGGGCTGCGGCAAAAGGCGTAATTGGGTCTATTGTTCCAGATCACAAGATGTTTAGGGATAGTGATGGGAACCCTATTGATATTTTAATTAACCCAGCGGCCCTAATCGGCAGAAAGAATCCCATGATGGTTTTCGAGGCAATGCTTGGTAAGATAGCCCACAAGACTGGACAAAAGTATGTAATGCCCTCCTTCTCCACTGATTCATTCCACAAGTTCGTCTCGGGGGAACTAAAGAAGCACGGCGTATCCGATACAGAAGATCTATTTGATCCAGAGACTGGCAAAAAAATTCCCAATGTTCTTACTGGTATTCAGGCGTTTTACAAACTAGAGCACACAGCTGATACTAAGTGGAGTGCTATTGATGAGGGTGGGGTGGATCAAAATTTTCAGCCCACAAAGCCAGGCGGAACGAGTAGCGCAAAAAGAATCGGAAACCTTGACGTAACTGCCTTACTGTCTCATGGCGCAGTAAAGAACTTGTATGATATCCAAAACTATCGTACTGGAGGCGACCCAGATCTTTGGCGTGCAATCCGTATGGGTCACCCACTTCCCGCCCCAAAGGTCCCATTTGTGTATGATAAGTTTATTAATACGCTTAAGGGGGCTGGTATTAATACAGAGAGGAAGGGATCAAAGATTTTTATCAAAGCGCTAAAAGCTAAGGATATTGATGAATTGGTTGGACAGAGAGAGGTAAAGAATTCTGAGACTATTGACCCTAGTAGTGGCCAACCCATACCAGGTGGATTAATGGATCAATCTCTGCATGGAATTGATGGAAAGAGATGGAGCTATATTAATCTTGGGGAGCCAGTACCAAATCCGATCCTTGAGGAGCCACTTAGGAAGATACTTGGGCTGACTGAGAGCGAGATGCGCGACATTCTATCCAACAAGGGACAGATCAATGGCAATACTGGGCCCAAAGCGTTGATTGATGCCTTGGGGTCTCTTGATCTAGACAAGGAGGAGCAAGACCTTAGAAGCAAGATTCGCAATGGATCTAGCACGACTAGGAATAGCGCCGTACAGAAGCTAAATATTATTTCTGGAATCAAGAAACAGGGTATTGGGAAGGAAGATTTCTTTATGACTAAGGTTCCGGTTTTACCCGCCGCATATCGCCCTATTTCTATGGCTGGGAGGATGATGCTGAGTGCTGACTCCAATTATCTATACAAAGACCTAATGACAGCCAGGGATCTTCACGAAAAATCAAAACAAGATTTTGGTGATCAAGAGGCTGGCAATGAGAGACTTGCTGTGTACGACTCGCTTGCTGCTGTTATGGGGCTTGGTGACCCGCTTCATCCCAAGCTTGTGCAGAAGGGAGTTAAAGGGTTTATTCGCCAGCTAGCGGGGAGTGGAGGACCCAAGACGGGATCTCTCCTGGGGAAGGTTATTGGTCATACAGTGGGGACTGTTGGGAGGGGGGCAATTATCCCGAGCGATGAGCTAGATATGGATCAGATCGGGGTCCCAGAAAAGATGGCGTGGAAGATGTATTCTCCGTTTGTCATGAGGCGCTTGGTAAAGCACGGAATGCCATCTAGTCAGGCAGCTCTGAATGTGGAGAGAAAGACCGATTATGCAAAGAGGTTTTTGTTGGAGGAGATGAAGGCTAGGCCGGTCATGTATAGTCGAGCTCCATCTTTGCACCGGTTCAACATAATGGGAGCAGAGCCACAGATTGTGACTGGCGATTCAATTAGGATCAGTCCATTAGTTGTAAAGCCCTTCACTGCGGACTTTGACGGCGACGAACAGGTTGGTAAAGTGCTTATTTTAAGGAGTTTGCAAAAAAAATGCACAAATAGTAAAAATCATTT
>Ga0302185_10000082_pt1 | contig 73391 bp, 80 predicted proteins | sample II_Bog_E1_1_FD_200231 | JGI IMG/M metagenome (GOLD analysis project Ga0302185, IMG submission 200231) | Peat permafrost microbial communities from Stordalen Mire near Abisko, Sweden - II_Bog_E1_2 | ecosystem: Environmental > Terrestrial > Soil > Wetlands > Peat | place: Sweden: Abisko... | reverse complement strand
CTGAGGACAGAAGCTGTGTTAGCTAGAGTCTGATTATCAACCCCCTTTCCGAATGTAACTCCAGAGCCTGGGATATTGCTCGCAATCCCAGTACCTATATCGTCGATCTTCTGATTGGCCCAATCACTATACCCAGTGTGTAATTTATTGCCCCAATCTCCAACCCCCTTCCAAAAATCAAACTTAGAATCCCAAGCATTGTGCACTGTTTGTTTTATCTCATTCCAGACATCTGGCCATAGGTTGCCATTATCAGCCTTCTTTGAAAGCTCACAAAAAGTATCAATATATTCTTTTGAATACTTATTCATTAACTATTTCCAATTGGGTCGTGCTCATTTACCATAGGACTATTCTTTGGCATCTTAGGCATGGCGAATGGAGTTGGCTTGGGAATAGCGATTGGCTTTGGTGCGGGAGGGGGTGTGACTGCCTTATTGAGATCAAAATTGACGGTATCTGCGTCCTCGGCAAGCTTTGCAACCTCATTGAAGTATGTCTGGGCATATCGATTCATCCTTGAATATTAAATCAAGATTACTTATCCGTCAACTATGTTCGGCCTTATCCAATACGTGTTTCTTTTTTCTACCCTGTGGCACATTAATCTCAAGAGACTTGATTACATCAAAAGGGCTTTCGTAATTTATAAAATCGTTTATCTTTGATCCAGGCGAGCAGGAAACGAATCGGATACCACGAGTCTCGCATTCTTTAACTAACTTTTTAAGCGAGCTTAAAATTTCTTTATATAACCTATGATTATAATCTCTCTGCTCTTCGGTCAAATAACTGCCATCAAAGTAATGCTGAGTGGTGTTATCTAGATCTACTCCAAACAAGTAGATTGTCTTTATCCCCATCCACAGCAAAAACTGAATTGCAAATGCAAATGTGTTCTTGTCATATCGGAACATCATGTTCTCCGAAAAGTCAAAATACTGGCTAGCTTTATCAGCATAGAGTATGTCAGCAAAATTGACGTTATTTAATGTCTTAACCTTGATGTTATTTATCAAGGCTTCACCCTGGTCTCCTGACATGATTTTAGGGAATGCCTCCCAAAACAATCTTACATCATAATTCTCTGGAGAGTCTAATCCTGTCCAAATATCTGGTACTACAAATGGGTATGTATTGTTCAACCCCATGACAATCCTGTTGGGGCCTTTTAGGTACTTAGGGTCTATCACACGCAAAGACGGGCCTCCGCAACACAAAAATGCTGCGAGGCCGTTAGTCTTCTTGTGGAGGTTAACCGTACGCCAAGCCTCCCCATCGTGAGTCCACAGTGGCATCAACTGTTTATATATCAACCACTGAGATCTGCAAGTAAATACTACTAGGCGACAACAAGGTCATTCCCAGGCTTCACGCCAAGAGTCCTGTCTTCGTAAAACTCTCTAAAACCAAAGATACCATCCTCGATAACACCATAGTGTTTCTCTGTGTTGATATTCCAAGCTTTGAGTAAAGTATCTCCGAATCTCAAGTGCTTGCTCTCAGGTACAGCAACTCTAGTGTGACCTAAAATTTGATTACCTGTCTCTGGGTGCATGTAGAATTCCTTGTCCCAATCGAGCCAAAGCATTCCACCAAAGTTATCCTTACCACCCCTAGACCTTCCCACTCCCCTAAGTATGTAGTTGTTCGGGTAGTCAAGGTTTCGGAAATTCTTCCAAACCTGTTCGCATTCACTTTCAACAAATTCCTTGAGCTTCATGTCCTTTGGAATGTGTTCTGGGATGATGCCGGCATGTGAAATAGTCCACCCTTGCGTCTGGTACGCTAAAGCAAAGTGCTCAAGAAAGAAGCTATCTTTCAGGTTGGCATCAAAGAAGCACTTCCTCCACTTCTTAGCCTTCTTGTGGGAATAAGAAGTTGAAGAGTATGGATTCTCCTTGCAAGAGTGAGAGGTAGATAGTGCATTGGAGGCGTATATGTATTGGAGATCATGATTCCCTAATATAAACCTTATCTTCCTCTTGTGCTCATGGTGCAGAATCAACGCTCTGAGGGCGTAACACGTTTCTTCAAAAGTTAGAACCTCTGATTGGGGCTTCTTTGTATCAACCCAATCTCCAACCGAAATGAGCTCATCAAAGTGCTCGTTATCCAAAAGCCACCTTATAGGATCAAGATCCTGGTGTATGTCTCCAACGACTAGTGATCTCATGTATTTTTGTGTTGTTTTTCAAGACCTAAAAAAGTGGGGCCCGAAGGCCCCACAAAATAGAGTGGACAAGAACTATCCGTCTAATCTTTTTAATCTTTTTTTCTTAGCGTATTTGCTCTCCTTCAAAGAGGAGTCCTTCAACAACCGCTCCTTGCGGTCCACTTTCTGCTGCTGCTGCTGCTTTAGTCTTTTGTTTGACTTCATTAATCATTCTAGTTTGGTTAGGTTGATTTTTTTAAACACGAAGCACGCTTCAGGACGAGTTGGTGTATCGTACTTGTTCGGGCTATAATAAATGACACCAGGCAACTCTGTTAGTTGCACCCCATTATTTCGTGCTGCCTCCAGCATCAGCTTTCGGATTCCATGCATATGAGCATGTACCCGAGGTGAAGAATCTCCTTTCATATCTCGCCAAGCCTGATTACAGTCAATAATCTGATAAGCTTCGCTTTCCATTACGGGATATCCCAACCTTAATGACTTTTGGTATAATTCACTTTGAGTATTCCTCAGGTTTAGTGAGAGAGTAATCATGAATATTCCACCATCAGCCAAAATACTTTGATTCCTGAACAAGATTTCTACTTCTCGCATCTTAGGAATCGCCAGACAACCCATGTAGTCTGCGTAAATTATATCAAACTGTTTTCCCCTTCCATTCAAGATCATATGATCACAATGAAATCGGCCCTGGAGGGCTTTCTTCATTGTTTTCCCATACTCAAGCAATATCAGTTTGTAGTTTGTTCCGTGGCCAGTATCCAATTGGCGTCTTCTTATTTCGGAACGAGCGTGAACATCCTTATCTCTCTCTACACCAACAAACACAATTATGTTGTTGGGAAAATAAGCAGCAAGCTTCATTTCCCAAATCCATAGGTCTGCTGGCAGGGACAATATGTACGTAATCCTTCCTAGTCGCTCATTACGAGCCATTAGGGACTTTAGGTGCATAAAGTTGTGATCGTCACTATCTCGTTTTTCTTTTCTTCCTATGTCCCAGCGGATAGGCAGTCTTTTCTTACTCTCTATTTCTTCTACTAGAGACTGCTGTCTTCTCTTAGGTTCTATCTTTATCATCGTTTCGGGCTTGAGTTTGTCGGCATAATACAAACAATTGCGCCAGGCAAGTGTCTGTCTACAAGGGTATTAATTACAGACCACTCGCCGGCGTTAGCCCCTGACCCCATTTTGTAGGGAAGATAGACAAAACCTCCTGCTTCAGTCAATGCGGCTAAATAAGCATTACCTGCTAATTGAGCCAAGCATAGTCTAAGTGCTGAGTACTCCAGTACTCGCTGCTGACCCCTGTCAGACATGCAGAACAGCATGGCGACAAACAAAGAGCTGGTGACTGGCACGAGCAATGTTGTCCCAAGTAGATCTGCTGGGAATGGATGGCCCTTGAGGTAGGACTTGTAAAGTTCAACTACCTCTGGGTACTTTTGTGTGATTTGAAACGAAAATCCACCATCTAGATTTCCATTAACACTAACGGCATGAAGGATCATGCCTGAACTAACTTTGATTATGTCTTGTGTTACTTGCTTCACTTGCGATGGTACGGGGAGGACTCTTGGTGCTAAATATCTGTAGCGAGTTCCAAGAGTTCCTGTCCGTACCCCGACTGACATACCGCATCAATTGGTCTAATCCCTTTGGATAGCCCTTTGGCGATTGCATCGAAGTTCGTCTTTTTGCGAAGTCGTTCGTATATAATACGATAGACTTCATTCCAGCGCAGGTTCAAGGTTCTAGCTTTCGATCTAACAACTTTATTGATCCTTGCGCGGACAATTTCAACTTCATCATTCAAGACCTTTGATGAAGCCCTTTTTACTGGAAATGGGGCTGAAGATGCGTTCAATTCCTCGAACGCACTTACCATGTTCTTTGATGCAGTTCTGAACTGCACCACAGCTTCTGTAAAATTAAATACTAACTGATTTTTATTATTCTTCATTTTATGAATACTTTGGGGTTTACTAAAAAATGTATTAACTTAGCGTTGCGCCGCAACAAGTTAAGAAACGTACTGAGCCACGCTTTTTAAGATTCTACTAGAAAACTTAGGCGGCTTAGTGGGATGTAACGCCAATCCCAGGCGGTGAGGGGTCTTTTCGTACAATCCCTTTGCAATACTTGGACTTATGGAAATGCCAGTGGGGCAGGATACAACCAAATCTGCTTCAGAATTCCAAAAACCACGGTTTAAGAAATTTGCAATCTGCTGTGCAGTACTATCAGAGAATAGAGTAGCACCAGGATAATCAAAAGGGTCTCCATCAAAACACTCTATGCGCAGAATGTCCTGTAGAGGAATCTTATATGACTTTGTAAGGACACGCTCGTCAATCATTGCCGACCTAGCGCTCATCTCATTTGAAGACACCAATACTACCCAGGGGGTTCTCCCCTGGGCAGCAGCGGCGTCCCGAAGGACTGCATTGAGTCCCATGTAGCAGGATGCTCGGACTGTTTGCATCTTTGTGATTACAGACTGAAGTCTTCGTCAAAAGTGAAGTCATTAAATGCCTCAATCAACGCCTCACGGAATTCATCCGAGATGATGCTGGTTGGGATAACGAAGAATTTCTTCGTCAAATCAAGAACCGAAGGGTTCGACTGATTGTTGGGGAATACAAAGTAATCCCCAGTCGCCCTAATTCCCCAGGTATTTTCCTGGAAGTAAGCAGTAACCGGAATTACATCATCCTCACTATTAACTATGTCTGCGATATTTTTCTCCTCATCATCGACCCACTCATCCTGATCGTTATATTGTCCGTCAGGGTACCTATCAGATCTTGGTTTCTTACCAATACTGATGGTGATCCCTGTCTTGAATCCAGGAGTCGTCATGTCACTGGTGGTGCCTGTGGAGATTGTGACAGTCTTATCTTCAATAATAGCTTTTCTCATTGATTCGAGCACTTCCTCAAATGTTTCAGAATCTCGAACAAGGAAGTCTTTGACATCTAGTTCGAGATTGTGCTCTTTAATGGCCTTGAAGAAAGCAGCATCTTTGACGGATGATGTCTCTTCAAGGTGATAGCTGTAGTTTCCCATATCTTTCTTTTCGGTCTTGTATGGTCGGAACAACCCGACAACTAGACACCCTGGATACTTGGCTTGCAAAGAGTCAACTTCGACAAAGAAGTCATCTTCATTGACATCAACTACATCCTGGGCTGGGACAACTGCCCCAACGAGTGGATTCAGCTCTGTGGCTGGAACAACTTGTGCGGCAAGTGGATTTGCCGGAATAACTTGTGCTGCTAGCGGATTTGGATTCACTGGTGTTGGTGTTGGAGTTGGTGTTGGAGTTGGTGTTGGGGTTGGTGCTTGGGTTACCACCCTGTTTTCCTGCCAGTCCAATGACCTTGCGGGGACAATAGGCCCGTTGATGTTTACTTCCTGGAGGATAGTAGTGGCTTTGGGGACCACCTTCTTTGCGGCCCAATCAAACTCGACTGGCTGGACTGCACCAACGAGACCACTAACAACCGACTCAATTTCCTCTGAATCAACATATGGTGAAACGAAGTCAGGTGCAACAGTAGAGAAGTCGTACGAACTACTCGCAACAATAGACCCAATCACTGCGTACAGGTTGTTGTTCCGCAAGATCGACTCAGTCACATTGATGTGCTGTGCCAATAGCCCACTCTCAATAGAAGCGAGTGCAACTGCATCAATACCAGGAAATGCAGCAAGGAACGTTTTTGTTTTTACATCTTCGATTTCGAGTGGAGTCTGGATCGCAGGGAACTCTCGACCAAGCGAGATATATGCAGACCTTGCCTCTCTAACAAGCTTATCGATGATAAAAATTTGTATAGATTTTAACATTTGTTTTTTGTTTTTGTTTAGTTTTTAAAAATCGAAGTAAGGACCTACCATCTCTGGTAGGTCCATACAACAAGACCGCCCTGATATATGTTATATCAAGATTTCTAAACTATATTATTCTCCGGCATACCCCATCATGATATCTTCCATGGAGGCTCCATTTTCTATCCCACTAGCAATCCTCCGGCCCTTAATCCATTCCTCAAGATTCAAGATCATGCATGCCTCGGATATATTGTATACCGAGAAGATATTGGTCTGCATATCAATGATGACATTCAGCTCAGAGCTAGTAAGATTCCCATCTGCTTTAGATAGAATGTTCTTGAGATTGAGTTGAGTTATCTTGTGCCTTGCCGCGACCTTGTTTACCTGTGGTTCTATCAGAGACTGATTAACCGGCATCAGCGCCGACGAAGCAGCTGTCGAACGCCCCGCCCTTTCTCGCTTTTTTTTTGAACTGTTTGACTTACCCCCACGGTTCCAATAGTCGGATCCTTGATGGTGAGCCCCGGTACCGTGATGGGGCAACCCCATGTACGGATGACGTTGAGCATATGGCACAATCACCCTAGGCGTGAGGGCCTTGGGGATGCGGTTCTCAACCCAGCGCTTTACCAGCTCTTGATCAACCAACTCCTCACTGGGAGTATTGATCAAGAAATCAAAGGCAAAGGTCCTGATCTCTGGTGGAGCATTTTCTGATACGAAACAGTTAGGAACCTCAACGAAGTCGCGAAGATCCGGCTTGGATTGATACACCCTTGCCTTCACAGCCGTCTCCTTGCCTTCACCATCAAACTCAAGAGATCCAGGCAGAATGACAGTAAACCGAGCATGAAGATCAATCTTCGGCCCAGACACCGTTCCCATGGTGATATGGATACCAGCTGAGTTATCTTCGTCGGTCTTGTCCGTCCCGCTCTGAAACGCTGTAGCGTTGCAATGACTATGGGCAGTTCCCCACTGATGGAAACCACCGGCCAGCATCTCGTTCATGTCAGTCTGGAACCTCTCATGGTCTGGCAACTCCTTGGTCGTCATCCCAGTGTTCATCTCCTGAGGGAAGGCGTGAGCCTTCCACATCCGAGTTGTTTTGTTGTAAAACAAACGAACCTGAGCTTCGGATTTTTCAGTATCATTTATCTTCTTGAAGAAGAACGCAATGGTGCGCCACAGAGACAGGGACATCTTCCCAGTCTTGAGTCGTAGCAATGGCTCGCTCTTCAGCTCGGTAAACTCAACAGGAGTATACACAGATATTTCTTCCGTCAGGCTCCTCAAGTAAAGAGGCTTATTGTTGTGGATATACAGTCTTTCGGACATAGTATTGTTATCTTTTGATTATGAGTGACTTTTTATCCAAGACAAAATCTACTCTCTGAATAGACTCTTCTTGGGGCGACGATGGATCTTCTTCCTCAAACATGCTTCGAGAAAATATTTCCTTTCTTTGTATAAATGCCTCAATCAATCCCTTGGATATGTTTGAGGGTTGATTGGCGATAGCCGAAGGAACTTCCACCATTATGGCGGTTTTGATCTTGGCTTTTGATGTCCTCTTGATTGTGGACACAAAAGTCCCAGAGCACTCAACTTTGACTTTCTTAAATAGACCCTTTGCTGTTTTGGGGTCCATCTGAAGATGAGACAATGTTCTATCGTAGTTGTCACTACTTGGACGGTAGCAATGAAGTCCAAACCCCCCTAGTATACTTGATATGTTACCTGAACCAAGTTCGACAAACTGGTTATCCCAGTAAAGTGGAACCTGATCCTCAGCAGCACGAATAGCTGCTTGCCATATAGACATCATTGTTGAACCACTGTGCAGTGATACACTAATTGATGGGGTTTTGGACACCAGCCTGTCGGCAAACTCAATGACGTTTTTCATCGTCTTGTGTTCACTTGACTGCAATAGGTTGGTCTTTACGGGACCCAGGATCTCAGAGCCGAACTCGTTACAGAGCATTTTCATGATCTGTCCTCGTACAGTTCCGTAGGTTGAATCCTTGACACCAACCGACTTGATGCTCTTTTGAGCAACTCGAATAGTGTCACTCTCCATCATTTTGGATACTGTTTTATGTACCTCGATCTCCTCACCCGATGTTTGAAACACAACTGCCCTCTCGTTGGATCCACCACTTTTTGTTGCTGCAACCTCAACAAGACTGAAGTCCATAACACCATCTTTGGTCTTAGATGTCTTAACGCTGCAGGTAGTCCATTTTTGATTGTTCCAAAACCACACCACTGAACCAATAGGTAGAATAAATAATCCCAAGAGACTTTTATTAACCGTATGTTTTGAGTCGATAAAGATATTACTTATATCGAAATTGGCCATGTTCACGTTGTCCTCAATTGTCATAACAGTAGGAGTTGAGGTATCTCCGTCAGCAAGACGAATAAACTCAACCTGAATATTGTTATTGGTCGGGTCAAACAGTGAAGACCGTCCACCACCACGAGAGCTCCTGGTACGACGACCAACGCTCAAGAACTTGCCCTTGGGAAGGCTGTAGTTAGACCCGCAAACCGTCTTGCATGCCTTTGTTACCTCAAATGGAATGAATGGAATATCCGCCATGTATGACAGAATCTTTCCATCAATTACTGGATTGAAGTACCCCATAGGGGTCATGTGACTGAATATCTTTTCGTACGCTTCAGGTACGATAGGATATCCACATGCCGTCATGTCAAATGGGACGCAATCTGCACCAGGGTGTCCTTCTAGTAAGAGCGCCCCCGCAAAATTACCCACAAATATATTTCTCTGTGGATTGAGACCCCATCTAACCAACTGGGCCCTACGATCAGACAACATCGAAGACCGATACGATGTATTTTTGAAGTAGTGATATGGAGCTATTGGGAAGAACGGCTTATCCACTTGCTCTTCCGATGCTGGTATTGATTGTTCTGGTGTTTGTTCCATTTATTCCTTTAGGTCTCCAACCATCTTTGTCGCATAGCGCATGTCGGTGTTGCTTATCTCAACCGGCCAGAAGTCGTATGACTGCTCGGGGTCAAGTTCTTTGTACTCAGTGGTCCAGAAGTTCCACAAGAGTAGTGTGTGTGCTCCGGCAAAGTAATTTGCCAGTGATGTTTGTGGAATCTCTTCCAGGTGCTCTTCGGTATTGCACCCAGCCGCATGGACAGGTGAACCGCGCTCAGTAGTAAGTATCTCAGGATATCGCACTCGCGGATCCAGAGTAGTCCCCTCCCACTTGTGGTCGTAATAATACGAGCTGGCAGATATCCGACCATTGGCTCCAATGAAGCACTTTGCCTCATGACGATCAACAATTGATAGGATGTCTTTTCGAGCCGGATGATTGTCGACAAACGCAATGACAACAGAACCATCCTTAATGGGGAATGATCCAGTCACATATTCGGAATGTGTCTTGAGATTGATGTTGGGGTGACTTTCACCAAGAACCGACATCAAGGCCTCTGCCTTGTTCATTCCCGTCAATCCGCTGGCGAAGAGCTGACGCTCATAATTCCTGTCCTCGATTGTATCGCCATCAACTAGGGTTACTGTTGACCCCTTAAACTCCTTGGAGTAATTGAGGGTCTTGAGGAATGCTGGCAAGAAATAGCTGCATACCCCTCCACATCCGATGACGTAGTAGTTCTGTTTCATATTTTGATTAATTGTTTTTTGGTTGATTTTTGTTTATCTAAGAAATGGTCAGTGCCGACTTTTCGGCACTGACCCATTTAACTTTCAGTTAGTGCGTATACTATTCGTTTATTGCGCGTACGCGCCTACGAACTGTATTCCGAACTGCCTGCTGCACATCTGGAACATCAGCTACTGGAGCTGGAGTATCACCCACTGCCAGATTGTTATCAGCAGTAATGAACAGGTTGTGATCAGTAGGGGTAAACACTATGTGGTCATCTCCCTGATTAACTCCAAAGAATTGATTACCAACAGCTGGTGTATGCCACAATCCAGCGGCACCTGCACCATCAGTAACCTGAACCACCGTAGTACCAACAGCTGGTGGTGTAACAATCTGATCCACAGCCTCAGGTGTACGAATTTCACCAAATCCTGTAATCGCACCTTCGCCAACAGCTGGAGTTTCATTGGCCATGGTAGCGCGAGGAACTTCTCCCGCCTCTGCTGCCTCTGCTGCCGTGGGAGCGGGAGGAGGGGTAGTAGGAGCTGCCGTAGGAAGATTCTCAAAGTCAGCTGGATCCATATCGACGAATCCATCTGTAACCTGAGGAGCACCACGATTAGGTGCAGGTGTTGGCTCAGCTATATCCGCCCAATTTACTTCAGCCCCAATTCCACCAATAATTGGTGCAATGGGAACTTGTTGACGTGGAGTTGTAGGCTGATAGGCAGCTGGGGCAACAACTGGAACAACTGCTGGAGTAGCCTGCTGCGCCACTGGAGTATTGAATGCATCAGCTGGGAAAACTCCCGTAAGGGGTTGTTCCTCCACTCGAACCTCTGGTAGGGCTTGTGGTACAGGAGCCTGTTGTGGCTCCTGCTGTCGAGGCATCTCTGCAATGAATCGCAAAGCCCAAGGAGAATCTTCTCCTCTGGAAACCTCTGCTTCCAGCTTTTTAACAACTGCATCGAATATTTGGCACTGGAATTGACCAATCTCAAAGGACTCGGATAGCTCCTTAGATATAAAACTTCGGTCCCGCCTATCCGCTTTTTGTTCTGCAGTAAGTGGGAATATTTTCAGCTCCCCTCCATTTTTTTTGAGATAACTAAAGTCGTCAAGAAGAGACAACATCCTGGACCGACGAGTAGCTCCGAAAATAGTTTCGGAACTGACAGGCAATCCAGGCAACTCCAACATTTCTTGGAATAAGGATTTCATGTATGTGTATTACCAACCAACTGTGGCGTATGGAAGGCCATCAAGATAGTAGTTTCCAACTTTGACGGTGAGGATTGTTTTGGCGGACTTGATGGGAGCAACCTGCTTCTTTTCTCTGTTCCACCCAATTAGCTGGTCTGCCAACTCGATGCGATTTGCACCTTGAGTGATCAGATCCGAATTCATGCGGCTCTCAAAGAATGACTTGAGGGTACGCTGGATTTCTTCATCCGAGGTTTTGACAGGATTGGTGTACTTATCAAAGGCACTACCCATGCAAACCCTGGCGTCAGCGAAGACGTTTGGGATACACGGCAAGAAGTTGCCCATAATTAACCCCGCTTTCACATCAAAAAGTTGGAAGCAGAAATATGCATTGATTTCGTAATTGCCTGACCCCCCTGGAGTAAGAGAGATAGCAACCAAGAACCGAACCTTGCAATCCGAAGTACTGAGAGATTCCGATGAGCAGTAAATCCTATCCTGGAATGCGTCAGTTGCTGAGCGAGTAAAATCAGCGATCAATCGAGGGGTTCCACTGTGTTCCACAATCTGGAAGGAGGTATCAAAGACAATCCCAGGAATATATCCCCAGTAGACAGCTTCGTTCTTCTTCGTAATGGACAGGTGGAATGGCACCCTTTTGTACTGTACGCCTGATGATCCAACTGATTCTGCAACCTCAAAAGTCGTATGCTTTTTGATGGTTGAGAACGACTGATTTGAGACTCGTTCGATGATCTCACTAACATTTTGTAGAGCGAATGGCTCCATACGGTATGCGACACCGTCTTCGTTAAGGATAATAAGAGGTTTCATGTGTTTTGAAGAACTTGTGGGATATAAAAAAAATAAATGTCTAAGATATCCCCCAATCTCGGCGCAACGAGATTGGGGGATAAAATTAGCCTACGAGACTAGGCGGAAGCCTTCTCGTGTGCCTTGTGCTGAACGTTAACGACATCGCCGTCAGAGATGACAGTATTGTCGCTTGCGCGGGAGCCGTTGAGGACGAACTCCACGTTCTCGTTGCTGTAGCCGAGGGCTGCAGAAACGTTGCGGTTGGCACGAATGCAGCTCAGAGTGGACCCCACAGGGAGACCATTGATTGGGAGCTGGTTGCCTCCGAAGGAGACAGTGATACGAATGTTACCGTTTGCCATAATGTGTATATTATGTTTGCTACCTGGACGCCAGGAGCCAGCGTTAGTTTTTAATCAAGAACCACAACTAGGCGCTTTCTATAGAAAGGCGCTTAGCCGGCATAACCCCGTAAAAGGTTACACCGGCTGTAGCGCATCTCCGTAGTCAACGCACAACAACACTCTGTATAGGATGGTTCGTGGTCTTGATGACCAGGGACGCTTGCTTGGTGAGGATCTTTTTAGGAAACTCATCCAAGTGCCTTTTAGGACTGAGGGTGTTGAAAGTCTCGCCCAGATTCTGGATACGAGAGTTTCTACGCCTTGTGTTCTGATTAAAAATACTGGCCTTCGCTAGCAAATGAGGAATTATCTGGTTATGATCTGAGGTGGCTTCAATTTTGACAGTGAACGCTACAATCGCGTCGGTATCAATCACGTCAATGGTCTCCTGAGAGCCAAAAAGGATTGTTACATCCCTGGTCTCTACAGCAGGCTCTGCCTCGTCCTGATCATTTGCAAGATTCGCAATATAATTACGAACCTCTGCTAAAATTCTTTCTTTCTCTGCTCCGTCCTGGACTGAAGCAGTCAAGACTGTATCTAACTCCTCTACACTAATCTTCTTTGCCATACTGAACTTTCTACTAAACTAACATGGGCAATATCTGAGCGGCCTTTGCCGCTTATTTTGTAGTAATAGTTTTGTGCACTGAATGGTAACAGGATGATCCGGCCCCTGCCTCTGTCCTGAAGAAACCTGCAGCTCGCAAAGGGACTCGGTCACTTACTATTTGTGGATGGTTTCACCACAGCCTTGCGGCACTACAAAAAGGCAATTTGGTAGGGTGGGACGTTACTTCCCACGATTATCTGCGTTTCGGTATACTCTCATTTCTAACCGGACTGGTACTCCAGTATTTCCTTGTAGAGTATTTTAAGGTCTAAGCTTTATCAGTGCCTTGCTAAATACCTGATTCAAAGTCCTAAATTTGGGGCCCTAGGATTATCTTTGAAACTAACCTTTATGTTCTACGATTTCACACCGCCTACCAAAATCAACTAAATGTTTTTGAAGACCGATAATGGCTGCCAATAGTCGTCACCAGCACTAACCTCATATTTGTCCGAACGGATGAGACTTAGTACATCGTGTCTAACATTATTAAATAACAACCCCTCGGGACGGCCTGAAGTTAAATCAAGGACAATTTCTGTTACAAGCCACGCAGTAGACTTGTCTCGCTTGAGTCGAATCCAAGTCATTGTTGGAGTGAACCAATCATCAGTTTTTGAACTCAGTGGGTTCTTGTACTTACGCTTGGTGCGGTAAGTGGTTAAACCGTTCTTGCCAGCAAGGGCACTGCCTAGGTGACGCGTTCTCCAAACACCGGAGTCGTAAAATTCAAGATCGCCAATGAAGCATTGTGAGACCTTACCTAGCTCGATTGCAATCTGTTCATTCTTTGTCAATAAACGATATCCCGCTGCAGTATTGATCTGCTCGGGAGAGAGGCGACCTGGGTTTAGCCAAGTGTCTTTCGGTTCGATGTCAGCGAGTGCTGGATACACCACACGGCGAACCGGCTCGATTTGATAGGTCTGCTCCTGTCCCGAAATCGGGATTCTAAAGAAGTTCTGACGAACATGTTCGTCTGTTACTTCTGTGCATGGGAAGTCGAACCAAGTATTATCCTGAGAGGATCTTGGGCGGAACTGAACTCCATGCTGTCTGCTTGCTGATACTGCTGAGATGACTTTGAATTTGTCCTCAATGCTGTTTTGTGGGTCGAGTACTAAGTACGACATATACTAATTCCTTTTTGAGGGGCTGCTGATATTATCTGTAGTAGAATTTTTGTGAGTTTGGACTTCACATAATTCTACATTGTTACTTTTTTTGGGCGGGAAAGGATTGCTCCTCGCGGCCACAGACGGGTTTTCAACATTTAATTCGGCAATACCGATACTAACCGAAACACATCTTCCAAAAAAGGATCTTGAGTAGTGAGAATAGGCGCAACAGGGTAAGCGTCGGTATCAGCGATGCGCAATGCAAGAAGCTTGGCCAACACTATCCTGCTTGTTTTCTGCCTTCAAGGCGTGGCTTGTCTGAAAGCCAATCATACCAAAGCTGATAGGGTCATGACAGTTTGCCAGGCCAAACTCAACCAACAAGCGGTATTTTTCACTACCCAAGAAGTTCTACAAAAATGTTTTCTGGACAATCGTGCTTTTACGCCAAATGACTGGTCTCGTAGTATAACACTCATATACCTACTTGTAATCAATAGGTTATAACTAGATTTCATTACAAGAGGAGGTAGCAACCTCGCAGCATACCCTATTCAAATCACCTAGGGAGAGTGCCCTAGGTAACATATGCCTTTATTTAATGAATAAGATAAGTCTTCAGATATATTCCCTAACGTATACTACATTTATCTCCTTTTTATCGGTGTATTTGATGTAGACTCATAGGTATCCTAGACCCCCGACTACGGTCAACTCTCTATGGATGGCTGCTTCTAAGCCCACCTCCTTGTCCAGAAAATACGAGCGTGAGCGGGACTCGAACCCACATTCCCGAGCCCCATTTGGCCAGGTTCCTGCCAATTGAAAGATCACGCATAAAATCAAAATAGTCAGAACGGGAATGCACTCCCTTTTCAAGTCATCGAGTATAAGGATTGCGCTTTGGATTGTCGGGTAGAGGTGCTTCTGTAAGTATACAGCAGATTTTCACTTAGTCCCTCCGCTCTTTGGGCTCTCGATCCCGTAGGCGCTTTTAAATGACAATCGTGGAGGGAGCTAGGGACGTTACTCCTAGCACTCTATGTCAAATGTGCTACCAGACGTTGTTACTGACCTGCTGACTAGTATCGCTTATCCCCACGCCTGTACTCCACTGGAGGACAGATTTTTGGGGGATTAAAAAATGCTTGGTCCTCATCTCTAGTCTGACACTTGATGTTGTCCTGACTAAAGATGGGCTTGCCATCCTTGTCAATTCCTGGGAAGTGTCTGAGGCACTTGGTCGCCTCCTCTCTCAATTCCTTGAGTGTTCTTTTCCTCCCAGTAAAGAAGCTCTTCAAAAACTTCTCAGTAGCAGCTATTGCTGAATCCTGTTCATATCGAAGACTCATTGAAATAAATCGTTGTCGAACTCCTCAATGTAGATATACGAAGGAGATCGGGGTTTACCTGACACTATCCTCCAGAGTCCACCTCTGTGCTGGAGAGACCAACTCTTCTTGTGGGCATCTTGACCAATAAAGGTTCTTACAAAGTCTAGGCCAACGTGGAGGAAATTTCCTCTAGCAGCCCTGAATTGAATTTGCCTGGATCCAGCAACTGAATCTCTTCCAACCCAAAGCCTCTTGGCATCTGGAAGGGGAACTACCCCTAGCCGTACCATTCCAAGCTCTGAGAAGAGAGAGAACCCAATGTTCCACATCTCTACATTCCATTCAGCTTTGTATGCGCCCTCAGACAACCTCTGCGAGCAGTATATTGCCAGTCTCTCAAATTGATCTTTGGATAGAGTAGCGACAACTCCTAGAAGTTCGTCGTTCTCCATTGCCATAACCTTCTGGGTACCCTCTTGGTCTGTGAGGGTTTCTAGGAAGTTGTTGTAGAGCCACTCCTTAGTTTCCTTAACTGGAAGGATCCCTTCGTTTCTGTAGGAGTTGACGAATGGCAGGTTGGGATGCCAGAACGCTTTTGTATCGAACTGACAGGAGGAAGGGACAGAGATCTCTTTTCCTGAAACAATCAGGGAGGTTAAGACTGGCCTAGGGGAGTTATCAAAGAGATCTTCTTTCTCAGGAAGCTCTGAATCCTCCTCTGACTTTATGACTGGAAACTGAGACTCATCTGTCTTTTTGTTTTTTTCTGTCACGAACTTTTTGGATGAAGACATGGCTCCCTTTCAGGGAGCTTTTTGTCATGTTGTTTAAGTATTTATGGTGGGGAAAAGATCTGCTTTCGCTACCGAAGTGACTGATCCCTCGGAAACCTTCGGATTCCTCACGATAAGTCACTTCGCTAACGCGAAGCGGACTTTTCCCGAACTCATCCTGACGGATTCGATTTTAACCACTGGATTTAAGGCAGGTCAACAAGAATCTTAAGTTTCAGGGTAAAATAAATTTCTATCCAGAAACTCCCAGTGGGAATACTGACCTCACTGCAGAATTGAATTGATTACAAACCAAGGTTGTCTTTGTAGAAGGACTAGCACCAGATGGAACTGAACTCACCTTGTAATAGATCTCAACAGTCACTCCAGCAGCTTCTGGCATAAAGAATATTTTTGTAATCTTCTCTCCCAGCATCAATCTCATAACCGGAATCCTAATGGACAGGTCTATACTGTTCTCAATGAAGTAGTCGTTAACTACATCCTGCAGCTTAGAGATTACTTCAGAAAGACCATTAATGTCTGTTCCATTATTCTGTGGATCTACATCCAGGTACTGTTTGTACCAGGATTGGAATTTAGGTATCTTGGAGTCTCGGTGGGATAGGAACATCTTTCCTTCTACAGATCCAAACCCTGTATCAACCACTACTTCCTTTTTCTTGATTGGTTTTTCTGGGGTAACTTTCTCAACCCTCTTTGCCCTCACCTTTGGTTTGGTAGCAGTTGGAGTAGGCTGATTCTTAAAAGGTCTGCCACGTTTTTTCTTCTCAGTCGGAAGTGATTGAGGAGGATTTTTAAATGGACGACCCCGTTTCTTGGGCACAACTGGCAGTTGCGATTCCTTTACTTTGGGGGGTCTACCCCTCCTTTTCTTTTTTGGTGGCATTTGTTTCAGCATTTTGAGATTGTACAAATTTTTGAAAGTCACCATTAGCAACAAGGCTAACCTGGACTGTTTGTTTGATTAGGTGTCGAAGGTTTTCAATCCCTTTACTATTCTGAAGTTGGTTCTCTAGGTCTTTCTCCCTCCAGAGATTGACAGCATCAGTTATTGCAGATTCATTGGAAGATCCAATAGCGTCCACGAACTGATTAAGGTTGATTGAGATCAGGTGTGGGAGTTTCTTGTTCTCGCTATTTTCGTGATGATTAATCATCCCCATAATGATTTGTGGAACGAAGAAACTAGAGCACACAACACCTGTTGGGTCTTTAATGAGTTCGTTTACACATTTTGTTTCAAATGGGTATCTTTCCTCGATTGTGGAAAGAGTAATAGCAAGTCGCTTTTCGTACGATTCAGACACTCTCTTCTTCACAGAGTCCAGAACATCTTTAACTCGAACGACAGCGCCTTTTAAAAATTCTGTATCATTGAAAATCCCTTCCTGCTCGTACTTATCAAACTCAATCATGATCCTGGAGACCATATAGGAGTGGAGCAAGTCGGCTTTGTCCATTGAGTTGAAGATACTTTCTTGTCCTTCAAGGGAGAATACCGCAGAGAACATGTGGCACTTATAGTCAGTAGTTAAAATAAATTTGTCTTTACTCATGTATGTTATTTCAAGCAGTAGTCAGTGTTAAATATATGTGGTAACCTAATATAATTTAACACTGGCTACTGCCAGAAACGTTAATCGTATCTTTTCAAAAGATGACGGGCAAGGGTGGTGCTATTGCTAGCACCACCCTAAATCCGTATTTGAACTAGATGAGTTCTTCCTGGGGCACTAGGCCCTCAGGAACAATTTCATCCGAGTCTTTCTTGGGGCCCTTGAAGACCCCAGTGGCTTTCAGGACAATGCCTGTTGCCAACCCGACTGCGCCTGCGGCCTTGTGTTTGACCATGGAGGCAGCAGCCCCTGCGGTCTCCATCGCCCTCTTGCCGGCACTCGCCCCCTTGTGCGCAACCTTCTCCGCATTGTCCACGAGGGAAATGCCGAGTCTGGCACCGCCATAGAGGGCGGCGACTCCAGCAGCGACCTTGAGGCCGTCTACTGCGTATGGCCTTACTGCACTAATGGCAGCTTTGGCGATGACACCGGCCTTTTGGCCAGCGGTGGGTGCGGCTTTTTTGATAAAGAGGCCGCCGATCTTTGCAATGATGTTCATTGTATTTTGTTTTTGTTGTTGTGTTTGATTACCTTCTTGCGCGGTATCATTCCAGGGAAGGTATTTCCCAGAATGACTTAAGACTGATACCACCGGTTGTCGCGTGCTCCTTTACGGGAGTCTCAACTGGTGATGTAATAGATGGGTCGACCTCAACCTTAGGTTGTTCGACTTGGACTGGCTCAGGTGCAAACTCTGACGAGTAAATGACCTGGGCTTCTTTTTGAACTGGCTTGCGGAAGAACGGAGCTTTTTCGTCCTTTGACTTTGCCTCGAATGGCGTGTTGCGCCATGTACGAGGGAACTTGAATCCATCCACGAGATCTGCTCTGCCGACTCCCACAGGGGAACCTTGGATGCCGATCAGGAGGGGGATCTGGGTTGGGTCCACAGCGCACAACTTCAGGTTGAATGTATCAACTGGCTTCACTAGTTCAGGGAAGTAGCTGACTATTTTCGTGCAGATATTGTTCATCCGCTCGCAATACTCATTCTTGAAGTCCACAGACCCTGGTGTGATCCAGTTTCTGTAGCAGTGTGCCGTTAGCAACTCTTGCAACCCAATGGCCATATCCTGTATGGCCATTCGAGCTGAGTCGGGGTCGTGGGTGATATTGACTTCTTGTGCACGCTTGATGTAGCGGTGCCAGGTAGTCATCAATTCCGTGTTCATGAACATCAATGACTTCTCGAGTCTAATGGTCATGAGGTGTGTGAACTTCTTCGCCTTGACGGGGAAGTTGCTGAGCGCACCTGGGGCTCCGTCTTCATCAATCTGGAGAATCTCCAGCTTGGTGGTGGATCCCTCTCGTGCTGGCAGTAGGAGCTTTGAGATCTCCACACATTTTCTGTGTGGTAGAGTAGCAAATAGCTCGCGACGCCGAGTCACTTCGGGTCCGAAAGTCTTTTGTTGCTTGTTCCCACGTTCTTTCCAGAACTTGGGGAGCTCGATCCTCTTTTCCAGTTCTTCCACCGGAATGTAATAACTTCCCGTAGGGAGGTCATTCGTAGATGATCGTTCGAGGATTCCCACCATCCAATTGACGGCTGGTTGGAATTCCCTTCTTGGGCAATATGCCCCATTTGTTCCTGATACAGGAACTGAGGCCGCAAGGCATGGAATGCCATTGACGATCTCATAAACTCCGATTTTCCCTTGGAACGTCTTTTCGTTCCACATCCCATACACAATTACACCGCCTTCTTCAGGTAGCATAAATGGATCGCCCTCCATAGGAAATGCCCCGTTGATAGGGCAAAGTGTTTTTAAGCTGACTATGCTCCGACAGACCCGGTGAAACATATGAGATTTCCTTTTTGGTTTGTTTTTAACTTGCTATCTCCTTACGTAATGTAAGTGATAATTCTTTTACCAATGTATTATGGAAGAACAGGGCACCTTTTATACCCCCCCCTCCTACCCAAAAGAAAAGGGCCCCTTGCGCAGGGGCCCTCTCTCCATTATGTGGTAACAATGAAATTACAGAATGCCAGACTGACTCATGAATGAATGTCCAGACGGCTTGACACCAATCTCTTCAAAGATCTTGGTTAGTAGAGCGTGCTCAGCGGCAGGTACATTATACAAGAACTCTGACTCAAAGCCTCCATTATTGGATGCAACGATTCGAGCAAAGGTATAAATACCGTTTGAGGTCCTTACCAGAATATACCCAGTAGTTGGAGTAACATTAGCGAATGTTGCAACAAGATGCTTAGATGTGCCAGCTAATGCTGGAACAAGCTTTTCTAGTATTTCGTTGTATGGGTTGGGTTCGGAATTATCTGTCCCAACAACATCAAATACTGTTACTGATGGTGTGGGCTCTACTACAGGCTCTACCGTAGGGGTGGGCTCTGGTGTAGCAGTAGCCTCTGGTGCTACTGGTTCTATTGGTGTAGGTGTTGGAGTTTCTACTTCAACTTGGGTTGTTTTGTCTTTTGCCATATTGTTTATTTATTGTGTATCACCTTCGAGAGCAAGGTAAAAGTCTATAGCCCTCTTGATGATTTCTTTTACTACCTTTGTGTTTTTTTCGTACGATAGGGGCTTAAGTCCAGTGTTACTAAACTTCATCGCCTCTACCTGAAAATCTCCAGTTAGACTCTCTGGATCCCTTGGTGGCTCTTCTTCGTCTCCTTCTTCATCATCTATATACTCATACTCGAAGTCCTTAATCTTTAGGATCATCGGGAATTTTCCAGTACAGATGATATACTCGTTTTCATTCTCGTCCATTGTGTACAGGAACGGGGGTGGGCCAGAGCGTATCGGTTCGATGGAAATAGACTGTTTCATAGTGTTAGAAGGCTTTCATTAAGCTAGACCCTATGACTATGATTGACAAGTTGTTTTTCGCCTAATAATAGTTGACTATGTTGATTTTGTTATATATTTTTAGATCATGATTTTATGTGGGATAGACAATGGTGTCACAAATAATGGAATAGGGGCGGTAACTCCAGACGGGCGCGGACTTTTATTTAAGCTTCCAATCAAAAAAGAAAGATCTTACACCAAAGAGAAAAAGAATATTAGTAGAATAGATTATCCAAAATTAGTTGAAATATTTAATAAGATAAAAGCTCTCTTCCCTGGAGAAGAGGTGGTAGCAATATTAGAGCGTCCCATGGTTAATAGCCGGAGGTTCACAGCCTCAATGAGTGCTATGAGGTCTGTGGAGTGTGTCCAGATAGCTCTAGAGGAATGCAAAATAGAGTATTCATTTATTGATTCAAAAATTTGGCAACATTCTCTATTGCCGCCTGGAACGAAAGGGGATCAACTCAAGGTAGAAAGTCTAAGAGTGGGCAAAGAGCTGTTTCCATATCTACCTCTTAAGCACGACGGAGACGGCATTCTAATTGCGGAATATCACAGGCGCAAGCATATGGGACTTTGCTCATAGTTTCAAGAGCTTATCTGCTAAGATACTCACGGGACAAGCAAAAAAGTTACTTTCTTCTCCAGGTATAGCTATATACCTAGCACCCAATTCGTCCATCTCGTTTTGGTCATTTGATCCAAAAACCCATAGCACTGTGGCTGAGGCGTTTGTAGCTAACAGGAGGGTGGGGGCATTAGCCCCCCTAATCCCCTCATATTTACAACTAACTTCGCATATCCTATTTGTCACAAGCTTCTCGAAGTTATTGAATTGTGACTTTTTACTGGGGCGCATAATATCGCTAACCCCCTCTACAAAGAACAGCTCAGTGGGTGCTGTATCTATTACTAAATCTCCACCAAAGGCTTCGACCCTATTTAAGTGTCGAACCTCTTTGGTCTGGATGTTGAATTCCAAGAACGGATCCTCAGCTGACCTAATTGCAGCCTGCGGAATCTTCGTCTTGAGCTGCGTTGACAGTGCTAGGGCAAACTTGAGGTTGCCTCTTGTATTAATCTCCTTCCCCTCTTCTGTCATAGAGAGATAGGCTTTACGTGGGTCGGTCATAATTTATTATGTTTTGTTATTTGGGTATTGAAGTTTTGGGTAAACTAGCATACACTCTGTATATGAAAAAGTGTACCAGATGTTTGATTAAAAAAGATGAAATAGAGTTTATGCCAAGATCAGATAGACCAGGGAAATTTACCTCTAGGTGTGCTGTGTGCATTAATGAGATTGCTAGGGGGAAATATAACAATAACGAAGAGACTAAAAGGAAAGTGTCTGAAAATGGAAAAGCATATAGGGACTTAAATGAAGAGAAGGAGAGGTTAAGGCACCAAAAATGGAGAGAAGCCAATATAGAAAAAATCAAAGAGAAGGCAAAAACTGATTACTGGAAAAATAGAGAAGCTGATAAAAAGAGGCATCAAGAGTATTACATAAACAATAAAGAAAAGATTGCCGCCAGAGTAAAAGACTACCGATTAAGAAATCCAGGAAAACAGGCTGCGCGATTGAGAAAAACAAGAGCGGAAAGCCTTCCATATCGTTTAACAAGAAATCTTAGTAGAAGGATGGTAAGCATTCTTCATGGCAAAAAATGTAATGAGCCAACAAAAGCTATATTGGCAAAACTGGGATATACAGTTGAGGACTTAATTAAACACATTGAGAGTCAGTTCCAAGACGGAATGACATGGGAAAACTATGGTCGCCCAAATGGTAGCTATACCGATGGTTGGCACATAGACCACAAAAAGCCCTGCTGCTCTTTCGACTTCGATTCAACCGATCACCCACAATTCAAAGAACTGTGGGCTCTCAGTAATCTTAGGCCATTGTGGGCCAGAGATAATGCATCGAAGTCAAAAGAGGACAGGGTGATGAGTATTAGTGGAAAAGCAATTATTCCACAGGAGACTCCGGTAGAACCACCGATGGAATAATCCCAGATTCAGTGTTTAATTGATCCTCCTCTTTCTTTAGATGCTCATATGTCAATATTTTGTCATCTAATACAATATCTAGTTCCTGCTGGAATACTTCTATTCTGCTTGGGTCGTGGGCGAAGTCATAAAACTCTTGCGCAGTTAATGCTCTTTCCTTAGGAATCCCCATTTCATCAGAAAAAAACTTAGGACCTTTGACTTGTTGGAAGCCACCAATTTCCCCAGAAGCGAGCATGGAGGTTGTTGCCTCTACAAAATCAAAAGACTTGTTCCATCTAATATTATAATTAATCTCTCTAAATGGTACTCCAATTTTGTTCTTTTTAAGCGTTAGTTTGGTTTTGAATCCATCCTTTTCTTCTCCTGAAGAGTCCTTTAAGGCACTTTGTCTTTTAAGTATCAGATTGTATGTACTTACAAAAGGAATTGCCTTCCCGCCACTTCCAATCAGTTTGTCTATCTCGGCAACGGGAACTCTTGCTGCAAAACCAGTTGCAATAGCTTCCCTACCCTGATTTACAAGAACGAGAAGGGTATTGGTTTCTTTTATTTTGTTTTTACAAAGATTCAACCAATCTTTGAGCTGCTTGGAGACCCCACCTACTTTTTGTTGAACAAAATTTTCCTCATCCTCTTCTAACCTCTCATCAGAACTGCCTGCTATTGAATCAATTACGATGCACTTTGGGATTTCCCCTTCGGGGTCTAATTTAAGAAATAAGTTTAATTGATCAAGGGTCATTCTCATAGCACCTTCAATACTGGTCGGATGGAAGACTCTAAACTCTTCTGGCTTAGATAGATATGCCCTCATGTGTTTTGTTGAACCCGCTTGCTCGGTCTCTATTAAGCAGCTCAACCCTCCAGCTCTCATACAGAGGTCTGCTATCCACAATCCCAATGAAGTCTTCCCAGACCCCTCGGCAGCTAATATTTGCATCACCCTTCCAAGTGCGAACCCCTTTCTGCCTAGAGCCCACTGAAATCCCAAGTCTGGGACATAAATATATTGTAAATTTCCATCTTCCTCAGTCGCTGAAGACACCATATCAGATCCATATTTTTCTTTAACTCCAGCGGCACTCTCCGCAAAATATTGCTCAACAACGCTTGAGTATTTACTAACTTCCGTCGATTTCTCTTTCTTTGTTCTTGCCATAAATTTATTTTGTTTGGTTTGGAGAGGGGGCCGAAGCCCCCTCCCACTTTATTAATCAAAGAGTTCAGCTACGCTGCTCTTCGTTGCTTTCTTTCGTTGTGGAACGGACTCAACCACTACATCCTCTAGTTCATCATCGTCGTCGAGAGATGTTGCTCTCTTGGAAGCTGGAGCTGGAAGTTCATCTTCCTCTGGCTCAAAGCTCCGAGCCGACTCACGTACTGGCTCATCAGCAGACTCCTCTTCCTCATCATCAAGGCTATTCCTTTTAGAGGGACCTGCCTTTGCTGCTGGGCGTCTGAATTCTGCATCAGGGATCTCGTCTTCTTCCTCATCGTCATCGTATGAGGTTGAGGTGACACTGACTCCTGTTGCCTTCTTGATCATTGCCTCAATGCCTGGCACCCTTCGCGAGAATGCCCTTTCGAGCAGCTTGGGTGTGTCACTGAAGTAATAGATCAGCTTGCTGATAATTTCACCCTCAGTGATTTCATTGAAGATGCTATCAAGGTCGTATCGAGCCTTGAGAACAGAGCTTGTCGTCTTGATAGGATCTTCGTCATCGAGCGGAACCATGTTGTAGATGGAGATACCGCCAGTAGGTCCTGGGCAGATCTTCAGAGAGCAAGGAACTAGCTTCCTTGGATCAGTGATATCACCCCAGTAATACTCATCTGCAGATCCCTTCTCTGCCTTGCGGTTCTTACGCCCAAGTTCAGATAGAAGACCCCAGCCCTTCGACTCAGAGTCTCTGCTAGTGAAAGCACCAATAGGGATCTGTAGGATTACGGGCTTGTCGGATGGGTTATCCTTGTCGTACAAAATAATTGAATTAACAACATAGCCGCTCCACATGGATCCAAGACGAACATGTTCGTTCTTGTATGCATTGGGGATCTTCTTGCCATCAGAACCATACCCTGCGATGAGGGCATACTTCGGATCGGCCTTGGCTGTTTTGATTAGCTCCTGAATTGGATCGTATGCGTCTGGGTCAAACGTCTTGGCGCTAATAATATTTGATTCCTTTCCAACGAATGGATGGAAGTAAACTCCCACTGCCCAGTTGGTGTATGCATCTGGGTTCTCTTCGTCACGATAGGGCAAGAAACTTGCCTTATCCTCTTTGTCACCAATTGCCGGCAAGATGCAGGCAACGATATCCTTGTTCGCATTTGCGAACTTCACTCTAACACCTTCGCGATATACAAAATGCTTGGACGTATAGTTCCGATCATTTTGGAAATCATTAATTCCTCTGGCCATATGTTATTTTAGTTTATTTAGTTTTGTTTTTATTAGTTTATTTCGTCGATGTCGTAGAACTCAATACCATCTGCAAGGATAGACTTCCTGCCTCCATATACATTAATCTTCCCATATACAAATACTACCGCTTCCTCTTTCACCTTATCTGCCATGCCTGCATACAACTTGGGAAAGATAGTAACACTCATTTTGTGTTCCTTATTTCCCATGTCAATGAAGCACATGTCATCACCCTTCTTCGTCTTTATCTTGTTGAAGCCTACAACTACGCCTGCACAGCAGACGCGCTCATCGGCTGGAAGCAATGAAGCCGTAGCAATGTCGACACAACGAGTCCTTCCTTGTGACCGGAAGAACTCAACTATGTCAGGGTTGCCGATGCAAAGACTCTTGCTTTCAAGCATCTCTACCTGTCCCCTACTTAGAGGGACGTGAGGGACATTATCCTCTTTTTTCTTGCTGACAGAAAACCTAAGCTTTAGGTATTCCGTCATCAAATTATTTCTCTTATCTGTTACACTATCTCCAGCGGCCTCTGGCATTTCATCCAGAGCACCAGACCAGATCAATGCAGATATAACTCTCTTGCTGACGATTCTACGATCAGACCTCATAAACAAATCATTTAGGGACTTGTATGGAGCATTCTGTTTTAGTTCGACAGCAGCATTCTTAATCCCCTTAATCATTGTTAGTGGATATACAATCTTCTCGTATTTCTCATCGATAATATAGAAGTCGACATCACTAACATTAATGTCTGGGTGCTTAACTCTCTCGTGGAAGAATTTTGCATTCTCTTCTAGATCTTCATGAGTAGAGTTCTGCAGGATAGCAGTCCACCACTCAAGAGGATAGTGACCCTTGAGCCAAGCACAGATGTATGCCATATAGGAATACGCCACACTATGACTAAGGTTGAAAGAGTACGAGCTACTAGCTATACAAAGACTAACGAAGGCTGATGTCTGCTCTGCATTCCACCCTCTATCTGCAAGCCTTCTGCGGATATCTGGTAGAATCTCATTCATCTTGTCAGCCTTCTTCTTGCCGATGATCTCTCGAATCTCGTCAGCCTGCTCTCCTGTGTAGCCACAAGACTTTTGGAACATGGCAGCAATTTGCTCTTGGAACAAAACGATACCATGAGTGGACGACAGGATATCTTCAAGGTCTGGGTGTAAGAACGTAACAGCTTTTATGCCCTGACGCCTTTTAATCCAAAGATCAATGAGAGTAGTCTTCTCGTTGGTTTCCTCATCAATCATCTCTGCATACATCGTACCAGGACGACATGCTGCGGTGATGGCTGCTAGATCTAGAACGCTCCTAGGCTGAACCTGCATGCAGGTTTGTGTTGGAATTGGGCCTTTGAACTGGAAGACAGTTTCGGTTCTGCCTTGGCAGATCTCATCAAAGATCAAAGGGTCTTCTGGGATTTTGTAAATATCCACTGAGATCTTGTGACGCTTCTTGATGAGCTTAACACAGTTGCCAATATCCTTTAGGGTATTGAGTCCTAGAAGATCGAACTTGATAAGCCCCATAGCCTCAACAGCTTCCATTGTAAACTGAGTACAGTCTTCGTTGTTGATAGTACAGACAGGGACAATCTCCACAATCGGCACGTCAGACAAGCAATATGCGCTAGCATGTCTTCCAAGTGATTTAGGGATACCAAGAACCTGAAACACAAGATTCCTCACAGCCTGAAATTCATCAAAGAACTCTCCAAGCTCCTTGTTGTTTTCTATCTCCCCCATGTGGACTATACCATCGTCATCTGTCCACCCAGTTAGCCAACCCAAGAGATCATTAAACCCCTGTGGGATATCTGGAATCGTCTTGCATAGATTGTCCACACGAAGCTTCATCGCCTCATCTTCCTTTGTATTCAACAGAACCCTAGATACGTCTTTGATTGCGCTCTTGACCTTGTTGGTGCCAGTAGTACAAACCCTGATGAACTTGTCACCATGCTTTGCCTTAAGACACTCAACAAGCCTACCTGGGTCACTGAAGTCCACATCGATATCTGGCAGCTTTCCTCTGTTGATTCGTCCCATAGAGAGGAATCGGTCAAAGGACAATCCATAGTGAATGGGATCAACATGGGTGATCATCAAGAGATATGCCAGAAGCGAACCTCCAGCAGAACCTCGACCAGCACCAATCTCAATCCCAATAGACCTAGCTGTCTCGCAAAAATCGTGTAGTGCAAAGAAGTATGGGAGAAGGTTTACCTTACCATTCTCTGCGATCAGCTTTACCTCCTGCTTGATTCTAGCCTTGTAGACAGGATCATCTGGTAGACGACCATATCTAGTGATCAGATCAAATAGGTGGTGCTTGTACTTGGTATCCAGATCGCAGTCCAGTTCGATAACCTCTCTGGACATCTCTACCTCTGGAAGATGGTATTCCTTCTTGAGCTGTACACGCTCACACATTGCTGCCAATGCATGGTTGTTCTCTACCCCCTCTACAAATTGAGCTGATGTATTGCCATGCAGACTCTTCCACTTATCCCAAGCTTCCTCTGTGTTTAATTGGTAGTACTTTGTGAAGAACTTGAGACCGCCGTCCTCCCCCCTACCGTTTTGCAGTAGGAGATCTTGAACAACCTTCTGGTCCTTATTCACAAAGTGAGCATCCAAAGTAAGCAGAAGAGGAAGACCTTCTTTCTTAGCGATCTTCATGATGAGCTCATTGCCCGCTTTCTGTAAGTCGCCATGCTGTGCTTGTGGAGAGCATTCCATTCGCACGAACATACCTCTCTCTACTTTTCTCCAGCTGCTTTTGTTAACTCTCATGCGTTTCAATTATCCTTGTTGGACCAGTGAGTTCGTATAACTCTTCTTCGCTTATGCTCATTGGAGAGTCAATTATTCGATTGGAGAGAGGGAACTCTTGTGGTCTGTCGTTGAGGGATGAAAATACCTCAGTAACTTTCCTGGTGCAAGCCTCTAGAGCAGAAATCGTACCGATGTCTGTTTCTAGCATATCTGTTTCCTTGAAGGTATACATAAATCCATTTTCTCCCTCTACTTGTATAACTCCCTTTGTCTCCCAGTCTCTATCGACGTTGTGGGGCATTACCTCCATAAATAGCCTATTGTCCGATCCGAATATCTCCATGAGCCTTTCTAGGCCATAAGCGGCCATGTCATTCTCTCCACGAAGATACGGCTTTACAATAGGCCCCTCAATACATCCACTGCCGCAGATGATTCCCTCATTGAACTCCTCTAGGTCTTCCCAAGCAACCCTGGGCTTCAAGTTTCCAAATATGTTTACAACCCTACCTGGGCCCCATGAAGCATTTGATAAAGCAAGTAGGTTCTTATACCCAGTTTGGTTCATCGCCCATAGGGTTAGATGAAAATATTTGAATGCCTTTTTGCCTGGTGCTACGTTGTATTCTTTGTGGGGAAGAAGGTATATTTCTGCACCTGGTATCCCTTTAATATCTGTTTTTGAGGTCTTGGTTATGAGGTCATATAGCCCAAGGACATACCCGTGGTCAGTGCAACTACAAGCCTCAATCCCATTCTCCTGGCAGTACTTTATGTATTCGTCTATTTTTGACACTCCATCCATAAGGCTATACGCTGTATGAGTGTGGAGTGGCAATATACTTAATTTAGTTGGTGCGCTCATACTTCTGTGTGTGTTTGTGTGCAGACGCAACGAGCCCCTTGCGCGGGGCTGTGGCGATCTACGATAGCCTACCAATGGGTAGGCGCAGTACTATTAACTGAACGAGAAGTTCGGATCGAACTCAATCGCTTTGTAGTGATTGTGGGAAACTTTCTCTACCATACCCTCTTCGCACATGCGCTTCATAAAGATGAATACGCTTTCTGGATTGATCTTGGCCTTCACTCTCTTACTGACGAGTTTGATCACGTCAGGAAGGTGAACAACACCATTGTCGCTTTCCATAGAGAGCATTGATTGATAGATTATATCTTCAAAGTCATCAGGGTACTTTTGGGCGGTAGTCATTTGGGTTTCCATATTTTGCTTCAATCTGCTTCCAGATTTCCGACCTAGGTGCTTCACCTGGATCCTTGAATCCTTCAAGCTTCATAGTTAAAAGATATACCCCCTTGAACGAATCTTCAAGTCTCTTGAACCATTCGTCTTGGGTATTTACATCCTGGTCCAAAATCATAATGATCTTAGTCCAGTTGGTGCAAATTATCCTAATTTGATCTCGTGTTAGTTTCTTTCCAAAGGTGGCGACAGAGCAGCACCCTACCTTTAGAGCATCAATTGGCCCTTCAGTAACAACGACATATCCTTCATTTTTGACGGCTTTATCAAAGTTAAATAGGGATCTTGCTCGCTGCATTCCAGGGCAAGTATAATACTTTGGGACATGGTGATCTGACCAATGAAACCCACCACCCTCAAGCGGGATCTTTTCCATTATGTCCCAACCGAAGGCATCTCCCTTCCAGATCATCCTATCCCCGCGATCATTTACCTTTTCCACCTGTCGTGCCTGCCACCCCATAAGGGTACCAGCCATGACTACGGGGAATATAATTCTCCCAGAGGTAGTTCCCATATTGTCACTGAACCTATATGTACCATCAGTACAGTATGACAACTTGAATCGGTCAGCATCTTCCATAGAGATGCCTCTTTGGGTTAGATACTCTACAGCGGGATGATTGTCCTCAAGACTACTCATCTTTACCATCTCACCAGGGACAGGAATATCGTCTTTCCAGATTGTTCTGTTTGATCGATATACCTGACACGATGTCTCAGAGTCTTTGGGTCTACGAACCTTCATTCCTATAAAGAATTGACGACCCTCGTCGAAGAAGTCTTTGTAGGCATTGCCGGCGTGTCCGCAGTCGTGACAGATGTATGCGCCAGTGTCAGCGTTGATGGACATCTTATACCGTCCACCCTTCTTGTGGAAGCGTGGACAGTGTACGGTGAATTCTGTATGATCCCTGGAAAAAGTCTGCTGAGCTTCAGGAAAGACTCGTTCTACTTCTTCAAAGGATAGACTCATGTGAGATCGAATTCGTATCCGTATTTGGTTTTTGTTGCCCTATATTCCTGGGCAGGGGTTCCTAGGTTGTTTATGTGCTTCAACGCATAGTTCCTGAAGATCTCAGAAAGCTGAGAGAACAGCACCGGGTCAAAGGGGAGTTTATAAACATTTATTTCATCATCTGGTGAGACAAATGTCGCAATGACAATTGCCTCTCTGTCGTCGTCCTCTTGATAGGTTATGTCCATCTCTGAGGAGTATAACTCAAGACCTACTATTTCTCCTAGGTCCGCCGAGTCTCCAACTTTTCCAATTGGCCATTGCTGTATTGGTCGTTGTTCTGTGTATTCCATACTATCGTGTGTTCTGTGTTCGTCTATTTACTGGAGTAAAATTTGCCGCACTTGGAACTGCATTGAGCAGGTCTGGTGGGATATCCTCAAAGGTCTGTTTGTCTAGCCTTGCGAGAATTTGTGATTCAAATATCTGTCCGTCTCGCATCTTGCCTGCCTTAACTGTCATTCTCCCGCCCTCTCTGTCTTGGTCAGTTGCGCCGATTCCAAGAAAGACTGAGCATCGCCATGACTTACTAAAGCCCTCTGCTGCGTTTGACATACGGACTTCTCTCTGTCCATCCCCCTTGGCATTTGCCTGGGTTGCTGTCCAAAATGCCACGTTAAATCTCTTTGCGATGTCAGAGCATCCCTTAGAGTAGTTCTGAAGCTGGTGTCGCAGCTCTCTGGATACATACCCATTGCTTCTATCTGATGGGTCTGTTTCGAGGGCGTCTAGCCAATCAAGGAAGATCATGTCTGGCATCTCCTCAGGGGACAGTCCAGCCAATCGATTTTCTATCATCTTGAGGGAGCAAGCTTCCTCTGAATAATCCCAGATATCAAAGTTTGCTCTAACCTCTAGGGGAAATGTATCCCTAATCTGATGAACCTCATCCCTAACTTTATCCATGTCACCATCATCACCATACCTGATCCTGTTGTAATCAACCTGGGTCATTCTGGAATACAACCTTTCTGAGATCTTCTTCTGTGGCAGCTCTAGGGTGATTAGTAGTGTCTTCTTGTGAGAGAGGCAAGCTCCCCAACAAAAGTTAATCCCTACGGTTGTTTTGCCTAAACCAGAAACACCGCAAACTACTCCAAACTCCCCCTTACCAAGACCGCCATTCATCCTAGAGTCAATTGCGTTAATCCCGCATGGGACATACTCAACCGGAACATCGGACATCTGGCAATCAATAAGAGGCTTTATGGATACAGATTTTGAACTACTTGGTTTTGATTCCTCAAGCGCCTTAGATATCTTACTGGCAAACTCCTGTGGCGTACCCTTCTTATATCCACTGATCAATCTTGAAATTTTTATCTCAGACAGAAATGCAGGAAGAATTTTAAGGAAGTACTCCTCGTGGAGTTTCATGTCATAGATTGCCTCAACCTCTCTTATTAGTGGTTTTCTTTCTGTAGCCAAAATATCTCCTGATTCAATCATCTCCTTGAGATGCATTGCCAGGAGTTCTACTGGGATACATTCGGTGGGTACTACCCCCTGAACATTCAGTATCTTTTTGGCTGCAATTAAGATTCCACTATGAATCGGTAGCTCTACGTCGTTGTGGGTAAATCTGCCTTCGTGCAGGTACCTTAGAAGGCTCGGGCAGCGTATCGTGTGCGCTATCATCGACCTCTGAAAGTCTTTGTGGAAATAATCTGTTGTATCTTGAGACATAGGTATCCTTTATATATTTGTCAATTGATGGGTTGGCCTTGACCTCCGCGTATGCAGTTGCCCCATATCTTTCTAAAAACTCTGGTAAAACGTCCTCGCTGCATAGCAATATACGAATATATGCCTTCACCGGAACGAAGTCTAGACCAAGAATATTGTCGACTTCTCCATGAGTTTTTGTATAGAAAGCTATGGCGTCATTGAGGTATCTTATTTGGTTTGTAAACTCCAGCTCGCCAATGGTTTTCCCTTTGTTGAGATAATTGTTGTAAATGCTCTGTGCTCTCGGGGAGCACAGTTGATTTACAAATGGAGCACCACCCCAGCACTCAAAAAGTGATTCTAGGTAGGTTACTGGATCTGCTTTTAGTCTAATAAGTGTATTGGCCAACTTGAACCATTCACTATCAAACTTTTTGCCGCACTTGTACCCAGGGGCTGATCGCCCCCTAAAGCACTCGTAGACTCGCTGGCATTTTCTAGCTAGCGAACTGGCATCTACTTCTTCAGGTTGCATCTTGTAAAAATTGTATTTGGTCTGGTGAGACATCTTCAAATAATTTGTATCCTCTTGATTTGTATAGGTCTATGCGAGTTTTTGATTTTCTTTGCATTCTCTCACACCACATGTCGTTGAAATCTATTACTACTCCATACCCCTTACCCTCTGTCAACCTTCTATTTCTTCCAGCTTTTTGAAGGACCGAAACATCAGACTGAGTCCAGTTGGCATTTATAGTCACAAACAGCGCCTTGGGATCTACACCCTCTGCCAGGCAGTCAGTAGAGATGATTCTCTTCATATCTCCAGAGTTGAATCCACCCATAACCCTAATCTTCTCTTTTGTAGATATGCTACCGTGGTATATCTCAAATCCACTGTCTTTCAGATAGTCGGACATCAATTCCTCTAAGTGCGCTAGAGTTCTTACATAGATTACTAGTTGTTGGTCTTTGGGGACTAGATTCACGCACTCGCTAAGTAGCTTGTTCCTGTGACGGTTGTACCAAACCCCATTTTTCTCCATTGTGAGATTCTGGGTTGTCTTTGAGAACTGGACCCCTTTGTCTACTTTTATAGTGTAGACATGTAGTGGAGTAGCCCTTTCCATTTCCTCTAGCTCCTGATCTGTTAAGGTAAACACGGTTGGTCCAAAAACAGACTCAAGGTATTTTGAAAGCCCCTTGAATCCACCAGATAGGGTTCCAGAGAACCCACACTTTTTGGATGTTTTGAATCTTAACAATTGCTCTGACGTAACCGGACTTGATGCTGAATGCGCCTCATCGAACAGAATATAACTAATATTACTTGGATCAAACTTTTGTAGAGATTTTGATGTTATTACCATAGTTCTACCCTTCGCCTTTTTTGATGAAAGGTAGACGCCTGGATCGCACTCGGGAGCAAGATCCTGCAGATCTTTATAAAGCTTTGTAGCTACAGATTGGCGGTTGGTTACAACCAATCCCCTGTGTTTGCTAAAAGCCCTACAGAGTGCCGCGATTATCCTTGTCTTACCAGTATTGGTTGCTGCATTTACTAAGCACCCACCATCGTGACTCAGGACAGCCTCTACCGCAGTTTTTTGATCTGGATAGAGACCTTCAAATACCCTTTCGGTTATTTCTGGTTCTTCGTAAATAGCACCATTCGGTTCAAGGATATCAATCTCATATTTTAACTTGAATAGGGTTTTCTTTACTAGGGTCAATAGACCATCGTACGTAATTACCCCATTCCCATCTTTTGTTATTTTGTACAGGTTCTTCTTAACAGAACCAATAGGACCATCTACAAACACCTCTCGCATCTTTCCAGTCTTTTGATCAAAAAACTTTTTCTTAATTTTATCCCTCACTGTGTAAGAGAAAGATAGTTTTGCGAGAAGATCTGGAATGATCGGATCTATTCGTAAGTACCCTCCAGATCTGGTGATTGTTACTTTCATTGTGCTCTGCATATTTAGTGGGAATCCCCGGCCTAAAGGCCGGGGAGGATGTCAATCGCGTACTTGCTCTATCCACTGCTGCCAAGAATCACCAAGATACTTCTCTAGAGAATTCCTCTGCTTCATCAAGTAGAGGGGCTTTAAAATACCCTGTGACTTGATTATAGCTCTGACAATGGACTTCCTGTCGTTTGGGTTGCACTTTAGGCTATTTAGCCAAAAGATGTCTTCACTAGATACAACAGGAACGCCCTGAGACACAGCATCCGCTGCAACGATACAGAATGTTTCTGTATAGCTAGCTGCAAGTACAACGTCCATGCTCTTTATGAGAGAGCAAAACGTATTGTGATCTTTCCACTCGTGTTCGATTAGTTCGTGGTATCCATTGTTGGCAAATAGGTTCTTTAGATTTTTGTATACCTGCGCACCCCATTGCTCCAATCTCGTGGAATTTATATGGAAGTGCAGAACCTCGCCACTCCGTTCCGCGTAGTCAATAGCAGCCACTGCCTGCATCATCTGGTTCTTTAGTGGCCGGATGGCTCCAAAGCACCCAATGTTAATTACATCATTATGTACTGTAGGAAGTTCAAACTTATCCACTTTCTTGTGGATGTAGTAGTTCGGCAGGTAGACAGTTCTCTGTTTTGTGAACACAGAAATGTTCTCGCATGACCGAACGGTATTTGACGAAACAAACACCCCAGGGATCTGTGCATACTGATAGACCCAGTCCGTAGCAATACCTTCGTTCGCTAGGAATGGAATCTCAGAGTGATTCCGAATCACCCAGGTGATGTTGGGGTGCAGCTTAGTAAGCTCCTTCAATTTCTCTGGAGTTACCCACAGTGCTTCAATGATAGCGATGTTCGGCTTGTGCTGTGTAACAACCCTATCGATGGAATTCCCGTCCACGACAATCTCGATCTTTGAGTCTACGCAATTGTTGCTTAGCATGTCCGACACGAATGTCGCTGAGTTTTGCAATCCACTAGAGAACCCCTTGGCTCCATAAGAACTGTCATAGTCATGTCTTAGTTTTAGTATAAATAATACTTTCATTTTGTTTTTACGATCTTCTTGTGTTTTTGTGTATTTACCGGTCCAATTACTTTTATTCAGTTGGCAAGGTACCAGACACTACCCTGTATCTGCGGCCTGATCAACTCAATTTGACAGAGACGTGATATCTCCATTAGCCTTTTTTCTGAACAACTTGAATGCTGTCTTAGGTTCCAGTGCGTTCAGGTGGGTCATTGATAAGTCCCATGGATTTTGCATTTTCGTAGGTCAGACTCAGATCGTGTGTGAGATAAGCCTCAGCCTCTTTCACATCTCGCTTGAGTGTCTGCCAGAACAATTCCTTGCTCTTTGTCTTGGTTCCATTCCCTAGGTGGATAGACAGCTCATTCAGACTGACGTAATCTTTTCTACGGCAGTCCCAAATAGCAGCCAAGTCAATCAATGGCGCATTCCTGGAAAGAGAACCATCAATGCCGAAGAACCATGGGAATAGGTTCTTGCCATACTTCAGGGCTCTCCTACACAAGAATGGAATATCGAATGAGATACCATTGAATGTAATTATCTCAATCTCTGGAACACCGCTGACATTGCCAACACACAGATTAGAGAATACCGTTATCAGGTCTTTCTCGTCCTTTGAGTGATGTAGTACTGGAGACGCCTTGCCTACTTCCCAGACACCCACTGCACACACTTTTGCTGTGAGTGGATTTAGGGCTGCTTGGTCATAGAACTTAGCCTTCTTATCTTCAATATCAGCAGCAATCTTTACTGGGTCCTTGAGGTTCCCTGCTGCCTTGATCTCAGGCATTACTGCCTCTATCTCCTCTCTTGAGAGAGGTTCTGTTTCGATGTCTACGATTACTTGTATCATGGTTATTTTTTATTTTCGCTCCCTAATTTGCTCCAAAAGTCATCAAACTCCTTCCACGTCTGCTCGTTGTGGTTGTGTGGATATATATTATCGCAAATAGGGCACCGATTATCTTCTTCATTATCATCATTTTCTGTTTCCATCAGAATTCGATTGTTTGTCTAAAGTATGGGATCAGAGATCTCTCGTGAGTAACAGTCAGGATTTGTAGGTTCTGGCTATCAGAGAGTTCTGAAATACTTTCGATGATTTCTTTAAAATTTGCAATGGTGTTTCTGTCAAGCCATGTGGTTGGTTCATCTAAGACTATCAAGTCCACTCCTGTCGAGAAGATCTCGCAAGCAGCAAACCTAAATGCCAAAGATAGTGTTACCTTTTGTCCACAAGACAGGTCTGACGCTGGAACCTTCTTGGATCCAAAGTCACACACAAAATCATTATCTTTGTCTACACTGACTCGGTATTGCGCTCCGAAGCTTTGTAGGTATTGGTTAATAGATGAACACATTTGGTTCATCTTGGAATTTACATAAAGGCCACTAATGCCATCATGCCTAAATACATCTCTAACCCTAGAAATCCTAGACTCATGAATCTTAGTCCCAGAATACTTGAGTCCCACAGTCTTGGCAGACTCTAGGTCTTTTTCGTGCTGAGCAATCTGATCAACTAATCCACCAATGGAGGAGATTATTATACTTGCCTGTTCCTCTGCATTGCTCATCTCTGTGCGAGCATCTCGTATATTCATCAGCCCACCTTCGTACGCTTCAGATGAGTGCTTTGGCCATTGATTATCTTCTAGCTCTTTTTTCAAAACCTCAATAGCTGTATTGGCGCTATCTATGTTGGCAGTATATTGATCCCTCTTGGTCTCATACGATGACAACTCGCTAGAAGCATCTTCTAACTCTTTTGATATAGCAAAGATGGTTCTATCTATCTTGGATGATGCCTTACGAGATTCCTCAAGCCTTCTACCCATTGATTCTACAATATCTTCTGTCAACTTGTTCCCACATATAGAGCAATCGCCACTTTTGTCGTGAGAGCAACTGGCTGCATCAAGAATCTTGATCATCTCCTTGATCCCTCCAGACTCCTTGACTGCACTAGCCAACCTTTCTTTGATATTTTCTATGTCTAGGTTAGTTACCTTGGGAATAGTAAGTGATTTTAAGCTATTAGACAGAGACTCTTTGTAAGCGATCTTCTCCTCTATCTTTGCTTCAATTGACTCTTTGCGCAATGCCCTCTTCTTGTTGGAAAGAATCTTATCCTCATTTGCAGAGTCAAGAAATTCACGAAGAGACGAGATTTTATCCCTCCTTTCACCTAGCTCTGCCTCGAGATTTTTCTTCATCTTAGAGACACTCTCAATAGCAGCCCTAGCTTGGCTTTCGTCAATTATTGCAGGGTATGGGATGTTTGACTTCCAACGTCCAATTAGCTGCTCAATCTTTGCAGCCTTCTCTAACCCAAAGAACTTCTGGAGCATCTTATTCCTCTCAGCGGCCCTGCCAAATAAGAGCCCCAAAATATCCTGCTGAGTAACAAATACCATATTGGGAAGGAATGACTTGTCGCACCCCAGTAGTTCCAACATCTTATCCGTAACAGCGTCTGATCCGTTGATAGTGTCCGATCCATACTCCAACGATGCTTCGTTGTTGTGTAGATTCCTGTTAATTACAAATGGCACATCTTTGATAATACCACTTACCTCTATTGAGCCAGTTTTCTCTCCATAAGTAATCAGGTCCTTCTTCTTTTTTCCAAACTCCCCAGTTACAGCAATAGATATGGAAGAGGCAAAATTACTTTTGCCTGATCCATTCTGACCAATAATGCCAACGACGTTATCATGGATATCGATATTGACATCTCTATGCTGAGTGACGTTTTTTAGTTCTACTCTAGTTATTTTCATCGCTGTTGTCGTATAGACAAAACATCCTAGCCCTCTCTTCTATGAGTCTCTCTAATCTTTCTGGAGATACTTCTAGGAATGGCGTGTTATAACCAAATCTACGTCTCCACACAGTTATGTGTTTGCCTGTTGTAGGGCTGTACTTAGTTGAGGAGCGGTAGATAGTGTCACCACTCTTTAGCGCCACTGGAGTCTCATATGAGAATAACACCATTACTCCATTTAGAAGATCTAGTGCGTGACTATTTGCTGTGTAGTGTCTGAGCTTCATGAATCGTTTCGGTTAAGTCCTTTTCAAGGATTGCAGCTATATTATCTGTAGAGGGGTTGTTCCATATCTCACTAACGAGATCTACATCCCTCTGTTCCAGGCTATTCTCTTTTTCTACAAGAGATATGAAGTCTGTATCTTCCGTAACCTCACTGTCGCTCTCTAGGGAGTCTGCCACCTTTGGAGGCTTATCTCTATGTAGGTGAATGATAGCTCCTGGGAAGTGTTTGTTGACTTCAGAAACTAGCCCCCTAGCTTCATCCTCTTGAGCGGGAGTATATCTGACAATGTAAAAAGCAAATGGATCTTTAGCAACAATACCTAGTACGCTACTTGATTCAAATAGGTTTATTACATAGGAGGCTTGATCTGGAGAATATGGAATGGATTTGATCTTTGAAACCTTCTTTTTTGTTTCGTCGAACTGGATCTCCAAGAACTTGAAGTCGTTGCATTCCTCACCCAACTTCAAGAAGAAGTTTGTACCAGGATATGCGGCAGTACACCCATTAGATAGCTTCATGATCTTGTGAATGTGAAGATCGCCTAATGCCAAGTATTTGCACTTCTTTGAAAGCTCTGCGAGATCTTCTTCGTCTAGCTGCGGCCTAGCAATTGATGGTAAGAATCCAGCGGCTGACTGATGCATCATAATAATGTCCATTCCATCCGGTATATTATTAATTACATCTTTAATTTGTTTTTTGTGTATATAACTAAGATTTAGTATTTTAATCCCCAATATGGTGTCGTGCAGATCACCAGATTTCTCCTTGTGAATATCACGCTCCTCAAGTAGTCCAGTCTCTACCCACTGATACTCAGATCCGACAACCATATCGTGATTCCCCACATTAACTATCAGTTCTGCTCCAAACCCCTTTAGGTCTCGGCAGAAGTATATCCACTGGATCACATCTAGTGGGCTAGGCTCTGGAGAGTCAAACACATCTCCAGTTATCATCACGATGTCGTAATCCTTAAGCTCATCTGCGAGCTTGTGTAAATTCTTGCCGTGGTGTTTTTGTCTACCGACATTACCCCACTGGTGACTACCGATATGTAAATCTGAAATGTGTGCTATTTTAATCATGACGCAAAAAGCGGGGCACCCCTATGGATGCCCCGCCCTCAGCTTTGGATTTAGCGAGATGCTTTGGCCGCTTTCTTCTTAGGAGAAGAAGAAACCGTCTTGGATGCACGCTTGCCCATACCAGCCAGCATGACCTGGAAAGCCTGGTACTGCTTCTGGCGCTTCATCGTGACAGAGCGCTTCACTCCACGAATCTTGTCGGGATTGAGTAGGCGACTGCAGATATACGCAATATCTGCGTTTTGAGTGATCTTGTTAGACTCAAGGAGGCTAACGATATCACAGAGGACTTCTTGTTCGGACCGTGGTTCTGGTGTTTTTTCCATTTTGTTTGTTTGTGTTTATGGGTGTATGTCTTGTCCATCAAACAGGAGGGCATCTACAATAGATACTTCCTGGGCTAGGACTTCGTTTCTGCTCTTACCTTTGGCAATTACTTGCCCCGTCTTAATCAAGGTCGCAACCCACTCTTGGGATTCGTTATCGAATTCAACATCTGTCACACGACAGTTGTTGACGCGGCCTTGATCAAAAATACTCAATTCGTCATGATAGACTGACTTAACAGTTCCATCAGTGGCGAATATCATTGATATCTCTTTATCTTGAGACATTTGATTTAGTGGAGACTTTTGTCCCCATGTGCAGCTCGGGTTTATCCTTACTGCTAATTTCTTCCTTGTAGATAGCTTCGTGTGCCTTGGTGGCAGCTTTGCAGCCATCTCCAGTAAACCCAAATGCTTCAATACTAGCTACCCCCTCTGGGGTTATTTCGATTTCGATAGTTTCTACACTCATCGGCGTTCAATTGTCAGCTTGATGTTACCATTCTTGGGGTTTGTCCTTTCGATAACTTCATACCCCTGATTCCTGGCGATTTTGCGGTGTTGCTCAATCTGGAATGCTTGACTAAGTAGAGAGCAGTCTTTGCCAACGATGGCGCGAAGCCTTGAGTCATACAGATCTGCCTCGATCTCATACACTCCATTTTCGTTTTTGATTACTGCTATCTCGTATGTGCTATCTGAGAACTTAATCACAGCATCGCACCCCTTTTGTTGCCCTGCATAGAACTTAGCTTGCTTGGCTTCTGTATCCAAAACTCCACCAAGCCGTTTGCAGGCTTTTTGAAGTGTATCTAGGTCCCTGATTTCAGGCAGGGCCATTGCTCTCATATGTGACATATTTTTGTTATAACTCCTCTTCGTTAATTTTGATGGGTTCCATTGGATCAGGCTTTCCTGTCTTACTCAAGAAAGATTTTTTGGGTGGCGTCAAATCATCGTCTGCATTTGCCATCATAACCCCCCTTGATTTAGCCCACTTGAACAATCCAGAAGCCTCATCTGGGTTTAGCTCTGCCATGATCTTTACATCGCCAATTGCATCAAGGAAATAATCTGTTTTGATGGGGTTGGATTTTCCAAACCCAATCGCCTTTCCTTTTCTAATTAGCCCCTCGTTTACAATTTGCTCAATCTCTGATCCAGTTCGGTGTGGAGTCTTCATGGCTAGTAAGCCAAGATCAATTCCATACTCCTCTGGATTCCACCCTCTTTTGTTTAGGTGGATGTTGAAGATGTCCACTCTCTGCTTTAGGCCTGGTAGACCTACGTAGAATATTTCATCTACCCTACCTTTTCTAAGTGCGGGAGCTGGGACATCTTGTACGCTATTAGTTGTGCAAACAACAAATACATCTGCTTTCCTAGATTGATTCCAAGTAAGCCATGTGCCATACATTCTCTGAAATGTACCCCCATCGCTAACTACTCCACTAGCGCCTGCCATCAGCTTCTCAGCCTCGTCAATAAAGAGAATACATGGTGCTTGTGCTTCAGCATCACCTAGGGCACGCAACAATTTTCCCTCGGATTCCCCAAGCAAGCTACCCATACAAGCAGCCACATCTAACCTAAGGATAGTTCTATCCCATTCTTTAGCTAGCGCTTGTGCTACATGAGTCTTACCAACTCCAGATGGGCCTACAACCCATATGCCCCTTGGAAGATCAATTCCGTCATCCCTGGCCCCCTGACTAAATATCAACTCCCTATCCTTTGCCCACGCCTTCAGATTCTCCATGCCACCAACAGAGCTTAGCCCCTGATTAACTTCTATGATCTTCAGAACTCCTGACTTCTGGATGAGCCTAGCCTTCTCTCTTCGGAGTACTTCCCCCTTAAAGGTTCTAGGCGGCTTATCTCCAGTGCCATAGGTTATGTCGATTGCATTCTCTCTGTTTGCCAAAGACAGGACATTCTCTGCCTGCCACTTAGTCAGTCCAGTGAGCTGTTGAGCAATCACCCCCTGCTCTTCATCTGTAAGAGTAATCTTTGGGATAGACTCTGAGATCAAAGCACCCTGGCTGCTCCTGACGATGGATTTCATCATCTTCACATCTGGGAGCTTGTGCTCAACATAAGTGACGATGTTTTCTAATTCGATAGGAATATCTGTGTGGTGATTCACAAACACCAAACTCTTTTGTTGCTTAATCAACTCCTGAGCAGCTGACTTAATTGCGCGAGTCAGCCTTGCGTTGGTGTGCTTGACGTTGTTTGAATCCACCATATGGAAAGCGGCGTCAAGAAGTACCATGATAGATTTAGATGGAAACCCATTGTCATTTAAATCCCACGTACATTGTTTATCTACAACAAAGTCCTCAAACTTGAATCTCGAGGGCTTGATAAATTCACTGATAGCCTCGGTAGGGCCACCAACCTCCATTACCTGAGGCTTACCCCCACGTTTCTGAAAGTCATAAATGGTGTTGCTAGCATCGTAAATGTACACCCTATTGGTTGTACCCTTGTCTAGCAGGAAGTTGGCCTCTTGTTGCAAGAGCCTATCTTCCTCAATGCTATACACCCAAACTATCGGTATTCTGGAAAGAACATAATCTCTTAGAATTGAGGATGACATTTGTTATTTGGGTGGATCGAGATATCCTTCATCAAAGGATCTTGCTACTTTATTTTTGAAAAACCCTAGCACTTTGGCAAACTCTACAGCAGCCAACATTGTTGACTTGATGTTGCTTAGTTTGATTCCAAACTTATCCTGCTCAGAGGCTGTTTGTGGAGCGATCTGATAGAATGGGAATGTACCACTGTATTTATCATCTACCACCACAGTGAGGGCAGCAAATGATATCTTGCCTGTCATAAGCTCCCTGGCAATCATTGGAGAGATGCTCGCTGCTAGCCTCGAGGCTATCATTGCCTGCACTCCTGCAACCTCCTGGTCGCTTATAACCCCTGGGGCTGGTGGCTGTTGTGCTACGTTTTCTTGATTATCAACTGGTGTATCGGACATATGAGTCTTGGAAGTTTTTTGAACAAAGGTGTAGGAATGAGAACTTTAGCTCTTCTGAGTCTTTTTTTAGTTCCTCTTCGCTGAGATCCCCTAGGAACTTCAGCGCCAATTCCTGCATCCGTGAATCAAAAGAATCTGGTAATATTTGTTTTTTGTCGATCAACTTACTGACCCCTGTAGACTGCTCCAGGGAAGAGAACACTTGGACGAGTAAATCCTTGTGCCTCTCCTCTGGAACACCTACATCACCCTCAATTATTTTTGCCGCATCCGTTAGGATGTAGTTCCCAGACATTGGGCACGAAATGGTTACATGCTCCATCTGCATAGACACAGGAGAATACAAGATTGTCTTGAATTCAACAGTCGCCCCCAACTGGGAGATATCGGAAACGAACTGGCAGTCTATTAGATCTTTAATGTCCACTGCTGTCTTCCTTTTTTAGTTTTTCGAGTTGTGTGCCATAGATGACTAGAGTCAGCAATATACACAGAACTGCAGTGATTGGAACAGAAATATCCAGTAGCAAAGAGAAAGCGGAAAATGCGGAGGCAACCAGAAAAGCAGCCCAGAATGAAAGGCAATACCGGCAGTTCATCAAGTACTCCAATGGAGTACCTGAGTAACGTGCTTCGATATAACCTCTCATTCGGGCTGTGATTTCTGCTTCCTGCACAACATATAATATAGCACTTACTCCTTTGTCACCAAAGATAATAAGAGCAATGAATAATGTTAGTACGGGAAACATGGTTTTATTTTATGTTCCAGGCTAGAGACACCAGTCCAAGAACTCCAAGGAAAATCCCCAGAGCTGACCAAAACTTTACGTCTTCTGCCCCTACAATAAACTTATCTGCAATGTACCGAGAGATACTCCAACCAGCTGTCAACCATACGGCAAACAGGAATGGGCAAAGAATCTTACCGAACAAAAGCTTGCAAGTTATGATGTAGAAGAAAATGTATCCTCCCACAAACCCGACATCCACTCTCTCTTTGTAGTGTGACATTTTAGTTAAGCAATATGGGTTGTGGTCGAGGCTGGCTCTTCGTGAAAGATGTCTTTTCCTTCTTGCGAAGAATGCACACCACTACAAAGGAAATAGCCGACCCTGTTAATAAGAAGGTCCACTCAGCCATCAGGAAGCCTTAGCTTTCGATGGGAATGTAATAGTAGAGGCGGAACCCACCTCTGTGTCTGCGCTTACTTCACTTAGTTCTTCTGCAAGCTCAACAAGTTGTTTCTTGCACAGTGCTGCCGTCAGCACTAGGACCGTCACTGATAGAATCAGATTCGTTAGACCGTTCATGTGTTTGTGTGATTTGTTTGATTGTGGGCAACTTATCAAAGATCAAGGATTTAGATGGCTGAAACTTCGCAAACGAAGGTTCACCGCCCTTGGATAAAAACAAATTTGGACTACGAGAAATCATCCTCTTCAGTATCCTCTTTTTTGATAACAACGTCGAGACTTTCATGAATCAGAGCAGGGGAAGCCTCTTCGATCTTTTTGGGGACTTTTCTTTCAGTCTCCTCTGGGATCGAATCTTCATCTGCATCTGCTCCAAAACGCTCCTCTGACCAGGCCCTAGTTTCGTCAATCTTGTCACAAAAGAACTCAGTTCCTTCGTCGTCGACAACGATAATCTTTTTTGGCCTATAGGTCGCGTTGGCACCATTGATACTTGTTAGGTTGTATTCTAATACTCCCTCCCCAAGGAGATACTCCACCCGCTCGGGATGGATAACTTCTCCAGTTACGCAGCAAAGGAATTGCTTACTATTGCTGTAAGCTGTTAGGGGCTTATTGTTTTTCATCTTTAATTATTTGTAACATTACCAATTGTTGGTGCTCCTTTATACAAGGAAGCGACCTTTATATCGTTGTGGATTCTCATATAGCTCTTCAAAGGTTGGTGCTCGTAATACCTTATCCATTCTTTTGGAGCAGGATGCAAGAACTATTTTTTCACCAAATCTTTCGATGTGCGCAAACAAGAATTGTAATGCTTGACTATACATATATTTATAAAGTGTTCAATAATTTCTTTACTGAACACCCCTTTTAGCTTATTTATTTTAACTGCCACCACTATTACAAGTGGTTTCTATTATTTATGGACAAACAAATCATCCCAGTAAGCGATAAGGAACTGGAGCGCCTGTATGGCCAACTATCAAACAAGATCGACTTGGTCGACCTAGTACCCGCAAGTATAAGTTTCCAAGGGAAACCTTTAAATATTTTACACCGTCGTCCGATGTTTGCTGGGATTTTTAGCAAAACCAGAAAGGTTAGAAAGCATGTTTACATGTGCGCTCGTCAATTAGGAAAATCTACGAGCATCAGTGCATCTATATTAATGAACTGCTGGTGGAGGTCATATTTTAGAGTAATGTATGTTGCCCCACTAAGCATTTATACTCAGCGTCTACACTCAATGTTTATGGCTCCAATGACCCAGGGCAAGCTATTGCCATGGCCGGTTGTGAATAACACCTGTACAGCTAATGTCAACGAAAAGAGTTATGTAAGTGGGAGCAGATTTGTGGGCATTTCTTGCTTCAATAACGTATCTAATTCATTGGGGGTGACGACCGATGAAGTTTACCTGGATGAATGCAATTTGGGCTCTACAGCCCTATTTGACGGGATCAATCTTGACACTCTAGTTGACAAAAAACCAGGGGATCGTATTGTTGGATTTAACGAATCAACGTTAAAATTAGAATATGACACAATTAAATCAATTAAGCACAAAGGCAAACGACACGTCTGGCGAATCATTTTATCCAACGGGGACCACCTCGACTGCACAGGGAACGAGCGAATCATGTCCGACAGGGGATGGATATACCTTGCAGAAATACTACCGTGGCATGAAGCTAACAGATGCCCAAGAGCAAGCAAAGCTAAGGCCATTAAATCACAGTCAAGAGCAAATGGTCTTTGGGACACTATTGGGAGATTCCTGTCTGACAAAAGTGGGTGGTACCACTCCAAGATCCCACCCCAAGTATTACGTAACACACGGCCAGTGTCAGGAACGATACTGCAACCGCAAAGCGGAAGTGTTGGGGGACCTAGTGAGGACAAAGCCCAAGATTGTAGAGAACAGGGGCTGGGGGGAGAAAAGCTGCGTTTTTGGATCCCTAAGTGCTCCATGCCTAGACTCTATACACCAGATCTGCTACACGGGTACTTCAGACAAGGGCTTGCCAAAGAAGAAGGTAACTCAAGAATGGGTCAAACACTTGACCTGGGAAGCGATTGCGTGGTGGATGATGGACGATGGGAGCCTATCCAATACAGGGAGAAGTTTTGTGTTCAATACCCAATCATTCTCAAAAGAGGAATCCAGTCTATTGGTGAGCTGGTTAAAAGAAAATGGAGTGAGCTGCAAAGCCATAAAAATAAAGAAGAAAAGCAGGAACAAGACGTATTACATAATCACAGTGGATGTGGTTGGGACCAAGGTGCTCTTAGAAAACACCAGGATATACTCATTCCCAGAGATGGAGTACAAGTGGGCCTATCAGGAAGTAAACCTGGAGAAGCCATGCAGGCTCTGTGGGCAACCATTCGTGGGGAATGGGATCCAACCGTATTGTGGCGAGAAGTGCAGTGCTATCGCCAAGAAGGGAGTAAAGACAAGATGGGTGGAAAGGAATCGAGACGCCATGAACACAAAACGCAAAGAGAGATACTGGGAGAACTTAGAGGCTTCAAGAAAAAGGGGAAGGGAAACCGGAATGAGGCTGAGACAGGATCCAGTGCGCCATGCAAAACAGATACAAAAAAGGAGAGAAAACAAACTCAAGAAAAAGGAAGCACTGAGGACTTCTCAGACATCGTCGGGATTGCCTACCTTGGGGTAGATGATGTATATGATATAGAGACAGAGAAGAACCACACATTCTTTGCTAACGGGATAGGCGTACACAACTGTCAGGATCTTAATGCAGACTTCATTCCTCAGATTAGAGAAACATTAGGAACATCTGATTATCGATACGAAAGCTATTTCGGAACCGCTCGTGGCGTTGACAACACACTTACCAAGCTTTTTGAAAACTCGACTCAAAACGAGTGGATAATGAAATGTGGGTGTGGGCACGAAAATGTACCTACCGAAGCTGGAAGAGTTTTGGAAATGATTCAGATCAAAGGGATTTGCTGCATAAAATGTGGCAAGGTAATAGATGTGACCAGAGGAAAGTGGATTAGGTCGTACGAATACGACCCAATCCACCGTGACTCAGAGGGGTATCATGTCCCCCAAATTATTGTTCCAGACCGTATATTTCCACACGATAGATACATCGAAACTATTTATAATAAACTTCATGGGTCTAGCGCATATTCACAATCTAGATTTCTCCAAGAGTGCTTAGGAATACCCACCTCACAGGGCGGTGTTCCAATCACTCAGAAGGACATTAAAGAGGCTAGTATCTTAGACATAGACCAACACGAACCACCAAACGCTCAGATCTACCACAGGGTAGCTGGGGGCGTTGACTGGGGCGGTGCTGAGGTGGTCAGCTTTACTGTTGGTGTAGCCGTCGGGTACAGAGACGGCTGCTTCGACGTTCTAGGGGCTATTAGGCCCACAGGATTGCCGGATGAGCAGCGTCACTATGTTATCGGAGATTACCTCAAAAGCGTAACCGGAAGTAGAATTGAAATTGTAGGAGCTGATGCTGGATTCGTTGGATCCGTACAGAACCCCAACCTTGGAGCCTACATGGGGGTGCCCACAGGTTCTATTGCCTATGGGACCACCAAGAAGTTCTTCATGCCCAATACCAACAATTGCTTTACCGTAGATAGAACAACACTGATTTACATCGTGTTCACTCTTATCAAGGCTCAGCGGATTCGGTTTCCTAAGGGAGGCTGGTTCGAGCAGTATTCCAGAGATTTGCTCGCTACCTTCACTGAGGACGCAACAAACTCTCATGGAGCCACTATTCGACGCTACAGCCGCTATCAGGACAAGCCAGACGACTTTCTGCACGCCCTTGGATATGCCATCTTCATGGCAGCCCTAGGTATTACAGATTTGCCGTCAATGGCTGGTATGGCTACGAACCTATCTATCAATGCTTCCTACATCAACGACATCGGAATGGAAGTCGGTAGATTCGGGAATTATTGATGGACCCCTATTGTTGTGTTTCTTCGTACATTTCTTTTAATACTTGATTCTTAGAAAGACCGATCAGGTGCAACATCTCTGAAGCTATTGACTCATCCCAAAATGGGGCAGTCAATATATCAAAGAACGCTGTATCTGATGGGATATCCTGTTGCCAATCTTGAAGCCAGGAAAAATCTAAGATATGTCCAGACCTGTCTGCAGCTACAATAGCTTTCTCAAATGAGGTTCTGATTCTATTTATCGCATCCTCCACAGTAGTTGCTTTGGATTTTATAAAATGAGCTCCTGGGCTATAGACCTCTCTCTTGTATACTCCAGCATGGAACTCTCCAGTATCCATACTCTCTGTCACAATATAGGTGATGTTCTCGTCTCCACCCTGAAGAACCGCAGCTAGTCGAATTAGGTCATCTGACTCGAGATTCATAGCTGGCCAATAGAGTGGTTGCCAAGTCATCGCGTGCTTAGAGATACTCATTGATGGATATTCATTCTGTAGAATACTTCCCTCTTTGGTGTACTTTGCATGCAAAGATGTGTCCGGTCTACCATAAGAGCTAGAATAAATATCTACAACTGTCATAAATTCATCAGACTTCCTGTTGTCTACCTCTATAGCAGCTTTCTTGCGGAACAGATCTGGATTGGGAGTTTTGTCATCACCAAGCAGATACGATTCCCTATTGCTTACCATTGAGTTTTGATCAACAACCCTGGATGTAGCAAACCGGAGTAGTTTGTGGGTAAGGCTACTGCGCATTGCGCACGCAGTCATAGCTGCAATTTTTTCCATGTGGTTGAACATACCAAGTCTAAAACTCTTTTTGGTAGTAGACTCCATGAAGTCTTCGATGTCACTTTCTTCCCCAAATTCGTCAAACTTGGGGATAAAGCACCTCGCTGCTCCAACATCTCTACCATCTATCTCATCATCTCCCCCAGGGAAATTCTTGTTCTTCGCTATATCCTGTGCAATCTTCTTTAGTCCATTGGGTGATCCATACGAAAGATTGATAAATCCTTCCTGAGCAATCAGTGACTTAAGAATGACATTCCCCCTTAGGATGCTAGATGATGGTCCGATCCATTTGCAATTCCCAAGGCACACCGAGTGCTGACTACTGACTGCTACTACCTTTGATTTGCACTTTGGGCAAAAAGGGTACTTCATCTCATCGACAATGTCTGCCAATGGATACTCTTCGTCTCCTAACATAATATTTTGTTTGTTTGGTGTATTTATTCGTGAATTATTTGACTTACTTAATCAACTACTATTCTATCTGGTGGTAGTGGTAAGACAGCTTGGTTCCACCAAGCCCTATACTCTTCTGGAATTACGCTACCCTCACCCAGAGTCGTACCTATACTTAGTATGGGGTAATAGTCTGGACTGTATATACTAACTTCGATTATTGATAAGTCAGTATCTCTAGTTATCTGGACTAGATACCAAATTCTTTTTCTCCCTGGATAAATGAGCAATTCTGGGAAAGAGGCAAGTATCTCTGATTCATACATTAAAGCCCACTCACCTCCGCATGAGTATAGAGTATTCTCATGAATCACTTTAAACATATACCGCTTAAATCCCTGATAGAACCATCTTTGAAGATCTTTGATTGACATAACATACTTATTCTCAAGTTTTATTAGTCCGTCTGTAGCGGGTCTCTCTAGGTCTGGGCTTATGGGCATCTTTAGTCGGGGTAAATCCAGGTCAAAAATTGGCCCATTCATTACATCTTTATAGCTGTTGGGTTTCGCCCACGTGGAGTGATAGAATATAGTATTACACTCAGTGATATATTTCTTGATCTCTGCCCGTGTGAAGGGGGCATCTAGGTGCTTAGGAACCAACCCTAACCTAGCAACTGCTATGGCCCCTGGAGATATGAATGTATTTAAGAGGTCGTTATGCCTCTGAATTCTAGCCCTTAGATTATAATTATCTCGCCTCCTCCTTACATCATCGGGTACAGGATTTTTTTTCTGAACTATCTTGCACGGTGGCGGTGGCATTGGGATAAGTGACTTAGGTATGTGAGTCATAATTGTTATATTTTAGGAAGAAACTTGCAATAGTTGGTGAGTTTGGATAAATTTATGGTAATCATCATGAAAGACTTCTACACTGACTTTGGCCACAATTTTATTAAGATTTTCCAGAATAGGGAAGTTCCTTCTTTCGCTAAGGAAGCTGAGACGCTCGATTCTGAATACCTTCAGTCTCTTCCAGACTCCGCCTTTGCAGACTCTGATTCCCGATCACTTCCACTTACCGATGCCGGCAACGTTTATGTTAGCGCTGCCTACTACTATGGGGCAAACGAAAAGAGTGCTAGTGTAGAAGAGAGGATCGTCAAAGCAGCTCAGCTTTTCAATATCTCAAAAGAGGTAGAGGAGCTGGCTGCTGATCTCTCTGAAGAGAACTCAAAGACCGCTGCGGTTGTCTATCAGGATTGGGCAATTACCGTTACTGGAGTAGACAACATCACTCGTGTATTTGATGGATGTAGCGGGGAGTCTCTGAAGAAGTTTGCTAAGTACTTTGTGAATGACCTATTTGGAACATTTGATTTTAGTCAGAAAGTTTCCTGTGCAAAGCAGATCGCCGACAAGATGGCTTCTTACGACATTGAGATCCCAGAGCGCATCCTACAGGTCGCAGGACTGAATATCCCTAACACAGAGAAGGTCGCTCAGGAGATCAAAGCTCGTGCCGTTAGAATTCACGACAACAGCGAAAAGGTTGCTCTCTGCAAGATCGCAGACGACCTAATTGAATCTGACGACAAGGATATCAATGGTATGTTCAAGGTGGCACAGCTTCTGGAGATCTTTGACAAGAAGCACTCTCTGGCTCGCCACTACGGGAAGTCCATCCAGGACCCATTTGCTAGCGTCTTTAATACTCCTCGTGCAGAAGCAGAAAAGCTTGCATCAGTAGTAGATCTTGGTGGAGACTCTTATTCTTATGAAGAGCTTTCCGAAATTCCACAGGGCGTGCTCAAGCTTGCCCTTTCTGAAGAGTCCGCCAAACTTGTTGGGGTTGGGACAGATGAATACAATCCATCAAAGCTGGCTAGCCTAAGCGAAGATGAGCGTACTCGTCTTTCGTCCTACCTGTAATGTTACTCCACAAGTCTAAAGACCAAGAGGTCTGCGGGGCTATTATGGCTCGCGCTGGCACGATGGCTACCGTATCCCATGCTATCGCCCTACACTTCTTCGGAACAGATATCTACACCTGGGAACCCGAGACTCTCGCAATGGAGTTCAAGGACAAGCTTGATGTCGATATTGATGAAGAGAACTTGGATCGCCTTCATGCTATCATTGCCGCGATTACTAGCGATAGCTTCCACAACGATTGGGTAGCTTTCAACGCTATTTGTTCTACCCTCAATGGAGAGAACGACCCCAACGACATCGCAGAGATGACGGTAGCGGAATTTGTCTGGGGGATCATAGAGGTCAGCCTTAATGAGGAAAAAGGAGATGAACACTTTTCTCCTGACATTGCAGCACTCGTTGGTACTATCCTGGATCAGGAGGGATTTGAGTCAGCGCCTATCCAATTGCACTTTGCCAAACTTCCAGAGAAATATGTGGATGGAGAATCTGAGCACGCAAAGCAGGATGCTCAGACAAGCTACCAGATGGGTCTATTGCAGGAGTATATTCGGGACCAAGCCCTAACGCTCTTTAAGCAAATCAATGCTTTACCTTGGCTGTCCAAAGGGGACATCCACGATATAACAGAAGCCCTATCAGACGAGATAAAATCGGTTTCGAGTAAATACAAGGGCGACCCTGTGTACGGTTCCTAATCTCCAGCATCTAACAAAAAGCACACAGTTCTGGTGTACAGGAATCCATCCCCAACGCAGCAGGTCGCTTTTGATTGAATCAAAATCCGCTTGTATGGATTCTGATTCGGGCGACCCACTCGCGTGGGGTATGGTTGGTTTTGTGAGCTTTTTGTTTTTCCCCTAAGGGGTAGGTATTACTTTTTACAGAAAGTGGATCCCACCCCCCGAGGCAAGGGGGAGTGGGATTTTGGTTGTATCTTGTTATACCCAACAAGACCCTGACCAGGGTTTCGCTTTGAATAAATCAAAGCAAAAAGGTTCTGCGATTTAGAGCACAACAAAACCGTTCACCAGTAAACAAAAACTTTTGTGTTTTAATTTACTACAGTTTTTTCACAGTGTATTTCTAAACCGCAGAGGTGTTTTCCCTCCCCAGGGAAATTGGCTGGGACGAAGGAATTGAACCTCGGATTTCCCTGCTTACACAAGGTGTCTTATCATTAGACGATCCCAGAAAATCATACTACGGCTCAGGTCGCTATCTACCTTCAAAGACGAGGGACTCGGCCTTATCAGTTGTAGACCCCTCAATGACCGTAGCTTTATCTCTTTCGAGATAAATTGGCCTGGTGTTGGGACTTGTACCCCTCTTGATCGGCAGCCCACCAGGGAAGTGCCAATGAGCTTTCTTTCTGCAGAAATTGTCCAGTCCCAGTCCATGGTATTGGACAAGGGACTGGAGGTTAACCTACAAGAGCTGGGAAAGCTCAAGTCGGTTTGGGTCTCGACTCCCTTAATTTTGTTTTAAAATTGGGTAAAGAACTTCTGGTGGAATAACTGCATTGCTTTTGGTTGGTATCCTAAATACTGACCACCCAGAGCTACGCAAAATACCATCTCTGTAAGAGTCCTCTGCTTTCATGCTTTCGTGCTCGTCTCCATCAAACTCTACAACTATTTTTCTGTTTATTAGAGCAAGGTCGTGGACAAAGTCAAGGGTAGGGATCCTGTACTCAAACTCATACGCTTCTTTTTGAAATTCAAGAAAATCTTTCAGGCGTACATATTTCCATGCCTCTCTCTTTTTTAGAGTTTCTTCAACCGAAATAAGGTTTGTTCCACACGTAGCCCTACCACCCCTGGCGTTACCCTCTAATCTATTTTCAGTTATACTCCCCCTTGATGCACAGCTTGGGGTACAAAAAGTTTTTCTATTCTTACCAGAAACTGTATCAAACTCCTTTTTGCAATGTGGACACACTGCATGTATTTCTACTACCCTATTTGGTCTTATTGAGTTCCTATAGCTTGCAGAACAAGAAAGGGAGCAGAAGAACTTGTCTGCCCCCTTTCTAATTTGCCTACTTATTTCTCCCTTGGGTTTGTAGGCTGGTTCATCACAGTAATGGCAAATTATTTTAATTGAGTTTTTCATGTCTCAATTATTAAATCACATTATGGAGAAGCAGTCAACAGAACTTGATGGAGATAAATGGTGGAGGCGACGACATACGATAGTCGTGTCCACTGTAATCTTCAACTAACCTTTATACACGCTTCGTTCATCTAATCAAGGGCTGTAGCGATGAACAACTACAGGGCCCAGGTTTTCAACTTAACGCAATTGATGCATGCTTGGCTGAACCCTCATTAAGCAATTGAGGTGCCCTTTTGAAGTTCTGGGCATCGGGCGTCCCTGAACCGTGACGCTATGAGCGATCCTGCTTATTAGGCAGCTGCGAGCTCGTAGGAATCTTCATTGCTGAAGAGAACCTCGGCTGCATTGACCATTGCTGATCGGATCGACGTAGCTGCATTACGAATAGTAGCTGCATTTAGTCTTTTTACCAGATGATTAAAGAGGCCAACTGATATCCTCTACGTGTGGGTTGTGTCTCAGATTTCAATGTCGAATCCTTGCGCCCCCTAAATCTTCTACTACTATCCCAGAATTACCTGGGATTGTAAACCGAATAGTATTGGCTTTTGCGATACTTCCTTATGGAAGCATTCCTAACCAACCTATTCACTGAGTTCATAAACATAATGATACAACAGGAGAAGCTCCCTCTATGATATATACCCTCATTCTAGAATTTGGTATCCTTCACATAGCGCGGTAAAGTCGGTTACGTCCCACTTTAGCGCCTGCCAACCTCACGCACGAACTTACGTATAAGCACACCGGGATATACGCACTCTTTGTGCTTGAGATTCTCTAAATTTGGAGTGGGGGCATTGAAGTAGGTTTTATGCTAAAAACATAGAGTCGTTTTCTCCTTCTTCGTTGCCCCCACAAATTGTTCCCCACCCTATATAGATTTGCAAGCTCTAAACGACATTACTCTCGCCAGTCTTCGCTCTGGGTCTTAGGTGTCGGCCTCACCCCTGTGAGATGGGGCTGGCTAGGGTGTCAACTTTTAGGTAGCAGAACTTGCATTCCTGCTAGAACCCTAAAAGTTGAAATTGGGATATCTCTGGAGGTAATATGTAATTACTAACTCCAATATATTATGGCAAAACAGGAGTACTTTTATACCCCCCCCTCTACTAATTTGTAACAGACATCGTACCCTCTAGAAGTCTCTTAACCGTGCTACCACTTGTCAGCGTTAAGGTATATACATATGTTCCCACTGTAATAGTGGATGTATCTTCAGAAGAAATATTTAGAGCAATCGTGCCGGCCTCGCCACCAAGAGCAATTCTTTCATTGCTGGTAGAAAGGGTGAAGATCGCTGAGTCGCTACTTAAGCTATTCTTGATCAGCATCTCTGCAGTATACCCAGTAAGATTGACTGGCTCGCCTGCAGAATTCCAGGTGATTATCTTGCTGAATGTAGACCCATTGATGATGTACATATTCAGGGTGTTAGTCTGAGATGGGTATGCATCAATGGTGTTTGTCGTAGGAGTAGTCTGAAGTTGGATAGTAGAGGAGGATGGGTACTCGACAATATTCACCGTACCGGTGTTGTAGGCAGACCACACATCCTTACTTCCATCATCTCTAAGTTGGAATACGTCCCAGTAATACACACCAGGAGAAAGTCTTGATGTCGTATCAGCGCCAACAGAGAACTCTGCTATCCCACCCTGACCATTCTGTGGAAATACAATCTGCTGGAACACAACCGAATTAGATCCGAATGACCTTGTACTAATGGTGAACAATAGTCGTTTTGTACCAGGCTTGAATTGTACATAAACCTGGAACGACTCACCAATTCCGTAGGACAAGGGATCTGAGCCCCCTATTGGAGCTTGTACTCCTGGGATTATGATTGAGCTTGGATTAGCTAGGTTGCCTTCAAAGATTTCCATATTACAGTCCTACTTGAGTCCAGTTGGTGATTATGCCGTTAGAGATCCCGATGGTATTGGTGACAAACGCTGCGGTGTTGGTTGTACTAATAGAGATCAAAGTAATATTGGTTGTTATCCCATTACCAATACCAAGGTTCACCAAAGAGTTAGATGCATTTGTTCCTCCAGTTCCACCAAGGGAAAGTGGCACTGGCGTTCCACTAGCTATAGCTTGCAAATTAGAACTATAGGCTTGTACATTAGTACCAATCGAAACTCCCATTGCAGCCCTAGCAGTACTTCCAGAGACAGCCGTCCAGCTGCTTGATATACTAGCCAGGAACTGATTTGCTGATGGGGTCCCTATCGAAGAGATCGATTGAAGATTTGCATTAAAGGCTTGAACATTTGTTCCGATACTCAACCCCAGGGTCGTAACCAAAGACGCTGGTGATGCATTAGTCCAATTTGTAGAAACACCTCCAATGAGTACATAGTTGTTTGTTGGGACCACAGCAGAAACACTTGTTAGGTTGGAGCTGAATGCCTGAACGTTTGTACCAATAGACAACCCAAGAGAGCCAACAAATTGAGATGCGGTTTGTAGCACCCAGTTCGTAGATCCGCCTACAAGCACAGAGTTTGATGTAGGTACACCAAGAGTGCCGATCTGATTTAAAGACGAGCTATATGCTTCTACATTTGTTCCAATAGATAGTCCTAGGGATGACTGAGCCGTTACTTGGTTGGTTCCACCGGTACCACCGTTAGATAAAGTCAGAGCCGAGGGCAATGCAATGCCTCCAGAGAATGTCTGAAGAAGTGGCCACGTATTGTTTGTATACACCCTCGCATACAGATTGTCGGCACTCGTTGAGTTTAGTGCATAACTCCTATAGGTGGAAACTACAGCTGAGTTTGTGTTAAAAAACCCATTAGTCCCTAGGTTTGACACAATCACATTTGCATTTGTAAAAACAAAGTCATTTGTAGATGAGAACACACTATTACTGAAGTTTATAGAAAGCCCGTTTGAAGCACTAGCAGAAGGGAGAGATAGGTTTCCGGTTATAGTTCCAGACCCCAAATAAAAGTTTCCAGGTCCACTAATTGACCAACTGAACCCAGTATATCCAGTGTTTGCCGCACCGACTGTTTGTGCTGTCGCAAAATAAATAGTGCTCTGACCACCTCTAATAACTATCGGCTGATTAAATCCAGAATCTAAACTGATACCATATAGGGTTAGTGCATCATTCTCAATTAATCCAACATTTACGTGAGACATAGAGATTGTATTAGATGTAAATGTAAGTCCCTGGACAACAGCTAGGCCAGATCCAGATTTTACCCAAAAAGATCCATTAGTTGCACTCACAAAACCAGGGAATAGGTTTGTGCCCGGAACCAGTGCGTTGCTATTTAGCGGTGCATATCCATTGGTAACACCTCTTGCAATTAGTGGTTGGTACCCAGCATTTCCAGCTAAGGTAGATGATACATTAAGGGCACTAGACTGAGAGAATCCAGTAGCGCACAAGGCCAAGAACAGTAGTGTAGTTAGTATTTTTTTCATCCTAGTTTTTTTAGATTAACTCCGGTTTGGGTAGATGTGTATGCATAAATTGGTTCGTTTATGGAAAGGGTTTTCTTTAGTTTCTGCAGATCATCTTCAGAGAGATTTATTATAGCAGATAGGGCTTTGTCAGATATATCAGAAAGAATATTGTTTGCTTGGCAAGTGGTACACCGCTCTTTTCTACCAGCCTCGGTTATCTTAGCTTTAGCTGCTTCAAATATAGGGTGTAAGGCTGGAATGTCTTTTATTACGGCAGCAGTAGATACAATATTTAGAGCCTTCTTCTTAGTGATTATCATGATGTTAGGCACCAACGAATACAATAGAATTACTTCCAGATGCTAGTGCGGCAGTTGTTGTGTATACATTGTACAGTACTGGGGCCCCGTACTTGTTGGTAAGAGTTACAGTGGAAAAATTAGTGGCTGTAGAAGTGCCATTCACAGACAAGGATGACGTACCTATTGTGGCTGGATAACAGAATGAGTAGTAGTTAGACCCACTAGAGGTTTCCGATACAGTGAGTGATGTAGAGAATGATGTGTCTGATTGTAGTGCTGTAAGGTCAGATCCAGATGGAGTAGCGGTGGTATTCCCGTAGTATCTTGGGAAGGCATCAGCTGGATACATAGCAACAACATCTGGGGATGTGTTGATCAAAAGGTCGTTTGCTGTAGCTAGTGACAGAACGTCCTGAGATATCACACTCCATGCATTGTCTAAATCTTGTGGAGACTTAAAAACCATCTCTAGTGAGGATACACGGAAGAAGTTTGATCCATCAGGGTCTGGAGCATTTGGGGGGATAGACTCTAGCTCGTCTACAGAAGCAACTGAATACAGCGTGTCGCATACTCCATCAGTGTATGAGCTGTTTACATCCCTTTGCATTACGAATATTTCTGGAACTATATTGTATGCAGTATCTACATATACTTTCATACCATAACCAACGAATCCAGAGATTGGGGTACTAGAGCTCTTATAACTAGAGCTTGTCTCTCTCTTTAGTAGCAAAACCGTATTCATTAAGCTTATTTTACTGAAAAATAGCCTGATAGCAAACACCATCTGTCCCGCCAGCACATCCAACCTGACCAACGGGGCCAGTAGCTACGGGAGTACTAAAGTCTGGTATCCCAGTGGGACCTATAGGACCAGTAGCCCCTTGTGGTCCAGTAGGTCCAATACTACCAGCGGGAGTAGGATTCCCAGGAGGACCGGCACCACCCTGTGGTCCAGCAGGTCCAGCAGGTCCAGCAGGACCAACAGGACCAACAGGACCAACAGGACCAGCAACTGCCTCACTATACGGCCCCGTAGGGCCTGTACAGCCAATAGGGCCTGGCGCACCATCTAGTGCTACAGAAACTACAGTTTTAGGTATTTTAGGGCATAGTGAATCTATGGGTCCAGATGGGACTTCGCACCCCTGAATTACCGGTGCATTAAATAAGCAGTCAGATTCCATATTAAGCCCAGGTACATTTTACACAACTACTGCACATAGATCCACCAGTTCCACCAGGAGATCCAGCTGCACCAGCTGATGGCGTTGGCCCAACTCCTCCCACAACTCCAGTGGGACCAACAGGGCCTACGGGACCCACGGGACCAGTAGGACCAACAGGGCCAGCGGGGCCTGCAGGACCGGCTGGGCCGACAGGGCCAACTGGACCAGCTGGACCAAGGGGGCCTGGTAATCCTACAGATAGGGGAGAGATTAACCCTGCTGGACCTGTACAACCTACTGGTCCATCTATACCTTGATTAGATACAGAAGTTGGTGGAATTGGTTGTATCTTTGGACACAGTGGATCCACACCAACAGAAATTGTTGGGCAATCTAAAATTATGGGGTCATTAAATAAACAGTCTTGGGTCATTGCATGAATAGGCAAATAGAACACGGAGAACAGCCAGTGGAAATCCCTCCACCTCCATCAGAACCTTGTGGCCCCACGCCAGGACCAAATCCTGTTGCCCCCCTCGCCCCAGTAGCTCCAACTGGTCCAACCGACCCCATCGCCCCAGTAGCTCCAACAACAACTCCATCGCCACCTTGAGGTCCAACTGGCCCCGCCGGACCCTGTGGACCGATACCACCCGCTGGTCCAGGAGGTCCTGCCGGCCCAGTACTTACAGCAATAGTACCTGCAGGCCCAGTAGGGCCAGTGCATCCTTGTACTCCTTCCAGTGATACAGAAAGTGGTGGTGGAGCTGTATTAATCTTTGGGCACAGTGGTTCTACGCTAGTAGATGGACCAGTGCACCCAAGAACCGTTGGTGGAATAAAATCGCAATCCTGTTCCATATTATTAAGGGCATTGCGCAGAATTGTTGGCGGGGTCTAGTGAAATCATTATGCTATTTGTAGATGGGCTATCTTTTATAATAACTCCAGGTCCAGCTACAATACTAAATACATCGTTGTTGTCTGGTGAGGCTCCATTAATAAGGGAAACATTTCCGTCACATACCCCATTGTCTGTACCATAGTAGACTTGTTGTCCAAGACCATACCCCTGTTGAGTAGTAAGAACAACTCCGCTACCGGACTGAGTAACTTCATTGTTTATGCCAGGAAGGAACACTACATCTCCGGTTATAAATCTTTCTGGGTTTCCGACCTGGGAGTGAATGACACTAAGGCTATCAATAACAATACCACCCACATTCATCAATTGGGCCGGCTCCACAAACATAGGTCCTACCGTAGCGGATCCATTATTTTCAGGGATGAGCACTGACAAAATTGGAGAATCAACAACTATTTTTACCTCAAGTGACTTAGCTCCAGAACTGGCAAGTAGCGTACTCTTGGATAGATATGGCCAGGTACTATTTGCGGCTGGGACATAAAAGCAAACAGTCCTTGATATAAGAGTATTGCCAGAGATGAGCTCAAAAAACAAATGAACCATACCAGTCTGTACAAATGATTCGTATCCAGTGGGAACTGGGTGCCCAGATGTCTGGTCATAGATCATGTAGAAATTTGGTAGCGTATTTATTCCGAGTCTACTCCACCCCCTAAAATCTAGAAAACAGGAATCTGGAACACTACTTGAGATAGTGTTCTCTACAAAAGGAAATGCCCTGTTGGCATTTTCATCTAAGAATGTAGGGAATAGTCCTGTCAATTTGATAGAGATATTTGGATTCCATTTGGAATCGGATTTATTCTTATAATTTGCTGCACATCAGTAGAAGAAGCTGGTTGTCCAACATCCTGTGCCCTGATGAAAAGATTTCCATTCTTTGTTGTAATGGAGTTAATAGACTTTAGCGGTTGGAACGTTTTTAAGCAACAGTCTGAGCTATTGTCCCCCCCAATACTATTTACTACAACATTACTGCCAGTACCAGTAATAGTGACCCCCTCTCCCTCAACAAGCTTGATAACTCCACTGTAGACATCTCTACCGATTTGTATAGAAGATACCTGTTTGGGGCTAAAGACAAAAATACATAGTGGATCTACTAGAATTGTGCCATCTTTGATCGAAGAGGAGGAGCTAGTAATAAAAGGAACCATAGATGGAGCAGATTCTCCAAAGACAATTGTACCAACCTGCTTGCCCCTTGAAGATGTAATTGGAGCAGCTGCGTTACATGAATTAAACGATGTCTGGCTAAATGAAAATACCTCGCCACTGTCTGACTTTAAAATCCCATTAATTACACTGCCACTCTGAGACAAAGATGATAGCCAGATGGATTGGGAACCATAAGACGCAATAGATATATCAACAAAAAGATTGTTGGGGAAATACCCAGAAGAACCAATAAATGGGAACTCCTGACTCTCATGTTGATTTCTCCACTCTGTATAAATATCTGTTTCCATTATGATGTAAGGTATGACTCACTTGGGAGTCTTCCATCTGGGAATGGCAATGTTTGAGTCTTATTACACGCTGTCTGTGCTGTTTGTGGCAAAGACAATAATATGCCATCGGACACATTGGTTATCTGCAACCCAAATGATGGGTCTACAACTATATTTATATTACCAGAGGAGTCTGGAGAAACGGTATTTATTTTTGCAATTGGAGGCAACAAGCAGTCGCACAGATTTGAGGCAGGGGTGCAGAGAGTAGAAATGTCTCCAGTGGAAGATAGATAAAATACAATACTGTATTCAATAACCCCATTGACTACCTCCGAGCTTACGCTAGTAAGTAGCTCCCCTGATGCTGATATCAATACATTTCCAGTAAACTTTCCCCCACCACCTGACACAGAGGAAACAACCTCTGGACCCGCTGCCATAAAGCAGTGTGAGGAGAGATAGTTGGATGTTTTACTCAGCTTGTGCAATCCAGATCCAGACCAATGAGATAGTGTAGAAACCTCCCCAAAGGCAACCCACCCAGAAACATCAAAGTTGCCAACGCTTATAATATTTGCCACTGAATAGTCACTGGATATAGGTACCTGAGCTATAAAAGAATCTTGCCCAGAAAAGCTGTCGTAAAACGAAGCAGTAATTAGAGTTTTAGAAAAATGAATCGAAGAAAGCACTGGTTGGAAGTCGTTGGATTGTGCAACCACCATGCAATCCACAATGATTGATGGAACAAGCACAAACCCAGTGTCAGACACTGGAGTGTCTCCGTATTCCAGCGGGAAAGACCTCAGCGAATTTAAGTTGAACCAATCTTCTTTTGTTCCGATCATGGCACTAGCTGTTTAATATCCCATTGTGGGATTGTGTTTGGTTTCCCGCACGAATTTAGAGTGATTGGTTGACCATCAACCACCTTAGCAGTGTAGTGATCTAATTTGCACCCATAATTCTTGTTTGCCCCATATATACCATTTGAATAAGCGTCGACAGTAATACCAATCGTTCTAATGTCTCGGGATAATTCAGTGTTGTCTACAAATATCAAATCTACAAAACTACCTGGAGCAACTGGTGATTGAGTGCAGTAATCAGTAACACCAGCCACTGTGGGGACTTGATTGGAGAATGATCCTGCATAGTCCTTGCTAGTACCCACAAGTGGAGGAAGTGTGGGTGGCACTCCAACATACAAAATACTATCGCCATCAACAATAGAGAATTGTGATGGTAGTACAGTGGGATCATTCCCAGTAATATTGATAGAAAAGTGGATGTATGCAGGCAGTACACAAACATTCTGGAGGCTCACCTTGAAGTAGTTTGGATATACCCTCAAGTTTCTGACTTGGACTATGGGAGCTCTAGCATTATTGATTGTATCTACAGCCTCGTTGTATAGGGCTGTATTAGCTTGGATCATGTTAGATAGAATTGTGCACAGATCTTTTAGCTTTTGAGACCGCCTAGAAATAGCAGCACTGACGGCTCTATATTCTTCACAAGAGCAGCATGGTAGGCAGCTGCTTAAGATCTGAATAGTGTTTGCTACAACACCACCCCCATCAACGGGAGGTTGCTCGATGTGGTGCAAGCAATCAGAAGTAGAGAGCGTTACATTGGAAGTAGGACCAGAACCAGAGACATCATTTATCCACAACAGCTCTCCAGAGACACCAGGGGTTCCACCATCTCCTGCTCCTGGAATAGAATCCAGGATAATCATAGATGGGTCGGCAAGGTCTTGGGTAATACTTATGTTATCTCCTCCGATTATTTTCTGGGTCACCTCCCTACCCCACGTAGACTCAGGAGGGATTGGGGGAACCTGAGAGGTCGGCGAGTTGGTAGCAACAGGCTCAATAAAAATTCTCCTTATTGTGTGAGGTCCAGGATTAACCACACTATCGTCAATGGCAGACTGGCTTGACAAAAAACTTAATGTGTAAGCTCCAGACACGAGCGATCCAGCGCTCATTATCCATAGAGCCAAACTTGAATCTGGATCCCACTTCGCTCCTGGAGTAAAGGTTAGGCAGGAGTATTGAGTAGAGGACTTTACGGAGATCGGATGACCCACCCTACTTACAGAATTTAATAGCCTATCTACAGTGACAACGATTGCTACTGTAGAATCTGAGATATAACTCAGTGTAAGTTCATACTGGTCAGCAGTTTGAAAGTATCGAATTAGTGACAGGTAGACATCGTGATTGTGCCACCTGCCTGGTGTAAACTTAAGATCTACAATAAAGTCAAAAGGGATCGCTGGGTTTGACTGATTTTCTAAAACAGTTTCAGAAAATGGAAAAACCCTTATTGAATTCTCTTGTTGCCATCCTTGGGTATCTATCACAGATTGGAGATTAGGTTTGCCAGCATTTCACTCTGCTGACCTTGGGTACTGGAAATTAATGCTGCAAGAGTGGTCTCTTGAGCCCTGAGCTGCTCTAGGGCAGTAGTTAGTATCTCGAGCTGGGTGCATCCACAACATGATGTAGAACATGTGTCTATGATTTGGATACTGTTTGTTGCCGGGTCTGTAGTTATCTGGATACAGTCAGATCCCTCTAGAAAGATCCTGCCATTGGCGTCTGGAGATACACCATTTATCTGTGTAATAGGAGATGGGACAAATGCTAAAGCGTTGTTACAGGTAGAAGTTTCTACCAGGTTCTCTCCATTGACAGCATCAATACGAATTACACCATACGGATCTGAATCTAACTGTTCGTAGGTAAGCCTAATGTTCTGCCCAGCCTTTAGTTTAAGAACATCTGTAGCTGTGTATAGCAGGGAGTTGCTAGGGTTGTAGATCTCAACCGACTGAAGAGCCGGCACTGAAACAAACTGGGTGTTTGCCTCAAATAGTGTACTTGCTGGCAGGAATTTAAAAACTCCAATACCTTCACTGATTGTCTCAGAAATATCTCCAACGCCAATAGACCCCAGTACAGACACATTCGATCCAGATCCAACAAACGAATAGTAAGAGTCCTGAGTAAAAGAACTCCCCTCAATAGTTACTGTTGAAATTTGAATTGGAGATACAGTTGTGTCGCTAGGTTGGAACGAAATCTCGATAGACACATTGTCCTCAGAGACAGTTAGTGTGGATATATAGAACGTACCACCCACATAGCTCCTGGGGTAGTTGATCTGGAAAGCAACTACTAAACTATTTGGTATTACAAACGCACCAGAAACATCCGTCCTACTAGCATTCTCTTGAATCGGATAGTTTCTTTGTGAGTTTGAGTTTAGCCATTCTGGAAATACAATACTTTCTGACATTTGGATCTATTATGATGTAGTTAGCTGCCAGTTGACACTGGTGAATCCGATATTCCCTGTGTATGAGTCAGCTTGACCATCAATAATAGAAGCAACTCTCTCGATTACTGTCAAGATTGAATCCCCTGGAAGCAGCCCTTGTGGATTTGACCCACCATTACTAACAGTCCCACTTGTCAGAACAACTCCACTCGCTGGTGGAGATGAAGAGGTAACAATAGAAGACACACTTGGATAGCTTGGGATAAGGACCGAATACGCAGTGTAATTAGCAAGACTGACAGACCAGTACTGGACTGCAAAGGCAGAGGACTCAATAAAGCTGCTTAGATTTACTCCATTCCTAAGAACGTAATGAGTAGACTTGAATGTAGCAATTACTGGAGCACTACCAACTGAGGTTGACCCAAAGATTGACGATGCAATTGTTAAAGAAATGTTCCCAACAATCCCGTTCACAGGAATGTTGACTTTAGAGACGATCTGACACTTTGTTGTAGATGGTGGCAAGAAAAGCACACACGGAGTAATACCATTATAAAGACTCTCCTTGGCATTCTTCAAAGACACAATAGATACCTCCCCTGATGTCTGTACTCCATCTGTAGACAGGGTTAGAGCACCGGTTTGCTGCCCATTTATGTTGGTGGTGCTACCAACGATCTTTATGCCAGCTCCAGCGGTCAGTCGACTGACCAAAGCGGATGTAAGGAATTTCTGAGATGTTGGGTCGGTTCCTGCTATGCACGAATTACTGTCCGGTCCAGCAAGTGTGTTTAAGTCTAGTGTTAGACCTAGTGCAAGATTGCCAGATGTTGCAGGATTTCCTGTTAGGCAATCCGTAACTGAAATGGCATTGCTATTGCTCTGAAGAGAAACAACAAGTGGTTTTGCAGTGCTAATGTTGGCACTGGAAAAGAATACCTCAAGAGCCTTAAAATATGGAGAATTCGGATCTTCTGCACTGCGAGCATTGTAGTCGTATGGCCATGGAGCATATAGCCTAAGATTTACTGTATCAATAGCTGCTGGGATCCACAGTAGATCCTGAGGAAGGCAATAAAAATCCTGACCGGCAGAAAGTGACACTCCATTGTTGGAGATCTCAACAGAACTGGTAGGGGTTGGAGGCCACACGGAATTGAGTGGTACATCCCCCTCCCTTACGTATCTAAATACTGGTCCAGAGACAACCTGGTTGTCGAATGGATTTAGGTTAGCCCATCCAGTCAAATCTGATGGGAGGAAAAACTTAAATCGGTCTGTGTTAATGGCAATCCCTTGGACACTGTCCGTAATATCAGATGCCAATGTATTTGTGGAATACGTTGCATCCTGCCTGAAGAAAGCAACAGACAATCCTGTATTGGGGACAGCATACCAAGACCCGTAGGTTGGCCAAGCATTCCCAGTAACAGATGTAATAGAAGCTCCACTTCCTGATCCGCCAGTGTGATCAGGTTTTGATTGATCTAGGGACGAGCCACCCCAGACATCAACCCCCATTAGTCCACCAGAGTCTCTATATATCTCAACTCTAAATTCTGCTCCATATCCAACAGACGGTGTAGTCCCATTGCCCTTTATCGCAACCAAGATGTTTGGAGGAGTGTTGGACGCTGGTGAGTAGAAGTAATCTACATACCTATTACCACTGATAGTAACGCCACCAGACCCATCCGTATTCTGGCTGGATGCTGGCTTCGCGTGCAGAGGGAAATTGTAGTGGATGTGAGACTCAAATATATCTTTCTGGAGTGGAGACACAAAAGCAGAATCTCCGCTGAGGAATCCCAATTGGACAATGGGGGCATTTGCCACCGAAGTCATCTTCCCAGGAGTCTTTGAGGATAGATAGTATCTACCAGGGGTATATGTCTGGCCTCCCTCAAGCATATAGGATGTATTAAATCCAAGAACAGAAAGAGATTGAATATACCCACTCATCAGAATGGATCCAAGGTTGCTAGATGCACTCACGCACACTCCAACGACATAAGTCCTAGGAGTTGCTGTATACTGCTTTAGGGTTGTATTGTAAACCCCTTCAGCAATAGCCTGTTTGTAGGACTGAGAAGAGGAGTCAAAATAAACCCAATCTCCCACTTGAACTGCATTATCCAAAACAACATTTTGAATAACCAACTTCCCGTTTTGAGCACTAAAGTCGTTGAGCCTCTGGTACAGGAAGTCGGTCCTACGCTGCAAAGTAGCGATAGATCTGCCAGTAACAGATTGATTTACGAGTTCCCCGTCCGAAGGGGGTTGTACGATTGGGTCCCAATTCATGCTATTGGAAAGCTAGCCCCCAGAAGCAGTCGATATAGCTATTCGCCTGTACGACAATTGGAGAGGAGAGAGCTAGGCGGCTAAACACCACGTCCTGGCTATTATCAGAATTAACTGGAGCACAAACCAGGGCAACACCGATAATGTTGCTAGGTCCATTAGCTCCGCTGTCTGCAAAGTAATAATTTTCAGATGACTCTCCAGCCTGAGTTGCACTAGAAGCACTAGTCGCCACAAAAGTAGACATGTTGCTTGTGTAATTTTCAGCCAGAGTTGGGGTTGCCCCATACGCGCTAAGTTTAGCTGCAGTAAAAATAGGTATACGAAGCCAATCCTGGATAACAGAATGGTCGCTAGAGTTCATTGACTGAAAGAAGCTAGATCCCTGGCTCCTATCTGTAATTGCAGAAATGCTTGGAATTGAAGAGCTTGTGTTTATGTAGTGGTAGTACATATGCGACACAACATATCGCATATCTCCAGAGACAAGGCGAGCCATAGCGTCTGCCGCCCCATACATAACTAGGTTTTGTTTATGAAGAACCGGAGTGAAAACGTTAGTAGACTTGCTTCGGTACCCCATCGTAACCAATCCCTTACAAGAGGGTTGGTAAATGTCTGTAAGGTCTAGGTTGCACATTTTGGTATTTGTTTAATCTCTAAAGTCTGCACTAAATTTGATGTATTGGAAAGATCGAATTGTTCTATTAAGAAGCCCCTGTAGTCAAGGTCATAATCATAAAAATTGTTAGATCCATAAGACCTCCCTCCTTTACTGGAAGAGCTGGCGTCAATAGATATAGCCTCTAGTATACCAGTGGTATCAGGTGGAGCAGACCACAATGCCTGCTCCCCTGACGGGAAATCATTGAAATTCACTTCAATTAAGTCATTTAGATTAACAGAGTCAGTTTGAGTTTGGTTAGATGAAGCAGCTAGCTGGTATTGATCTATTAAATTTATTTCTAGGAATAGCATCAAAATAACATGAACAGGAGTACTAAGTTTGAGTGGATTAATAGTCTTAAAAAATATATCTAGATTTTGTATATAATTTATATTTATTTTAATAGGAAGAATGGAATAAGTACAAAGGTCCTCGGCTAGTACCTGAGCCGGGTTCAAAAAGAAATCTACTTGGTTTGTGAAGTCAGTTTCTGGATTTGTACTATCGCTATACTTACTGAACAACTCAAATCCATAATTGTTCCCAGTCTGTCCGGCTTTCTCATTAACAGACGCCCAAAAATCCTTAATAGCCATTGGATCGCCAATTAGTGTAAACGCCACTGACTGGGACAAAGGCTGTGCTGGAGAATTGTTCTGACCATACACCGCTGGGACACTTATGTTGGGGAACGACAAAAACTGATTGGTATTTGTGGTGTACCCTGGCTTGAGGGGCAACGAAGGGAATTCCTCCCACCAGTCATACATTGTGGTATCAACTACCTCAACAACAGTGGAAAGTGGTGTGGATGCAGGAAGTACTGCACCGACCACGATGTTGTTGCGCAACATGGTCTTATCTAGCAAAGAGTACACACTCTTGTCAGTAATGATCAAATACCCCTCAGGAGTGTCCTGGATTACCTCAACGGTCTCTGACACCTCCCTGATTAATGGACTACCACTAACCGCAGATAGAAAGGAATCAAGAGCAGAAATGCTAGGTCCCTTAGACACCAACTCAAACACACTCTGAATGATTATTTTGTACTGCTCAGAAGACTCCTGTAGATTCGTGAAGATAAACCCATACTGGTCATGAAGTCGGAATGTATCCTCATCCACATCGCAGAACCAAATGACGATCTGCTTGTCCATCTCTCCGGTTGTAGTATTTAATACATCAGCAACAGGGATGAGCGGGTTGCTGAACGGATTGCTCTTAAATACAATGCCGCCATCGTCGGCTGACAAAATAAAGTCTGCGCCATTAGCCAGGGTTACGGATGGTTGGAACAACCTATTTACCGCAAACGATCCGAGCGAAACAACGCTTTGGGGGAGTGGATAAAAATAGGAGTCACTAAGCTTAGCTGGGGTACCGTACTTCAAGAAAGAACCACTTCTGTACTTTCCTCCATCTGGCTGTTGTCCATAAAACCCACCATCTCCATATGAAGGCACCTGAGCGTACTGCAGCATATCGCTCTCATTGATGATTACAGGAAGGACATTCTTCCTGGAGAAAGTAGGGATAGAGTATATAGAGGAGGAGTTGATAATCTCCATCACGTCCATATAGCTCTGAAGAAGCATTTCGCTACAAGAATATCCAATTGCGTCTCCTAGTGCACCACCATCAAAAATAGATGACCAGAATGAACCCAAGAAGTCCGCAAAGTTGCGTCCGTATGTGAGGTCGTTGTTCAAAATTATACTTCGATTATTGTGAGTGGGACTCCAGAGCTCTGGGTAAACATAGCGATATTTTCTGGACCATAACCAAGAGTAACGTCTGTTGGAATACCAAGGATAGATTGAGTACTCACAACAACCTCTGTAGCGTTTTGGTCTGGAGCCAGAATAGTCCCAGTAATAAGGATTGGTGTGTCTACAGATAAGACTGCTGGATCTTTATAAATTGTTGCGATAATGCCATCAACGCGAAGTTGATCCGTGGATGGGTTTATAGAGTTTATGTAATTGATCACATCAGACTGCAGGTTGAGTGCAGTAGTGGCTCCAGCTTTGACTCTAACCTTTATTTCAGAAGTAGAAATAATGCATGGGACATACGCTTTAATTAATGTGTCCACTAGGGCCACCTGGTTTGAATTTGAATTTACAAACCCCTGTATGTCTCCAATTCCAGGAGTTGTAATCCCATACACAGTAACTGGGATATAGTTTCCACCTGGATTTGGGTCTACCACAGGATCAAACACCACATACTCATATCCGTAAGAAGAATAGAATCCCTCAGCGACAGTGGTAATAGAGTGTAGGGTCTGACCAGATGGGATGGTAGCATTAACCCCACGCACCTTCTTAAGGATTGTGTAAGTACTAAGTAGGTTGGCAGCCTGTGGTGTTACTCTAGAAACATCGTACATCCCTGGAATATCCCCAACACTCACTTGTACAACATACTTTCCTACATAGTCCTGAAAATCAGCTGTGCTTGCGTCTCCAGATATAATCTTGGTGGCAGTTTTCTCTATTGGGACCTCAGAGATAGAAACTGCTGTTTTTACATACACATCACAAAAACTCCCAGACTTTACACCAAAGATGTTGTGGGAGTTCCTGGTCATTAGGTCTCCAGTTATTCCTTGAACATTGATCTGTAGAATGTAGGGGAAGTTATCTCTAAGCGTCTGCTCTATAGACAATGGAGATGCCAGGTTCCTAACTGAAAGTGCTGGTATCAACCTGGAAACTACTTGAGCGTCAGTCTCTGCATCACTACCGCCAGAAAAAGCTGAGAATGCCGATGCCGACACAAAGTTGTACACCTGAGCACTGGATAGTGGGGTGTACTGTGGAATGTTGTAGATTGCTCCAGTGGAGACTGCTGTAGCTGGTACAATAGCAAAGCTTTGGGTACCGGATTGGTCTGGATACAACTGGATCTGACTAGGATTTGACAGGTCTGGCGTTGCAGTAGCTATGTAATTAATTGTTGGGCTAAATACAACTCCATCCACTGTAGAGAATGTATAGCTTGATTGGATAGATAGACTAGACGGGCTACCAAGGATAGATACTTTAATGAACCCATTGGCAGATGTTCCGGCAACCCTAGACACAGAGAAGTTGGACAGTAGGGCGTCCACAATTGCACTGCTGGCGGTAGATGGGGATTGAATAACCTTAGATAGGGTATTGGTAGCGTTGAACTGATTAATTAGTGACTGAATCACTAAGAATATCTGAGCTTGTGGCCTAACATTTAGGTCGTTCAAACTAGAGAGTGCAGAGAAGTCTAGATCCTGGTATGTATCGCTAAGGTACTGGCGGACAATTGCTTGAGCAGCCTGGATGTCAGACGCAGAAAATAGCGAGGGGTCAATATTGACTCCTGGGACTATATTAAAATTCTCAATGGATGTGGACATAAATTATGGTGTACCCCAAGCAACAGGTAGGTAAAATACAGCTGTTTCACCAGCTTGTGTAGATAACTGAAGGCTAAGAGAAATACTAGTGGCTTGAATGGAATAATTCAATAACGTAACAGTATTAATCTGCTCATCAAGGGGGGTCGTGCTAGTGTACTGAGATTTTATCCACCTAAGGGTAAGAGCACTTTGGCTAGAGAAAGCCTGTTGGATCTGAATAGGAAAGCTAATGTTCTTAGACATTAAATTTGCTATAAGAGAAGACCCATAAGATGGGTCTTCTAGTCTCTCCCCACTAGTGCTCAGCATAGCTTTTATATAGTTCTGAGATGCCTTTAGCTTCCCAGTTACGGCAAGTGCGGTAGGACGGATTCCAAGGCTTACTGGATTCCCGGAAGCATTATTATCAAATAAGGCTATATCTACGTTTCTCCCAGAATAATTTACTGTTGTTGGCATTATTGGGTGGTCCAGTTCAGGGATGAATCTTCGAATGTGGCAATAGCTGTAGATAGATCAGTTGCCTCTTGAGCAGCAGCAGCGTAGATGTCTTTGACATTACTTAGACCACCAGTGTCATACCCACTATACCTTATCCTCATCGCCTTTTCCAGAGCAAGACTGTGCATGCCCTCAAGTTTTAGTGGTGACCAATCTTCAATTTGAACATCTGACGCTTTTAGTCCCTGGAGTTGCTGGAGCGTGTCTGTCCGGTCAACCTGTGTCATAAAATCCTTAATGCCATTAAACCAATCCAAAAATAGCTTTGTTTTAAACAACGATGCCAGGGTAGTAGCTTGATACAGCTCTGCCTCAGAAAAAGTTTTTGTATATGTATCTGTAGCGATCATATCGTTTTGTCCCTAGAGTTCACTCCATCCAAAATTGACTGTGCAATCTTTGACGCCCTGTTGGAAACCTCAACTGGGCTAAGATTGAGCTTCTTTGAAATTTCATCGTTGGACATAGCTGGGTGCCCATTGCGACCTAGCTTCATATCAAGTATTTTCCTGCCATGATGATCTAGGTCATTGTAGACATACTCTGTCCAGAGGTTTAGTCTGGAGCTTTCTGGATCCTCTCCCTCGTCAACGTCTCCAACTACCTGACTCTCTGGGACCTCGTACTTGACGATTTTATTCAGCTTCTCTAGCCGGCGTCCAGAAATGCCAAGAGCATCCCTAATCTCAACATCATCGGGCTCTCTGCCATTTTCCTCTGTAAACCCTCTGATCATATTGACCATCTTTCCGCTCTCTTCCCCGTAGTACCTAGACATTGGGGCCACCTCTGTCATATCCTTTGCCTCTCTGTTTAGTGGGCGTAGGTGATTGTAGACATGGGTAGAAAGCTTTGTACCCTGACTAGGGTCGTAAGTTTTAATCGCCTCAGATGTGAGTAGCCTAGCCTTGCTGGTCAGTAGGGCCTTGTTTACCGTCTTATTGTTATTTGCTGAAGACGCAATCATCCCACCAAAGCTATTTACAGCTCTACTTAGGTTTTCAGGAGTTGGTCTTTTTTTCCAATCCTTCCAAAGATCTTCTGGTTCTTGCGTCATGTTAGTCCCACTTGTCCATTGTTGCCTTAGGAAAAAAGGGGTGGCTCTTTTGTTTTTCGTATACCCCCTGCTCTAGCGCACACTCGAACCTAAATATAGTTGAAAATGTCCCTCCTGACAATACGTGATCCACACTTTTGCAGTATCCATCAATAGTTGCGCCAAAAGCACTCATAGGACCGCCATCGAATGATTTAGCTCCTGAGAACGGAGAGAATGTAGCGCAAACTCCAGGAAAGGCTCCAGGAGCAACAGGAGTAACAATGTTGAAGGTTTTTTGCCTATTTGAATATGAAAGAACATGTGTCTGTGCATACGCAGTAATAGGGGATGTGGTACTGTCTGGAAAGTCAGATCCATTCAGCATACTCATCCACCCAGGGGCTGCAAGCAACATAGACCCCTTTGACCCTGGAAGCGTAGATGAGTAGCTCCCGAGCTTTATAGGAGAAAACTGATTTGTATAGTTGGAGGTTGTGGTTCCAATAGCTGTTGGAGCGACAACAATACAATCTTTGGGCGACCTAGTGGTCAGGGCACTCCTATCTACCTTCTGGATAAAACTAGTTGGTATTTGATTTTCCTGAGCTGCAACTCCAACAAAATTGGGCATTATACACACATTGCCACCTGGTTTGCAGACAAGTGCACAATCAAACGCTGCAATAATGCCAGATAAAACATCCCACAAAGAACTGCTAGTACCAGCCCTTTGTAAACACCCATCTATGTATCTAGAAGCTCCCGAAGCTATTCCGGCGTTCGACCCAAAAACAAATACTCCCGTATTGCTCCACCCACTAATCTGGTTGAGTATATTAATGGCAGTCTGCTTGTCTGTTCCAGACACCACCGGTGCATATCCACTAACAGACTGAGCAGAGCTCTTGCTAATTACATTACCCAATCCGGTACAAATGATACTAGAGAATGGTTGGGTCCAGTCGCTTACAAAAAACTTAGACAACCCGCTAGACGCAGATGCAACTGCAGAAGAATCTGTAGTATACAACAGGGAGGTAACATCAGCAGTACTCCCCGGACTCACACCAGGCAGAGAGCTTGTTATTTCATCAAGATCCCTAGCTACGTGAATCAAAGATACTGATGGGACCAATCCTCCATTCATATTGGAATAACCCACTCCAACAACATAACCAAAGAAAATATTAACACCGTCAACGGTTAGAGTTGCTTGTATATCTGTACCAATAAAGTCAGTAAGATCCTCTGGCCTAACTCCAACCTGACACGTAGGAATCCCTCCAACCTCAGCGTGGGAATTAACTGAGGTTACTGATATGCCATTTAGTTTTACTACTGGCTTGTTTACACTATTGGCAGTACCAAGGAATGTCATGAATTCTTAAGGCTGCAGGCGTATCCCATTAGCAAGCAAAGAAGGCTTTGGTGAGGCCTTGTAGTTGTATAGTAAAAATCTCTTAGGGCTGCTGACGCAACACTATTTCCTGTAATTAATCCCTCTTTCCCTGGGACCTGATCCACACTATTTACAATACCATCAATATCAATGTAGTTTGGGTACTTAAGGTCGAGCGTTGTCTGGGCAAATGAGTCTGGGATACTAGAACAGTTTGTGAAAGCTATACTTATGGGAGTATTAGGAACCTTCCTTAGGTCTGATATATCACCAGAGAATGTAAAATTTATTGTGTTAGAATCATACCTGCCAGCAGATGCTACAGTGGCCACAACAGATGTCACTGGGTCTGATCCAGCAGACTTTGTGATTACAATTTTCTTCTCATTAATGCCATCAAAGGCAGACCACAGGTCACTAGTAGAAATGAACATGTTGGGGTGTACCACATTAATAAAAAGTGATGGGTCAAGCGTGGTTGGTATCAACAACTTTCCTTGCACTAATCTAGTGTCAAATAACGAATTGGCAATACTAGAGAGTACGGGATCCCTATAGATTCCTGAGATCAGCACATTAGCTCTCCAAGCCTGAATAGCTGGAGTATCGTACGCAGAAGACCCCAGGAGTGCATCTCTAAATAGGGAGAATGGGGGCTGAAGTATCTTTTCTTCGTACTCAGAAGGAAAGTAGCAAACGCTCGAGAATTTATTCGAGTTCAGCAAGTATGTTCTAATTTCTTCTACCATATTAAGATTTCCCTCCATTGATTATAGACATCTCCAGGGTGAAATTAGCAAAATTGAATTCATTCATTTCTGCAGATATATTCATACCCTCTAGATACCCAAGGAAAGTAGTACTACCAAGAGACACAGAAATCGGACCGGACTGAGCATACACATTACTTGATGTGTAGAACTCATTAACCACTCCAACTCCATCCCCAGATGTTGCTGCACAATTGGGGTTCAAAAAGATTATACCGCTTATAA
>Ga0302185_10000077_pt1 | contig 78922 bp, 76 predicted proteins | sample II_Bog_E1_1_FD_200231 | JGI IMG/M metagenome (GOLD analysis project Ga0302185, IMG submission 200231) | Peat permafrost microbial communities from Stordalen Mire near Abisko, Sweden - II_Bog_E1_2 | ecosystem: Environmental > Terrestrial > Soil > Wetlands > Peat | place: Sweden: Abisko... | reverse complement strand
TTTTAATATATTCTATTGTTATCAAATTTATGGTTATTAATTAATTTGATTGTATGTATGTCTACGATATTCTCTGAAATAATCAAGGATAATAATATGATAATTATCACGATTTCCAGCTAGAAAACTGACTATATTCCTTGGTAAACATGCTGCTACTTTCAGACTTCTTAAGCTCATGCTTGCTTTTATTCATTTGTGACTTATTTCTCTCCCACTCAATCGAATCCTCTAAGCTTTTAATCTTCTCTTGCAGATTCTGGCGTTCCATTGACCACTTAGAATTTTATTTTTCAATAGCAAACACGTACTCCATGTTTTTCCGTTCCATATCTTTGCATTTCTTTTCTATATCAGTGAACTTTTTCTTCCACTCCTAATTTTCTCGAGCCCGTTCGCTCCGATAATTAGTCATGAGTATCTCCTTCTCTTTTTTTAAATTTTAGGTTTCCTCTTGCAAAGTTCTTTATGTGCTTCGAGTCTTATCAATGCCCTGAATTTTATCAGCAAGCTCAATATTCTTTTCTTTCAGCAGCTTGATATCTTCTTTTTGTTTTTTTATAGTCTATTCGTATTAATCAGCTTTAGTCTTCATCAGATCTCTGATGCTATCAATTTGATTTGAATATTTTTTATCACTGTTATTCTTTTTGGCTTAACTTTCTTCGTTGGCCTTTTAGGTTGCCTTTTTCAGCTGTCCAAAAGTTTGTTGCAATCGTTTTTCACTCTACTAAAGTTCCTTTTTGGTTTGATCTCGTTGATACTCGGCGTATTTCATTCTTTAGTTGAGAAGAGCAATATCCTTTTGCAAGTTCCAAGCAACTGAATTTTTTTAATCTTAAACTATTGATATCCTTTCCCTCAACTCATCACACTCTTTTTGAATAATTTACCTTTCCACTGTACTTTTGGCTCGCGATTCTTACAGTTATTTTAGAAAGCTTTCTGTTTTTTGCTGTAATTTAGCTTACAAATCAGCTATCTTGGCCTCACTAATTTATAATTTTTGATTAAGAAATTAGTTTTCCTTTTACAAGGTATTAATTTGCTTTTTGAAATTGGATTCCATATCTTTGTTTATTTTTCTATAATTCTCCAGTTTACCCTACAAACTCATGATCTCAGCCTTATACTTTTAATTCTGCTCCTTCAACTCACCTATTTTCTGTTTGTCAATTTTATCTAAGTTTTTAGAAGAGCTGATCTATTTTTCCTTGCCCATTTCTACTAATTTGGCATTTAAAAACTCATTCCGCTGTCTGGAGAGTGCAATTTGCTTTTCAGATTATATTTTTATTTGCATATACTCCTCATTTAATTTCTGGTATTTGACCTGAATATCTGACACCTTCTTGAGACTTCCTTCTATTTCCTGGTTCATCAATTTTTTCATGTTATCAATTTGAGTGTCTTTCTTGACTAGCATGTTTTAGAGGGATTCGCGTTTTGAGTTACTCTGCATAAGCTCTTTCTCTTTCCTTGATAGTTAAAAGTTTAAGGCCTCGATCTTCTTTACAAATGATATCCTTTACTACTAGTAATTTTTTTAAAATTGCTAGAAATCAGCTTGCAACTATTCGTATTTCTTTGTTAAGAGCTCACTTCGGTTCCCATACATTCGTTTTTCGTTCTATCGCTCTTCCTCAATATTTAATATTTTGAGTTCACAGTCGTTTTCTACTCGGCTTAATTGTTCTTAAAGATTTTCCTTAGTGAGTCTCAGCTGTTGAATTTCCTCTTGAAGACTTCTATGAACTTTTCGATGCTTGTTTTCTAATTATGATGTAACGTTGGATTCTGAGTATTAATGCTTCTTTCGCTCTTATAGATTCTTTTTTTCAAGTCTTTATCGCTCCATCTAGTAGTAATTCTTCAGCTGAACGAGAGAAAGCTAGGCATTTCTCTTTTGTTCTTCGATATTTTTAGAGTTTTATGCCTTAACTACCTCGATTTCTGTCTATAAACTTAGTTTGGTCCTATCAGCTAGATCTACCTCATATGTCAGCTTCTCATTTAGCTCCTTAACTTTTTCATCATATGTTTTAGTTAAATTTTTAACTCTTTCGTTTAAGGTTTTAATTTATTGCCCTTTTTCTCTGATTTAAGTTCCAAACTTCTCTTCGACGTCTTCAAGTCGATTAATTTCTTTGGTCTTTTATTGAAGAAGTATAGTAAGTTATTGCACCTTAATGGACATTTCTGAAGAAGAACACTCACTATTACTCTTAAGCTCATCGAGTAGATTGGTAATATTGGTCAATTCATTGTCCTTTTCCTCATACATATTCATATAGCAAGTGCTCTCTTGAATGAGTTTGGCAACGCGTTCATCTTTTTCCTCGCACTCTCGGCGTAAGAACTATATTTTTTGATTTAAAATGGCTACTTCTCTATCTATCTATAATCGGTGCATCTTAAGATCCATCTCCTTCTGAGTGAAGTCAGCCTCAGCGCGTTTAATTTTAATTGTGAGGTCGTCCTCATGCGATTGAATAATTTATTTTAAATTTTTTATCTGTTCTTTAGTGTTTTCTACTATCTGAGCCTTTTCCTGCTCGCAGTTCTAAAGTAAGGTCTTTAAAGTTCGTTAATTTTGTTGAATGACGTTGCTGAGTTCTGTGGATTTTGCCTCGATGCAGTTTTATAACTTAGAAATTTGGATATCTCTTGAGGAAATCTTGTCCTCATAATTCTTCTTAAGGTTTTAATTTTAACCTTTCAAAACCTAGACATTTGCAAATAATTATTCATACTTTCTTTGCTTATCATCTCTTTCTATCGACAGATCCTGCGCAACAGCATTTAATTTATTGGAAATAGCTAGTTTCTACTCCTGCAGATGTGCAATTTCTCCCTCTCTAAGCATTATCACATTTTTAAAGTTATTAATCTAAAGGGTCTTCTTGCACTCCATCTCTTTTACCACATCTTCTGCTTCCATTAATTTTTTTCTTAGGGTTATCAGTTCCATCTCCATCTCTTCATTAACGCAATGTTTGCTCTCTTCATGCTCCATTTTAAGTTTTTCATAATCATGCTCAATTTTCATCTCTTTGTCAGTGAGTTCTTTGATCTGTTTCATCAACTCTTCAACTTTGCTTTATGAAATGGCATTTTTATCACTGTTAGCTGTTTTCTCATGTTTGTGCTTTTCTTATTTGGCCGCTAACTCGCTACTAAGACGATCCAACTCATCTTTCAGTTTGTTTACCTCTTGATCCTTTTTGCTCTTCATGGTTTTGAACATTATCAGAGAGCAGTCAGAAAACTTTTTCATTAAAAACTACAAACCAGTTTGTATCTCATCCTTGTATGGGCATTTTTTGCGGTAGTACTAATAAAAGACTTAAAATTACTTGGCTAATTCACCCATAGATTTAAACTCGTTTTGCTTAAGTCTTCGTTCTATATTTTAGAACTCCTTCTTAATAAAATTTTTCGTCTACAATGAATTTTTCATGCGCATTTCCTCTTATATACGCTGCATCTTTTTTTAAACAATTTTGGCGATTTCAGGGATGAAGGCTGCTGCTTGATCGTTATTTTGAGTCTTACTGTCGAATATCTTTTTGAGAGTGTCATAAATAGCTTATTTCTTATCAATGAGTTCTTTCTTTGTCGTTGGCACGTTATCTAGTAATTTGCTGGTGATATCATCAGCCTATTTTTCGATAAGAGAAATGACTTGCTCGCACTCCTTTGAGCAGACATACTTCCAGCCAGTTTATATCTGTGGTAGTTATTTTCCGTTGATTTCTCCCACATATATATGTATAAGTTCAATCAATAGCTCTGAATTTATTTCCTTCCCTTTTATCTTTTTCGTTTTTATGTTGCTATTGATCAATTTCCTAAAGTCAATTACCTGTTCCATAAACTCAGGTCGTAACTGATCGATTTACATTTTTTATAAGTTTTGTAGGCAGGATTCATCTGTTAAAGGGCGTACAAAAGTGAAACATGTTCTGTTTGTGAATGACGAACGAATTGAATTTCTAATTTTATTTCGAACCTAAGAATCACCTGGCTGAGGACTTAAAGCGTTCTATAGATATTTATTAGGAGTAAGAGGTTTGTTATCTTTGCCAACTAATGCTAACGAAAAGTCCCTTAATACCCAATAGAAGTCAGGGAAATCGTTGTAGTTTTAAGCTTTTAGATGTTAACATAGCTTTAATACTAGCCCCAAACTATCAATAGCATTTTCATCGATAGCGCCCAATGTATTATAGATGAACATAGAACTAAGCAATAGAGTGATGCTGAACAGTCGAAGATCATGGTTAATGTCTTCTTCGATGGATCCCAGTCCTTCTGAATCCAAAACGCAGACATTTATTATTTCATCTTTCTAGTTTTTTAGAATTAGCGGTTTGCCCCACACCCAAATGCCTTTGGTTTTGGGATTGGTCGTGGGACCAACTGCAAATCCTGTCTTCTGTTTGAGCATGATGGTGTTAAGCAGATAAGACTTGCCAGTACGGTACACACCGGCAACTGATATGATGGCTATCTTGCCCTCAATGGAGGCAAAAAATTTAATAGCTTCGGGGTTTACTTCATATTCTGAGTGGATAAAAGTTTACTTTTGCCTTCATGACGCACAATGAGGGGAATGGCCTTTTCCTCAAACTTTTTCATTTAGTTCTGCTGGGATAGTTTAAAAATTGATATAAATACATGATATATTTAAAAATCAATATTTGCAAGGGCAAAATTCTATTGTGTCCAGCATGACTCTTAAGATATTATGTATCAATAAACAGGACTCGAAAAATAGTCCAAAAAGCTCTATTCTTATATTTTATCTCATGACAGTAGATTTGAATATAAATTATAAACATCTTAAAAAGTTAGATTCATTTTGGTATTTGCAATTTAATGGTTAATGGTCATACAATTTTCAATACAAATATTAAATAAATAGATAGATATTAGCATTATAAATGAAATAGTGTAATAACATCAAAGATTTAGTTCAATCAGTAGATTTGACTTCCGTAAATTGTGCATTGTAATAAAAAAGTGATTCTTACAGAAACGAATGCCTGCACGCTCATCAGGATTTTATTTTAGAAGATGTTTTATGAAACTTTTAGAGTAATCTGAAATTTAAGGAGGGTAGGTGATATTCCAGCTCCAGGGAACTTCTCGATGAGATCCCTTGTTTATCCAATTAGCAATTTACTCACGGAAAGGAGCATTTCCCGTTAGCAATTCAAAGGTCAATACTCCCAAACTCCACAAATCGACTTTACTTGTATATTTTCCTTCATCTTTCATTTCAGGAGATACGTAATCTAAAGTACCACAATAGGTCCTTTTCATGGAGGTGGTATTGAATTGACCCGCCCAACCAAAATCGCATAATTTGGCTGTATTCTAAATTATTTTATTGTTACCTCAAATGACATTACAATATTTTATGGTTTAATGTCCCGATGAACAACTCCTAAGCCATGAATGTATTAAATTGCATCAATCATTTGACAAATCACCTGCGACACATATTCTTCATTACTTTGAAGACGAGTTAGCAGCTGCCCTCCCTCAACATACTCCATCAAAAGAAACACATGATATTAATCACTGAAGTGACCATAAAGTTTGATGATGTTGGGATGATCAAGCATGTAAAGTATTTTCATTTATAAAAGAAACTGAGATTGCATGTTATATTTCTTTATTGTTGATTTGAAAATCTTTTTTAGGGCACAGATAAAACCAGTGGTTCGATGCTTGCATATATAAACTTCTCCAAATTTACCTGACCCAACACAATGCCCAATTTCAAATTCATCCAAAGTTAAATTTGCTTTGACTGGAGGTAATTTTTCAATCAAAGATTATTTGATTTGTTTTATATTGAGTTCCAAAGTATTGTATGCTCCTTATCCTGAACCCTTCGAAATGATTTTTGAACTTGCGACTTCCTTAATAGCTGAATCCGTAAATAAAGAGCGAATTTTACGTCTTTGATGTGTTATTGGTTCATCCACTGTAAGTTTCAAATTGGTAGTTTTTTCTCTATTTTTTGTCGGCGACCATTTTTCTTTTGTCAAGGTGTTAACGCTAAAATATGTTGAAGCATTTAATTTTGCTTGTAACTTTTACAAATATGAAGGTTTGGTTTGTTTGTTGAGATTGTTGTTGGAAAAATCAATTGATAGTGTTGATAGTACATTTTGAATATTGTTGTAGGCAAGATCGATCTTTTATTCCAGCATGTCTTTATTTTATTTGCAATTGCTCTAAAGGTTCAAATAAGATCTATCAGAAGCCTTAGAAACTGTTTATTCAGTGCTTGTCTCGTATGTTGTAGTTACTTTGGCAATCTTGCTGAGCAGATTTTCAATTGACCAATTTAGATTTGTCGTCACCTTCTCATCAGCAGCTTTTTTATAGGAGCGATGAGACGTATATCTCTCAGTATAAGGGTATTAGAATGAGCTGTCGTTCATTGATAAATTTATTTAATCTTCAGACTTTAACATAGAAAATTTGTTTAATTACTATTTACTAGCAATAAAATTAACGGAAAAACCTTCGAAGCAAATCCATATAATCAAAGCAATAATAGAGTATTAATTATCCTCCTAACTCTCATACTTCCTTTGAATATAATCCTATTTTATGTATAAGTGTTAATTAATAATCAACTCCTCATTTAATCATTAGATATTTCTTTTTGTCGAATTAATAATTTTCACATCAGCTGTCTGATAATAATTTTTATCATTGCCCATTAAATATAATAAAAGTGGTTAGATAATTTTAATAAATCTAATTGTTAAATATTATTTGAAAAAAACATATTCTCACTAATGACCTCCGCTTGCACTCGCAAAAAAATAGAAAACTTCTCCTATGGCCTAAACGATGTCATCGGCAAGGGCTACTCCAGTCATGTCTTTAAAGGACGAAACGATGAAAGCAATCAAAGCGTGGCAATCAAAGTAATCGATCTTCGTCTACTAAAGAACGACATCAATCGAATACTACTCAACAGCTAAATTGAAGTACTCAAGCAACTCAAGTCTTTGTCTCATATACTAGCTCTTTATGAAGTATTTACTACTAAGAATAATACCTACATCATTACGGAGCTATGTGAATCGGATCTCAACAAAATCATTAAAAAGAAGCTTACTTAAAGTCAAGCTTGTAGTTTCATGCAGCAAATCATAAAGGGATACCTGAATTTTGCAAGGAAACAGATCATCCATCGAGATCTTAAGCCAGCGAATATACTTATCACTGATGATCAGCAACTTAAAATAGCAGATTTTGGATTTGCAATCAAACTGGAAGATGCTCCAAAATCTAATAAATACAATGTCGGATCGCCCCTGTATATGGCTCCCTAATCTCTTAAAAAAAATTAATACAGTTTAAAAAGTGATATCTGGGCTTTGGGAATCATATTCTTTGAAATGTTAACGGGGGAAACTCCATGGAAAGCCAAAAATGAAAAAGACCTTCTTCGGAAGATATAAACAGAAAAAATTGAAGACCTCCTCATCAAAATGAAAATAAGTGATACATCAAAATAATTTTTGATACGATGTCTTAAGGTGGACAAATTTTTGAGGATTACTATGGAACAACTTGCAGATTTTGATTTCGAAGAGTCAAAGGGGAGCAATATCCTCACATAAAAAAGGAGCAATCATGATTCCAGATCTAATTATCACAATAGCTCCAGTTTCACTCCTAAAAAATAGATATCGGTTGATATACGATTGCATACCGATAAATCTTGTGAAAATAATGCTCCTTCAAGAGACTACTCTAAAAATAAGTTTAACAGCTTTAAGAATGATAAGAATGATGACATTAATCGAAGCATACAGCTAAAACCAACTCTAACTTCCAAATATACTCCTTCTGAAATTAGATATCGCTAATCTTCAAAAAGCACCAACTAAAATCCCGAAGCTGAAATTGCTCCCAAAATTCACCTGATTAATAAAATATAAAATCGGAGTGAAAAGAAGTTAATTAGTAAGATTCTGGTGTGCGAGATTCATTTTTGTAGGTTTTTATACAAGCTTCTTTCCAAAATAATAGAATCTAATAAGAAAGGTCTGCTGCAGCATAGCAAAATGGAAGTGGAGAATATCATTCGAGACTATATGGGCATTATCAAGCACAAAATAGAAAATATCATCAATTTTGACACGCAAAATTTTATCAAAGTATCTTCCTACGAGGAGTACAAGGAGAGCAACGATTTTCAGAAATTAATAAAAATAGCAAAATAGTACAAAGGCAGATATAGCTCAGAATTGAAGCATTATTGGAATACATCTGACTGTTCGTTTACTACTGACAATACAATTTCTCTTATTTCGCATTTAGAAAGATTACTGCATTTGAGAGAATACGACTAAGATTTTATTGCTGATCATACAAAGGAAATCATTATATTGGACTATCTCATCACCTCCAAACAACTTATTGATTTATGCAAAAATGGCGAAAACTATGAGAAGTTCGCAAAGAAAAGCAAAATATAGGACATAGTTGAAGGCAAAACAGCTTAAATTTCACAATAACTCTACACTCGCATAATAATCAGGGCAAAATAACTCATAGGACCTACTCTACCTTGCCTATAAACTTTATACCATGAGTAGATGGTATTAAAAGCATGACATTTTTGATTGTATATAATTGTGCTTGTGCTAGCCATTTATCATAAACAACACGAAAAGTCTATCTTGTCCTTCATAAACAGCATTTTTTCTTATTATTATTATTTGTTTCTACGACTGTTAAACTAAAACTCTCTCTAAGATTGGTCGTACGATAATACATGGCTGTGGTCGACAATCGATGATTTTTTGAGTCGCCTGTATCTGTAGAACCAACAGTTGCTTTCTTTTGAAGAGGAGAATACTAGCAAATATCATTGTTTTTATCAATTATGGCAGCAATAGTAAAAAAAGCCTGCTGAACGTTAGTTCCAGTTAAAGCACAGGTTTTTATGAAATACACTCCCTATTCCAGGCACCATTTGTTGATTTATTACTAAGAAACTTCAGCAATAAGATCACTCTTGTTGCCAATCAATATATACACTGCAGAAAGTGCTCTTGTTGCTGCAAAGTTATACCATAGATGTCTAATGTTTTCCCATGAATTCCGGTTAGTCAAATCAAAGACTAGCACAACTCCATCACAATCCTTAAAGTAAGTCCTAATGATAGCTCCGAATTTTTCCTGCCCCGCTGTATCCCATATGGTTAATTTAACTTCTCTATCATGAAGATCGATATATTTATGGCAAAAATCAATGGTTGTGACTTTCTGCTAAGCTGGAAAAGATTAACTGTGGGTGAATCTCCAAAAAAGATTTGTTTTGCCAACACCAACGTCGCCTAACAGCACTAATTTATAAGTAGGACCGCTAAATTTTGCTTTACTAAAGGACATATAATTATGTTATTTTAATGGGTTATATCAAAGTTGATGATGATTACACTGAAATTATACAACAACAAAATCAGATTTTATTGGTCATTTATAATAAAGAATTGGCAATCACTGATCTTTATTTCTATCTTCCTATTTAGCTTATATTTTACGAATGATCCATGCATCAATGTCTTCTAGAGTTTAACTTTCCTTAAATCCTTCGCATTGCAAAGTAGGGAGCTATAGTCTTTCGATTTGATCATACATTCTCAGCTATTCTTTAATGTCATTTTTTAATTTTTATATTTTCTATATTTAATCGCTATATTGATTACTCATATTCTCAATTTCTTCTACTTATCGATATTTCCTCCTTAATCTTTACTTTTCCATCCGAGTCAACTCTTTTTAATCGATTTCTCTCATTTGCTTAAGCTCACTTTCAAGCTATCGATATTGCAGCTATATCTATTCTATAATTGAATCAAGATTTTCCCTTTGAGTTAAACTTGATATCATTGTTTCGGCCTCCTTTATCTTCTTCAATTATTAATCAAATTTTATGCGATTTTGTTAACATAAAGATTAATAGGATGCACTTGCTCTTGTGTGCTCATATTTCTTAATTAAATTTTCAATTTTGGCCTTTGTTACCACAATTTTATCGACATCAGTCAACCGCTGGTTAACACTCGTCATCTTTTGCCGAATGATATTCTTCTCAGCTTCTTTTCTAAGTTCAGGATCTTTTGGAAGACTATCCTAGTTAAGCACATCGCCTGTTTACTAAGACTAAGCCATTTATCGATACATTCTGATTCCTTCATCAATTCTTCGATGCCTCATTCTTTCAAGGTCATCAAACTAAAAAGGCGACTAAATTTTATCAGTCGATAATAGTTCTTCTAATCTTATTCGATGATCTTCAGAAAGATAATCACAATCTCTATAAACTTGCCCACTTGCTTCAATACGGTTTCTTTACAGTAATCTGTGGCTTTGTCTCTTAACCATATTGATTTAAGGAAATTCCACTTCTTCGTCTTCTTATTTTTCATGCTATATTTTATAAATTTTCATTGAAGATTTATTCATTTCCTATATCTTGTCTATCTCGTGTTTTGATATTTTACCTGTCAAGATCTAAGTAATAAAGGCATTTCTTTTTTTAAGCTCAGACGTGGACATTGATCCCAAGAATGACTCTTCTTCCTCATTTTACCTCCTTTCTTTCTCTTATTGTTCCTATTGCTCATCTTCGCCTGCAATGATATCTTCTAAGTCGATGGATTGTTAGAACTTCTCAGCTTCAAGCTGTTAATCTAACACTTTTATCTTCTTTTTCATGGAGTCGTAGTCTTCCTAAGTAGGGTCAGTTAGAAAATCATTTAAATTTATCTTTTCTAGATCCTGAAGGTTACCACCAGGATTGACAGCTAGCAGCTGATCGTAATTTGCTGGAAAATTATGCATATTTCTAGCTTCTACTTGATTAACATACATCTATAGGCTTATTATCTATTGCTATCGTGCTGTCTATTATTATGTTTTTTTGGGTTTCCTTTGTTGCTGAGATGAAGTAGGTTTAGACTGCTGTTACTTGGCTAAATTATTTTATTATTTTTTTGTTTAAGGCTTCGTTTCTTTGTTTTGCTCTCTCTTTTCACCAGGAACATTCAACTTAAAAGCATCAAATTTTATTTTGGCCTTATTTTTATCTTCTTTTTCTTATTGTTTTTGTGTTAAGGTTAACTTCAGTGAATTCATTTTATGCTTATTCTTCTCTGCAAATCCCCTCGATAAATTGAGTTATTCTGCAGGTGGTTTTTCTTCGACTTTTTTATTAGTCTTGTCTGTAGTTTTCTATTTCTTTCTCTAAAACGGTTTAAAACTTGTCTTTGATTACTTTAGCCCTCCTGCTGGCTTTTACTGAATGGTTTATAGTTTCGATTTTAGATGTTTAAATTTAGGATCTTTGTCTTTTTAGGCAACGTATTGCTTGAATTCATCTCCCTTTTCGTGAAAAGAATTCACTCCTGAAGAAAACGTTTCTGAAAATTTAGAAGAGTTCAACTCTCTCTTCGATTACTCACTGCTATCCACAGTCTGCTTGGTTTGCTGCGTCTTGGCGGAGTCTGGACGTTTTGGTCGCATTAATTATTAAAAAATATAGCAATTCAAATGGTATTTTTATGAAAATAATTCATTCTATTCAATAGGCATTCTTATATCAAACATTTTCCTAACTATCAAAGGTAATGAAGGTTCATCCCTTGTTTCGGTATGATCTATCATTCTCTGAATCTTATCTGTTGGAGGCAAGCATTTTGGTTTGATACTTCTTTTAAACTGCAAAGTATTTCTATTTATAAAATTCTGCCTATTTTCTGGCCTGTTCATAACTATTTTTGAGTTTGGCTTCCATGTCCTTCCACATTGACACTGTTAAATAATTAATGGTGTCCTGTGCAAAATCGTTATTTTTATTTCCTCTGACTCTCCTCATCTCCTCCTCTCGATTCATTCGTTCGTTCTCTAGCGAATGTTTTAAAATTTAATTCTCCCTGCGATATCTGAGCACCTCATCACGTAAAGTCTCTGCATTGTTTTTCATGTTGCTTAATTCCAGCTGATGGTTAGATTATACTTAGTTTAAAATTTTTAACCGCACTGAATCCTGATCCATGAGAGGAACAATTTTATTTTATAGTTTGCTGTATTTTTTCTTGCAATCCTCTAACTAGGATTCCAATCCTTGGAGAACTGATAAGTATCTGCTCTCTACTCTTTCTCTCTCCATTTGGTCTTCTTCAATTTGACGATTTAAACTTTTAATCTCTTGTTTTGCTTGGCTTAGCTAATTTTTGAGACGCAATGCGAACTGCGACTGTGCTTGTAAATCGCCTAAGTTATTATTTTTGTACTTTTGAGACAGTCTATTGCAGTACTTTGATCTTTGATTCTGGATTTGTTCTTCTCATTTTATCGAGTAACCCTTTCAAATTCAATTAAGTTCATTGAGCAAAATATAATTCAAAGTGGTTAAATTAAAAGAAGGTTTGATATATCATTTATTTATTATATTTTAGCATCATGCAAAGGGCATGACAAGCATATTTAATCGCAAATTATTATCGAAGATCGGTATCAATTATAATATGCTCTATTTCTGATAAATAACTTAGATTAATAAGGGGAATTCATCATGATTCATTCAATTGAAGGGAGTCAAGCATTTTTAATCATATTTCTCTTTGCATTACCCACAAACCTTTATTTTTTGATTTTACTGGGCCAAATCTTCAGTATATTTCTCGTCCTTCCACTTATAATTCAAGTCATCCATTTTGCGAGAGTGTTCCATCTGCTTTTTGTTAATAATTTGCCTCTGCAATTCAATGGCATATTCTTCCATGGCTTTCATATTGCTTTGGATGCTTTTATCTTCCAGTTATTTTAGTTTCTTCGCAGTCTCCTCTCTCTCCTTGGCGTTAGTTTACCTTTGCCTCATTTTATTAATTTTCTTTGCTTACTCCATGCTCTTTATTTACTCAAATACCTCAGGATTGGATTGATGAGGGGCTCGATTCGATTTATTTGCAAATTAAGTAAACTTCTTTTAAAAATCTTGGTCTGATTTTTAAATCATTTCTTTGTCCAGACGGATTTTCTTTTCTTTTTCAGATTCCTTCTTGCTGGCTTGTTGAGCCATTTGAGCTTTCAAATCCATAGCATAACTTTTTATCATTTCAGTTTTATCATTATTTTTCAAGGGCAACACATTTATTTCCGCCTGCAGTCTTTCCTTTCTCTCTTATTCTTTTTTGGCCTCCTACAAATGCTTCTGAATAATTAACTCTTGCCTGTATTTAAAGTCTGCGAGTTTCTCTTCTTCCTTTTTGCGAGCCTGTTCTTCCAAAACTTGTTTTTATTTTTGACACAACTCCTCAACTATCTTTGTATCCATCAGTTTCTCCGATTTGGCCGATTATAATTTGCGCTTTAGAACTTTCTTATTGTAGTCGCTATTTTCAGCTGCCACTTTCTTTTTAAATTATTGGGCTGGATCGCGATATTCCCGCAGTGATTCTTCAAGTTTCCGTTTTTCCATTAAATTCATCTGTGCCTCATTCATCTTTTTCTCTTCCTTATTCTTGACTAATTTTTTATTAACACAGTTGAAACAGAGCTCACTTTTTGTCTTTTTTATAAAGGAGGATGTTGAAGGCTCATTAAAAGATGGTCTGTTGGAGGTTATATTTCCTGCCACTGAATTTTGACTAACATTAGTATAAGTTTCAGTGAGGTTTCTGTCCCTTGCAGCATTAAATTAGCGAACCCTTCCCTTCATCAATTTTATTGCCAATATCTAATTTATAAACGAAAGTATCAGAATCAGAAATATAAATAAACATAATATGTAAATCTTTCAATAAGAGAAAAATAAAATGTAAACAAGAATGCCTAGTTTTTACTTTAATAGATTAGTTTCAAAACATATTCCGTGGCATCTATTAGCTTTGAAGTGGCATTGATCATATCAAATCCGCAATAGTATAGTGGCTATTATCCCTGCCTGTCACGCAGGAGACCCGAGTTCAATTCTCGGTTGCGGAGGTTTTTTATAAAATTTATATTTCAATGCATTTTTTAAAAGATCTCTATCAAATTCATTAATTGGGCTTGTATGAGCTTAAGTAACGAGTGAAGAAGTGGGAAATCCAAGTAAATGAGTCTCCTGAAAAGGAGAAATCACATATGAAAAATACTAGAAAGCTTAAGTTAATAACAAGTCAATCACTGGAAGGAGTAATTTGAAAAACAACTGCACAGGAAATCGGAGGAGGACACCCTTTATCTTTTATTTAAATTCATTTTTATAAGTATAAATATCAATGAAACACTTTCAGGGTTCTACTTGCTCATTCAAGGATTACTAGGGAGTGGAAAACGGCAATGACTTATTCAAAGTCATCGACTTCGCTAAGGTTCGCTGCCTCCACGAAAAACACTCTAAAACAGGAGCCCATCTCTTCAGAGAATGGGGTCGGAGATTGGACAAAACTTATTTTATTACTTCATAGAGCGATGGTGATTTACTGTTGATTGTGCCCTTTGCTGTTTAAGTGAAAATATAATCTATCTACATCATTGGGAAATATGAAAACACCGTCCCGCCAAAACTTAGGCTGTTCATTAACACCTAAAATGTGGACTTTTCCCCCACTGAGGAGTAGGAAGTTCAACAACTCTCATCACTACAAGGTCTGCAACACAATTAGGTGGATCCTAACAAATTTGGTGAGGTTCACAAGTTGATTATTCATTTTCCGAATAAAAATATGCAGGAAATGGCTGTGTCTTACATTCAAATAAACGGGGAACTATCAAACATAAAAGAACAATCTGAAGGAAGTTCAATGCCCTAAAAATATCGTGACCATTTTGAATGCATTATTTAACCTGAAATTTAATTAGCAGAAGAATAGTTTGCTAACAAACAAGCAAAAATCCTTACTAAAGAAAAATTTTTAACAGTGTTTACAAAAGAAGAAATTAAATATAAATTAAATATAAATTGGCAAGTTTTTCAGCATGTTTCTTTTGAAGATTCCGCTAAGCGTATGGCCATGAACCAAATTAATATAATTATGATGTATGCAGGGAAAAATACTAAATAATATAAAGCCCTTTACGATTTGATATTAAAACTTAATCAGGCCCAAAGACGTGTTGACCAACAATGTGTTGATAACATTGCATATAATTATTTCAAAAAGAAGTTTCCTAAATGTAGGATTAGTGTCAACATTAAATATGATGGTGTTCAGCTTGGTAATAAAGTTAGAATTTATCCATAAAATCAAAAGCCAATTATCATTACCTACCATGTCAAAACACATTTAGATGGTTTAGCTTATGAAAAAAACTAAGCTGCGAAGATGGTAAACCCTATAGAGCTGATGATTTATAAAATATTAGAAAACCTTGGCATTGGCTGTGAGTCTCATTTTTTTGGCCGGGAGTTAAAGAACTTTTATATCGCTACAAAAGATGCAGGGCATAATGGGCCTTACTTCAGTTATGAATAACTACTTCAAGGCAATGAAAACTATTTACAATTTCTTAGTTCAGAAGATTTTTATAATGGAATTTTTTGCATAAATTTGCTTTCTCGTATTTTGCGATTAACTGATGTTTAGACAAATTATGGTAATTTTGGTTTTGTAGAACAATTTGATGGTTGGTACCTCAAAATTGTAGATTTCAGACCACCCCGACAAGGAGATTATGAAATAAATTAAACACAGTTTGAAGAGTTTCTTTAAGGTAAGACACAAGTCCAATACTAAGATAAAGTTATAACTACTTTATTTGAGAAATACAAAGATAAGCTTAAAAGAATAGCATCAAGAATATTTACACTTCAATTTAAAGGCTTTAATGACATTACGGAAGAATCAGAAAAAAATGTTTTAAATGTGATCAGCAACTTTCAGAAAGATATTTCTGAAGAAGGCTATAAAGGTATGCTTGAGAAATTATCTTTATATAAAGAGGCAGTTAAGAGTAATTTTGGTATTTTTTCTGATAAACTACAAATGAATTCACTTGCTAAAGGCATAGATCGGAAAAAGCTGATTCGTGATCTTTGAAGCTCATCTCTATGTTGTTAAGTACGCTTCATTAGCTATTTGATTTACGCTTCTTTTTTCTTTAGTGAGATAAATTTGAAAAGATTTAAGGATTTATAATTTATATGCAGCCGTATCAATCTCCTTCTATCACAGGTTGCTGTTATCAAACCTTTGCTCTCCCGATTTCTCCTTGAGAATAGTTCCGAGATTAAAGTATTCCAATTTTTTATTGTATTTATTATTTCTAATTTTAGCCTCATGATAAATAATAAGTTTATATAAATCTCAGGAAATCATTTGAAGACTAAGATAACCATTTGATTGAATACAGAGGAACACTCTTCTGAGCTGCAATTAAAAATGTGATGATTGATTGATTATATAATGTTCATTGGTATGTAATCAGCAACAACTTCCATTCAATCTCCTTCAATCGTATTCACTTTATTAATGATGCTAAATGACGATCTATCTAGATTATAGCTAAATTTAGCTGAAGAATTCTTTTTTTATATAAATGGATGGATTTGTACATGCCCAATTTTTTTAAATTTAGTTCAATCATCTGTTATTCGCTTTACATGCTAAATAAATATTAAAAGCATCCATATTATCAGATCTGTTGATGGAGCGATATTCCAATGCATTCAAAGCACATTTTTAAGGAATGTAGAATATTCCCCAAATTAAATAATTTATTATAACGCCGCAACTTGCTACCAGTTTCTTCGAGCTTACTTATTTCCTTAATTATGAAACAGTTAAGAAGATTATCCTATTATCAATAAATGGAATTGCACTTTAGAAACAACAAAAATAAAGAGGACATAATCCTCCTTCAGGAGGCAAAAGAAACACTATAAATACGCATTATTTATGGCTCACTGACAATCAAAGTCGTAATGTTCCCCTCGATGCGAAGACTGCTCCCATTGACTTGAACAATAATTTAGAATTTTTTTTTCCAAAAATACGAAATTAAGGACTATGACTTACAAATGTCAGTTATTTTCCAGTTACGTTGACAGCAGGTTGGCTGATCTAAAAATGAGTACGCCACCAACCCTCATGCTAATTTTGGCCAAAACTAAAACTGTAATAAAATCGTCGATTATCTTATATTATAAACCAAGACAAGTAAAATTGATTAATCTAAATAGAGATCACTATTTGAGCTTCTTTTTAGGCTCAAAAATTTAATCGCTGTCAGAGAAGTCATTGACACTTGACAGAAATCCAAAGCTGACTAAGGATAACTATCTCTTAGGATAGTCAACCTCATCATCGGATTATATTTCTTGCCCCTACTTTGCGTAGGGGTTCTAGAAAAATCCAGCAACGATAAATAGAACAGTTGTAACGAAGAATTTGAAAAAGTGACTGAATTTATCAAAAATGAGCTCTTAACTCACCTTGTCATTCAGACTCAAGTTCTTGAAGTTGATGTAGAGGAAACCATCACGATTATAGCTTTCCCTAGCATGCTTGCTGCTCCAGATATCTGCTTTTTTTAACAGCTCCTTTCTCTCAATAAATTTAAAGTCAATGACGCGCATTTCTCTCCAAAGTGAAATGGTGATTGTGATAAGCTCAGCAACAAGTCTCTTGTCCTGGAATTTAAGAATTTAGTCAAAAAAAGCTTAGAGATCTGGATGTCCCGGAAGATCTTAGATAAAAATATCCCTATCATCCGATGATAGAACCAACGATGAAGTGTTCAAAATGGCATTGAGGTTTTAGGACTTTTAAGACTAACCTTATTCGACTGCCAGGCCTAAATTGTCTGTCGTGGTGATGCCTTTCACTGTGGAGTGGGCAAATTCCAGCAAATTCTAAATTAAATTACGGAAGGAGGTGAGGTGTTCGAGAAGGAAATCTTTCTAAAAGCTAATTTCCTGCTTATCTAAACTCTTTTTAGAGAGTCTTAAGAAACAGTCCAAGTCCAATCCTCGAATATCGTCGGATTCGGTATTTTTTAGCTAACAATTTTAATCCACATTATTAGAATTTATGGCCAGACCGTCACCATAGTGGGACTCATACTCTGACACACCTCTAAAGGAAGCGATATTTTCTGGAAATATTTTCATGGCGACCCACCGGTTTTGCTGTAAATATTATAATTGAGGTATTGGAGTTCTGCAATAAACTTAATAAATCGAACAATGCTTTCCTATTCTCAAATTGGATCTCCAGCTCATATTAGCAATAAGCCTATATCAAAATCAGCTGACCACAATGATAAATTTACGTTTAAATCTAGCTTTAACCCTTTTTTAAAAATAATCATCATGCTATATCAATTATGAGTGGACAGATAAATAATTATATATTTCTATAATAAATCACTTTTTAGAACATTCTTCAACTCGTATCGAATTCTTGACTGCAAAACAGACTAAATCTACAGGGAACGAAATAAGATTTTGCTTTTTTTAATATTCATGCATTCAATTTAAATTTTATACAAAATGACTTAGAATCATACGCAAATGACTCTCTTCATTGCATAATTGATTTATAAATTGAAAAATACATTATTCTTTTCTTTATGGCTTGAAAATTCAAATATTCTATTGTCAGATAAATTATAAAAAATAAAGTAATTAATTAATTGAGCTTCATTCCAAGTGCAGACTCAAGTTTATTGCATTTTAAAATCATCTTTGATTACAAATGGCTATCAGTTCTAATTTTAATCAACAAAATCAGAAAACAAACCTTTTTTCGTATTTAACGCCGCTACTTTAATTCTCACAGAATTTTATCTGCATTCAAAGTGATAAAATAAATAAATAAATTTAAGGCTTTCACTGAATAAATGATGAAATTTCCTGATGAAATGATTAATCAAATGAATGTGGTCATCATATTTACATAGTCTAGTAAATAAATAGTAAACTAAAACAAATAACTATATTCAATCGCTTTTCTGATAAATTTAACTCTTCTGCAAATGCAATATTTATTAAAATTATTTTTTCATAATTGATGGACTTCAAATATAGAGTTATTAATTATATGTCCATATTTCTAATAATTAGCATAATCTTAATTTGACTGATCCATGCACACTTCGCAGCCACTTGTCAATGCCCCCTCAAAGGCTCTTATAGAGGCACCAATTGTTGAAGAGAAAGACGCCGCGTAGCAGCAGTGGAGATAATACTGCTAAAGGATTAAGGCAGGCTTATCAGGTGAAGAACAGGAAAAATAGATTCTCCTAAGGAAACGTCTCTTGAAGTTCTTTCACAACTACTCGTTAGAGGAGAATCGTTTCTATGTTCCAAGAAGAGAAATAAACTCGCAAAACAATCCATTTCTCAGAATCAGCGATAATTGCATCATGCTCTATGGGATTGACTTTCTCACTGAAAGAAAAATCAGTCAATATTTTGCTCCCTTTGAAACCAACGTTGAGTTCTATGATGATTCACACTGTTCTGTGAGTTTTCCTGACTATGACAAAATGATGCAGGCAATATATGTGCATCTTTACTCTGAAAAAGATGACTATCTTACTTTTTGCGGGAGATGGGCCAGCAATTTCACTTATAAACTGATGTGGACTGAACTTAAACCTTACAATTAGCTTTGCTTTGATAGAAAATTATGGGTTAGATGCCTTACTAATGAGGATATAGCGGCAAAAACTGAAATGAAAAGGACAACTGTCCACGAAACCTATTTGATGGCTAAAAGCAAGTTTTTTAACGAAATTGTCAATCAAAAAGACAGTACTCGTACTTCTAGCAAAAGATATTACTATGAGTCTAGATCTCCATCTCAGTCTCTATCTCGAGACAGATCTCGTGATAAGAGAAGTAAATATCACACAAAAAACATTCATAATATATTGGATTGTCCTTGCTTACAGAAGGAGATTATAAGAAAATTGATTGGTTCAAAGCGATGCAACTGCTGTGAAAGTTCAAAATAATCTTAGGATGACTATGTCCCTGGTTGGTACTAAAAAAGATAAAAGATGGTCAAAAAAGAATGGGATTACAATGCATATACCAAGAGCAATTTCTTTTTATCCCAAAACAAGTATCTATTATGATATTTAGATAAAAATAAAGTCTGATGGAAGTGGAGCCTTCATCAAAGAAGAAAAGGATAATTCCAAATGGAAATGCAACTACAAAGGTGGAACCCTTTCAAAGCAAAGCTTGTAAAAGATAGACGGTGGAGAAAAATGAGGACCATATGATTTCTAGTTTACTCAAATAGCTAGAAAAATACCACTTTACCTCTGAGGAGGAGAACTTCGATAACTTTTTGACCAAACAAGCTCCAGCAAATACGACTATGGACGACTGTGATTACTCGGCCTTCAATATAATCACTGAAGAGTGACGATGATAATCTGTTGACAATGGATTTGATTATATTTGTTGCTATCACAACTCATAGGACTTATGGCCTTTGTAGAAATCTTTGAGGAAGGACGAAGGAGCCTCTTTGCGGTTCGTTTTTTATGCTCTGTAATCATCAAATCGATCGATGCCGTGATCGTTAAGTATTCCTTTGGGCGACATGATGTATTTGTAGAGATATCCTGTTGGAGGAAAATGCCATTCAGCCTCATGCAAAGTTTCATACCCAACATCGATCATATAATCAAGTCGATTTAAATCGGTAAGAGTTGCATGGGCTCGAAAATGGTTGCCCACATATATTTTAGCCTGTTAAGGGGTGACTCTGTGAGTACTATTTTTTATTATGCTTACATCTCGTGAATTTTAAGTAAGTAGGGAATCATTCGGCATATGTGTCGATACAATCGTAAAGAGTTAATGTTGACTGATGCCAAAGAAGTAGTCGATCTGCGGGTTGGGAGACATTAAGCTATTTCTTTATTTCTGCGAGTGATGGAATTCTTGAATGTTTCGAAAGGGTCCTTTGGATTGTGTTTCCAGGTGGAATATATATCACCATAGCGGCCGTAATCACTGGGCATTGATATTTAAAGAATTAATATGATTGTAAGTTGAATAAAGTAACATAAACTCCTGTAAAATCAATGACTAAATTAATAAATACCTGAAATATACTTTCCCCCTATTCAATGATCATCCAAATATCAAAAGGCAAGTTATCGCGCACTTATTGCGTTCCTAATAACCTATCTGCCGATGATTGAAAATAATATATATAAAGCAGATCCTTGATAGATAATTATATTAGTGAGGACGATAGTCCATTGTAAATTGATTGGGATGAAAAATCCGATTTAAATATCTTTTTCTCTTAAAGATCATCCTAAAGTTGTTGTAAAGTTTATAATTAGATTTTGATGTCCTTCGATAAATTAAAAAATCTTTTAACTCGAACCTTCGACAAAAATGAGGAAGACTCTATCCTCTCACAAGCTGCCAGCTTTATTACCAGCTCACGCAGACCTACCATCGAAACCACCACGTCTGAATTCGATGCCTACCTCCAGTCATTGCCCACTTAATAGTTAAATAATTTGAAAAATTTCAAGCATAAGCCAAACCGTACTGCTTCTCTACGTCCACAGTTAGTGAAACGATGCTATGAGAATGTTCCAAAACTCTATTTCGATAATCAATACGAAGTTTCAGGTGATTTGTTCACTCGCAATCGGAAGGAGTCAATGGAGAGAACAGTAAAAATGCATGAACAACTTGATTAGGTAGAAATATGCTTGTTCAACCAAATTTCAAGTCGTTTCGACGAGATTCTCTCAGTACTAAGAACAGTTTAAAGTTTGGAATGTGTAGTTGTTTACAACGCCTAGAAGCTAGGATAGGTTCGCCGAAGCAACATGCAACTCGCAAAGCAAGTTTCATAAAGACATATGCGGATTGTAAGTCTACTGCGTCGTCAATAACATTTGAAAGCCATAGTAGACAAACTAAACTTAATCAAGTACCTCCATATCTATATAGGGTATACTCAGCGTTCTTGCATACAGACAAGTCAAATTTAAAGATACAGCGAACACATTCTCAACACTATCATATGATTACAGAAATTAGGGGTCAACGATAACTATATTTTCAACTCGGAGCCACCAAAAATTTTGAGGAACGAGTTGAATAGTTCGAGTCAACACTGAAACGCAGCTATTCCGATACAATTAACGATTCTTTTTTTAAGTATACAACTGAAGTTATACCGTATGAATCTACCTTCTGGGAGAGGAAATTCATGGGTCGTAAAATTTTCGAGTAGGAATAACCCGAGCCTGATGGAACGGTGATCTTGGATGAAAGTGTGCTTATCGAGTAAGATGCAGGAAGCTACAATATCAAACTATCAACATAACGATAACTTTAAATCTTAGATACTGTATTAAGCGGTTATAGAGAGGGGTAGTATACGGTCGGTAACATCAAGGCAGCTTTTGATAAAATATGTAAATAGAAGCATTTGCGCTTCCTCTCATAATGCCGTAATTATTGTTTTCAGACTTATTTGAGATAGTAGCGTAAAAAGATAGAAAATCCTAGTATTTCTAACCTTCTCTCAGAGATGAATGTCAACTTCTGCAATAAAACTTTTACTTACTACTGTGACATGTACCGCACTCTCATCACTAGAACCTTTTCCCTTGTTAATAGGACTATGAAGGCTTTAATCAAGGAATCAATCGGCTAACTTACAATTGAAGAAAAATAAAAATTAACAGGGGTGGTTGATGGTTTTTTCAACGTGGTAGTATTTGTTTTCAAACTTATTTATGATAAGGTGATCGAAGTAGTTGACCTAAAACAAATTCACGATACGATGGAGCTCAACGATTTTAAGCAATTAATCAATGTACTTTAAACAGAAGAGGACTTCATTGAGAAAAATATCAAGAAATATTTAGTAATTGATGTGCCCACCGGCAATTTCCTTGAGCCTGAAATTGCAGAGCACTTAACTCGATTCGACCTCACCATAATGACTCGGGTTAAAGAGTAGAAAGTAGTAGCCTTTCTCAACAGGACTCACAAGTATATTATTGAAAACTAGTTGCGCGATAGTTTCTAAAACTAGATATGGCAAGCTACCGATATTCCGACCTTTTATTACGACTCACTGCATTACCTGATTACAGGTGAGTCTCTAAATCTTAGAAGTACGCTTGCCACAACACAGAAAACAAAAATCACACAATTCGCCATAATGTGAGTAATCCCTTTGACTCGAGTGTGTTCGTTGATCGACAAGATACCAGCATGGTTGGGAGCCAACTCATGATGGGCAATTTTAGAATCATCCGCAGTGAAATAATAATCGATCATCGAGTCTATAAAGTTACCGAGACATTATTGTTAATGCTTGAAATAATTGAAGACTACCTACATTTGGCTCAATTCTACCCCTTTGCAAGAAAGGAGGTCGGGATTAAGGTGTTTGAATTATTGCGAGCCTATAATACGTCCAGCTCCCAGCTTATCATCTTTGGTGGTGCTGTCAAATTACAAAAAATCAAGAATAAGAGTATTACTGCAAGGCATTTAGCCCTAAATTCGCTTTGCCTTAGCTTTTTACTTTATATCATGGACTGCATTATCAAGCGAGTGCCTATCTATGAAGAGGATAAGATCCGGAAAGATATTGAGGCTCAGGAGGATATGTCGATCAAGAAACTGAACAGCATATTGACCAGTAAAGTCACGCAATCGGTCTCGGATATAAATTTAAACAACGTTCCCTCGAAGGGCACTGAAGCCATTGTTAACAATACGAAAACTCTGCACGACATCCTCGTTGATTTCTTTTAAAAATAAGTCTTAGCACGTATTTTCACAAGAGAAAATACTAAGGCCTATCTAAATCGGCTGAGGGCAATAGAGGCTACAACTAAAATGCAGGTTGAATCTTTGAAGGACGATTTTAATTTCTATTTCAACGAACTTAGCTTTTTATAGAGAATAGTACCAGATTATCCAGCGTTGAGATTATAGGGGTAAGCCCTCATAAAAACAAAATTTTAATAGTTGTGACTCATATCTTTATGTGTATAATACTCTTACTTATAGATCACTATTTATTAAGCCTATAATTAATGAATCAATTAAACGACATCTTTGGAAATATGGGCGATAAATATCCTCAATAGTTTGTCATTATCTTTATAATTGGTTATTATTTAATATTCAATTATCATCAATATGACTTTCATATCAATAGTTCATTCATGTTCCAGATGCCCATATTGATCATATTCCATCCTTTTAATAGACTTAACATACATATAAATCAGATCAGCAATTGATACATTAAATCAGCATAGGGGTAGCCAAATTGCATAAGTCCAGCTGAAAGGTCCAAATTCTTTAAGTAGAACCCATTAATTATTGGTGATGCTGAATGCCAGTCCACATTAAATACTACTTTTTGCCCCGAGGACGTTGACTGCCCATTTACCCGAAAAGGAGCCAGATGCTTCTATTTTTCCTTGAATGTAAATAGCATTGTTAAATGTATCATTAGGATAAGTCTCAGCGGCATTCAAAATTATTTTTTTAATAAGATTCTCTTGCTCATCGGTAATTCCATCTCCATGAGTTTAATGTGAGCTCAGAAAACAATCGCCTGTCTTGGCAAAACTTTACTTTGTAATCATATGATTGTTGGACCATCCCTGACTTCCCAGTTCAGCAGTGAAACTAGAAATAATGAGGAGGCTAAATAGTAGTAGGTTGAGAAATGAGGTCATATGGATGATTGTAAATAACTTTAGCAACAATGGGGTAAAAATTGATATTATATAAGACTTCATCAGTCTATGATTTGAAAGTATTATGATTTGAAAGGCCAACATATTTAATGAGTTTCATATAAATAATTGCTATAAAGGCGAAGGATTATTGATAATTTTGAATATAAATGTCATAGGGGTAATAAATTATAACATAGAAGCATACAAAATGAGTATGAAATAAAAATCAAATAAAGGGTTTCTCTACCTTAATCACAACTGATTTATTCACAACTGAAATCGGAATAAGTGATTACGATGTTATTTCCATACTTGAAGAAAGCTTCCTATTCAGTGAAAACTATCCGTTTGTAAATGATCCTAAGGGATTGTTCTATTCAATTACAATCTATTTTAAAAGTTATTAAATCGCCTAAGCCTTTTTTGGTCTACGTGTCACCTCATCAAGTATCTCTATCACTTCTTTTTATGGCTTATCCTTTATCTTTTTGTAAGTATCAATGATAGATGGATTAAATTCGATTTGATAGCAAGCATACCCCCTTTTAATAAGAAAAGTGGCTGAAACCATAGCCAAGATAGTCAGCCAAAATCTGATATTGAGATTATCTGTGTAAACGAAATAATAAGATAGAAAAGATAAGTAGTTCTAAAAAATGAAATAGCCAGCAGTCGGTACAGCTGTCATGATAACGAACACGAACACTACAAAAAATGATGTGTGAGTTTAAGTATCCATGTAGTTTATTAATAGCAGGAATATCGTTAGAACAATTCCATTCGCTATTCTGTTTGATTAAAAATCAGCAATTCTTCCATCTTCATCACAGGCCACCAGAGAGGATAGACCAGTTCTAACTACAACATACAAACAGAAAGCAGAAACTATTGAGATAATGGTCCAAATAAAATATCTCTTGTAGGAAAAGAGGTTTTTCTTTTTAGTCTATTTATATATCTATGGAAGGTAGTCCCATATTATTTATTCTTGATCGTCGTTGATATCTTGTCCATAAAGTCCAAAATTAACCAGCTGAGAAATCGCAATAAAACAGTTGTACATGCTGTAAAACAGTTGAGTATAGTTAAAACTTCCCGAAAAGGCACTTTAAATAGCAAAAAAGAAGATGAGCCATGTAATTACCATATTTTTTAGACCAAAGGACACAAAGAAGTAAGAAAGACGATAAACGTACCATCTTCCATGATGTAGAATCAGTCTATCTAAAAATTTAAATTTGCCAAAACTGAAATCGCTGACCACTGATGCAGAGTTACCCTCTTTTCCAATGATTCCGACTCCAATATGAGCTTATTCAATCATGCCAACATCATTTCCACCGTCTCCGATGGCCAAGACTACAGCTTTCATGTGCTTTTTAACAAATTGAACGATTGATGCCTTTTCTTTAGGCGAACTTCGACAAAATATAACTGACTTTGATTTGTCTAAAATAGTGGCATAGATGTTGATAAAGTATTAATCTTTTTATTCAAGTATACTAGCTATTTGTTTTCCTTCAATAAAGATGCATACTGATTAGTGTTCCTATATTTCTTGCACAATGGCTTAAGCTCTAATTTTGATATCGCTAGTTATTGAAGTAAGCTTGTAGACCTTATAGTCCTATTTGATCATATGAGATAGATATCCAATATTCTAAGCTGTTTATAACTTATCCCCCGTTATCATCATGACTCGAATGTCAGCTCGCTGCAAACGTGCAATTGTTTGAGGAACATCATCTTGGAGTCTATCCTCAATACCACTAGCTCCTGTTATGGTGAGCCTGTCTTCTATTTATTAGGTGATTTAATTTTAGACACGAATGCATTAGTCTTTTGTAATAATTCTTTGTTTAAAATGGTTCCAAACTAACTCTTTTCTCTTCTCAAATTGATGATACTCATTCAAACTTATTACTCTTTTCGCGAAGACCAAAGTTCTCAATCCGTTCTTGGCGAAGGAATTGATATGATTTGTAAAACCATAAGAATGTTCGTACCAATTCGATTTTTCAAAGATTGCGGTATCAGCTCCCTTCGTAAAGACAATAACTTCGTCCTTATTATTGATATTCTTGACGATAACGCTCATCCTTTTTCGGCTGCTAAAATTAATCATATCCAGTAGGATATATACTCGCTTTTAATCATTAACTAGTATCTCAATCGAATTTTTAGTCCTCTTGAGAAAACTATAGCCGATAGAATGAGCAAAGTTTATAAAGCAAACTTCATCAGGACTTGACCCTTGATATACATTTTTGTGTTGATCTTTCACCACGTCATGACAGATGATTAATCCCACCCAAAATTAATCAAATTGCCGATTGAGTCGAAGGTGGGCAATATTTTACTCAATAAACTCCTTGGAATACACTCTATCATCAATGGCTATTGTTTTAAAAACCATCTCATTGGCCGTCAGCGTGCCTGTTTTATCAGTCAAAATGATATCCACAAATCCAAGTTCTTCAATGATAGATGTATTAAGCACTCCACAGCCTTTATTGCATTATTTGTCAAACAACTTCCTATCCGCTGAAAGAAACAGTCCTGAAAATGTTTTTATTCCCTCGATAAGTATATTCAGAGTGATAGGAATAAGAAAATTTAATAGTAAGAAAATGGTGAGCATAGTTAGGGTAGCTAAATAAAAAGATGAATACATTAAACTAGCAAAGAGAGGTTAACTGCCGGAATATAACTGTTTTCCTTTCTGAGACCATTTTATGTATGAATGTAATAATAGCCCACACCACAGGAGCCACACATCAATAATAGCAATATTAGCAATGCAATTTGAATGTAATTCAGCTTTTTCTCTACTTTACTGACCTTGTGGTGAACTTGCCCTTGATTCTTTAGAATTTTAGTATCGTAACCACAGTATAGAGCAATCCCGATGACTTCATCTGTGTTTCGCAGAATAGTTTATCGAAGAATTAGATTTTGATATCCAATATAGTGGTTCTATTCATTTTCAAATTTTATTTATCCCTAAAATTCATATAGAAGCGGCTTCGGAGCATCCACTAAACAAAATCCCTTTAACGCCTAAATTTAATTAGCATTCATTTTGGCAGTTTATGTGAAAGCGTGTTTTTGTTTCAGATTATTTTATCCGTCCAAATTGGCTGTTTAGACGTAGCAAACAGAATTTTAATCTGAAGAAGAGAGTAAAAGTATATCTGCAGGTACTATCTCATGGTTTAATATTTTCACATATTCGCCCGCACGCAATTAATCCCATTCAATTTAAACGAAATTCTGGTTGCGTAGAACTCTTGTTTTTCTTGAATTAATTTCCCAATCTTTTTTGTGTCTTTTCTTCATAAAATTTCAAGTACATAATCTTCGTAGCCTTCCCGAAGCATGCTGACTGCTAGAACGAAAGCAAGTGGGCCAACAGCTGTGAATGGGCTGAGGCTGGAAATAATGGGAATGGCTTGAAGAAAAGCATTAAGCAAAAAAATTACATTAGATAATCTGGTAAATTGCAAAAGCAGGGATTTGGGCAGAAAGGTAAGTAAATTATATTTGGTGGTGTCGATTTCGTTATCAGCGTAATGCTTATTAATTGTTCCGAGTTGAATTTTCCTGGCCTCATCATGAATTTTTGGAAATACCAACCCCATTGGTTAATTTATTTTAGTAAATTATTATCTATCTTAGTCGCTTAATAGCAGACTCCTCAAAATTATAGTCTATTCCATCATTTATTTGCTTATCAAGGTGTATAATTAGTCCGAAATTATTATTTATTTCAAATATCAGCACCTAAGGACTCTTCCTTTCAACAATATATAACGGATCACCAAAACTCATATATACTGCCAAAAATAACTGATTTGATGAGGCAGGCATGGGGCATTATTCGCATAAATAATATCAGTCGTCTATAATATTTATGATATTAACGGTAAAATTACAGTTGGAACAACCCAATCTTTGAAGAAAACTACAAATCATCAAGTCAACAAACAAATTAAATTTGGACAATAAAATGTAGATCTCAAAATAATATTCCATATTCTTCAAACAAGTTTTAACCGTGGATGAATTATAAAATACTGATCGTTATTTTCCAGACAATTCATGGAAGTATCTCTTTTTGTTCATTTATCTCATTTATAAAATCTTATCTATTATTCAGCAAAATGGTAGTAAATGGATAGAATATTAAACAAGGTGATTGTTAATAAGTTTGAATTTTTTACAGGTTTACAACAAATATCATTGATTTTGATTTGAAATGAAGTTGATGATTTTATTCATCACTTTCTTCTTCATCATAATTGGGACAGGCTTGCACTTCTAAAGCAACAATCATCTTCAGACAACTGCTTCCAAAGACTTGATAACAACAATCTGGAGTCAAACAGAATATATGGAGGGAACATCTTTTATACCAAGAAGCGCAAGCTATTATTAGTTAGACTGGAAACAGATTTATATGAACTTCTTTGATGTTCCCGGATGGCTGGCTCAATAAAAATTTGACTACTGCGATTGGGACCATAACGACTATATCGAATAATACTAAATTCAATGTTTTTGAAGAAAAAAAGCGAGTTAAGTTAAGATTTATTGATTAAATCTGTTTATTATTGCTGAGGATATTTAAGTTTTAACTTGGCTTGAAGAAATTCTATTGATCCAAATATAACAAGATATTTTTAAAGATATTTATTTATTAACATAAAGCGAGTTTAGTCTCAAATCACGAAGCAATATTTTATAGACTAAAAAATAGTTATAATAAGTACAGATATTATTAAGATTTCAGAGCTTATCAATGAATGTAGTTGTTAAGGATATGAAAGGCAATGCCACCGCTCTTAGAGTATAGCCCACCGAAACCGTTCAACAACTTATTTAAAAAATGGTTAAAGCAAATCCAAACCTAAATATGGGAGAGATAATGCTGGTTTACGCAGGTATAAATCTTTCAGATAAAACTAACAATACCATGTAAGAACTGGGAGTCAACGACAATAGTACATTTTTTATCGTTCTGAGGCTCAAAGGAGGATAAAGATGATTAATTTATCTGAGCATTTCTTGTAAACATCAAATAAAAATTTGATTGCCTTTTCTCTATTTTTCGATTAGTTGTGCTGTATTTGTTGAAAAGCGATTATGATATATTTTGAGCATTCAAATACTACTAAAATTAATGGATTTATTTTTAGCTGTTTCTCCACTATTAATACTATATGTTGACAATTACAGCAATTCCCATTTTAAATAGCGGATGAAATTTGATGAATGGTGAATTGGGAATGGGCAGAGCCAATACAATAAAAATTTAATAATCTTAAATTTACTAACCATAATATTTTAATAATTAAATTTAAAGTTCGATCACACATATTGGAGGTAAGTCGTAATCTTATTCAAATGAGATTTGATTATAATTATCTTTAGTGAATAATCTGTGATTTACAGGAAATATTCTTGCAGTGATGATGATTTTGAATATGGTGTATATACTCTTTATACATTTAATATGAAATAACGCACATATTATACCGCTAACTATCTTTCTATCAATCGCTGCGCCTACTACAGCTAAAGAATTGATAATACTCATTATTTGCATGGCCAACATGAACAAATATGCTAAAAATTGATTTCTGATTATTTTTGTTTCTGATTATTATGATGATAGAGGATAGAGCATAATAAATCTGGAGTTTAAATTTAATTAATTCACAGTCAGCTCTGATAAAATTTTACAATAAGAAAAAATTCCAAATAAATCTCCCCCTATCCCTTTTGTTCCCCAAGGCCACATTAAATATGGCTTTTGGTTCATAAATTTTATTAAATTAAATCTGTTTTCTCATGCTCGTTTATTTGTTATTAGTGAAGTACATATATCTAATTGTTTTTTAAAAATTCATTTTTGTTGGGACTGATTATTTTTATTTTGAGAAGATAATATGATGTTGATCCATATTTAAGTTATTTTTTACCAAAATAGAAGGAAACTTCAAATTTATCATTGAAAATGAAATAAAATACAAAGTCATATACTTTTGTGCTGATTACTTAACTTACAGATATCTTTTTTCACAAAATTCGCCTCGTCGCTATGATCATTCTGCAATCGATTAAATAACCTTGGATTTGCACCTGATAGGTGGAGTCTTATTGCCAATTAGGCAAATGGATGAAATTAAGTCTTGACATTCATAGATTCAGTATTTACATCGGTAAAATTGGAATAAATGGGAATCTGTCCTATAATCATATAAATTTATTACTCAATCAACTAGCGACTCTTTAATGATCGAATAACATAATATTTCTTTTTCTGAGATGATCCACATGCTCAGGGAAAACAATTTATATAAAGAAATACTGTTTTCTGCTGAAAAAATCTATTCCGTAAAAATCCTGAAACTGGAAACCTTTTCTCCAACCCAAGTGTTTCAACTTACAAAAAAACTTCTGGACAAGAATCATTCCAGTCACTATTTATAGTCTAGTCCATAAAAAAAGGTATTTGAATCAACTTGGGCTCTTAACGAGTTCAAACTATTTTCGTGGATTTCAGTATCGTACGCCTATTTAATAAAAAAATAATTACAAAATTTGGTATCAATTTAATAATATTAGAACTCTGCAGATTATTTGTTTTTAAGCCAACTCTTTCCGAGGAAATCAATGAAATTTTTATAATATCATATCAAAAGCTTAATTCCATAATATAAGGCCAATTCTAAAAAATGGAATTCAGAAGAAATAGACCTGCTGAAGGAATGCATAACGTATTTATTGCTTTATTCAGAGAAGAACAACACAAATTAAAATGGAGTTAGATTTCTTTCTCAATCTTCGCCAAATCTAATGGGAAGTTCTATCGCACGCCACAAAAATGCCGGGAACAGTGGATTAATCATTTAGATCCTTAGGTCAACCGCAACAAGTGGACAGTACCTGAAGACCTTGAGTTATTTAAAGCCATCAGGTAATTTGGCACAAAATGGTCTTACATATCCAAACTATTTAAAGGCGTGCGCACTGAGCATATGGTGAAAAACAGATACAACTCAGTGTTCAAGTGTTCCCAAAATAAATCACAGAGAGCCACAACGAAGAAGATAATTGATAAAATTATTGATGATTTACAAAGGAAAATGGATCAACTCTAATAAAGGATAGAAAAACAGTTGTTTCTTTGCAAAAGAACTACATAAATCAGCTAAGATATGGATGATAGTCCCTTTTCTGAGGTGAGTCTTGAATAAATGTTGGCCTTCTCCAACAATTAAAATTAATTTTAATAATTAAAAATAGCTTAGCGATAGCGAAATATATCAACAAATAAATTAGATCTCCATTAAATAATGTTCAGCGAAACAGCTGTCGAAATATAATCCCCGAGTCCTAGTCTCACGCCCGTCGAAATGGTAGAAATTGAACTGTTTTCATAAGTTTATAAAGGGAAAGAGGATTAAGATTTTAATTCTCTTTTCTTATGATTATTTATGATATTTTCCCTTTAATTTAAAAATCATCCGATAGACCAGAATCAGCACCATAAAACACGTCAATACAGCAATTAAATATGATTGATGTACCAATATTTCTTATTGTCGTTACTGGCTTCAACATTATAATTATCAAATCGTCGGTCTATCATATTGAACTAAATTCAGGTAAAATATTTTCAGAAGACAGTCTTGCCCCATTATTGAGTTATTCCTCCTCATTTACGAAACTGCATTCCTCTTACTCTATTTATGGCTCATTTGTTTGACATTTATTTTCCTTGCTGCTGTTTGAATGCTTAGAAGGCGATTTTTATGAAAAAGGTATATGAGCATTCTTTTGAGGACTGTCAAAGAGTTATTCTTGACGCATACTTCCAAATTGTTCAGGCAAGTATTGGCCATCAATGTCATAACCATAGTACTCTTCATTATAAGGATTTTCGTCTGTTTAATAGAATCCGTCGACATGACCCTCATTATTATTATTTTTTGCTGACACCTCATCATACTCTCTTTCAGCCTCGGTATCGAACTAACCAATATTTACTTCGCTTGAAATCAACTCATGTCCGCTTTCAGCTAACTCCTCTTCCTCAAATGATTTTAGCTGAGAAGCTCTTCGCTATCTTGTGAACATAGCCCCTCTAATAATTTTTTGATGGACGATTATTTCTCCATCTTTGATAAGGTATTGGTGATTACAGTTGATGTTAAGATCCAAGTTCTCACCAAAAAGGACGAGCTCAGCATTTAAAAATTATTTAAACATTTTAAATTCAATATTGTTAACTAATTGTCGTGTAGCACAACTATACTATTCTTATCATCATGAACGAAATAGCCAATCATCATCATTCAATAAGCAAAAGCTGAACAAATTATAGGGTCCTTCTATTAATATATTCGTTGTGGTAAACTAATTGAATCAGATTATTAAATGAGTAATTTATTTAATCCTGCGATATTCAGCAAGTAAAGAAGAATGAATATGTGATATACAATGCGTTCATAATTTTATTATAAGTTATACAATATCGCATGAGCAAGAACTTCAATATACAGGAGACTGTTCATCGCAACGTCGAAAAGAATCAATTCCCCTCCTTCACCAACCATCGGAGTCTTATCGGTTGGTGTTCTATGAACTATCCCAAAGTGTTGCAAAATCCAATCTATATACAAAAAGATACATCTACATAAACGCAAAAATATGATATCGATTCTCTCTTCCAACAAAAAAATCCAGTCGACAGGATGAAGAATGATTTCATTAAGCCTTTTACAGGGAATATGGATAAAATGGAAGAAAAAGGAACTCAAATTGATAGTAAAACTTCTTGCTTTACTATGGCTACGACCAAGCATGAAACTAAGGTCAAAATTGTATGTTGTTTTTAATTCAGTTTGAAGAAAATAATAAAGAAGGAGAAGAGTTTTCCAGTGTTAAACCATTGGGCTGCATTTTAGGACCCAACAGAGATGGCAATTACGAAAGAAAGGTACGACAAATTGGAGAGGTTTACTACAATCCTCCAAATGAAGGTGAACTAATGCGTCATTTAAAGGTATTTATGGTTTTATATTAGAAATTACCAAACACTGTCATCAACTAGCATAACCTATTGTAAATAATGGATGCTCGGCTTTAATATCTTGATCTTCAATACAAAACAGATGTCTCGAATGAATTGATTAACAAAATCGGCTATTTAGCCCCTAACATCAAACACCTGAATCTTACATCCGTTCCCATCACCAGCTAAGTTCTTATTTAATTAGGCATATCATGCAAACAACTCTAATCTCTAGATATTTCACTCTGTCCACAAATTTAATAGTTTGCAATTATTAGGTTCATTAAGAATAAGCCTGAATTAAAAAGATTTTCAAGCAATCATAATGAAAAAGCGTTTACTGATGCCTGCCTTTAAGAACTGGGAAAATGTTAAATGTTAAATACTCTGAATATTAACTTTTGCAAAAATATTACTTCGGCTGGTTTGTAAACTTTTTCTAAACAGTAGTTTGTGTAATTAGGCTTAGCGAGTTTGCCTAATCTTAAATGTTAAGATTTCTCTAAATTGATATCTCAGTCTCTTGAAAAGCTATTAAGTTTGAACATTTCTTTTAACTCTAGTAAGGAAGTTAGTAACTTGCTGATGATTAAAGTAGGTATGTGTTTGGAATTGCAAAATTTAATTCTGACAGGATGTGATCATATTAGTGATGAGGGCATTAATAATCTTATTTACGGAGATAAGCAGAAAGGAAAGAACCCTTAGGGATTTTAACATCTGCAAACACTCAAAATTGGAGGGTTAGTTAATATTTCAGATCAACTATATCAGTTGCTTAAACGATGTCCCTCATTGAATTTTCTCTAATGCAACAACCTCGAAAGACTTACCGATCATTTTCTAGACCAACTGAAAACCTTAACTCATCTTAAAACTGTGTTAATAAATTTTACTCCCAATATATCTTAGGAAAAGCTAAAGGAGGTTCGTGAGAGCACTAAGGGAACGAACATAATTCGAAGTATAATAAAGATGACTGACCCAACTGATGATGGTTTGAGAATGCCCATCCCCCTAGCTAGTCTAAAGATTAAAAAGCCCAAAAAGAAGAAGAAATGATTGATTTTATTACTCGATCATCTATTAACTCCTATAAATGATACCTAATGTTAGAATGTTTCAAGATTTTATATTTAAATATGAAAGAGGATATTGAGGCTGGAATTCGCAAAAGCAATCGCCAAAGAGTCCCAAATTCCTTCTATACTGAAGGAATTAACGAACTAAAAAAGAATACGAGAGCATTGCGTGAACCTCCCAAACAGATTAGAAAAAAAAGTAAAGTCTTTCAATAGGATGATGATAACAGCTACGGTGATGAAATAATGGAGGATGAAAAAAGCGAGCAAATCAATGATAATAACGGATGGTACTAATGCAGGCTTCCAAAAGACGGTTCATTGATTAAGGTCCAATTTGTGCTCAACGAACCCGAAAAACCACCTTCGCCGGTTGTTTAAAAATTCGAAAAGAAAAGATAGGAACCACCAAAAATAGTTAAAAAAGTTGAATCTTCTTCATTTGATTTGCTGTCCTTGTTTCAGAAGGCCATTGAAAATGTAAATGTGGAGGTGGATAACTAAAAACCAGCTGACAGCTAACCTATTGTTAAAGAAGCTTTTAAGAAAACGCAAGTGCCTATCATCAAGCAAAGAAAAGTCTAAGATCATGAAGGAAAAATTTTGCAACTTTCGCGCCTTCATGATAAGATAGTTATCAAGCACAGTAAGCTGGGAGAAGGTAATACTTGTATTATTTAGTATAAATTCCGATGAATCGAATGCAGGAATAAGGTAGCTAATCAAGCATTCCTCGAGAGAAAGTCTAAGAGTTACGAGTCAAGCTATAAAATCTGGCATATCTCAACCAAATCTCCATCTTCACTTGATAATTTAAGTTTGGTATTTGTCAATTCATTGAAACAATCACAATTTCTTTAAATTTAAATTAATATCGATTCATCAAAATGCAAAAGGAAGACGAACTGATTTGTTGCTTTTGTAAAAATTAGTTCACTATTAATGGATTTCCTCGCATGATGCCTTATTGTTAACATAGTGGCTGCACTCCTTGCCTAAAACAATTAATGAACAATAAAACATCACTCATCATCTGTCAGCACTGTGGGCATCAATAAATCATAGAGGAGTGGAATCTTGAGTGCTTTCCTAAAAATATTGCTTTAACTAAGCTCATCAAGGAGAAAAGTCTTTCATTACCGAGCGAGAATCAAGAATCATCGAAGGATACTGTTGAGAGCAGTCACTCTGTTTCAATGGAAAAATAGATGTGTTAGATTCATCAAAAATAGATTGAGATCATTTGCTTGACTGACAAAGAAAAAATGTGCCCTCATTGTGCTCTTTTTGGTAAGCATAAAGATCATCAATTTAAGACAGTCTACGAGGCTACATTGTTAATGAACCAGCGTTACGATGAGTTTAACCATTTTCGCCTCAAAAAGTAAGGGTTGGATGCTAAAATAAATAGTGCCGAGTTCAGATAAAGCATAATAAAAAGAATAGCTGAGCAAAAAGATAGATTAGTTCTTGAGATAAAAGATAAGTTTGAGCAAATGAATGATAACATCCGATTAGCATAAAAAAAAGCTTATTAAGATGTGGTTAAAATTTTTAAGAATCTCTCTCAGAAAATTAGTGCGGTGATGAAAGAGGAAAGCGATTCACATAAAAAATATAAATAATGGGAGCAGAAATGTTGTTAACTTTTCCAAAAGGCCAGCAAAAGCAGTAAGATAGAGGAGAAAGTGGGTTACTATTTTGGAGGACCTCTATAATTGTGCAGTGAAGGGGAAGCTTTATTAAAGAGGATTTAGTTTAAAGTTGATAGTAATATATCAACCATTGAAACTCTAATTTCAAAGATACAGATTGTTGAAAACCCTGCTACAACCAAATCTATATTTAATTATATCAATGTGGTAGTTGACAACAGTTTGGAATCAGATTCATTTGAACATGTACCACAATAAATTCTTTCCCCTCGAGAAATAAAGCCCGAATAATGTAAAAAAACAAGAATTGAGTTTAGTCCAAACCCATTGATGAAGGTACCGGTTTTAAGAATTACTCCCAACAAAAATAGTACTTCTAAATAGAACATGCATAAAGTTTATTAAAAGAATATTTCAACCACATCGAACTGCAGCCAAAGAGGAAGTGTCTAACAATTAATTTAATAATTTTGCGAGAGAGATAATTCGGATACTTTGGATTTGACTGGATTTTCTCTCAATGACATTGAGATCTATTAAATTTTAAAGTATCTCAAGCCAATTAAAAAAATTAAAGGACTGAAGTTGATCAAAAATAAACTGACAACTTCTGGATTCAGCAAAATAATAGATTATATCCCAACTGTAACAAACCTTAATCTTGCCTTCAATCTACTTAGTGATGAGGCATTGACTATTTTACTGGACAATCGATCGAAGATATCATTGTTGCGCATCATAAATATTTCCAATAACAAAATCAACGAAAGAAAAGTAAAGTCTACCATAGACGAACTAAAGAAGAAAGGGCTAATCGTTACAATATGATCATTTTTAATCGATAATTTTTGCTGATACTTCACTTGAATAAATTATCTTATAATAATAATGAAGTCTAATCGTTAGAATACATTTGCCTCTTATAGGCAGAACCAATTACCCCTAAAATTGGATCACAACCACTTCAAATCCAAAAATAGGAGTATGCAGCAAACCAAATATCGACTGGTTGATTTGATTGGCCAACATAGCCACCAACTTATTGTCTTGAACTGTCATCAAAACATAACAGTCTCTCTTACAAAATTGCAAAAATCACGCATGAATAATTTAAACGAATACGGAAGCATAAAGGACGATAATCAGATTTATATAAAGGCAGATGTTGGGAGTGTAAATTTGCTAAAGCAATGCTTTTCAGCTTTTTAAGCGAATTCGTATAAGGACTATATTTTCAATGCAACTATGATTCACAGTAGAGCTCATCATAAGATGGGAGTCAAGCCAAAAAGTGAAAGTAAGCCATACTATTCTAGTAAAACAGCATCCATATCGACAAAATATCTTTCATAGAGAAGACCAAGTACAACCAGACCTTCAATTGCTCCTTTTTCCACGAGCAATATCGGCAAAATTTTAGAGTCAGAGGCCGAGAACAATAAATCTCGATATTTTAGTAATAAGAAGATTCAAGAGGCCAAGTAATAATAGATGTTTACCGTCTAGGAGATTGGATAATCTATTCAATCATAATTGAAAGAAGTAAAATAATCAACAGAAGCGAACAAATGCTTTCAGAAGGGACTAGCTTAACTTGAAAACAATAAATATAAGGATAGTCTCTGTCATAAATGCCCTGAAACCATATCTAAGTTAAACTTTAATTCATCAATAGAACTTCAATAGCCTTAAAAATCCTTGTCTTCTGAAAATAAAGAAAATTTAAAAAATAGTAATTTCAATAAAATGGTTGAGCCTTTAATGAATGCTGCACCATCAATAGCATAGATAACCCAATCAACCGCAAATAATAGAAAAAGTATAGTTAAAAACGAGAGAAAAGAAATATCCATAACGGATAAGACTGATAGCAAGGAATAAAGTTTTGGCACAAAGATGAGAAAAGGATTAATCGATTACTAATTTCCTAGTAATAATTGGATGAGTTTCAAAGTTGCAGGCGACGCATAAATATAATGCTATAAGCTTAAACTTAAATAAGAAGTGTAGGCATCGGCTTATTAAATGAGTGATATATCAGAATTGAGTAGCATCGGCAGTAATAATCTTAAAGAATAGCTTTACAAAAAAGACAACTCAATTAAGAGTTAACTTGAAGATATCAATAACTGCTTGAAAAAATCAGAAAAAACCTACCAAGCACCACTTTTTGGAAGGGTATAACTTAATTTATGTCCTAAATCACAGATAACCTATGAAATGATCAAAACCAACCAAATTTCAAATAACACTGATTTAAAGCCTACGACTAATGAATTACCTCTGCGTTATATGTAAAATAAAAGCACCTTTATTCCTCTTCGTTTTCGAAAGAAGTAATAGATGATGCACTAGCTACTGAAGGCCAACATAATCGAGCGATAATCCAATTCCATCAATATTCCCTGATTATAATCACTATCAATTCTTATAAGGAAATTATTAACTAACTAACAGCACCAAAATAGCAAGATATTATGCCAAAGGCAATAAAATTATTAAACAATCAAAAGTTTGCCACTACTCCTCTCTTTAGCAACAGAGGTGGAAGTTACACTCGTGGGGGATTTATGGCTGAAAAGTAATTACTCTCATTCCGGAGTTCAAGACTATGCTTGCGGATTGATTTTTTTATCTATCTTGTACTTGAAATTATTCCAAGAAGCAGATCCATAGTGTTCGAAGATTCTGAGGTATTGCGGGAAGTAAGACTTCCTTTTGGAGTGAATTCTCTCGTCTCAGATACTCGTAGGGATTCACCGCTCTTCCTTGAGTAGGCTTGAGTATGGATTTCATTTCTACTGGAAGCTCTGGCTGACCGTTCATCGGATGGAGCCATCTTTTTGCTACCAAAGAAGTCATGGGGTAATTTTTTGGCGAATATCTTGGCTCTACGTTTGAAGGGAGAGGCCACTTAATCAATAATGCCCAGTTTTGAAAGCAGTAGCCTATCCTATATCTTAAACTGCATCAATAATAAATTTATTATCATTTGATTATGGCTTTATAGAAGTTGAAAAAATAACTCTGAAGGTGGTTGAAATAATAGTTAAAACCTAATAAACTTAAAGAGTATTAGATCACATTCTTAAATATTGGATGGCTATTTTAAAATATCAATTTAGCATATTCAGTTAGTATATTCTGAAAATGTTGAGTCGAGTTTAATTAAGATTAAAATATCTTTTTTTAATTCTAGTCCTATATAATTATATAATTATAGTAATGCTGTAAATCATGACTCTTAGATAGTTAATAACGCCTATTATTTATAAGTCTTATAAATTTTAACAATAAACTGAATATACTTTGTTTGCTGAGTCATCATTATAATTCTTTGGATTAAGATCATTGCTGTTGACAACGAACCTACTGTCTGCCTCCTCTTGATCCTCCCATCTCTTATTCATATTCACCACTCTCTGCTCCCGCAGGATGAGGATTCAAGTCTGCCTCTTTGAATCCTTCCAGCATTTTGTTTAGCTTTGATTTGCTGTAACCTTCGGATTTAATTGGATGACCATTCAACACCTTAATTAGCTTTTCGGAGTTAAAAGTACCTTTTTTTGGAAATTGCACAATAAATTCAATATAAAGATGGCCATGAGATATAGGATCTTTGTAAAAAGGTAAGCCTAGTCCCCTGATTGTTTTGAGATCCTCATTATGCAAAACGTCTCCTGGTGAGGTCGCAATAATATGTTTTTTACCATCCAAATGCTTGATTTCCATTGTAACTCCTGTGAGTGCCTAAAGTAGCGATATTTTTTTCACAAAGACAAGGTCTGCTCCCCTTCGCTGAAATACATCGTGCTTTGCTATCTTAACACGCACGTAAATGTCACCGGCTATGATCCCTGGCTGAATAAATAAAATTGTACATACTCATCGTTTTCTCCAGTAAAGACATAATCGTGTTCATTGGGACAACCTGCTTAAATTGCTACTTCTAATACTTTATCCGCTTTTATCACCTTTTTACCTTTGCAATTAGGGCACCTATCTTCCTCTTTCATCGTCTCTCCTGTTCCATTACAATCACGACATTCAGCCTGAGATTGTGAGTACATTCCTGGGCCAAGTTGAACCATTTTAGTTACTGCACCTTGACCCTTACATTTAGAACATTTAATAACATTCTTGCCCCCCTTACCTTCACATGACTCACAAATACGATTTCTGGAAATTTTTACATGTTTCATAGCACCATTGTAAATTTATTCTAGAGTCACATCTAATTCTATGAGTTTTGCCTTGCCTTTTCTGGGCCCAGATGGTTTTCTTCCCCCTGTAAATAAATCAAAGAGCCCTCCAAAACCTGCACCTCCTGGAGGTCCACCATTTTTAACTCCTTCCTATCCATAGTCATCATAAAGTTGCCTCTTTTCAGGATTAGACAAGACTTCGTAGGCTGCAGTTATTTCTTTGAATTTATCAGCATTTCCACCCTTATCTGGATGCTCTTTTATGGCTTTTTTTCTGAAGGCTTTCCGGATTTCTTCAGTTGTGGCTTTTTTGTCGACTCCCAACAATTCATAATATTTGTTTGTGTCAACTTATTTTTTAGCGCCGGCTTCCCCTTCACTGGCACCTTGGGCTCCAAACCCTCCAAACCCATCAAATCCATGAAATCCGCCCCCAAACATGCAACTTGAATTGATGTAAATAATATAAAATGATCAAATTTAGCATTATAGTATAATACGATTTATATTAATTGATTTCAATAACTGATTTTTGTGATGAAACCCAAAAATATTGAATAGATAACTTATAAATAATCAGTCAAGTGAAAAGAAATGTTATTTTGCTTCCACGTCGTCTTAAAATAAAGATTGAGATTGTAATTCAATAGCCTAGATTTGATCAAATTTATCATCTCCTTCTAAGAAAATACTTGGGTAGTTCAATCCCAAGGTTTTATTTTTGTTCTTTTATTTATTTAGCAGTTCAATATATTGAGATATTTGATTTGAATAGTATCTTTTCATGTCTTCCATCTCTTATTTCGTTGATTGCTACAATTCAATCAACGTCTTTTTAAGAATTCGATGCTAATTTAGAAGCTACTCCATAAAAAGACTGATACTCTAACTTTCGTCTGTTTACGTTTGGTCAACACTCATAATAAAAGAACTATTGGCTTGCAAGTGCTCTTGTGGAAGGGTTAGTTCGTCTTTAAGATGGCAAGTCTCATCCAACTCTTTTCCTTATCTACTAGCTGTGTTTTGCTTTGTTTTTTATAGGTTGGAATTGAAATATATATATTTTTTCTTTTCCTTACGTAAAATTTTCGTGATATGCTGGAGTGAATCCTCAGTTTTATTAATTTATCTTTTGACTTTTAAGATTTGTTGACTCACCCCCTCAGAAGTCTCAGGAAGTGAATAATTTAAATACGAAATCTTTTATTAAGGCAAAAATAAGCTACTTTCAAATAATTTTGTTTAAAAACCATGTTGATTTAAAACTGACTCTTCTAAATAGGATTAGCAAATGGATACAGCCAACTCATTCTGATTTTATTTGTGAATACTTTTCGATTTTTACCAGTAATCCATATAACTTTGTTCAATTTGGTCAGTCCTCATTTGGATTATTTGTCTTAAGTATGAAATTTACCTTTATTTCTATTCTATTTCTTACCTGTGATTAGCTTTAAGTATTGATATTTCATTTTGGTGCGAACATTTGCACTAGTCTATAATTCTAACAGTATGCTAATAGTCTATTTTTTTTGGTTGGGCTTGTCTGGGTATATTTTAATTCCTTTCTCGTAAGACACCTTTTGAGACAATAAAATGTTTGGGAATATTTAAGTAAGTGTTCGTCATTAGTACTATTATTCTCCAGTTTTATTATTACTTCTTAATATCAAATAAAATATATTGTCCTGTCAATAAAAATTATTTTATTAAAAATGTTCACCATTCATGGGAAGAATCAAAGCACCAATCACTTCTTTTCCTATTTGATTGGAGATAGTTCTATATATAACAAATAATACTTCTGGTAAAAGATAATGATTTTTTTGGTTCTTTGCCAATCAGTACTTTCTAGTAATGCTTGTGACTGATGCCAAAAGTTGGTCCTTTGCTCCTTAAATTGCCGTTCGTATCCAAGTAAGCTCCAGGAGGAGGATTATCTTTCATGTTTCGTTCCATCCAGTCAGGAAATTGTTTTTTCCTTCCAAAGCCAATACCAGCTCCTTTGGAAGGGTTGACTTTAAAACAACTGTCCAAACAATAAGAAGGTTCACCTGTATATTTTGGCTCATTAATGAATCTCGGCCCTTTGGGCATACTATAAACCAAAATTGATTTTTGAAGAGTAGTGGCGCTTTGCTTATCAAAAATTTCTTAATTATAGAAATGTTACGATCCCCGTAATTGACATGGCTAGAAATAATCGAAGGTAGGTTTAGAGTTTATTTTGATCGACTGGATTTATTTAAACTTTGATGAGAGACATTTGTTTGTTGTTTGAGTTTGTAATCATTATTGTCCAAAGATTTATTTTAAATCAAATTTTTGGACTCTCCTTTCAAATTTGTTTTTGGCATTGTTGGCTATATTTCCATTACTTTTTTTTTGAGATCATATTTAAAGTTTAATTTTCCTTTTTTTACAATCTTATCATTTTCTGTTTTGGTTAAATCTGTTGCCATTTCTCCTTTTTGATTTTTAAAATCACTTAATTTGATTTTTTATGAATACATAATTTGGTCATTGCTGGTATGTTAATTCCATACCTCTAACTAAAGTACTTATTATACTGAATATTTCAATTCAATGCTTTTCTTAAATGAAAAACTTCCTTTACTACTTGCTTAAGTTTGACCATGGCAACTTCCTATTTTCGCTACCACATAAAATGAAGATTCTGAAAAGAGATCTCCCTCTGCAAATAACATTCCTACTTCATCAATTATTAAACTTTTTAATGGAACCTGTTTAGTAATAATGGTTAAAATAGCAGATCCTTCTTCTTTTTATTAGGCATCAATAAACTTAAGAGTTTTATTACCACTCGATATCCCTTCAAGGGAAAAGGAAGCCACTCCAATAATCTTGTCCTTTGGTTGAGATTTTTACCATAACAAAACTGTCATTTTACTAGAATGATAAGTTGCATATATTGTCTTGGCTATATCTATACTTGCAGACTGGTCTAAATAAGCGATGATGTTGGTATTAATTCTACTTGATTCGGATATAAAGCTTGTATAAATGTCTTTGTTCCCTGTTTTCAGTTCAATTTTGATTTTTTATATTGTGATTGAAATTAATTAATTTTCACTTTTTTTTTACCTCTCAGCATTTTTAGCTGACTACTCCTTTGATACAGCGTTAACAGTTTAAAAATCAAACTGAACAATTCCAAAATTTTGATATTCTTTATTCATGACATAATATTTTTTACTTCCTTTCGTCATTCTAAACTCTTTTGCCGAGCACTAATGCTGGAATGCATAAGTTTCAGCGTCTTTTCTGTCCTTTAAACATATATTGATTTTGCTATTTTCTGTAATTCTCAACCTCAAGCATTCGCTCCAAACCAAATTTAATGGATTTGATTCTTTAATAGTTTCGCATGATGTTATAACCTCATCAGATTTGAACTACAAATAGGGCTTTGAGTTTGTTATCTCTTTTTATTATTTGATAAATTGGCATTTAATGTTCTTCAGCAAAATAAGAGGCACAACTGCAAGGTTTTTTATTGAGTATTTACCAGTTATTGTGCCTATTTTCTCTCCTTTTATTGCGAGGAGAGGGGTCTACAGCTATCCGCCTGGAAATCTAAGAGATTTAGTCTACAGTTTTACAGTGCCGATGACTTCGTTCTCGGAGGTATCTTAATCATAAATTTTTATGTTGATAAAGACCTCTTAATAATATGTAAGCGTAATTTGATTTTTCCAGGCTCGTTCTTTGTTACTTCCTTCTAAATACATAATGATGTACCTCCAGCTGATTCTGTTCTAATGGTATTCTTGCCGACTGAAAACTCTAGGAAGGGATTCATTTTGTTTTCGGCATCGAGGTCTTTACTGAATTTAGCTTTAAGTTATGTAAATGTGATTTCCTTCTCGGTGTTCATTTATAAAACTGATACAATAATCAATACAAGCAAGACTAATTTAAAAATAATCAAATCAAGACATCCTCATAACTGCAGTATGCACAAATGTCGTAAGAACAGTACTCACAGTGCAGAGTCGGCCGGGATTTTTCGAAATGTGATAGTTTATGGCAGAGATTGCATTCAAAACATCCATTTGGATACTTTTGCTATATTTTTTAATCTACTACGCTCATCTAATGACCTTTAGGACAGTGGGTTAATTTCTTATTGAGTTGTTTTGTTAATTTGCCCAAAGATAGCTGTTTGCATAATAACTCAATTGCTGTGTTGGCTTTTTCTCGGTTGTAGCCTATAAAACTCATAAGGGATTCTTACCCAGAAAGCACTGTTAGTTGAGGAAAGGCAATTATGTTGAATCTTGAGTATATTTACTGATCAACTAAATTCCAAATAAATATAGACTTGTCAATGACTGGAGTTATGCGATGGGCAAAGATGTAGTTTAATAGCGATTTGGCAGGCATAAACTAATTGGGGTCGACGAAGATGACTATAAAAGCGTTTTTGCTGTCGATCAAGTAATTTAGTTGTTCAGCTGATTTAAGATATTTCATTTTTATAAGGAAGTAAAAGAGCATGTAAATGAATAAATGTATCATTTTAAGGCTATGATGAAGACATTAATTTATTTAACTTTAAGAATTAAAGGTTCATTATTGATGGTTAATTTATTGATAATGGATGAGTACATTAATTACTTGATAAAAATTTAAATAAATGTACAACCTCACCAAACTAAAAATACTCGTGATTGGCCCTGAAGCAAGCGGAAAGACTACTGTGGTTAATTATATCTCTGGGAAAACCAATGCTTTGGATGCTCCCTATCGCCCAACCAACAGTGTTCGTATCGTGTAGCACTAAACCGAAGTCGATAATCGAAACGTTGCTATTTAATTTTGGGATTTGTCAGGTACTCTTTTTTTGATTAAGGCAACATTAAGAATTAAAGGGTTTGGCCGGGAGTACAGAAATAGGCACAAGGAGTTATTGTAGTCTTTAATGGCGATAATCCTAAATCATAAGCTTAAGCCGATACTTGGATATAGAAGTTTCCCAAAGCATTAAACATCCCCATTACACAGTGCATAGCTTTTTCACAACATCTTTCCGGAACTACCAAAGATAAAAAGCCCAAAACTTTAAAGGCCGCCCCTAACATGAAGGTGTGCAATACTTGCATCTAGTAAGGCAGTTCTACTATATTACCAGCTTTCGACACTTTCCTCAGTTCATTGATCGACTCCTTGATATAAAAGCAACAAAAATAATAGCAAAATCTTATGGACCAGTGATAGTATCATAAATAATCTTTGCAACAGTTTTAATGTTAATGTAATCAATGTGCCATTGTTTATCCACAAACCTTGGCTACCACAATGGATTATAAATTTATTGGTCCTTTTTTATCAATAACTTCCAGAAATTACTTTGATCTTTTGTACTTTTTCTTGAAGTAGCTTGTCACAAATTTACTTAAAATTCTTTATTGCTGGGACTCAGGAGATAAAGAATACTGTAACCCCTGATTTTTACGAAGGGGTTCCTCTTTTTCTTCTGACGAGTGGTAAATGTGCCCTAAGGAAAATAGATTATTGCTTAATTTAATTTAATTTTTCATATTACAGCTTTGAGATATCGGCTAATGCTCGTAACTATTGCTGAAAAATGTCGAAGAAAAATTATCAATTGGTATTGAATGTTCCTCAGCAAGCTTCTTTTTTCGATATCTGTTAATTTTGCTCAGTTTTAAAAACTAAAACTAGTTATGAAGAGACCCCTTCCGCGTTTGTATCTTCTCCTTGTTGCACATATACTGACCTAGAGATTATTACCACTTATTTGGACTGGTTTGCCGCCTAAATTATTTACCTTTCGGTATCTTTAAGCAAGCTGACACATGGTTGATTCGCTTTTGATTACTATTTTTTTGCAGATCGATATAGTTATACTATAAGAGAACAGGGGGAGGAATGGGGAAAGCAACCCTCCGACTCTATACATGTTAACTATGACGTCGGGTTATTGAAATGCGGAAGCGATTTTCATTTGATAGAGGGAACCGAAACATTATTTATATAGCAAAAGTTAATAAATTTAACCAGTGCCCATTATCCAAAAAAATGGGATTTCTTTCGCATAAATAATCTTAAATAAAACTTGTAACATTCTGTATTAATGATAAATGATAATTTAGAGATATCTGACAAATAAATCAGCAGCGTTTGACTAGACAGAAACATATCAAAAGTCTTAAAGATATGAGCAGCTTAAAATAGCGCTTTTATATGAACAAGTTAGATAAATTCTAAATTGCCATCCGAACTTTAATACTTGTTCTTAAATTGGCAGTAGTCTATATAATGTAAGTCAATTACTAGATGCAAAAACCTGAGAATCTAATTGCTTAAATGCTCTCACATTTGGAGGGCAAAAATCATCAGCTTTAGAGCATATACGTCCAGAAGGATATTGTAAACTTGCTTTCCAAGATACCAGTTTGCTTGGAAGGATTTCACCTCATACGCAGATTGATCTTCTGCTATGGTATTGGGGTTCTGCTGTTCATGAAACCTTACTACGACAAAATTAGGATTGACGACCTCCAAGATTATGAAGTAAAGCTGAAATAGATTGATGCAATTGTTAAAGATATTCTGCAGCAAAATGGTTACTTTGGATTTAGTGAATTGAGCTTTTTCAAATTTAATGATCTGACTTCATCAAAAAAGAAAAAGGGGAAGAAAGAAAACATCTTCCTGTAATCAGCCAATGCCAAACTCATAAATAAATCCAACAAGTTCCGGAAACATATTTTGGCTCTTAAAAGCATAAGTTCTAAGATTGACAAAGTAAAAATAGGGCAATCTAATATCTAAGATATGACTTTCTTTTACAACTGTTTTGATGAGCTAAGAAATCGGGAGTTAAACATTTACGACTCTATGAACTATTTTTAGATGGAATATTATAGATATTTGCTGATCAATATCATTAAATCCTTAAAAAGCCGAACCGACTAGCTTCCACTTTAAAATTATCTCAGAAATCACATTGAGAGAGTGACTAATATCATCTTAGAAAGTGCCAAAACTGGGGCCCAATTAAAATCATTCAATACTATGGAACAAATAAATACTACAATAGACCCAACTGTAAATACCAAAAAATTGATCAATAATGGTTGGATTTAGAAAGATATAGTTCAGAGATTCGCACAGAAAGATACTGATTAAACTTAATTGAGAATTACAATCAAAGATAAAAAAGAACTTGATTGCAAATCACAAAACCCCATTAAGTTATCCAAAATCGAGCATTTAAGTGAAATTCGTCGAATGTGCTGCAGACCCTATTTTATTTAAGGGGAAATGATTTAATTTCCTGAAGATTTACGTAGATAGTATAAAGACTATCATTTTCCTTTGACAGGCCAGCACATATAGATGCTCAGAAAAACCATTGTTGGCTTTCTGAATGCAATGGGAGGCATCATTTACATGGGGATTAAAGAGGAGTAAAATCGAATTAGAAAAGTCTTTAGCGTTAAGCTAGATTAAAGATAAAAATAAGGCTTTCTGTTCTCGTTTCGAAATATAGTGTAGGCTATTGAGCCGTAAATCATTGTGCATAAGCTTTACAGCATTAAATTTGTCCCAGTGAGATCTCAAAAGAATTTAGACATTATACCTGGTCGGTACATTATTAAGATTATTATTGAAATGGGCAAACCGCGGGAACTCTACACTTATCTAAATTCAGATGGATACAATGCGGCATTCAGAACTGAGAATGAAGTGATTGGAAAGGATATCAAGCGTGAATTCAAAAAGATTTATTAAATCATCAAGAATCGACTCCTTGAACCACCCAGAATATGTGAGAAAGAGCATGAAGGAAAATGCAATGAGCCTGAATTAGGATTGCCGTGCTACTCAAAAAATTGATAAATGGATATTTATCATATCTATTTTTCTTGAATGCTTTAGTTCGGCTATATATAAATGATTAAAATATAGCTAGGTTAAAATACAGTTTCTTATTTTTTAAAAAACAGAATTAATTATTTTCAATTAAAATGAGTTAGTGATCTATAAGTTATCTTTTACTGATGGATTACATTCAATAATAAAATACATAATGCATTAATAAAATTACGAAAATTAATTTTAAACAATTTTCAATGCAATGCTTAATTAATCATAAATAAGAAGAATATCTTCATTTTAACTTGAAACAATGGTTAAAAATATCAAGATACAAACCTTAATTTTAGAATTAATCAAATTAGAAATGTTGAAGAGAAAGTAAATATAAAATCAAAATGAAAAGAAATTGCAATGTTCAAAGGCATTGTCAACTTATTCATAACCCCAACATTTTTGATCCATAACGTCCCACATTTCAATGTTTTGAGTCGTCTTTTCAACTTATATTTCACTTTCAATTTCAGCGGAATTTTAATTTTTGGGAACTTCCATTTTAATTTCCCCATAAATTTTTTCTTCAATTCCTACAATTATTTGTTCAATGGTCTTGTAATGCTCAAGCATCTTCTGATGGTGGCTTCTGCATTGCTTTGAGCTTTTGGTTTTGATGTAATTGCTCATGAGGATGTTAATCTTTAAGTTTCTTTTGTCTTCTTGGCTCTTCTAGAAGATGGCTGATTTGCGCTTTAAAAACTCTACATATCTCCTGTTTTCGACAGGTTTCCACAGTTTCTTAGGGGCTCTCTTAGTTTTCTATGCCTAAGAATCATGCTTTTTTTCAAATTTAGAAGACCTTGTTTTTCCAGGCATATTTTGTTCAGTAAGCTCCTCTCCTGATGAGATTTAAGTGTCCATGATGTGTTTAAAATTGATTAAATCAACTGTTGACATTTTTTCTTTGAATTGTTTACTTTAAATATTATAATTTACTTTAAACTTTTGCGATATTAATATGGCAATTAATAAAGAATAATCTCATATTTGGAGATTTAACCATAGCTACAGTGCAACAACAAGGCTTTAACTAATATAACCTCATTTATTATTCGATTTAGACTTATTACTGAGAATGAACAGGATTTTGAATGCCAATTAGAACAGTCTAGAGAACAGTTTGTAGAAAAGTAAGTATTACATTTTAGAGTCCTATAATTAAAACAGTTAATATTAATAATTTGTTTATAGTGGAGCATTGTCGCCCCATTTCCTCTCTCATCAAAGAATATAACACGTGAAGTATTCCTAATTTTTAAAAAATAAATTGATTAATAGAACTATTAAGAAAATCATGTGAAAAATTATTTAAATTTCATCGTCAAGCAAAATATTGATGTACTCACTGAATTTGATGTATTCTAGTTTTAATTGTCATCTGCGAGATTAATTTATTACCGTTTTATGTTTTAGTCCTTTTCTCATGCTGTTTTGCCAAGATTTTGATTCAAATATTCTTCCTTTTGTTTTATCGAGACAGCAGCTGTCTAATATTTTATAATTTGAATTTATACAGCTAGTACTTTGTGCAAGGCTACAGGATCTTTCAAGAATCGCTTGCAATTAATCATTTCAGATCATATGATGAGAGAATTATTTCCCAATTTCAGTATAACTGTTTGGGATATCTTTTCATTTTTAGGAAAGCTAAATTTCATCATTTTTTTTGAAAGAATGGCAAGTTATGTTCTAGATTATCTTGGAAAAAAGATGCAAAAATCGTGAATACAAGCTTTTCAAAGTCTTCACCAGCCCAAAAACCACAAATCATCTCAATGTCATGAGCGGCAGGATTAAAATTGATAATTTTTCAATTTTTTTCAAACTTTATCGATAAAATGGCAATAGAATAATAAAAAATAAATTGATTTTTTCTTAACAGTGATCGTTCCTCTGCACAAATGTCAAGACAAATGGACGGTATTTCATGTTTCAAAGTTAATTAATTGTTGATTTTTACCTTTTAAACATCTGAAATCAATCAAGATAATGATGATCATTCTCTGGTGGATTTGTAGCTTTTATATCTCGATAAATGTATTGAAACCATTAGGGTTGACAATTTGGCTGTTTCTATTGGGATTATTGGCTCTTCTCACTTTATTCATCAAAGATTGTTAAATTTGAATGCGATTATTATAATTATGCTTTGATGGCAGTCATAGGTTTTTTGCCTTCATTCATTCCATTTCTACTTGAGAATTAACGTATAATACCTTAAATATTGCCATATCTTAGAATCATCTTTTGATGATGAGTGTGGCATTGAGATGGGGATCTTGTTTTGATGGTATTGCTCAACAAGATATTTATGCATAGTCGTTTTCTTTGTTTGAGAGGCAGAGAATAGAGGTGTCCTCGATTTATCAGAAATTTCAAGTATTTCTCTTTTTCGATGATTGACCATCTTCTTTACGAGTATTTGTTGGAACTGTTCCTTTTAGCTGGCTTATGAAATTTTGGAAAGATATTAGGCATTATTTTTTTGTCAGAAACTTATGTGGCCATAGAAGATGGCTGAGTAGACTAGTTTTGGGGATAGACATCAATAGAGAAGTTCATTTGATTGATCGGACGATGATCTTAAAATAATTAATATTATAATTGAATTTAAATAAAAAACATGAAATATAGTCTTTGAAAAGTAAAAGATGAAATTTTTTTATAGGTATTAAGTAATATTGAATAAAAACACACAGCTGCTTAGTTGTATGTGTCCCTGCGCTGGTTATTTCCTGCAAAAAATATTTTAGTTTTAATAAATAGTAATATTTTATTATTTTTTGTTAAAAGTTATGCAATGATTAAAAGACAAATGAATTCGAAATAAAGCCAAGTTTTATTGTTTTCGTCATTCTTATCTCGAGAATACTATATTAATATTCGGCAATATGGGGTTAAACACAAATAATTTGCAGAGTTGAAATAGTTTATAAATCAAGATTAATATTCTAAAGCTCTCGATTTGATTTCGTATCATTCTATCAAAATCTAGCCTGATAACAGTACCTTCATATTCTTTTTCTATTTCATATTTATTCAAAAGTGAAAAACAAGTTTCGAATGATATAATCTCGGTTATTAGGAGATTATTGCCTTCCTGATCATAATTGAACTAGTTTTGATCATCTATGAGCTATTTATAGTTTATATAGTTGATTATACAGACAAAACATCATTTTTTTGAAGTATAAGGATTAAACCCAATATTTTGACTATTGCCCTGGATAACATATTGATTTGGATTTGAATAGATGCTTTGCTGACTGATGATTGGCTGATTCACTTTATACTCACTGCTTTTCATTTGTGGAGCGACATTTGGAGGATATTGCTGTTGTGGTTGTTGTGGCGACTGGACAACAAATTGATTCACTGCTTGCTGCTGAATATTATATTGAGGAGCTTGAACATACTGAGGACCTATATACTTCATATTGCTAGAAACCCGTTGATTACTAATTTTTTCAGGAAGCAGTGGATTATTTTGCTGCACAGTAGAAGGTTTTATTGTTGCTTTTAATTCAAATCCAGGACCAAATTTTTTGGATTCGACCATATTTCGCTATATTAGTTTGGCTGCCTCTACTTTGTTTGATTAAATTCCTGTTGGCTGTGTATAAGCACAATATTGCACCTTAGGGCCTTGAATAATCTGTGCCTTGTTATAGGCTTGAACATTAACGTTGGGTTTATTTTGAATTTGAGGGCGTTCAATGATTGTACCTTTTGGCGGACCAACTGATATCATATCTGCAAGTAGATTCGGATGTCTTGCTTCTTTAAAATCGTTAGTAAAGACACCATAGGTTTAATCTTTTTCAGGTTCGCACTTAAAACCATCAAGAGCCCAATACGTCCAATCAATATCTGTTTTTTCCAAATATTTAATTAAATAATTCCAAGGAATATCTTGCTGATTATTTCCGTATTAGCCCAAAAAGTATGGATGCCCTAACCCTCTTACGAAAATTTGTGAATTAAAGAGTTTCTTCTAGAAATCTTCAAAAGATACTAAACTCCATGAAGGAATGGGCCATGAAAAACCATAAAAATGACCAGTGTATACCAATTTATTGGGGACACTGAATGTTATTGGTGCTTTTTGAACATTTGTTAAATCAAGTTGATAGTTTAGCCCACCAACCATGATAAGCCAATGTGGAGCTATTTTCAATACTTTCTATCCACAGATGACGGCTGCTCTTCTCCAATCAGTGAGAGGAGTGCCCTCTCCCCAAGTTGGTGTTAGACCGTTGGCCCTTCTAATCTAATTTCTTAAATCCATAGCGATAACTCTCGGATTATTCTTATATCTTTCGGCAAATTTTTACGAAGATTCAAAAAATTTATATTATGGAAACTCTTGACTCCACCATAGTCCATCTCCATCAGTATCGGAGCAACACCATTGAGAAGTACTTGTATGATTATTAAGAATTACCATGAGGCCAACATCAGTTAAGGTTTGAACAGTAATATCAAATATTTACATGGAAGTTTTACCTTTCAATTCAGGATTGGCTTTCAAAAACTTGTCAGGTACCACTTTGTTATCGTAAAAAAGCTGCATCGAGTAGGTGAGTCTAATGCAATTCATCTTGAATTTATATCTAATATCCATAGCTATGTCTCTCATTGGTCTGCACTCCAGTCCATCTACACAATGCCTGCACATGTGGCCACCTGACCAGTTTCCTCCTGCTAATTTAACTCTTCTCCCAGTTGAATCCACTATCTTAATCTCGGAGGTGGAAAGAGGAAACTTAATGTCCTAAACATTAAACAGCGGTTTTTATTTTTTGAAAGCTTGAACAAAATGCTAATGCCTGTCCATAAGTTCGCTGTTTCCAGTCTGGTCAACATTTCCCATTAGATATATTTTAATTTGGCAAATAAAATATCTTAATAAACTTTAGTAGGGCAAAGATCAAGGTACGTAAATTAATTCACAAATCAGCTGCAGCCTTATTGGCCGATTTTGGATTGCCGCTGAAGATGCCAAATACTCCTGATTTCTGTTTTTTCTACAATTTTTTTTGTTTCTATTTGATTCGATTGTAATAGGTCTCAATTGGATTCTCCCCGAGGGTGTGCAGGTATTTTCTGACATCAGATACTTCAGGGCCGGCCAAATCTTAATAAAAATCTATTTACTATCCAGTAAAACCACCAGTTTACTAAGTTACGTGTCGCTTTAATCACCATCAAAGTCAGAAATCAAAATAACATTTTCAGGATGATTTTTGACATTTTATAACTTATGGTCCACCACAACAATTTTTCTCAAGTCGCGGTTTAAATATTTAAGATCCTTAATGTAGTGGCCACCTCGCCAAACCATGCTCTCTTTGCCTATAAAGCCTTGAATATATTGATGGCGTGGATCAACGTGGTTTAAAGAGTTCATAACAAAGGCAGAGTCCTCTTCAGCGAAAATTATAATTTCATATTTTGACACTAGTCTTCGCAGCATGTTCTAGAGTCCAGGCCGCAAAGTATATTTTTGTCCTTTTCCAAAAATGTATTATGACTTTACAAGAGTGTTAGTAAGATTGAGAACAAGGGTCTTTGGATGAAAATCAGGATGAACAGTATCGGGAAGAAGCTTTTTAGAGGGAGGCTGTGTGATAAACTTGATATAATTGGGAGTACTTCAGTCATTTCGTTAATATTGTTAACGATAATTTTGGCAGCATCCATAAAAATGGGAACTGATCCTTTTTCGTCTTCGACAGGCGTCTTTTTATTATGGGTATATGCCAAATAGATGTTATAAGAGAGCAGACTCATGCCCCCCCAAAAGAAAAACCGATAAATCCACCATCCTAAAGTATTGCGGTTTTATTCTGATTCAAAATTGCCATACTTGCAAGGGGAGCTTACTCCTCATCGCCTTCTCCATATTCCTTTTCTTTTAATTCTGTCTTTGGCTCTTACTTCTACTGTTATTTAGGCGACCCTTTCTTCAAAGATTCCTCTACAGGGTCCTTCTTATTACTGGTCGAAAACGCGCATCTACTGTTTCTGTTCGCTTCAAGTAGCTTTAAAAAGCTCCTCCGTATCATTGCGAACTTAATTAATATTAAATTGATTTTAAAGAATTAATCAAATATATTTTAATATAATTAACCACAAATGCGAATCTGGCTCAACTCCATTCAGGGGACTTGCTCCCAAGTAACTCTTCCAGAGAACTGCTCTTACTCTGACTTCCTCATGCAGTACGGTTTGGACTCAGTTCGTTTGGTTAGTCAAGGTAGCAATCTTAATTAAACAAATTTAACTGAGTTACTCACTGAAAACGTGAATGTTTACGTTACTGGTGATCTAGACGGTGGAAAGAAAAAGAAGAAAAAGAAAGTGTTTACCACTAAGAAGAAAAATAAACACATTCACAAAAGAGTCAAATTGGCAGTATACTCACTCTATTCTGTCGATGGCAAGGGAGCTGTAACTCAGCAACGTAAGACTTGCCCCTCTTGCGGACCAGGCACCTTTATGGCACAACACTGGGATAGGTATTACTGTGGATTTTGCCACACAACTATTAAGATGGATGCCGAAACTATAAAAAAGAACGAAGAGATCATGAAGAAGAAAAAAGCAGCTTTGGAAGCTGAGAAGAAAGCGAAGGAGAAAGAAGCAGCTGATAAAGCTCCAGCAGGTAAGGGCAAAAAGGATGCTAAGAAAGCTGCAGCCAAGAAGAAATGATCCTCTATTGAAATAGATCCCTAATTAATTTACAGTATCATATTTTAAGGATGGTTATTGATGATGAAATATCGTTTCTAATTATAATAGTCTCAATATAAATAAAATGAAAGCTCAAACACATTTTAGGATTGTTTGCCTCAAGAATGAAGGCCCAAATAGAGGCATATCCGAACGAAATCGGCATGGAAGTCTTGTTATGTCTTAAAAAAGCGAAATTAGAACGAACTATAAGCCAGACTTCCAGCCAAGTTTGGCATATCTGTCGGCAAGACTGCAAGACGAAGTCAAATCTTCAAGTATTAATAATGCACTGAGTGTAAAAGAAGCGACTATCAAGGCAAACTGTTAAAATTCTATTAAAACTATTACTCAAATATAGTAGATATCTGTAAAAAAAGATAATGCTGACTTCAAACAGACATTAGATATATAAAAATATTTCTAAAAAAAACAGTTCTTTTTATAAGGCTCAAAGAATACAATGCGAAACTTGATTGGTTCAATTGATTTTTAGCTTAATCACAAGAAATAAAAACGTATTTCCAGGTTAATTAAATCAACCATCAACGATAGCATTGATAGTTAAAGAAAAAATAACAAAATCCATTCAAACAAGTATTCTACTTCTGAAAATCGCACTTTTCTGGAAAGAGGCTTCAACTCTTTTCTCGCAAATAAACAAAAGGAAAAAAATAAGTTGGAGAGGCAACTTTCATAGGATAAGTCGGAATTGCAGTTGCAAAAGTTGATCATTGTAAATCCATAAAAGACTGATGATCTATTTAATGGGTAAAAAATGCACCATCTAAATTTGTTTCACTTTCAAAAGACAAAGAACAAATAGCAGCAGCCGATTAGAAGTAACAATTCAATGGGAAGTAAACTAAGTATTAAGAACACACAAATGGATAAAAAGATGCTTTAGAAAAAAATGTTTGAAAAAAAAATGTTTTGGTTAAGACCTACTCTGAAAACGGATGCAGAAGACTTCTAATGGAGTAGATTGCATAATCATAAATATACTGTGGATGTAAGCAACCAGTGAATTGATTAATAATGCATATATCAAATTTATATTTCGCTCTTTTTATAGAACAAAAAAATATTCATGAAAACTCATAAAGAATTATTGAATTATTTTAAATTTAGCAATAATAATCACCATCTACCGTACTGGGCTTTCGTATTGTTACCTCCGCTCGACGGCTATCCTCTTTGGCCCTGTTTTTAAAAGAGAGAGACAAATTATTGGCGATCTTGTAGGATCTACATTACTGTGCTCTTTCTATTTGAGTCTTATGACTTATTGCTTGCTCCGCTTTTCAGCTTTAATCCTTGTTATCCCAATCCATTAAAGCCGGCACTGGTTCGCCACCAATATTAGGTGTTTCTACTATTCTGTGATTCCTACTAATTCCAGTTTTTTTATGGCTCTTCTTCTTCGCTGTCTTCGTCTGAATGATACCCATAAGCCCCCAAATTATTCCAACGTCCATCGTCCTGTACTTCTTATCCAGTCCAGCTAACTCTTCTTCCTTCTAGCAAAGATGCTTATTAATTACTAGCAAGTGAAATAACGCAAGGGTAATCAGCATATACTGCAAGATTGACGTCATAATCTTTCTCAAATTTAGGATCAAAATTGATCGAAACTTTTACAATATAAACTCCTGTTTCTAACTTGTATTTCTTTTGAGTAGTTCTATCGTTATTAGCAAATCCTTTTATTTTTTAGATATTACGGTAATTGGCAAGACCCAATTCCACTGTTGCCTTGGGATATTGATAATGATCTTGAAGTCTATCTTCAAAAGATCGTTAAGGAGTCTTATCAATTTGAAGTGAATACATTCCTTCCTTTTTAATCTAAACTTTGAAATAGCACCCTTCCTTTTTATAGTCTTTGGATGATTTGTAGACATAGGAGGCATCATCATTGATCTAAGCAATAGTGATTGTTCTAAACTATCTCCAAAAATCATCAAAAGGCATGAAGAAAATACCATCCTCTTTATCAGAATAACCTATTCTTGCCTTTTCATCTCGTGAGATGTAATCCCAGCTTTTGTCGCGATCTGACCATTGTCCTTTAAATTATATCTCCCCCCAAGGATTACGAAGTTGGACTAACTTATGCTACACACCATTTAAATTGAGAGTATCAACTTTGAGAAGAGTATAGGCATGGCCTTGGACTACACCTGACTGACTTTTATCAGAATCTGATCCTGGATTGGATGAACAAACCATCGAATATTAAAGTCTTGATGCCTAAAGTAAATAATCCCATTCCTATCTTTTGTCGCAGTTACCTTTTTTTATTAAAATTTCTTTGATTGGAGCTCCAGTCAAATCATGCAGAGGCTCTTCGGGGTATCCAGCATCAATACGCTTATAACTACTATACAGTTTAGCCCAAGCCTTTTCTAATAAAATAACCCACAGTTAATTGTCAACTGCATTAGAAAAAGCAGGTTTAGTATACAGCCATGGTATTTTTTCATCCATATCGATGACCATCCATTTGCCTTTATAGAGCATTTTAACAGAATAGTAGCAAAGGTCATTCCTTTACTGAGTAAGGAATAAATTAAATATACGGTCAGGACGCTCAGACAATGCCGCTAACCCTGCCAAAAAATAGCAATCTCCCAAAATGCCTTGTTTGATGTCCTGTGGTTATATTTTGCCTGTAAAGATACTTGAATTTGGTAATTTATCTGATATATTTGCCCATTAAATCCATTTCCAGCCTTTTACGTCTGCCCATTCGCCGCATAGAGAAGCGTTGTTAGCTGGAAAACGATCATCAACAAATTTTTGCCCCTTCTTTCTAAGTTCGTCAAGTTTCTGTTTGACTGGACTTGGCTCCATTAAGATGATTTGATTTTCTATGAATTTAGTCAAAACAGCCAGTTCATCCTCAACTAACGAAAAGGATTGCTGGGACATTTGTGTTTTTGTCCATTCTTTGCCACTAACATGATTTCCCCAGGCAGAGCTTCTATCTTTGCTTGGCCGAGTTGTGATGAGTTGACCGCTTCCAACAGGAAGCTTCTTTGATCCTGATTATTAATACCATTTTTCTCTTTGTCCCCCTGTCTGTGATTACCCAGTATTCCAGTTACTTTCTTTATTTCCTCTTTTCTTTTTAATTTGGAGTTGCGCTTTCATCAATAAAACCTATAGTTGTTATTAAATCTATTGAATAAAATATAATTTTCATCAGTTTTAGAGAAATATTATTTGTAATAAATTTAATTAACCACCAAATTTCAGAAAATAAAGTTCTGAAAGTATATCGATATTTCTATCATTGATATAATCCGTAATTGGGATAAATAATAACAATCTTATTGTTTTTTCATGATCATTTTGAAAATATTTAAACATTAAAATGATCGTTAAAGTTGATGCTACAATCAAATTCAGGCCTTGTTGACCAAATTTTCAGCCTCCACATTCTGCTCTCGAGTGGGCTTTCCCCTCTTTCCTTGCACCTTAGCAGTAGCTTTGGTCAATATTCTTTTCTCAGGATCGTGCATCTCATTAAGTTTGTGATAGTCAATGTTAGGTCTTTGAATAACTTTGATCTTTCTAACCTTGACGTTCTTAACTGGATAGATGGGTGACACTTCCTTAGTAATCTTCTTTTCAATCACCTCGCTGGTAAATAAGTTCAAAATTTGAGTTGCTGTGGCCTTGGATACTTCTTTAGCAATGATGTCGTTTATTCTTTTGCGAATTATCTTTTGCTGAGAAGTAAGAGCATAGTTGGTCTTTCTTTTTTGATTTGTAGACTCACGAGTAAAAGCAATCACGAAGACTCGCAGAACATATCCATCCGAAGATTTAACGTCTTGAACTGCTTCAATGAGAGTTTTTCTCTTCTTAATCAGGGAGCACAACTCATCGCGGGTGATGTCTACTCCATAAAAACTGGTAAGGGCCTGTCGACCTTCAGTTTGATCCACAATAAGTTTGATCTTTCTCCAGTGGAAGCTATCTTGGTTGGGGGCAAGATCAGCTTGCATGGAAGAAACGACTCTGCCCTTGATGCTGTCTTCGACTTTCTCTGATATAAGAATAAGTTTTACTTAATCCCTGAGTCCTGTTGGCACAAGTGAAGCCAAAAGATTCAGACTGGAATGGTGCGGGTGCTTTGAGTTCAAACCACTCTTTTCTGGAGAGTGAGTCGACAACTTTCTTCTTCTGTCCCTTCTTTCCGTAGTTCTTCTTGCTTTTGCCTTGAGCCATTGATTAAATATTAAATATTTTATCAATTAAATAATCAATTAGATTTTAATGAAGTAAAACTATTTCCAAAGCATGCTCAAGATTTAAAGGAACTATCGCCATATACTATCTATGTAAATGAGGGTAAAAAATAATAGTTACATTCTATTGATTCTTTTTGGCATAAGATTGATCATAATTTTATACTTAATTCTGAATGTTAAAATATATGAAATTTTTTGATTAATAAAATTATCTAAATCAGTCAAATTTAAAATGATTCTCCCATTCTACCCAAAAGCTATTGTGATATAATAATAAAATGAATCGAAGTCGTAGTAAGAAAGGAAAAAGCGCCCAAATCCCCATCTTCATTTCCAAACTCGTGGAAATGCTAGAGGTAAATTTCATGAAAAGCAGAATGAATCCATCTCAAATACGATCAGTTGGACTTCAACAGCCGATTGCTTCAATATCAAGAATATCTCCAAGTTCACGGAGGAGGTTTTGCCCATTTACTTCAAGCATCGCAACTTTTCGTCATTTATTCGCCAGCTTAATATGTACGGGTTCAGAAAAATTCGCCATCCCGATGGTGAAAACGTGTATATGCATTAAAATTTCAAAGAAGGAGCCAGGCATTTATTAAAAAATATATCCCGAAAGGCTCGGGAGGAGAAGGATGATTTAATTGCAACATATAAGGTAAGTGGTAGTCGGAATTAAGTGACTCCACGTGATATCGCTGAAATAAAGATGAAACAAAAAAACTTGGAGGACATGTGCAAGCATTTTATGGTGCAAAACCAGAAATTAATGGAGGAAAATCAAAATTTAATCAAAAAGATGGAAGAAGAATCAAGGGAAAAAGAAAGGAAACTCGAATAGTTTTTACTACTTTTGCTCAATCAAAGCAATACTAAATCACTCAATGGCTCAGAAGGAGAACCAATGCTCAGCATCGCCAATAGTTAGCATGAGCCGAGTATGGATAGAAAAAGAGACCAGCCATAAACCATTCCTACTGAAGGTAGTCGTAATAATCAACAAAAGGATGAGTTGAGCAGGATAAAAGCTCTGCTATTATAAATTTACAATACCAACAAACAGGACAATAGGGAACATGCAGTACCTCCGGCATAGCAACAACCCTATCATCATTAAAATTAAGACATGCGAGAAAATTAAAATGAGCATAACGATATAGACAACCCCTAGCCTAAAAATGAAGAGAATGACAGTTTCATGTCCATCAACGATTTTCTCAACGCGGATGACTACGATTAAGATATAAATCTTTAGGCTTCCAATTGATTGGATATTTGATAGTGTATGACCCAACTTTACAAGAGTAAGTGCCATACCTATAGAAGATATTACTGATTTGACCATTAACATAAAATAGAGTTAGTTAGTATTTGAAAACTATTTTAATATATAGAATGGGGCAGGACTCTTCTCGCGAAATATATATCACTATCGAAGTCGGATAGACTCAATCGCAGTAACTCTATGATTTTAACTCCACCTAAAATCATAAAACAGCCTTCGAACTCCTAACTTCGCAGTCCATTATTGCACGTGACGGTGATGATCTATTATATGAATCAAAGTGTCATGGCCATACTCCTCTTTATAAAGTGATGATTTCTGCACAATAAATTGAAATGCAAACCTTGGGTAATTAAAAGACACTCTGGAGAGTATTAAAAGCAGGAGAAGTGTATCCTCTTGAAATAGGGACCGTTGTTAAACTAGGTAAAATAAAACTTCATTTGAAAGAGATCATCGAATAATAAAAAGAAAAAACTTAAAAAGATTTCAGGTCCAATACTCGATTTTATGATCAGGCTGAAGCAAAGAGTATTTCTGGTTTAAGCAATTCCAGTAATGAAAATCAATGCCGAATATGTTTTGACAATACAAACTAAAAAGATAATCCGTTAGTGTGCCTGTGCAAATGTTCAGGCACAGTCAAGTATACGCATTTTATTTGTCTCAGGGATTGGATTTCAAATCATGTGGTCAAGCGATAGCATAACAATACTCTCTTCTATTCATACCAACAAACCAAATGCTAGATATGTCAGATGTGCTACCATCCTGAATTTTATTACTAAGGACGAAAATATTTGCTACTTGATCTTGATAATGCGCCCAATCCGCCTTATGCAATTTTTGAGAGCATCGAAGAGGAAGAGGAGGAGAATAATAAAAAATATTCTATTTTTTTAATTGGACTCGGACAAGAGGAAATTTCTATCGGGAGGAATAGTAATTCAACTGTTGTAATGAAGGAAATCAGCATAAGCAGAACTCACTCCGTGCTCACATATAAAAATCGAACTTTGTTCATTAGAGATAAAGGCTCAAAATTTGGAACACTAATAAAAGTATAGAATGAGATATAGTTCAATCCAATAGCAGGACTGAGTCTACAATACGAATCCAAATTAATTACAATTCAGTAGAAAAGCAGATTGTCGTGCTGTTGTGCTGAAAGTGATAGTTTTTTATTAAGAATCAGTCGAAATGAGACTCGGAGAATGAATTCGTTAAGTGATAGTATCAAAGATTGACTTTATTTTAGGTATTGTTTCAACGAATAAATATAAACTGAATTTTTGTATTTTTATATATTTTAGAATTATTATCATTAAAATGATTTATTTTTTATTTTCTTCCTAATTTTATAAGTGTTAACTAATTTAATTGCACTCCAATATTTATAAATTAGTATATGTAGAGGTACAATCAAAAATTTTCAGACCTCACCCGACAAAATCTTTTATGGTCTATTGGCAAACAGGCCTTTCCAGCTAGTCTTTAAGGCTACACATGTGAATTAATCATCGATTAGTATTAATAAGAGCAAACGACTATTGAAGTGCCCTATCTTCAATTTACTAATGCTAAAATCTCCACATAATTTGTGGTCTAAATAGATGACTATAATCAGCCGAACTCAACGTTGCACATCCTCTAGATTAATGATGACCAAGTGGATAAATTAACATCCGAGCTGAAATAGCCAATTCAAATCATATTAATTACTCATGTAAAAGGATTTAAGAAAGAATAAATGAAAATCAAAGTCTTATAAACAGTTGATGGAGATTTAGCCTATCCCTCTGATGAAGATATTGGTATGGACATCCTAGATATTGATAGCGATAACCGATCTTATGATGGCAATGATAGTGACTCAGATGGAGTCGTTGATCTCACCAAATAAAATGTTGATAGAGTAAAAGCTGAGCTCATTCATTTCTTCTCTGATCTGTAAAATTGCAAAAAGAAGGTCAAAGAGATAAGATTGGTTTTGAAGAAAGTTGGATTTAATGTTCCCTAAAACCGCATTAAATCATTGATTGAAGATGTTTGCCTCATCGATAAAGCCAAAGGGTATATCATAAAACCTCAATTTATGGACGAATAGATGAAGCAGAGATTGGCAATACAATAGCAAAAAATGCATGAGGAATAGGAAAAACAAAAATAAGCGAATAAATCTTTGAAATCAACAAAAAAAAGATCAAAAATAAGTAAAAAACAGAAATAACCAATCGTTAGTTTCTCGCCTGCTGCCAGCAAAGAAGATGAACTCAAACAATTATAGAGTGTGAAACTTACCAAATAAGAGGGTGTCAAGATCAAAAAGTAAATACAAATGTAGAGATTCGAGCAAGGATTACCACCCTTAAGTATATAATAGTTTACTGTGTAACTAAAAAAGAGAGCTTTGCTTCTTCGAAAAGTCAAGAAATGATCATCAAAACCATATTTTATAATTTGCAGTCATTAAAAGTTAGTAAACAGGATCAATTGTCCAGTATTTTAAGCAACATGGCTAGTTCTCTCTTCACTTATGGTTTTTTCATGAATTAAGCCATCTTTTCATTTGTCTTGTAGTTCTTAAAAACACTTTTGATGGCCCCGTTTTATTGTTTTGCCAAAGCTACTAAGACCCTAGATAAACTATCAGTGGGGTAATTATCAATCTTTATAAATAATTTATCGATTCTACCCCATTTGCTCTCATTTTCAATATCCTTGTTAATATTCCCCGATGACTTTTTCACTTTCCTGCATGAATTTGCAAAGATAGATGGCAGCACAGTTTCCTTTGATTGGGGACTTGTTTGCTGCTGCGTCAAATCCTACCTTTTGATAATAAGTTGACTCTCATTTACATTTGATTTATTGCTGATTTAAACTGTATTATCCATTTGTTCTTGATGTTGCTCAAACTCCCTGACCATCTAATCGAAGGTGATGTTTAGTTGAGATAATTTTTTCTTGAGGTGCTCTATTTTTTTAGAATGTTATTTAATGGTTTTAAGAATTCTTTCCTTTTCGGTCAGCATCGCTTATCTCTATTGCTTACTTTCCTATAAGGTTACTTAATAACTTAAATTTTCTTTAATTTGACTTATTTAATTGGATAGAACCGTTATGGAAGGTATTGATTTTTACAGCTGACTATTTCTTTGTTCTGCGATGCTTCGTGCAAGTTATTAATTAAGTTTTAATAGTTGTTCTTGGCACTGTAAGTGCATGGCGACTGGATCGCCCGAGTGCGTTTCTTTGGTACTGCAGAGTTTGGTCATTTTAAGTTCTTCCATAGTATTTGTATTATAAGTTTAAGATTATCATGATTGCCCAAATGAGTTCGAATATTAAATAAATTAGATTATGAAATTATAAAAAAGCTTTTACTATTGATCTTGCCTTTTGATTATTTACTATTATAATTATTATACTGAAGTCCTATTACATCTACTATATGCTGATGGATCACAGAAATTGCGTTATTTATAACTCACTCAACACTTAAAATCACCTTTCAGATTGGTTCGATAACCCTGACTTCTTGAAACAACCATAATTCATGTTACAAAGTGGCTCCATTCGAAGTTTAGACGAGGCTGAGGCTATTATTATTTTTTTGGAAGAAGCTAGTTTAAAGTTTAAATAAATACCTTGCCATCAAATATTTTCATTTTAAGTTAAGACCATCATTCCTTGCAGTGAATTAATGAAAATTGGAGCCGGATAGATTCGCTAAAGTCTATGCCAAGTATTACAGCACCATATTTAATGGTATCGGCTTTTTGTTTAACAGAACAGGAAGCAAAAATCGATAAATAACTCTTTAGTTGAGACATTATCAAAGTTATCTAAGAATGATTTGAAAAAAATATTGAGGAAATAGTTATAACAAATTCTTATTGAGCTTACTGAATATTTAAAGGGAAAGTAAAACTCCAAACAAATATACCAAAATATAGTGATACAATGGAAGTAAAATTGTATAGATCATCTTATGGAAGAATATAAAATATAAAATTAATTACTAAAGTATGAGGACAATAAACATACAGATAGTTTAGGATTAATGGACATACAAAGTTAAAATACCAAAGGATTGTCATCCTTTTAGAATATTAGTAAAATTATATCCACAATGAAGGCAAATCAATGTCAATAAGATTATGTTTTAAGCTCTTTCTCCTCATACTATCAATAAATTAATCATCAATAGAGCTAACCTTAAACATGGAGGAAATGCTCGGAATCAATGAAACAAATTATCCTCAGTCAAATGGATACCATTTCTTTACAGAAAGAATAAATATTTAATCTGAAAGAGGAAATCAAATAATTGAGAAGTTAGTATGCAGTTATTGAATTGAAGTGCAATGATTTATAAGGAGAAGCCCTTAGGCTTGCAAAATAGTTTGAAGAAATGTAAAAAGTGAGTCAGTTTCAACCCCAGGAAAGTTATTATATCAGTCCCAATTATTAAAGGAATGAGTATGAATAAAAGCTATTAGTAGAAATGATTCAGCTCTAATCTGATCTCTTCCTGAGCAAATCGGAGCTGTCAAAGATGACCTCAGCCATTTATTAAATTTTTAAAGTCGTGCACAAATCTTTTGACAATTTGGACGTCTCCAATGACCTTATCAGTTCAGTCAACAGATCATTGATGAGTATTGCAAAAGATCTGAAGTCATTCGCGAATGCAAACTTCGAGCATATATTTGCCATAAAGGAAGAGCCAAGCGCAGAGCACGACTATTTAAAATAACTGAGGAAGTCAACTAACACCGCTTTTACAGAGACAGACCAGCGCTTTATCTCTTTTCCAGATAGGTAATTGGAGGAGGATTTAAGCTCATGCTTTAGAGACGAACTATGATCGTTACTATATTTTAGCCTAGGCAACTGCTCATTATATTCTTATCTGACTTAGTAACAATTTTGTTATTTGCTGATGATAGCCTTGCATTTATAAAGTAGAGAATATCATAAATCAAGCCGAATCGTTACCAATTCTGGAGGTAGAGCCTGAACACAAAGATTTTATGTATTAATTATCAGTGAGATCGGCAGCTAGTTTGCTATCGTTATTTCTAATCCTTGCCAGTTTTAAACTTTTCTTGAGGATATACTAAACCAAGCGTTGATTATTTTTAGCGCAGGCATAATGTAGCAACGTATCTCCTCTGAAATTAATAGTTTAATGTAGAAAATAGTCAGCTGTTGCTCTATCTTCTTCGATCTTCCTGATTACCTTCTCTGTCTGATTCGTAATTACAAGGGCAATCAGGTTATTTTCGATTGGAGTGCCTATCTGTTGCTATAAACTCGTGTTACCCATCAAATTTATATTATTAGGGTATTCTATAGCAAGAGCCATATTATTACAATCAGAAAAGAGTGTTCGTGATTAATCAATATGACAGCCATCTCAGCCCGCCATCGCTCCAGCCTGTCACCACCCGCTTCTAAGAATCGTCTTTTTGCATGCAGTAAAGTCGCAAATCTTATTCACGGTTTTTATATTCACTAACGCAGTTTTAGCCAGAAAACAGTCTCACTTCGTTCTTGGGGGTACAGGCAATAATAGTATCTCCTTTACTGAGTTGATGATAAGTTACCCAAAAAAGCAACTAAGCACTCCCGTTGTGTAGTGAGACTGTTTCTCCTCGCTGATGTCCCATCTCACACTTCTCATTTTATCAGCTGCGCAGTCGTATACCCTTAATATACCTTCAGGTGTGTTACTGCCTAGAAGGATCTATTTACCCTTGAAATCGATGGCTTCTCCACCCATATAGCAGCCAAAAAGTTTATGAACTGACGTTTTAATACGAATATCCCAGAAATGAACTGCCCTGTCCCAGCCTCCGCTGAGTAAAATGTTGCTATCCTCTGGATTCCATTTTAAGCAGAATACACGATTCTAATGTTTTCCAAGGTGACCCTCCTCAACTTAGGTTGGATCTCCTTTGTCAATATTTCCAAATTTAATTTTTCCCTCCCCTCCAGCAAAAGCATAGTGTGTTCCTTGGGAATTGATAGCACACGTCTGGAGCATATCATCATACTACTTCAATAAATCTCTACCTTTTTAGAGAAAAGTAGCTGCCTCGATGTAGCATGCCAATACTAAAGCGAACCATCAGAATGAGTCAGCATGAGAGCATGTTTCATCTGTGTTTTAGAGAGATTGCTAGCTATACCAGTCACTGGTGAGTGGTCATTGCTTTTGAGAATAAACTGAGTGTTTCCTGAATTAAGCAAATGCTACCCTGTACAGTTGACAATATTTTAGTAACACCATTGCTGCATCCAACTGCCAAATATGTCCCATCACTGAGAAACTCAAGACATTCTAGAGATGATTAATCGACAGCGATGACATCTTCTTTGAAATTATCACTGATCGAAACGATTGATTCCTTGATAGACTTGGGAGGAGTAATTGCTCTACGCTAAAATTATAGTGGAGGTAACTTATACTCTTCCCCATCGCTATCATGTTCCTTATCCTACATTTAAATCAATATGAACTCTATAAAAATGAAATATCTTTGGAGAATATGAGATTTGATTGGAAGGCACCAAATGCAGATAGAGCATTAATTTTTGTGAAGCAACAATATTGCTACTTCATCTGCCATAGCTTTTGGCTATGCTACAATCTATCTTTTAAATTTTCAAGATACATACAGCAAATTCAAGCTAGCTATATCTAAATCAATCTTTGTAATGTTTGTAGTGCTGGAAAGTTTTCAAGAATTCGTTATTTTTACCAAACGGCTGACCTCCCTATTTTGACATGTAAAAAGTCTTCTAATCCATTTTTTATCGCCAAAAAGTCACAGGCTCCTGCCTCTCATATCCGACACTATTGTCAATGAGTTTTTTTAGTTCCTCGTCGCTACTAATCTGTCCTCTGTCCTTAAAGCCAAGTGACTCCTTGAGATCTTCATCAACATTTTCGGGAGGTACAACTGCTCCATTCTGATCATACATAATGAGTCTGCCGATTCGATTCTGATCAAGGGGTTTTTCTGTAAAGGTAGTCTTATTAGTTGTCTAAAAATGTCCCTTTCTGGCCTACTCCTGACGTTTTTTTTATTGCTCATCTATGCTTTGCTGCACTTATTTTAGATACTGAATCGTGTACTAATTACGAGCTGTTCGACTAGTTGATACTTTTTACCTGTTTTAGGGAGATTATCAGCCTTGCTCGTGCCTTTACCATAACTTAGTTATCGAAGATATACTGATAGTTTTAAGGACGGGGAATAGAGTATGCTGTATCGCCGATTATTCGATATTTTGTGTCGTCCTCAGGGCGAGGTAAAGGCATAGTGTCAGTGAGAAGCAAATCTTGATGTTTTTTGGGCTGATGACTTTTGGCCAATGCTCTTGCTTCTCCTCGATTATCTCTATGAACTCTTTCCTCATACCAATTTGCGATAAGAGTTCCTAAATAGTTGCAAATTTACCATGTGCCTTGGGTATGTTCTTATTATAAGAGTCGAGCTGCGTTTCATTGTGTCCTAACATGTTCAATAAGTTATATTAAATATAAAATAAATGGAAGGCCACTTTATCCCATCATGCAATATATAAAATGATGATCTTCTTTCACTTCCGGCCTGCAGTTAGGCTGGACAACTAGCTTTTTGTTATGGTATATCGCTACGGGCAATCCAGCAATTATGACAGCTTTTAGATGAATCGCAACCGATATGGCTTTTATTTTTATTACACCCGTTACTGTTGAGGAGGAGCATGATAGAATTGTGGCTCTTTATGCTGCTGATGAGGAGTCGAGGGTTGGTGGGGAGTCGATGGCTGGTGTGGAGTCGAAGGATGATACGAAGCAGGTGGGGGCTGATACATCAGAATGTGAGAATTACTGGGTCCCATGGGTATTGATTTTATGGCTGGAGATTGTAGTTGTTTTTAAACAAGAAAAGGCTTATTTTCCGCAGGTCTTACAACCTGAGCATTACTATACTTGTTATTGATGCTTTGGTTGATGGGGTTGGTAGCTGAATAAGAATACATGGGTTGAGAAGCGTTGACTTTTGGTTTTTCGACATAGGTGAATACATTTTCCTCGAGTTCCAGCCATGTATCAAATTAGACGATAATGACACTCTGATCAATTTCCTTGTTTCCTTCATAATACTCCTTGTTAGGATTGGCGTTGAATGATCCTATTTCTTTCATGTAGGCATAAAACTTTGTGATGATTTGATTGAACTCGTCCTCAAAAAATTTCCTTTTCTGTTGTTCTGATGGTTCAGGGTACTTGAATTTAGAAGAAGTATCGAAAGTGCCCTTGAAATCCTCAAGAATGTGGCGCTGTTTAACAAAACTTATAAACGCTTCCATCCACTCTTGCCTATAAATAACAATTATCGCATATTAATGGAATTAAATTCATGGGGTTAATGACATTTAGATGATCCATTAATAGGAGTAATAGATCACGGCGCACGTTTGGTCTACATTATAATGTCATAGAACATCTCGTGAATCTTTGTCGTGTTTTGATCGAAGCTATCAAACATCTCGCAAGTTAGTTTTAACTATTTGGTCTATTCATTGTAGCGGCATCCCACCAATATTTTAAATCTCGCCAGTTGAAGTTCTGTCAATTTAAATTGATCCATATTGGCTAGTAAAATAGCTCTACGCCCCTTCATAACCTGCCTGATATCTGTTGGCTTATATATTATTTGTTGAATATCGACTTCGTAGTCTTGACTGCCCAATTCAGCCTTGACTTCCTCGAGCGAGCGTGGTGTGTACGTGTCATGGATATCGATGAAGTGTGGCTTGACGTAATGAGGAATGGCCTCATAGTGTTTGGGTTTCCAGAAAGTTGCTTGCCTTGCAGTGCGATTGAGCCAATATCTGGCAACAAAATTTAATCGCATCATAATTAATGTTTAATAAATAGTGAATTATCATTGTTGCTTTTTTTTATCTCATGATTCAGATTATTGGCATATCTTGGACTTGATTTGTTGTTACATATTAATAATATACCATCAAAGTAATCCGACACTATGGTCCGCTTCAAAAACAGATATATACTAATCAGCTACGATGATGTCCTCACTACCGAGCCCCTCAACTAAAAAAATTTGTTTAAGTTGATCAAGCAAGCAGCAGAAGAAATGATGGGTGAACTATTCCTTGCCAAAATAGCTTTTTCCCTTCAAATTAAGTATATGAATCTGGGTAAAGCACTCATTCGCGTGCCTCGAGAACACTGTACCGACTTGCAGGCCTGTATCTTTATGGTAAAGGGAATACGCATGCTCAAAATTTCTGGAACAATTCGTAAGATTCAGTAGAGAATCGTTTAATTGCTGCATAAATAGCTAAGAAGGTAGTTGACTATTGCGGAATCTGACCTGATAAATAAAATTGATTACTCCTGATGCATATAAAAAACGCCCACCGTGGGGCTTGAACCCACGACCATTAAGTTAAGAGCCTAACGCTCTACCAACTGAGCTAGACGGGCTACTTACTATCCTATTTTATTTGGCCTTTTTGTAGATTGGCTTTCAAGTAGCAAAGACTGTATTAAATGCAATATTTCTAAGATATTCCCTATAAATTGTTGTTCAATTGAAATTGACAGTGTGTTTTTTGTAAGCTTTTATTGAGTGAATTTGGAGTTGATTTTTATAGACAAAACAATAATTGCTTATGCCTCTTTTAAGTAATTAAGCAAGTATGAATCAAATACTTATGATAGAAGTCATATTATTTGAATTCAATTTGTAAATATTCCATAATTATCATAACTTCATTTTATTTCAATGGCTATGGTTTATTATTATTTGTAAAAATAGATGAAAATCATCCCACTATCTCTGATCATCGCCCTACTTATCATACAGGGGGCTTCTTGGGGGGGGAGTACTTTTTGCTCCATGATGTGCAAATCAAGTGGCTGCAATGGCATCCTTTCCACCAACTGTAATAACAATTGTCAGGCAAATTGGATTGTCAGCGGATCCACCTGTGCCCCAAGTGCCGCACTTTCTTGGTATTTGGAGGACACTTCTCCTGACTTAGCAGGAGGTGGCTTAACAATCTCTAATCCCCCAGCTGGTCCATCAACATTAATTTGTGGTTCATTCAATATGTACGGAACAGTCGATTCAACGACAACAATTACAATTGATTACAGTGGCGGAGTTATAAATCCATTTTTCCAAATGATAGCCTATGTTGGAATAATTTCGATGGATGCGAGCGGAGGAGGCTGGGGAAATAGTTATTGGGGCTCAAGTACGCAATATTTCTTAAATTTTACTGATGGAACAGTCAGCCTTTCTAATTCTATTAAACTATCGAGTAAAACCAATAACAATAACTATTGTTTTTCAGGTAGAAATGAGAATTGGAATCGATTAACAGCAACCTATACTTATAACACTACAGGTACACCTTTAAATTGGATTCTTTACAATAACAATCAACCAAATACCTCAGCCCTGTGGGGAATGAAAGAGTTTATCCTCATAACTCGACGTTGCAATACAATCTGTACTGCTTGCTATGGAACTTCAACCACACAATGCTATGCTTGTGTCATGAATGCAACTGACACTTATTGGCAAAGCAATAATACCTGCAGTACTGTTTGTTTGAACCATTTCGGTTATACTGATTCTCCAAATGTTTGTGTCTATTGCGATTTAAGATGCACCAGCTGTTATAATACTTTAACAAACTGCTCCTCTTGCACTACTTCAGGTACCTGGACAGCTTATCTTGATACTTCTGATCCAACAAATATTACTTGCGTAAATCCATGTTCAGCAAAATATTTCGCCAACAAAACTGCTCATACATGCGATCCGTGCAATGTAAATTGTTCAACTTGTCTTAATTCTGCAAACTATTGCGAATCATGCGTGAATGGATCGGCTTGGACAGGATGGTCTTGCTATAATCCTTGCCCTAATCATTATTTCCTCGATTCAAACCTAACAAATTGCACCGCATGCAGTTCTTTTTGTCAAATATGTGTAGGCCCATCTACTCTATGCACAGTTTGTACTCTGAATGGGACCTATACGGCTTATTTATTTAACACCACGAATTCGACCGGCTCCTGTCTCAGAGTTTGTCCTGCTGGATATTATGCCGAAACATTTGGAGGAAGTGGGCCAAATTTATGCCTGCCCTGCAATGGAAGCTGCTCTTTATGCACCAATTATCCAAGTCCATGCTAGCAGTGCGCTACTGGTTATTTCTTGTCTGGGAGTACTTGTGTATCTCCATGTCCAAATGGTACTTTTGAAAGCAATACTACTGGATATGGACTTTGTCTTAATTGTGATGTGGTCTGTGTTGGTTTGACAATAAATATGTATTTCCCCTCCATTTTAAACACCCAACTTTACGTGGATATGCTATTCACTCAGAGTCTAAACTTTACCACTTTTGACTATCAAAATTTTCAAAATATTACCATAAAGTCTAATAACATTGTTTATACTCTTGATATGTTCAATATCAGTTATCAAAATCTTAATTCAAACTCCTACAGAATTATAATTCAGCCCATCAGCTATATCTTTCTTTATAATGCAACTTTTACCGTCACAACTAAAATTCAACCTACTCCAGTTGATTACTCAAGTTCTTATATGCCTTTTAAGCCTACCGACTATCAAATGACTACTTCTCTGAATTGGTTCCTCATCAATGGACCGCCATTTAGCCCTCTATAAATCGGAATAATGACATCTTTTGATACCTTATCAACCAAAACAAACGATTTTCTTGATCTTCCTTACGTGCAATAGATTAAAAAATCCGGAATATTTTCCCTTTTGTTTAGTGGCGCCCAGATCACATCTTGCTCTATGCTTTCGAATCAAATTCAATCGCAGAACATGTACGAAGGTGTTAGATTTTTTGCTATTTTTGTATTCTTCGATGCTCCCCCCTACTAAAAAATATCAGATCAGACTAAAAATTTTGTCAGCCCTTCTGTTGAGAGTAAAATTAGAAATGCTCAATAAGTCAGTAGTAATCGAAAACTTTTTAGCACTGATTCGATGTACTGGCGATTTCAGCGAACAGGTCAAACCAGCTTCTTTATCTATGATGTATACATGCCAATGTTCCTGATCATCATCTGCTGGGTTTTAATGATTGTGGCTCACCTTTGCAAAGATAAAATATGGTATCCAAACTACGCAGGGAAGCTTTTTTCAGCTGTTCATAAAGTTCATGAGATATCAATAATGTACGTAACAATGGCTGCAATCGTTGAATTTATTTACTTTTAGCCTTCCTCTTCAGAAAGATGGATTTCTGCCATCGTGTGCGTTATCTTTAACGTATACTTTATCTGCTACGAGCTTTACATATACTATGACATGATACGTTATCCACTCTCATAAATTGGAAATAAGATGTACGATTACTATGTGTTAAGATATGGGTGCTTCCTTAAAAATATTCGATATGAAGAATACGATGTAAATAAAATATTATATAGATCAATGAATAATGGAGTCCAAGACATTGGTTCCGCCCCTATAATTTTCATATTCTATCTTATTATAAAAAATTTGTAATGATGGTCTCTCTTCCTCTTTTTTACAACACTGCTTACGCCCAAATGTCTGTTCTTTTCATTATTCAACTCCTATAATCAATTCGCGTCTGGTTTGTGTGGCCTTTTCTATCCAAGCGTCGTAACTACATTAGACTATCTCTTTAACTCTCGCTTTTATTTTTCTTTCTGGTAAACCTTATTCAAATATCCCTCCTCAAATAGATAATGTCTGGAAATGCTGCAACAATTGGTTCAGTAATCGTCATATTTTATGGGTTAGGTTGGGCGGGATTTACTTCGTGCTTCTATTTCAATATGACTCATATTGTGATTGGCGTTTATGACTTCTGTGTGGGAATTAAAATATCAAACAGATAGAAAATGGATAATGCAAGAAAGCGCTACTACTACGATAAAATAAAAGACTATGAAAAAGATAACGAAGCCTCTTCGAAGATATTAGTGAACAGATGGGTGAAACTTGGAAATCTTAACAACCGTTCTTACGGCGAGCTACCATAGATTAACATTAGGATTGAGCAATATCACATCAGATCAATGAATGGCAAATATGAGGTGGAAATAAAGAAGATAAATGAGCTAAAAATGAAATCTTAAAAAAATTATCGAAAATCCAACAATACCACAGCAGGAGGGAAAATATAAAAGAAAATTTTGGTCAGTCAAGCCGGCAACCATCGTCTATATTAGATTTTTGATTAGATTTATTAACAATTCCAAAGTCCTCATGTCGAGAGAGTAGTCCTGAAGACGTTTCTGAACGTTAATCAAAAAGACTACAGTGTTGGATAGCAGATACTGTTCGATGTGCACAAAATGTTCCAAAGAATTTAACTTATTTCTTACGATAACTAAAAATCTGAAAAAGATCTGCCACAGCTTCTAGAAAGGTTTCCACTTGACGAGAACCTTTTTAACAATCTATCTTGATTCATCTCCAAATTTATACAAAAACTAACATTATCAAATACAATTAATTTTAAAAAGGACAAATTTAACATTTTAGTGCGAGTGTGCAATCGATCAATACATCTTTTTCGAATTGTTGGAAAGCAGGTAAGTGAAAGACGAGTGATCTGTTTTAGGGCTTAGACCAAGCAAAAATTGCTCGCATGTTTCTTGGACTCCACGAATTTTCTGGACATGAGATGGAGATTTCAAACAATCCTTTGACTTATCACGACGGGTTTTTTCACTTTTTTCATCTTCTTTGATCGAATGGATAGACTTTAAATTTAAGTTTCTTTTAGCATTAAGTTAGCTAACATAGTCCTCTTTGTTTTTTGGCTTTTTCTCAGAGTAAGGATTTTTTAGAGCAAAAATCTTTTCAGTCAAGTTTTTTTAACTTTTGAATTCCTCATTAGAATCATCAGTTTGCTGTTCGGGCTAATTGTTTACTACTGGAAATTAACGTTGATAGTAAATAGGTTGCTGAGGTTAAGTTTGCTGCTGAGGTTGATGCTGATGGTGAATTTGACAAGGTTAATGCTGAGCAGTTAGGACCTGCTGAAGAGGTAATTTTGGTATTTCTTACTCTTTTTGAAGCATTTATTTATCTTTTTCCTCATTTCTGATGGGAATTTCAGGTAAATTTATCCTCTTTAAATTCCTAACTTAGTCCAGGGTGACTGGATTGAACTATGAAGGATCTTTCTTCAAGATTGGAGGTTCTATTTTAGTGTTGTTCAGTATTTTGACAGTAAAAGTTAGTTTCTTTGGCTCAGGGTGCTTCTCATTTTACCCCTTATTGTGTTTGTCGATCTCTCTTCTGAACCACTGAAGAGTTTGCAGCATCTCATGAAGGTTTTTGCTTGCAATCTTAGTAATCTAAATTATTATCAACTTACCTCCACATTTTGATTGATGTTATTCTTTTACATGCCATAGATCAGCTGCTTCAGGTTGTTCATCCTTTCATATTCCAACTTTGCATTAAAGTTTACTTTATGCAAACCAAATTTTCCATGAGTCATCAGGTTGAGCAGTAGGCAGAAATGAACACCATTCGACAGCTCTTACAACGATTTTATTGATCGCTGAGTCTATAAACAAATACCTTGGTGACTTATTGCAACCATGCTAAGAGAGCGTTTTTGGATTGTGTGTCCATCTGATAAAATGTATATAGACTACTCAAATTAGTAAAGGTGTGTATAATAATTATTAAGGTGATAATTGATTAAAAACTATAAGTATTAATTAGATAGAGTAGAGTGAAAATTTATAGCCTTCATTTGATTGACTCGATTTTATGTTATGACTCATTATAAGATTAATCCAATGGAAAAATAATTAGAAGAAAATTATCTTGCAACCATTAAATAAAGCTACTCGAAACATAATAACTGCTTTCGCATAAGAAGCAGGGACCTACGAAAAAAAATAAAGGAAAAATAGAATGGATTTCGACTAGATTGCATCAATAAGGAAAAATCTAAACTCAAAATGTATAGCTTGGAAAGTGATAAATCATTAAATACTATTGTGATAAGAGTGCATCCCAATTGCAGCAAAAAGCCCTTATTAACTCCCATTACCCAAGACGAAAACAAAGAAGGTCTTGTAAGTCATGATGCCTTTCAAGAAATGCTGAACAGTGTAAGGCATAAACTAATAAGTCAAGGTGAGAAAGAAAAAGTTTTCTAATCAGCTGAAAAGTAAATTGTTTTGAAATAATACTGATGTTGTAACTTTTTAATTTTTGATTGATCTCAGATGAATCATGAGTAATAAATTTCAACTCAATGTATTTATTATGAGCCGAGGAAACTTCTGCAATCAAGTCATTTTTAAGAGTTATAAACAAATAAAGTATATCCCATTTTTTATAATTTGAACTTCTATCATAAAAAGCATGGGAATAAGAATTAGTTTATTCACAAGTTAATTATTTTTGTGGGAAAGTTCTGAAGAGGCAAAAATTTAATTTAGTAGAAACAGTTATAAAATGATTCAAAAAAGGCACAATTTTTATTGATTAATGGCCCAATAAAATTAATGAAGTAAAGTTAATAGACATTCTTTTGGAATAATCGATTCTAAATTATTAATTAAAGCTTTAGAAGATTATGCTGAAATATTCCACAAAGGCAAGGCAAAGTGTCAATGATATTATGGACCACATCAACTCCAGCCAACCTCCTTTTTATAACGACAACCTAAATACAAAACCGCAGATTTGTAGACCCACCAATCTGCTCGTTCCTCCGCGACTCTCTCAAGAAGATTATATGGAAACAATAGTAACTCCTAAAACAGCAAGGACTCCATTCACTTATACCAAAAATATCTCTTAAATATCAAAACCCATTACAGTCACACCATAAAAAGAGAGAATTCTGAAGGAAACATCCCAAACAAATGCAACAAAACTGAAAGAAAAAGAATCCCTGAATGCCAAAGAAGCTAATTAAAATGTTGACAGCCAAATTGGATATCTTGAACCAAGAACGGAAAGGGCTCAAAGAACAAATAAAGCAACCATTTTGAGCAATATCACGAACAAATAGGATAAAGAGCTTGGGGCTGAGAAAATTAAACTGAGACAAACTGTTTCAAACAATAATCCCTTACAGTTTAGCACTGCACAGCCAACTATTAAATTTGTTCAGCCGAGTGGATAAAAAATAAAAGAAATTCCCTCCAATATTATTGAGGAGGAACCTTATAAGAGAAAAAATAAATAGCCAGAATATAAGGCTCCCTCTACAAATGATTAACATCTGAAAGACCCTCTTTATAGTTATTAAATCAAATCATCAACAAGACCCCTACAGACTATCATTGCTGATATCGCAGAAATATTGCCAACTTTCTCAAATGAAGAATATAAAAGGGAACAGTTGTCAAATTATAGCAGCGTTCGTCAGCAAAGCACAGTTACTAATACCAGAGACATTAACAAATTGAGGGAATCCCAACCTCATTATGATACAAAATCGCCAATAAAATTTGGAAATTTAAGAGAGTCCCAGCCTTACTCTATTAGAGCACCAACCGGAGCTGGGCGGCACCACAGTACTATTATTGATGCGAGAGATTTTTCCTCTTCCTTTATGAGCAATGACTATTTAAGGAAGTCTAAACCTATTAATAAAGATGCATCACCAATATCAATTAGACAGACCATTACTACTACTATTCCTGGCTTATAAAAGATCAACTTTAGACAACCAAAAAATTAGAATTCCAGCAAAATAACTCCCCATACAAGCAAATAAAAAATAGTTTTAAATGCTTATAATTTAGATAGGAATAAATCTGCAAGTAAAATAGATCTAAATAATAGTCCATACCAAGGGTCAGCTTCCAAAAGGCACAGTATATTTAATAGAGCCAGCAAAGAATAAATTGTTAAATAGCTTAGCATTTAAGATTTTCAGCTAGGATAGTGTAAGGGTGAAGGCCGTTTTGGTAAATTCTATCCAGCAATTCACAAAAAATCTGGGCTGTTGGTTGGTATCAAACAAATAAAAAAAGAATCAGTCCGCCTGATGCTGGATCAGTTCATCCAATAAATAAAAATCAGCCTTTTCCTAGATCATCCAAATCTTGTGAAAATGTATGGATACTTCCATGATAAAACTACCTTTTACATTATCATGGAATATATGGAGGAAGGTTCTTTGTATAAAATGATCAAATTGAGCAAAAAACTTCCTGAAAATGAGACAGCTGTCAAATTGAGATAAATATGTGAGGCAGTTTTTTATATGCATGAGCATGATATCTTGCATCGAGATATCAAACCCGAGAATATTGTCCTTACCAATGTAATTCATATCTGATTTAGGGAGTGAGCAAACTGTGTGATTTTGGATGGGCAACTTATAGCCGTGATCGACGTAGTACCTATTGTGGCACTTTGGACTACGTATGCCCATAAATTCTAGAAGGCTAAACATATGACAATTTTGTGGATATTTGGGCAATTGGTGTTTTGGCTTTCGAGATGTTGGTTGGCAAGGCCCCTTTTTACCACATCAGTCGTCAATAAACAATAAAAAATATTACAAAGGTATATTCATTGTTATTTAGTGCGATTTCACCTTTCCGTTATAACTGCCAATTAATGCCAAAATGTTCATAATGAAGGCACTACAAAAAAATCCGGATGAAAGGTTTACTATCGGTTTATTGCTTCAGGATCGCTTCCTGTCGGATGTGGCCAAATTATGAACTTGATAACATTTACTTTTTAATTAAAATAACTCCACTCTTAATATTTTATCATTTTATTATTCGTCAAACTTCCAATGAAGATAAAAATGATATGCTAAACAAAAAAGGATAATGATAGTTAAGATAGTATAATTATGTCTATTCAAATAAGTCATTTAGGG